>JGI12316J15309_10020931_pt1 | contig 11876 bp, 10 predicted proteins | sample MarCyaLeptolynsp_FD_15309 | JGI IMG/M metagenome (IMG submission 15309) | reverse complement strand
TGGTACTTTCGTTTCTGGTTTTTGGGAATGGGGAATAGGGAATGGGGAATAGGGAATAGGGAATAGGCTTGTCAAAATTGGATGTATCTCACGGATGCGATAACTGCTATAGTCCATTGCCACAGTTGTGCTAATCTACCGGGACATCACTACTATTACTCCTGATTCGGTGAATCTTACCAAAAAACATTTTCACTTAACCCTAATTACTCACGGGGTGACAACAAAGCTAAAAAGGAGACTGGGTGTAGGGTGTGGGGTGTAGGGTGTGGTGAAAAAGAAGGTACGTATCACTGCCGAAGAGAGCCTCATCAACCTTATAAGTCTGATTCGAGCGTCTATTACCTGATTCAACTCTCCCTACCGATGTGGCGAAGCTCCTCTTTTTTCCCTACACCCTACACCCTACACCCCACACCCTGCCTACTTTTCAATTACCCTGTCACCCCGTGAGCCCTAATTATGAGCTGTTGGTAACCAAACTAAAAAGGTTGTGCCTCTGCCCTGAATGTTTTGCTTATAGTCTGTTGCAGAGTCTGTAGTTTGTTTAGTCCAGAATTGTTGTGCTGGGCTAAACACTTCAATTTTACCTTGCATTTGTTCCACTAACTCTTTAGCGATCGCTAAGCCTAAACCAGTACCAGGAATTGTAGTTGAGGCTTGCACTCCCCGATAATGTCGCTCAAAGAGATGTTCTAAGTCTTGGGGGCTAATTCCAGGTCCAGTATCGCTAATAGTGATTATAATTGCTTTATCGACACAGGCAGGGAGTGAGTAATTTTCTTGGTACATACCCTGCTTGCTCTCGATACCTACTTGAATATTAATCTTTCCTCCCTCTGGTGTGTACTTTAAGGCATTGTCAATGAGATTGTTCAATACTTCCCGTAAAGCTTTAAGATTACCTTGTACTAAGGGCAAGTCCGTGGGAATGTCAGCTTGCAAATCTAGCTGGCGCTCTTGAGCAATGGCTCTAGCAGAAACTAGAAGTGGTTCTAAGACAGTCGCTACGGCAAATGATTCTAGAGTTAGATCAATGCCAGGGAGTAAAGAGTTGCTTCCTGGAAGTGGGGAGACATCAGTAACAGTTGCAGCTGGGAGTGTTAGTGGCGCTAGTACCATATCTTCACCCATGTCAATGCAGGCGTTGAATTGTTGCAGTAACTCTTGGAGGCGATCGCTCTCCTGGACTATACTCGAAGCAACTTTGTAGTTTTTATCTTCAGGTAACAGTCGCTTGAGCAACAGCTTGCCAAAGGTTCGTATGGCAGTGAGGGGATTACGAAACTGATGCAAAAGGTTATGGAGCAGATCCCGCTGTTGAGCTTGCAGACTTCGCAGTTGAGTCAATTGCTGCTCAGACCAAGCTCGGCGCTGATCTATGATATAAGCGATCGCTAAAGTTTGAGCAATCCTCTCAATCGTCGCTTGTTCTTGTTTATTCCAGGCTCTGTCTTCTCTACCAGTTACTAACAACCCCATTACCACACCTTCATGTATTAGAGGCAACACAATTTGCCGCTGCCTACTTAGAGAATTGCTTTCCCACTCTGCTGAGGTTGAACCCACTTGTTGCTCATCGTTAGTTGCTTGGGGAAGCAATCTCCGTGAGGCTTGTGAGAACCTCGACATTTTATCAATCCTGCTTATTTGCTCAGGTAACACCAACTCAGCATTATTCTCTTCTCCTACTGTAGTTGTTTCTGGATAAACGACCACAGGAATTAGCTTAGTTTGAGCACCTTCTACCAGTTCTCCTGTTAAATACACCGCACTCAAAGCTGCTCCCAAGCCTTGAGTTAATACAGCTACCTGGGATTGACACAGAGCGACAAATTCTGAACTGGCTTGAATGTACATGGGGTTAGAATGAGTTGTCTGGAACCGGACCGAGCAAGAAGAAACCACTACTTCCTATTTCTAATGTAGAACCAGTGCTTGTAATATTCCCCTCAACGGTGACTCTACGAGTTCAGCTTACGGTATAAGCTTTTTCCGCTTACCACAGGAGAATTAACTAATGCAATTATTTTTTTGTTAAAAAATTAGAATAAAGGTATATTTTTATATCAAAACTCTGCTTTGAGTTGTAATAGGGACATTATCCTCAGCTTTATAGTTAAGGTAATTAGAGGGTTTTCATCAATCTATAAGAAGATATAATAAGTATTTGATATTTTTGACTGAAACGGATATAATTGCCACGGCTTTTGTAACTATCATTACAACTGCCAGCAAAAATAGGAGGTAAATGAGGTTGGCAAGAAGACGCAAGCGCAAAAGTCGCCGCCGCCAAGAAGGGCGTAAGATTCTGGAGCATGTGCCTCAGTATAATTTAGAAAGCGGCGAAGATAAACCAGTAACAGCAGCAAGAAAATATATCCAATCATTAGGGATTCTTCCACCTGCTCTACTGTTAGTCAAGCGAAATGAACATACTACAGATCGCTACTTCTGGGCAGAGAAAGGGCTATTTGGAGCCCAATATGTAGAAGAAAATCATTTTCTGTTCCCTAGTCTGCGGGTACTTGATTCACCTGTAGAACGGTCTACAGTGGCAGTTTCTACTCGCTGATATATTTCTGGTAAAATTTGGTTATAAGCGCTTTTATTTAGCCCTACTCAAGAGCATTAATTTGAGTAGGGTTACTCATTTTGATTTGCTTTGGGCGTATGCAATACCTATTCTATTAATTAAAATTTTTGCTCCGGTATGGGATGATATATCTTCTTCGACTTAATAAGTAAGTACCCAGAAAAAATGCCTATACACCAGGTCATTGCATAACACAAAAGTTGACAAATGACATTTATCTCAATTACCTACGGTCTTTTCCTGCTGGCTTTCCTGGGCATCTACTGGTCAGTGAATTCCCCATCTGGGCGGCTGTGGGTACTATTAATTGGCAGTTTAACCTTTTATGCTTCACTACAAATTCAATACATACCCCTACTATTGGGCATTACCCTGATTAACTTTTATCTGGGGAGGGCGATTGGAACCAATCTAGCACCAGGACGACACAATACAAAAAAGTGGCAGTCTGCTCAAAAGAGTTGGAATCAGCGACGCTTGATACTTTTGTGGCTGGGTGTTCTTTTGAATGTTATCTGCTTAGTCAGCTTTAAGTATGTTCCTTTTATCTTGAGCAATATTGCATCTGGTCTTAATTTACCAGTAGTTCAAGAAAGTGCCAGCTGGATTAGCACTTACTTAATTGCTCCTTTAGGAATATCTTTCTTCACCTTTGAGTGCATTGCTTATTTAATTGATGTCTATCGTGGTGCTCCAGTAACTAAACAGCTTTTACAGTTTACCGCCTACAAACTGTATTTTCCCAAACTGATTTCTGGTCCAATTACTCGCTACCATCAATTTACTGGTGGGTTGAAGAACTTACAATTCCCTACCCTTGACCGAGTTACAGAGGGACTTTGGTTAATTACCTGTGGAGCAGTGAAAAAGGCACTATTAGGAGACCGTCTTGGTATTCTAGTTGATTTGTGCTTTGGTAATTTAGAGCGAGCTGGTAGTGGTGATATCTGGCTAGCAATATTTGCCTACGGGTTGCAACTCTATCTCGATTTCAGTGGTTATGTGGACATTGCCAGAGGTAGTGCGGTGCTCATGGGAGTTAATCTCCCAGAAAACTTTGACTTTCCTTACTTCAGTACCAGTATTGCTGATTTTTGGCGTCGCTGGCACATTACCCTAGGAGATTGGATACGCAACTATCTCTACTTTCCTTTAGGTGGCTCTCGTAAAGGACTAGGCAGAACTTGCTTTAACTTAGTAATAGTCATGCTCATTACTGGTATCTGGCATGGAGCCGCTTGGGGTTTTGTTGTTTGGGGAGGATTGCATGGATTAGCTTTAGTAATTCATCGATTGACTGATGCTATAGCTAATGGATTGAATTGGGTAAAACGTTGGTGGCAAAGCTGGTTAGGAGTTTTAGTTGCCTGGTTTTTGACTCAGTCAATGGTATTCATTTCTTGGATTTTTTTCCGGTTACCCAAACTCAGTCAAGCTACTTTAGCTGTTCAACACCTCTGGGGTCAACAAGCTGATATTCAATTTGCCCAAAAGGTATATATTGAGGCAATTGGTTTAGGACGTCTTCAGATAGCTTTCCTGATAGGGGTATTAGTAGCATTGATGACCCTAGTTTACTTTTTCTACAAGGGTTTGAAGTTACAACTTAACTGGCCAGTGAAGCTCCTGTTGATGCCATTGGGGTTATATACTGTCTGGGTGCTAGCTCCTCAAGGTGGTCAACCTTACATCTACTTCGATTTTTAGATTTGCTTTGGCCTTATCCCTCTTTTGTCACTCTCCCTAAAGTATAAAGGCGATGAACTCTCACCAACATCTTTCGTTCCGCCGCACCAATGTAGTGCTAGGCAGCCTTGGCAAGTTCTAGTGCATTGCAAAAGCTGTTAAGGCTACTCAACAAAGCATTGTAGTAAGGATAGGCATCATCTCGTTCATCAGGTCTGTCGCGATTTTATTTATGACAATCCCATCCTTTGAAGGGGATATTTGCACCTACGATTTTTGCCAGAAGCGATCGCTTTTTCTCTTTGAGGATATCGCCTTTGGAGAATAACTTATATCAAGGAAAGGATAAACAGTTATAATTCCCTCCAACCTTGCAACCTTCTTCCTTCCCTTCTGCCCTCTGCCTTCTGCCTTCTGCCTTATTGCCACTAAAGTGTAAGTGCTCAACCGAACATGATATTATTTTGATTTGTGAGGAAGTTAAATTGATTGTCTTTTGAGGAATTAGAATCTATTCAGATTATTGAATCCGATATTATTGATTCTACAACTGAAGTAGGTAGTGGTTGTGAGTGGCGAGGGACAGGAAAAGCACCGCAATCGAATAATCTTAAATCTACTAAAGTTTACGACCATATTTTACGACATCATGGTTCCCGGCTGAAGCTTTCTGAAATTAAGGGAAGAATGGCAAGCAGTAATCGAGACCAGGGACAATGGTTAAATGATATTGATATAATTTTAGCTAACAAGTAACTCCTAAATATTCGGGTCGATATATTATTGATATTAAGCATCCTGTGGGTAGTGTTTATCATCGAGATGGAACTATTACAGAAAATGTTACTCGCATTAATATTAAAAGAAAGCCTGATGGTACTTTAAGATATGCTTATCCAGTAACAGACACTTACACTTTAAAGAGAGAAGGAGAGAAATATGAGTAGTAATCCTCGGTTTGAAATTAAGTTAAAAGAGCGGAACTTAGAAAATATTGCCCCGCCACCTGAAGATCCTTTAGGAGAGTTATCTGATTTTGAACTGGGAATCAGAAAGTTTTGTTATGAATACGATCGCCAGGTTTCAGTTAGGGTTAGCCATGAGGAGTATCTTGTATTTTTAGACCCCGATATTTGCATGATTATCGAGGATGATTTACCTAAATTAATTGCCGAAATAGAAAAAGGTAAAGCAATTGAGTTAGAGTTTGCTGAAAGTTGTTGGATAATTATTAAGCTTGTTCCGCATGGTAACGGGATTAAATGTTATTTAAGAGAGTTTGGTTATTCAACCGATGAAAAATTAGTGTTTTTGAACAAACAACAGGTTTTGGATGAGTTAAGGGGGTTTTTAATTGAATTGATGGATATGGCCGTTAATTTGGGTTATATTAAGTTAGAGGATAAGAATGACTTTATTAAACCCGCTTTTAGTGATTCAAGAGTGTTAGTGTAGGAGAGCTATCCAGTGTTAAGAAACCAGGTTTCTTTTCTCACATCTCGGCGGCTCTCCAGTAGTTAGGGTGATAAGTTTTACGATTATCTCTACTTCCACGGGATGGCGGTGCAGTTGGCGGAATCCTTGGCAGAATGGAGTCATGCTAGGATTCGGCGGGAATAAGGGTATGGGGATTTAGAGCAAGATAACATTCGCGATGTATTAGCCCAAAGGTATCAGGGTTCTCGGTATAGCTTTGGCTATCCAGCTTGTCCGACGGTGATGGATCAAGTGCCACAGTTACAATTATTGGGATGCGATCGCATTGGGATATCCATCGATGAGAGCGAACAGCAATATCGGTCGCAAACCACCACTGCTTTTGTCACCTACCATCCTGTCGCTAGATATTTTAGTGCGTAAGAGCGATCGGCAATGGGGTCGCGCTGAAATCCAGGCGACCTCTAATTTTTCTTGCTAATTGTTAGGCATCAGGTTTCCGTAGGATGTGTTAGCGATAGCGTAACGCATCAAAACCTGACTCGGTGGTTAGGCAGAGCCGTAACGCACCCTACAAGCTACAAGCTAAAGAACAGAAGCCTCGGTCTTCTTCCAGCAAGCTAGCACAAAACTGGGCAACCCTACCCGAATCAGGCTGGGGCTGATAGTATGCGATCGCAACTCGGTTGGCTTAAAACATTTCAAACAACTGACGCATTTGCTCGATGCCCACGAAGGTTGACAAAGCCCACGACTTTTCCCTCTATGTCCACCCTAATCGAAAAAATAGCCTCCGATGAGGCGATCGATACGGCTTATCAATGGTTGTGTAAAAAACGCCAGCATTATCATCCTAATGCCGATGTCTGGCAGCTCAGACGATGGTGGCATGAAAGAAAGCCCATTCTCCAGGCGCAAATTCTTTCGGGGAATTTTCAATTTCGGGAGTTGCGCTTGATTCGAGGTGAGGAGAAATCAATCGAATGGTGGCCATCTTTGGATGCGTTGGTGTTAAAGGCGATGACAATTGTTTTGACGGAACATTTGAAACCGGTCCTTTCTCCCCGGTGTTTTCATTTAGCCGGGAATGGTGGGTTGAAGGGGGCGGTGCGAGAGGTTGCTGCTAATCTTTCGGAACATACTTTTGTCTTTCGCACTGATGTTAAACGGTATTATGCCAGTATCAATCATGGAATATTGATGGATATTGTGGGGAAATACGTCCAGGATGATGCTGTTTTACGTTTGTTTTGGGGTTATCTGCGTCGCTATGTTTCGGATGGGGGTGAATTTATTGATATTACCCAGGGTATTTCTTTGGGGTGTCCGTTATCTCCGCTGATGGGTGCTCTATTTTTGAAGCCTTTGGACGACCGCATGGCTGAGTTGGGCTGCTTCTATGTCCGGTATATGGACGACTGGGTGATTCTGGCTCCGACGCGATGGAAGTTGCGCAAAGCCATCAAGGCAACTAACCAGGTGATGAGTAAGTTACGGGTGATTAAACATCCGGAGAAAACTTTTATCGGGAGAGTTGCCAAGGGCTTTGATTTTCTGGGCTATTGGTTTTCGCCTGCGGGTTTGGGGATTGCGAGGAAGAGTGTGGAAAGAATGGTTGAAAATATGCGTCGGCTTTACGAGCAAGGTGCGCCCGATAAGCGTATTGAGGCATATTTTCAACACTGGTGCCGATGGGCGAAAGGTGGAATTTCTCCCTCCTTCAATGCCGACAAACGCTATTTCAAGTTGTGCTCGGGGTAGGTCGGCGATTAGGGTCTCTGACTGGGCTTATGCACTAGATTGAGGGACAATTGACTGTTGGGTTGTGCTATGGAAATTTGCGTTTTTGCCTCTCTTTACGGGGATTCCTCTCTCACACCAGACGCGCTATGGTCTCGGGGGGGCGGGGGCTGAGGGGGTCGAGTCCCTCTGCTCTCCCTTCCCGGTTCCCTCCCTGGCGGGTCGCACCTTGGGCATTCTGTCCTACGGTCCGTTGATTTCTTCCCTACTCCTCTTCTCTTTCCGTCCTCCTCGCCTTCGCCTTTCCTACTCCTGGCATGGGGAGGGATTTGCTTCTATATTATAAAATAAGATGGGCTGGTGGCCTACCGCGTTTTGGGTTGTACAATAGCACTGGCCTTCCACGTTCTCCTGGCCCCCTATTACCTCGGCTTTATACTGGAATATATGGTACGTTCCTCCCTCCTGCACATCTCCATTTCTTACCATGGCTGTTATGTGACCATTATCCTGTCCATTTCGACAAACAACTCCGCTCGCGTGCAGTCCTCCGGTCACTACCACGTGCCTAGCATCGTTTTCAGGGGCATTGGCTGCATTACGCATCGCCTCTGCTGCTGAATTTTGGGCTAACCTCGTATAGTAATTGCGCGCCGCTTCAGGCTCCCCTCCCGGTTGGGCGGCGAACTCCACGTTTGCTGATGCGACGTTGGGGCAAGACAACATTACGAGCGTTAATGTAACTATTACCGACGTCCAGCGGATTCGCTTGAGCACTTCGGCACCAAACCTACTAAGCCACCTGTTTCCTCCCCTTGGCTGCTCTTTTTGGCCGGATGATATTTCACACATTCTCTTCTCCTTTCAAGATTCCTGACTTTTGTTTTTTTCCTTTCTTAATATCAGACGTTCCTCCCTATGATTTTCTGAACTCTTTTCTTAAACAAAATAAATTGCCCGATTTCTTACTCCTTCCTCTATAGATAATGGCCTTTCCTCCTTTCCATACCACAATCAAACTTGACCAGAAAACATTCTCTTTCGAGAGAGAGCTATCATTGCCCTATCCCCATGAGTCACTGCACCATTGGGCACTTGTCTCATAACTCCGTATGCACCGAAACTCTTACAAAAGGGAAGAGTAAATTGCTCTTACGTAGCGAGCTCGTATCCTATTGTTTTATTTGCTGCCGTTGATACTTCACCTCTTGCTGGATGTGTTGTTAAAACTAATCGACTAACTTATAAGTTTTCCACGAATTCCTCGCGATACTTTCATTAGGTCGAGGTGCTCTTGATACTTGTCTGATAAACCTCTGGCGCATCTCTTCCAAGATCGAGCGATCGCCCCAACACAACCTTTCCATCCCACACCCTGCCTCAAACTCTGCCAAATAACAGAAAGTATAGATAATAAAGGTGGGTCTCTACTAACATTAACCACATCAGTAATATTCAACCCAACGATCGCCTTTAATCTCATCGACCGTTGAATACTTATAAATAAAGGAGCGGGGAAAGGAGAAAGTAGAGAGATTTGCCCTGTGTAACGAGGATAGGTTTTTTCATCACTAATTCTCCGGACTCGATCTAACTCTCCTGAACTATCAACACTCTCTGACTTTTCTATCTCTGGTTGTGATGGAGAAATAGAGCGATCGCCTGATGGAGTAAGGTCATGGCAACTACATATCGCATTATTATTGGGAAATGGTTGAACTTTTGCTATCTCCCTTTCAACCGATACAGTCTCCGTCTCCAAAACACTCTTATCATCTTGCGACCTTATCTGCTGCTGCTTTTCCCCATTTTCTTCTGGGGTAGGAGACTGACTCGACCCTGACATCTGTAGGGAGGAATTGCTGTTTGCTCCTACTTCCGACTCCGACTCTCGAAAATAGGGACTCAACCTCTGTTTAAGCTGTTTCCGTGCCAAAGATATCCGCTTGCAGACATTCTGATAGGATATCCCTTGCTGTTGGGCAATTTCTGTATGGGAAAGCTCCCGATAAAAATGCAAAATAAACGTCTCTCGCAACTTTTCCGGCAACTGTGCGATCGCTCCTCGTATCCGATCCGACCTCTCCTCTCTCTCCAGAACAGACTCTGGACATTCAACCTTTCCTCTAGTAGTAACTCCCTCAGTATTCCCCACCCATTCCATACTTTCAACACCCACAGCACCACAAGAACCTTTGCGGATCAGATCGATGCAAAAATTACGAGTTACCTGATACAACCAAGCCTTTAAATTAGTAATTTTTTCCCCGAACTTTTGCACCTTTTCCCAAGCTTTCACCATTGCCTGACTCAGAGCATCCTCGGCATCCATTGGGTTAAAATTCATCATCTTGAGACAGCAGCGATAAAGCTGGCCTCGACTTTCTTGCCATTGCTGCCAAAACTGAGAGATTATCTGGGAGCGATCGCTATGTGTTGCAGCATTATCCATTACGTTTCGTCTTGTATTTGCACTGCTGGAGCTCATAAAAAATGAAATTGGTTTTGTCCTTGTTGATTAGAGTTTGGACAAAATTGGTTGTTCTGTATTCGGTCTTCTATTTCATGTTTTCATCTTGATCCATTTCACCCTGCTTCTTCAGTCGTAAAAGTCGGATCATAAAGTCGAAAAAGTCGGGTATTTGACAACGTTGCCGCTTCCCCGGTAACAAAATACAATAGCTTTGTTACTGGAGTTTAGACTATGAATTTCATAGCCCAGTCTTCTTTGTGGGCTGAGAGTTGAGTATTGGAGTAAGCGAATAACTGAGCTTTCCCAAGATTGCGATCGCTAGCTCACAAGTGCGATTGCTGGGAGTACCAGCTCACCTGTGGTGAGAGGTGTTATTTACATATATTCATCAAAAGAAAAGAGTAAAAAGGGAGAAAATTGGAAAACTATTTGATTCAATGTTTCTCTCTATATTTGAGGCGTTTTGCTGTTGAACATTGGTATCGATACGAGATCCAGAGATCGCACTTAAATCTTATGCAAAGCACAGATCATCCTTTCAAGAGCGATACAATGTATCGAATCTGTTTGCCTTGATTCCCATTATTTAACAGCTTGATAGCTACTGGTTGGGGATCATTCTGAGTGAAAATAATCTCTCCAGTACTAACAAAACCTTCGCGAAAATTTGCACAACTTGAATTTCTTCCCCAGCTCCTACAATATTAAATTGTTGACAAGCAACATCTGCAGTGTACGACATTAACAATTCTCCTTGTTTAATAATCTATTGGACTTTGGACAAAATTTGTTGTTGTGTCTTAGGCCCTCTATATATAAGACGGATTCGACAAGCAATTCCTGACTTTTTCGAGTTAGTGATTTTGAGCAATAAAAATCAGCCGAAATCCATCTCCTGCTTAAGGTTGAGAGGAATGTCAACAGCCGACTAGGAGGCAAAATTCTTTATATTTCTTCACAAATACCTAGGTTAATCATTCGCCTTCGGCACCAGCGAAGCTGATCGCGCTTGTTTGGGATTGTTGAGAAAGCAATCAATTAGACTTCGGACAAAATGAGAGGATTGACATTGCTCACCGAATCTAACCCATCGTTGAATAAAGGATTCTGCGACGATACCTGCAGAGCTACGGAATGCCCTATTTAGGGCTTGCTGAATAAGTATTTGGGTAGGGAGATAGGAGTCAGGAGTCAGGAGTCAGGAGTCAGAAGAATAGAAGATTGGAATAGTATCTAGGAGTTACGCACTGTACAAAAATACTATTGCATTTGCGTTGTTTCAGCCGTTTGATTGCAGTTTTTGGATATAGCGATCGCTAATCTGCATTGGAAAAATTACACCAAAACGTCGAATAGACATAGCTGCATATCTAAGGATTTCTATCAAATTGTCAAATTGCTTCAATAATTCCTCGATATTTTCACATATATCAGAATCTTTGTACCAATAGCACAGTATGCCCTGTGAAAATTAAGTCGGTTTCAATATATATGTGCGTACATTCTCCCATTTTGAAATGGTAGCAAAAAATAACAACAAAATCAACTCGGTTCTAGATCCCCTGCTCCTTGAGTGCGACATTTTTGCCAAAACTAGTTACCAATAGTGCCAGATTGGCGGTGCGTTACCAATGCATAATGGATAATTGATAATTAATCAATTTGGTTTAAAGCCTCTCCTTTCAAGGAGAAAAAAAAGAAACAAAGTTTCCTTAAGCTGTTCCGCATTTAAACTGTGATAACTTTATTACCTTTGTTTTTGAGTTTTCGCCCCCATTTGATAATTAATCCTCCTTCATTTAACAGTTGATGTAACAAATATTCTAATTCTTCAATTGATTTAAAGAATCGATTGGCAAGATATTCTTTAGCTGAATGCCAAACCAATTCAATTAAGTTATAATCTGGACTATATTTGGGAAGATATTCTAAATGAATGTTTGG
>JGI12316J15309_10020910_pt1 | contig 11929 bp, 9 predicted proteins | sample MarCyaLeptolynsp_FD_15309 | JGI IMG/M metagenome (IMG submission 15309) | reverse complement strand
CGACTACGCCGCGAACAGGAACACGACGAGTCCGGCGCTGGACAGGGCGGCAAAGCCGATGAGCGACCGCTTGAACGGACCGCGCTCGGTCTTGGGCTGCAAACCCTGAAAGCCCAGGCCGACGAGACTGACGGTCATGAGCGCCAGCGTGAGCGATTGCGCCAGCGACACGAGCTTCGGCTTCCACCGGGGGTCGCGCGTGACGCCGTAAAAGCTGTCCATGCCCCACGTGGCTTCGGGGGCGGCTTCGGCCAGGGTCCAGGTCACGGCGAGGGCCAGGAACCAGGCACCGGCCGCGATGAGCGTGACCAGGACGGCAACCGGGTCGAAACTCTTGGATTCGCGTCTCTGTGCGGGGTTCGGCGTGCGCATGAGGGGACCCTCCGAGCGTGGGTCGTCCGCTTTGCGTCGGTCTTTAGGCGGGGCTTGCCGCAGCGGCGGCCGGTCGCCGTCAGCGTGTCGGTGCCGCCCGGTACCCTGGGCCAGTGCAAGACTACGAGGGCGGCTGTCACTGCGGCCGGGTTCGGTTTGCGGTGCAGGCGGACCTGTCCCAGGAGCGGATTCTGGACTGCAACTGCAGCATCTGCCGCAAAAAGGGCCTGCTGCATCTCATCGTGCCCGAGGAGCGTTTCGAGATTTTGCGCGGCGCCGACGACCTCGAAACGTACCGGTTCGGCACCGGCGTGGCCCAGCACCTGTTTTGCAGCTACTGCGGCGTGACGCCGTTTTATCGGCCGCGCTCGCACCCGGACGGCATTGACGTCAACGTGCGGTGCCTCGACGACGTGGCCCTGGACCAGCTGCGCATTGAGCCATTCGACGGCCAGAACTGGGAGGAGTCGGTCGAGGGGATTCGCTGAGCGCGGCGCGAGCGCGCGCGACCCAAGTCTGACATCGGTGTCCGGGTCGTCGGCCTGGCGGCCCATCGGCGCGCCCGGTGCCGGTCCCCCGAAAGGGCCCCAGGCCCTCGAATACCAACGGTTTTTCGGGTCTGGCCCGGCCCGTGCAAAACCGCTGGGCCGTGACGAATCCCTCCGCGTATCGCCCGGCTTGCGCGTTGCGCCACCCGATGTGGCTCGCGTCGCTCTTCCTCCTGCTGCTCAACGACCACGCCCTCAAAGGGGCAGCCGCGCCGGCGTGGCTCACGGGCAAGCTGAGCGATTTCGTGGGGCTGGTCGTCGCCGCGGTTCTCCTCGCCGCGCTGTGTCGGGTGCGCACGGGGCGTGGCTGGGTGCTCAGTCACGTCGCCGTGGGCCTCGGCTTTGCCGCCATCAACGTATCGCCCGCGGCGGCGCGCTGGGTCGAGCAGGTCACCGCGGCCACTCCGTTTCCCTGGCGCATCGTCGTGGACCCGACGGACCTGGTGGGACTTTGGGCCCTGCCGCTGTCTGCGGTGGTGCTCGGTCGCGCCTGCCGCGAGGGCCGGGCGGCGGCGACCGCGTGGCGGCGCTTCGGACAGCGGCTGGCCATCGCGGCGGGTGGCTTTGCCTGCATGGCGACCGCGCCGCCGTGCGACGAGCAATGTACCGAACCCTGGATACCGTCGGAGTTCGGTGCCCTGGCAGTTGGCAACAACACCGGCGTCGAGCGGTTGGTGCGCGTTCGGCCACTGGCCGCTTCGGTGGTGGTCGATTGCGAGGAGGTGCTCGCCGAGCCGTCGTACGCGTTGCCCCGCGAGCTTTTCGGTGCGGCCGAGACCTGGCTCGTCGATGCGTCTCGGGCCGTGCCCCTGGTCGCCTCCGACGGCGACTGCAGCGCGTACCTCATCGAGACCGAGGGCCTGTCGCCGACCCTGCTTGTCTGGGACAACGCGGAGTTTCCGAACCGCCGGGTACCGACTGACGCGACCGAGGATCACCCCGCTGTCGCGGTCATGCGCGAAGAGAGCGGACGTCTGCTTTTGCGCCACGACGCGGCGGTTCGCCTCCGCACGCCGCCGCCGCCAAGGGCCGCCTGCGCCATTCCCGAGCCGGGCGAGAGCGTCGCCTGGTCCGACCCCCGGGGGGGCGGGGTCGTCGAGTCGATCGAGACGTCCCCCGACGGCTGCAACGATATCGGTTTCGAAAATGGCCGCAACCTCGTCATCTGCCTGCCGGGGCCGCTGCCGTTCGAGGTCGGAGACGTGTTGGACATGGACTCCGCGGTGGTCGGCGACGGCGCTCGCGAGTCCGAAGTCCTGACGGTCTTTTCCGACGAGGCGACCGTCGAGCTTGGGCGCGGTTCGGTCCTGCCGCCGGGCGCGTCGCGCATCGATGGCAACGAGACGTGCGGGCTGCAGCGCGACGCCTGCGGCAACTCGGTGCGCCCGGCGCGGCTAACGATTGAGGCAGGCGAACCCGCCTCTGGCGGAGCCGGCACCGTGTTTTCGCTGGCGGGCGGCGGCGAGCTCACCGTCGTGCGCGCCCAGCAGATGCCGGCTCGCGATCTCGACTGCGCGCCCGCGGCGCTGTCGCTCGACTATGTCGAATACGCCCTCGTTCGCCCCGCCGCCAACTAGCCAACCAGGACCCAGACATGAAAAAGCACTCGCTTTCGATTTCGCTCGTTGTCCAGACACTGGGCCCGACCCTCGCCGTCGCCCTGGCCCTCGCTGGCTGCGGCCAGGGCGACTCGGCCGACGCGGCGCCACCCTCGGGCGGTCCCGGAGCCACCGGCGTCGGCCAGGCGGGCTCTCAGGACTTTGGTCTGTTCCGGCAGATTCTCGAAAACGGCGAGATTCCGTCGCCGGGCGTACTCGACGCCCTCGGCTTCTTTGCCGAGCACAAGCTCGACTACCCGGCCCCCGAGTGCGGCGACGACCTGTGCATGCACGGGTTGGTCGGGGCCATGGGCAACATGATCAACGGCGCCGACTGCACCATCTTGCAGCTCGGCATGAACTCGCCGGTGGTGGTGGATCCCGAAAACCGGCCGCCCATGGACCTGGTGCTGTCAGTCGACACCTCGGGGTCCATGGCGGGCGATCCCATCTCGTTTCTGCGCGACGGGCTTGCCGCCATGGTGGACGAGCTGCGCGCGGGCGATACGGTGACGCTGGTGACCTACTCGAGCGAGGCGCGCGTGGTGTTCGAAGGCGTGTCCGCGTCGAACACCGAAACCCTGCGGGCCGGCTTTGCGGCGATTGCGGCGGGGGGCAACACCAACCTGTACGACGGCCTGTTCACGGCTCTGCGGCTGGCCGAGCAGCGGGTCGAAACCGGCAGACAAAGCCGCGTGGTGTTTTTGTCGGACGGCCTGGCGACCACGGGCCTGCAGGACCCTGCGCGGATTCGCTCGTTGGCCGAGGCCTACGCTCGTCTCGGCGTCGCCATCACCACCATCGGCGTGGGCCAGGACTTTGACCTCGACATCATGCGCGGCCTCGGCCAGGTGGGATCCGGCAACTTCTACTTTCTCGCGGATCCGGCCGACGTGGTCGAGGTGTTTCGCGACGAGGTGCGCACGTTCCTGTTTCCGGTGGCCCTCGATGTCGTCGTGAACGTGGCGGTCGAATCGACCTACAAGCTGCGCGCCGGCTACGGCGCGCGCGAATACAAGACCCTGGAAGGCGGCGCGTCGCTGCGAATTCCGGCCCTGTATCTGGCCGGGCGCACCAGCGCCGACGAACCCGTGGAAGAAGGTCGGCGCGGCGGCGGCGGCGCGGTCATCTTCGAGCTCGTCGCCGACGCCCTGGGCGACAGCCGTACCGACATTGGCAGCGTGACCATGAACTACACAGATCCGGTGACGGGCGAGCGCAAAACGCAAGTCGTGTCGGTCGGCGCGCCCCACCGGCCCGGACAGGCGCCGCCCGAGGGGTACTTCAGCAGCGCGACCAGCGAAAAAGCGTTCGTCATGTTGAACATCTTTGCTGGCTTTCGCATGGCCGCCGAACTCGCTCGCGACGCCGACCCGCGTAGCGCTGCGGCGACGCTGTACGCTTTGCGGGACAGTGTGGCCGACTGGCTTGCGGACCCGCGTCGAGGCGACGGTGACCCCGACATCCAAGACGATCTTCGCTACGTGGACCTGTTTATCGAAAACCTCGAGCGCGTGATCGCCACGAGCCCGGACTACCCGACGCCGCCGGCCCCGGACCCGTGGCCGGCCGACTAAACGGCAGCCGCGCGAACGCTCTCGTCGACCGAGCTCACCACTTCCTCGATGAGTTGGGCGTACAGCCCCGCGCTGTGCACCGCGCTCACGCCAACGATGTCCCACTGCCGTTCGGTTAGCGGCATGGCGTCCAGTGCCTCGTCGAACTCGGCCTGGTGGGCTGGATCGAGTCGGGCGTGGCGCAGCATGTTGCTAAACGCCTCCACCGGAAGTCCGGTTTGCTCCACGATGGCCAGGATGTCGTCTTCGCGAGGTGGATCGCCTTCGACGACGGCGACGTAGCCGAGTACGGCCACGGGGTCCACGTGGTCGATCCAGTAGTACTGGGCGCCGACCATGGCCGCGCTAGCCGGCGACGGCAGGCGCTTCTCCATCTGGCGGCGGTCGAAGCCCAGGGCCTGCAAATCGTCGAGCACCCACTGGTCGTGACCGCGCTCCTCCGGGATGTGGGCCGTGAGGTAGCGAGACAGGGCCGCACACGCGGCGTCCCCGTTTGCTTTCACCACGCGGTCGGCGCTGTCGCGGGCGCGTTCCATCACGGGTACCGTCCCTCGCATCACCGAGTAGGCTGCCAGCAGCAAGCCCGGGTATACCTCGTCGAGGCGCGGGTGCCTCCACAGGGCTGCCAGCGCGTTTCGAAGGCGGTGGTCGGAAAGCTCGATGAGCGTCTTGAGGCGCTCGCTGGCGGCCCCCATCGCTAAAACGCGATGGCCTTGGGGTGCGCCGCCCTCGTTTGGCCGGGGCCGTGAATCTTGGCTTTGACACGCACGAGCGCGTCGACGACTTCGTCCGTCAGCTCCTCTTCGATGACGTCGCGGTCGGCCTGATCGAAGGCCGACGGGTCTGGGATAACGCCTGCGTCGACGAGTTTCTTGAACTTGCTAGTACCGTCCGCCATCTCTCATCCATCCAGGTTCGAGGTTGCTCGCGTTGCTCTACGCTGCGCAATTTTCTACGTCGCGATGTCCGACGTAAAGCGCCGTCAGCCAATTTCGGTGGTTTTGGAAAGTGTCGGTGACCGGGGATTGGCCAGCCCCATTCGATCGAGCAGCGCCTTGAACCGAGGGTGTTGGCGCACCGAGTCGAGCACGGGGAACACGGCCAGGTAGCACATGAGCGCGTCGCGGTGATCGGCGGCGCGTTCTAGCAAGTCCAGCGCTTCGTCGGCGTTGCCGAGCCCCAGGTGAACCATGGCGCGGCTAAACGGGGCCACGTGCGCGACGTCTTCGAGGTCGTCGAGTCGTTCGAGCTGCTTGCGCGCCAGCTCGGGCTGCCCGGCGCGCCCGTACACGTGACCCAGCGCGCCGACGATGAGCGGTCCGTCGACCAGTTGCCGGAGCGTTTCCAACCGGGCGACGGCCTCGACGTACCGCTGCAGCTCCAGGCTGGCCAGTCCGGACATGATACTGAGCTCGACGTGGTGCTCGTCGATGGCGAGCCCGGTGGCGGCGACCTCCAGGGCCCTTTCGTACTCGCGCGCATAGTAGTAGGTCGACGCCAGTCCCGTGGTCACCGAAAGGGACAACGGGTCGATTCGGCGCGCCTCGCGAATGGCGTCGAGCGCTTCTTCTACGCGCCCGGTCTGGATCAGCAAGAAGGTGTACTCGACGTGGGCCACCAGGTACGTGGGGCTGAGACGGCGCGCCGTCAGGAGGTGGCGCTCGGCCTCGGGCCAGTTCCACTCGAAGTACATGGCGACCTGGCCGAGTGAGGCTCGGGCGTCGGCGAGACTGTCGTCGAGCTCGAGCGCCCGTAGCGCCAGCTCCTTGGCTCGGAGCCAGGCTTCGCGCGGCGGGGCGAGACTCCACGAGGCGACGGCGGCGTGGTAGTCGGCCAGCCCGCAAAGCGCCGGCGCGAACTCGGGGTCGAGCTGGAGCGCTTCGTGAAAACAGGCGACGGCGAGCTCGAGGCCTTCGGGGGAAAGCTTGTGCCAGTGAAAGCGGCCCTTGAGGTATCGCTGATAGGCCTCGACGTTGTTGGGCCGGCGCCGAACGTGCGCCGAACGACCGTAGTCGCTCAGCCGAAGGTGCAGCGTTCGCGCGATGGTTCGCGCGATCTCTTCCTGCAGCGCGAACACGTCCTTCATGTCACGGTCGTAGCTGTGGGACCACAGGCTGTAGCCATCGGCTGCGTTGCTGAGCTGCGTGGTTACGCGGATCTTGTCGCCCGCGATTCGCACCGATCCTTCGAGGACCGTCTTGACGTTGAGCAGTGCGCCCACGTGGCGAACGTCCTGAGGCTTGCCCTTGAACTCGAACGCAGATGACCGGCTCACCACTCGCAAGCCCTTGATCTTGCCGAGCACGGTGATGAGTTCGTCGGTGAGCCCGTCGCTGATGTACTCGTGCTCCGCGGTCGGGCCGAGGTTCGCAAAGGGCAGCACTGCGATGGTCGGCAGCGCCACGGCCCGGCCCCGCGACGAGCCGGCCACGCCCAGCGCCCCGCCGTCGCCCAGGGCGCGCAGGTCGGAGGCGAACTCGTCTGCGCTCTGGTATCGCTCGTCGATTTCGAGGGCCAGCGACCTGGCGACGATGGCTTCGAGTTCGGCCGACACGGCGGGCGCCCGGTTGCGCACCGGCGCCGGGTCGGCGCGCAAAATAGCGGCCAGGAGCTCGCCGGCGTGGTCGTCTCGGAAGGGGAGCTCGCCGGTGAGGAGCTGATACAGGATAACGCCGAGAGCCCACAGGTCGATTCGCTCGTCGATTTCGCGTCCGAGGGCCTGTTCCGGCGACATGTACGGGAGCGTTCCCATGACCACACCGGGCTCCGTGTGGTTGAGGGTCGCGACCGTGGCTTCGCCGGACCGCCAGCTGTGGCCTTCGAGTATCTTCGCGAGACCGAAGTCGATGATCTTGGGGGCGCCGTCGCGGGCTACGACCACGTTCGACGGCTTGAGGTCTCGGTGGGCGATGCCCTTGCTGTGGGCGTGGTGCAGGCCGTCTGCGATTCCGATCGCAAGCTCGACCGCTTGCTGTGGGCTCGGCCGGCGAGCAATGAACTCCTCGAGGGGCTTGCCGTCCACGAGCTCCATGACGATGAAGACCGTCTCGCTCTCTTCGCCGACTTCGTGCACGACGGCGATGTTCGGGTGGCTTAAGGAGGCCGCCGCCCGCGCCTCGATCAGAAAGCGGCGGCGGTACCGGTCGTCGCCGACCAGCGTGGGGCTGAGCACCTTCACAGCAACCTGTCGCCGCAGGCTGATGTCTTCGGCCAGGTACACGGTGCCCATAGCGCCGTGCCCGAGTTCCTCGAGCGTTCGGTAATGAGAGAGATCTGGCGCGGCCATCTACACCTCGACGAGCGAGCGCAACGAGGTGCATTCTATGTCGTGCGAATAGACGGTTCAACCGCGGCGCCAACGTCTTGTGGGCCCGCACCGTGCGTTGGATCGCTGGGTGCGGCGCCTTCGGACGCAACGCTTCGTGCAGCGATGGTCGGCCCGGCTACGACCGGCGCCAGCGCAGGGGTTTGCCGGTGTCGCGCTGCAGGACGCCTTTGGCCTCGAGGTCGAGCTGCACGGTTTTGACCCACCAGCCGGACGTCTTGCCGCCGGGAAACAGAGTGGCCGACAGGTGCGGCTTGACGGCCGCCATCATCTCCGACTGGGTGAAGCCGGAGTCGTCGCCATCGGGCAGCACGCGCAGCAGCGCCTGCTTCATGTCGGCGTACTTGGTGGCGTCGACGCGACCCGAGTAGTTCGGCACGTTGACGTTCTGGACTTCGATGGTGTTTGTGCGTCGGGACTTGAGGCCCATGCGGTCGATACTAACCGACTGGGGCCACACCGAATGAGTTGCGGCGCTAGCCGCGGGCGCGGGCGGTTTCGATTGCGTCCAGGGCGCGCTGCTCGAAGATGCGAGCACCCTGCAGCCGCGCCTGTTCGGCCGCCTTTTCGAAGTACGCCTGCGCCGTCGCCGCTGCGTCGCGGCCGCCCCGGGCCAGCGTGAGCTCGCCCTTGAGGCGGAACAGCTCGGGCACGAAGTAGAGTTCGTCGGTTTCGTCGACGAACGCAAAGCTCTCGTCGAGCGCTGCCTCGGCGGCGTCGAGGTCGCCGCGACCGAGCTCGGCCGCAATGAGGCCACCGTTGAAGTACGTCCGCGCCGCGCGAGTCCCGGTGCCGAGGTAGGCGTCGAGGGCGCCGCGAATCATGGGGGCGGCCCGCTCGCTTTCGCCCGCGGTGCTCAGGGCCCAGCCGCGAGTGGCGTGGCCCTGGGCGATCCAGTGCGGCATGCCCTCGCGCTCGGCGAGTTCGACCAGGCGCTCGGCGTGGGTTTCGGCCTGCCGGGTTTCGCCCGCCAGCACGTAGAACGCGGCGACGCAGGCGTCGACGAAGCCCTGCGTGTTGGGTTGCCGCAGCTCGGTCGCCAACTCGAGGGCCTGCTGGGCCCGGGTGGCGCCGAGCTCGTGGTCGCCCGTGTGGCCGTGGACCCAGGTCAAGAAGCTCAGGGCCATGGCGCCCACGTCCTGGCCGAAGAACATGGCCAGCGGCGCGTGCTCGGCGCGGCGGTAGCGCGTTACCGCCGACTCGAAGTGCTCGCGGGCGTCGGCCAGAGCGCCGCGCATGAGTCGGGCGGCGCCCACTGCGACGTGGCCGCCGCAAATCAGGCCGTCGTCGCCGATGCGCTTGGCGACGTCCAGGGCGAGCTGGCCGGTCTTCTCGGCTTTGGCGTACTGGGCGCGCACCTCGAAGAACGTCCACTGGCCCCAGTAGGCCCAGAAGACTTGCTGGTCGTTGGCGGCGCCCAGCTCGCGACTCTTTTCGCAAAGGTCGTACAGGCGCTGGTAGTTGGCCTCTACCTCATCCGAGGCGAACCCGCGGGTGAGCATGAGCGGCACGCCCAGAGTGACCCGGATGGCCAGCTCGGCGGCGATGCGCTCGGTGGTCTCGGGTTCCTGCTCGAGCAGGTCCAGGGCCTGGGTGAGGTAGTTAGCGGACTCGACCAGGGCGAACGCGCCCAGCGCTGCCTGGCCCGCCAGGTGGTACTGCTCGGCGGCCTGCAGCCGTTGGCCGGCCATGGCGCGGTGGTGGGCGAGAACTTCGGGCGGCGCGATTTCCGGGGGCTCTCCGAGGATGTCGGCGATTTGCTGATGGTAGGTCGTTCGCGTTCGCCGGGTCAGCGAGCCGTAGGCCGCGTCTTGGATGAGTGCGTGGCGAAACGAGTACACGGCGTCGGCGCCGGAGCCTCGGCGATAGAGAATCTCGGCTTCCACGAGCGACGCGCACTCGCGCTCGAGCTTGTCGCTTTCCATCCCCAGCACGGTTTCGAGCAGACCGTGGCTGAACTGCCTGCCAATGGTCGCGCCGACCTGCACCACCAGCTTGGCGGGCGAGATGCGGTCGAGTCGGGCCATCAGCGAGTCCTGCAGCGTCGCGGGAATCTCCGCGCGCCGGGGCTCGTTGGCGCCGATGACCATCTTCGTTAATTCCTCGATGAACAGCGGGTTGCCGTCGGCGCGGTCGAGAATTTCTTTGGCGACGGTTGCGTCGACGTCGGCGGCGCCGGCCACGCTCTGAATCAGGCGGGCGACCTGGTCCGATGGCAGGGGGTTGAGCCGTATGTCGGAGTGCGCCGACCACGACGGCTTGAAGTGGGGGCGGCTGGTGGTCAGCAGCATGATGCGGTGGCCGCCCAGCTGCTCGTTGAGCATGCCGATGAAGTCGATGGACGTGTGGTCGAGCCAGTGGGCGTCTTCGATGCGGATGACGAGCGGCTTGCGCTCCGAGGTGGCGAGCACCGCGCGCAAAAGAGCGTCCAGCTTGCGCTGCAGTTTGACCTGCGGCGACAGCATCTGGGTCGGGTGGTCGGCCGGCACCGCCACTCCGCCGATCTCGGCGAGGTAGCCGGCCACGTGCTTGCCGTCGGGCAAAAGGTCGCCGAGGGTGTCCTCGAGCTGCTCGAGGCTGCGCTCGGGCGAGCGGCCGCGATCGATACCGAAGAGCGCCCGGCACACGTCCGACCACGGCGAGAGCGGGCGGTTCTCGGCGTAAGCCGAGCCCGAGCAGTTGATCCACGTGACGTCGTCGTCGCCGCCGACGGTCTCGCGGAAGGCGTGCACCAGTCGCGACTTGCCGATGCCGGCTTCGCCGCTGATGACGATGGACCGTCCGTTGCCCGACAGCACTTCGTCCCAGCGACCGCGCAGCGCGGCGAGCTCGCTGTCGCGCCCGACGAGCGGCGCCAGGTCGTCGCGATCGGGGACGAACTCGCCGTCGGCGACGGATTTGACCCGAAACAGCTCGAGTGGCTCGGGGATGCCGCGCAAACGCTGGGCGCCGAGGGCGTCGACCTCGAACATGCCCGGCACGAGCCGGGCCGTGGTTTCGCTCATCACCAGGGCGTTGGCCGGTACCGAGTCGTGAATACGGGCCGCGATATTGGGGGCGTCGCCGATGGCCAACACTTTTTCCTGGCCATCGCTGCCCACGGCGCCGACGACGGCGACGCCGGTGTGCACGCCGACGCGCACAGCGAGGTTGACGCCGAGCCGGCGCTCGAGGCGGACGCTGAGCTTCTTGACCGCTTCGATGATGCCCAGACCCGAGCGCACGGCCCGGTAGGCGTCGTCCTCGTGGGCTTTCGGGTAGCCGAAGTACACCAGCAAGCCGTCGCCCAGATATTGAGCGACGTGACCGTCGAACTCGCGAATTGCGGACTCGGCGGTGCGCTGGTAGTCGCGAATGGCTTCGCGCATGTCTTCGGGGTCGAGTTCGGCCGACAGGGCGGTCGAACCGACGATGTCGCAGAACAGCAGGGAGAGGTGTCGCCGCTCGGCGTCGGGACGCTCGATGGGAACACTGCGCCGCTTGACCGCCTGGGCCGGCTTCGGTTCGGGCTCAGCCGGCTTCTTGGCGACCAGCGGCGTTCCGCACTCGTTGCAGAACTTGGCTTGCGGAGCGTTTCGCTCGCCGCACGAACCGCAGATGCGGGCCATCGGCGTGCCGCACTCGTTGCAGAACTTCGCCTTCTCGGCGTTCTCGGCACCACAGCTTGGACACTTCACGTACGACACTCCTCCCCTACAACCCTGCGCATCGACCGATTCGAAAACCCCAGGTCCCTAGACCAACGGCCCTTCGGGGATGCGGCCCTCGAACATGACGGCCCGCTGTTCGGGCGAAAACGGCTCTCGCTCGAGATTTCGATCGGCCTGGCGCGAGCGGAACAGCGGAATGATGTAGCGCATCCGCTGGTCGAGCTGCGTCCAGTCCGTTGCCCCGGACCCGAGCAACTCGTGGCTTTCGAGTCCGAAGAGTCCGAGCAGTTCTTCCACGACGCTGTGGATCTTTTCGCCCCACGAGAGCTTCGATTCATCGACCTCGAGGACGCCGAACTTGCGCAGACAGTCGGCGAGGTCCTGGTTTTGAATCGTCTGCAGATACGGCGGATACAGCGGCTGTCCCGCCGGTGCCGGCAGGTCTCGGCCGAGCCGCAGCGTGACGTCGGGCAAGGTGAGCGTCATGAGCGCGACGGTCGAAAACTCTTGCCAGAGTTTTTCGACTTCCTTGCCCAGCGGCGCAACCACCGAGTCGATGACCGCGTGGGCGCGCTCGAGCAGCCCGCCCGAGACTTTGTCGGCCACGGCTTTTTTGTGGCCGTTGAGCAGCATGTCTTCGATGGGCGCGTCGAGCGAGGCGGCGATGTACGTCTGCAGTCGCGTTTGTTCGTGCAGTCCGGTGAGGCAGTTGGCCAGGCACATGAGCTCGGCCTTGGCATCGGCGTCGGTTTCGTAAAGCGCCTTGTAGTAGTTCTCGATCGCGCCTCGCAGCCATCCCTGGCCGCCGCGCTTTACCGGTTGGCGCGTGCCGTCGGACTGCACGACGATCTCGTCGGGC
>JGI12316J15309_10010604_pt1 | contig 11965 bp, 7 predicted proteins | sample MarCyaLeptolynsp_FD_15309 | JGI IMG/M metagenome (IMG submission 15309) | reverse complement strand
CTTTGTCGAAAATCGCGGCAGGGTCTTGAGCCGCGTTCAGTTGCTCGATCTGACCCATGACAGCAGCTGTGACGCCTTCGACCGTACGATCGATATCAGAATCTCCCGGTTGCGGCGCAAGATCGAATCCGACCCTTCCGAGCCGGCCCTGATCCGGACGGTGCGTGGGATGGGTTACATTTTCGATCCACAGGAGGCCTGATTCTCGAATCCATGCACGGTGCCGGAAATTCCGTTTGATTCCGGCTCTGCACATTCCTGCATTGGCCGATGTGTTCGAAGCGCGCAGGGTGTCCGTATGGGCAACTACGCGTGCTGGTACAATTGAGACGGTTGTGAAATCGCACCGCAATAGGTCTGAAACATCCGCACCACACATGGTCTCCAGAATTCGGACACCCCGTCCGTGTGCATTCATGGAGACTCAAAATGCCCAGAGATACAGGAAATCAGTCAGATCCCGGGACGTTCCCGGATATTCAGTTTTCAGGCGTGAACCCGGTGGAATTTGATGTCGAGCAATCGTTCGATTCCTCAGATGAAGCCGATGAAAGACGCGAACAGAAGCCGGCGGCACGCGATAATGGCAATCCGGCTTCCTATGACATGTCTGCCTTTTCTCATCAGCCGATAGCTATTGGACAAGGTATCCTGACGCCGGAGGATGGTCAGTCGGACCTGAACCCGACGCCTCGCGGCCCGGAAACAGCGTTCGGCACATCGTTGGAAACGGGCGGCGTCATGACGAATGCTTCACGCTCCGCAACCGGCCGGGAAGACGAGGAGTTTGCCTTGGGTGAACTCACCCGCAACCCGGAACCGGTCGCGGGTCCTCCACCGACGCAGGTAAATCCTATCGAGGGCACCGATGATGATGATGTCCTGCTCGCAAACACCGGCAATATCCCCGCGAACTGGACGAGGACCGTCTCTGCCTTTGGCGGTAACGATTACATTATTCGCGATCAGACGGGATACAATTCGAAGGATGTCGAGATTGACGGAGGCACCGGCTTTGACATGGTCAGCTATGCCTCGGCAAATGATGCCGTCTTTGTCAGCCTGGCAACGTCGGCAGCGATCGTGGATGGGTCGATTGATATGGATCAGCTGACCAGCATCGAGGGCATTAACGGCACGGCGTTCGGCGATTTCCTGTTCGGATCGGCGGCGGATAACCAGTTCCTCGGAAACGATGGCAACGACACGATCGACGGCCTCGGCGGAGACGACACGCTTTGGGGACATGCTGGTGAAGACACCATCAATGGCGGGGAGGGTGACGACCTCATTTATGGTGGTGACGACGACGATGAACTCAATGGCGGAGCCGGGTCCGATACCGTTTATGGTGGCGATGGCGACGACGATATCGATGGCGGCAACAATGACGATACGCTGCGCGGCGAGGACGGCAACGATACCATCGCCGGCGGTCACGGCGACGACGTGATTTACGATGGTATCGGCAATGATGATGTTACCGGCGGCGTAGGTGACGACGCCTTTTACATCGACGACGGGAACGACGAGTTTTCCGGTGGATCCGGTGATGACCGTTTTTATGTCGATGGTTTTGGCAACAACATTATCAACGGTGGAGCAAACACTGACACGGTCATTTTCGGCAATGCGGCTGTGATCGTCAATCTGGATATCAACTGGGCCCAGCGCGGTGCCGAAGGGGTCGATACGATCACCGGCGTTGAAAATATCATGAGTGGAAACGGTGCGGATATTCTGGCCGGCACGTCTTCGCACAATTTTATCCATGCGGGTGGCGGAGGCGACCTCGTATCGGGCCTGTCGGGCGACGATACGATCGACGGCGCGGCCGGTGCGGACACGTTGTGGGGCGGCGATGGCGGTGACGATCTCACCGGCGGCTCCGGCGATGACGAGATGTGGGGCCAGGATGGTGTCGACGAGATGTACGGCAATTCCGGCGACGATACGCTGAATGGCGGCGACGACAGCGACCAGATCTCCGGCGGCACCGGTGAGGACAGGGTCCGGGGCGGTGCCGGCGAGGATTGGATGCTTGGCGGTGCCGATGCGGATACGTTCGTGTGGAATGCCGGCGATGCCGATGTTCCGGCGATCGACCAGATTCTCGACTTTGACGTGAACGAGGACATGTTCTCGTTCGGAGCCGGTTTCTTCGACGTCGGCCCTGGACCGGTCAACCTGTCCAGTGTGCTGATGGCGGTTCCCCATGCCGGCAGCGATGCCCTGTTGTGGGCCGATACCGATACCGGAGCCGGCTGGCAGGTCATTGCCCGTCTGGAGGGCGTTTCGGCGGCTGAGCTCAACGTGCGGATCCAGAACGGGACGATCCTCGACGTGGAGTCCAATTTCGAAGGACCCGGTCAGCTCGAGTTCGAACAGCAGCATGTTGTTCAGGCGGAACCGATCTGGGACATCATGGCTTGATGCCGCCGGTTCATGCGATCCAAAATCGAACCGGGACCTTGTTGGTCCGATGACCCGGTTTGTGGCGGGGCGGCTTTGCCGCCCCGCTTGTCGGTGTGGCAATCCGCCGTGCTCTTGCGATCCGCGCTCGAATTTCCGTGGAATTGTTACAATTGAGACATCGATGACACGACGCGGCAATCAGGCTGCAACACTTGCACCACATATCGTCTCGAGAAACGGAGCAGGAGATCCGACCGATCGTGAAAGTGACGGTCGTCGCTCTACCTTCCGGTTTGTGCAGACGATGCCGCCCCCGGGACTTCGTCGAACAACTATTCCTGCGCGGCGCCGGATCGGACTGTCGCAGCTAACGGAGGACAAGCCATGAAACTCAGTATTCGTGAAGTTGCCGGAATTCGCGCGAGTTTCGAACGGATTGCGGCGGATGCCGATCAGGCCGGAGAGCTGTTTTATCGTCGCCTTTTCGAAATTGCGCCGCAGGTGCGCCCGATGTTTGGCGATGACATCGTCCAACAGGCGAGGAAACTGATCAACACGCTCGGCGTCGCGGTATCCATGATTGAACAATGGGAAAAACTCGAGACAGCGCTGGAGGACCTGGCCCGGCGCCATGTCGATTACGGCGTGTTGCCGGAGCACTATCCGATCGTCGGCAAGGCTCTGGTTTACATGATCCGTGAAATGTCGCTGAGTCGTCCGGGCGGAGAAATAGAAGCGGCCTGGATAAAGGCTTATGAGGCGATGTCGGACCACATGATCGCGTCCACACGGGATGCCGTTGCGCCGGCCGCGGAAACCTCCCATCCGAGCAAATCTGACCGGTTCTAGAACCCTATGGCGGATTGATCCGGGCTCTTGCGGCTGCGGCTACACCGGAAACGCGTCGACGATCGAGGCTGCCGAGTGTTGAAACCGCCCAAGAATTCAAGTGCTCGAAGGGCCCGGGACAGTGGTCACTCAGCCGCCAATTCGGCCGGCGGTTCGGCTCGATCCATATGATGCAGATACGTGTCGTGGAAGTGACGCATCATGGCTTCGGAATATTCTATGTTCTCCCAATCCACGATGTACCAGCCCCGGTCGAAACTCCGCTGCGACATGCCTTCCTGCACGGACAGCAGGAAAGAGATATCCTCGGGTTGCAAGACGTCGCGCCCCCAGACCGCGCGCTTTTCCTGGCGATCCCGCATGCCGGGGTCGGTTACGACGGGCGGCTCCAGATTGACACTCAGCCGCTTTGCCCGTCCGGGATGGACAGGGTTCCACTGAAACAGGCTCAGATTGCCGACACCGGCAAACTGAGAAATTCCGACATTCGGAAACAGAAACCAGAAGTGCAGATCCGTCTTGTCGTGTTCAAGATCAAGCGGGTAGGCCATGTTGTCGGCCTTTTTGTTGCCGGGAATGAAGTTGTAGGCCGCGTTTCTCGTCAGGGTGTAATATTGATTGTTGATGTCGAGCATGTCGGAAAACGACAGGTGCCCGTGACGGCAATGCTGGCATTCGAGATAATTGTCGATCTGCACTTTCCAGTTGGCCGCGACGTCGACCGCGTGGATTGCGGCCGCCTGCGCTGCCAGCACGTATCCGTCCACTTCCGGGCAGGTTTGTCGGATGTGGTCTTCCACGCCCGGCCAGAACTCGGCTACGGGCGGGGCGTCGGGATCGAGATTGACGAAGACAAAATCCAGAAGCCGATCAACACGCACGGTTTTGAGACAAACGGCACTCCTGTTAGGGGCGGTGCTGGTGTTTTTTGTTCGCATGTGCCGCAGGCCGCCATCCAGCGAAAAACTCCAATGGTGATAGGGGCAGACAATCACCCGTTTGGTTCCCGCGCCGTCAACCAGCTTGTGGCCCCGATGGGGGCAAACATTGTGATAGGCGCGAATCTCACCATCGTGATCGCGTATCACAAACACGTTCTGACCAAGGACGCTCGCGGCAACATAGTTGCCGGGGTCGGCCAGTTCACTCAGGTGGCAGGCATATTGCCAGGATCTGTAAAAGAGCTTTTGCTTCTCTTCGTTGAAGATCTCCGCGCTGGTGTAACAATCGGCGTGGATAGCCCGCAGTTTTTCTGACGTTGCTTCGTACGATTCAATGCCGGATGTGCCTGTCATGGTTCGGTCCTCGATAAACTGGCGGTCCGTCGGGCCGCAATATCGGCGGTCCGCAGGGGCCTATGCGCTTGCCCGTATCGCAGATCGCGTCGAATGTCCGGGACGGCCAACCCGATACCCGGAAAGTCGTTCGCGCGTTTCAACCGGCGTCCTCGGGAAATGGTCAGCGGTGCCATTTGCGTATTCAATTCAATGGGTGCTCCAAAGATCATGGTGTTGTCCGGTGGCGCACTTCTTTCGCGCGAAAGACGTCTCGTCCCCCTTTTCATCTCCCGAAGAGTCGATCAATTCTGGCCCAAACACGGCTTTGCCGCGATCCCAAATAGTGGCATTCTGCGATAACATTTTGTTATCTGAAAGATGGGTGAATGAGACGAAAACTGCCCCCTCTCAATGCGCTTTTGGCATTTGAGGCCGCTGCCCGTCACCAGAGCTTCACGCAGGCCGCAAGAGAGTTGAGCGTCGCTCAACCGGCTGTGACACGGCATGTGGCGAACGTCGAAAACTGGGTCGGGGCTCCGCTGTTCGATCGGCGGGGCAGCGTCGTTCAGTTGACAGATGCCGGCCGACGTCTCGCGGACTTGTCGACAGCTGCTCTGGATCGCCTGGAACTTGGCGTCCGCGAGCTTCAGCGCAGGGGGAATGAAGAGCTGGTTGTCGGGGCGTCCTTCGGCGTTGCCCATCTTTGGATCATGCCGCGAATTAGCAGGATGCGCGCGGTTTCCGGACGAAACATCAACCTGGTGACATCCGACAATTACCGTACATTCGATGACACTTCCGTGGATCTGTCCATACGATTTGGGAATGGCACCTTCGAAGGCAATTGCGCCGACATGCTGTTTGAAGAGCGGTGCCAGATCATTGCTTCTCCCTCTTTTCTGGAGGCGCACCCCGAGATCGATCCCGATGATGTCTTGGGTTCGGTACCGGTTGACATGCTGTTGGACCATGGCGATCCGAACAAGATCGGATGGATGGATTGGGAGCAATGGTTTGCACGAACGGATCGCGCCTTTCCGGGCCGAGCAGCCTTGAACGAGGTGCAGAGCTATCCAACCATGCTGGACATGGTCTGCGCGGGCGAGGGCGTCAGTATCGGGACGCTGGGCATAGAGGACGACCTGGTTGCATCCGGCAGGATCGTTCGGCTGGGCAACGCCGTCTCCCGGCCCGGATTCGGCTATTATCTGGTCTACAGACAGCCCAGGCGGGAAAACGCCGCGTTTGCCAAACTGCGGGACTTCCTTTTGACGTCCGGCGGCTCGGCGCTTTAAGGCGCATGATCCGGGAGCGGGCCCGGGTCACACGTCGGTTTCGATGGGACGGATGTTGCCGGAGCCGCAGCCCTCCACCGTTTCCCGGTTGATTGTTGGTTATTGGCCTATTCCGCACTTGACGCCCGTTGGAGCATCCCCGATGGTCGCCGCTGTTTTGCAATCCCGGAGCAAGAACCGACGTGTGTCCTGCAAAAGTAAGCGGCGATGGCCAACGCGGCTGGATCATTCCCATCGGCGGTGGCGAGAAGAAAGTCGGATCCCCGCCAATTCTGAGCCGCTTTGCGGATCTTTGCGGCGCGGACAAGGCGCGCATTGCGATCATACCGACTGCATCGCAGCTCGAGGATACCGGCCATCGTTATGAAGCCGTGTTCGCAAAAATGGGCGTGGGGCACATCGACATCGTCAACCTGGAATCCCGCGGCGATTGCGAGGATGCTGAAAATCTCGCAACCCTGGCAGGGGCAACCGGAATCTTCTTCACGGGCGGCAATCAGTTGCGTCTGTCCACGGTGATCGGCGGGACACCGGTGGCACAGCAGATCCGCAAACTGAATGCGGGTGGCGTGCATGTGGCAGGGACATCGGCCGGAGCCGCTTTTATCTGCGAGCACATGATCGCCGTCGGCAAGAGCGGATCGACCCCGAAACCGGGTATGGCGACGCTGTCGCCGGGGCTTGGCCTGACCAACCGGGTCATCGTCGACCAGCACTTTCGCGAGCGCGACCGGATCGGCCGCCTCCTGACCGCGCTTTCCTATAATCCGTTCGCAACCGGGATTGGTGTCGATGAAGATACGGCCGCCTTCATCAGCCCGGAAAACCTGATTGAAGTCCTGGGAAGCGGCGGCCTGACCGTTGTCGATCCGTCCGGCCTTGAACATTCCACCATGGCGACCACGCAACAGGGAAAACCGGTTAGCCTAATTGGCATTAAACTGCATATACTGATTGCCGGGGATCGATACGATCTGACAACAAACAGTGCGCAGCCGGGGGCGCCGCCGGACTGACGTAAAACGGCAGGGAGTAATCGCCATGAAAATTCTTGAAACCTCCGTGTTTCGTGGCCCGAACATTTACGCCCTGTTTCCCGTGATTAGACACAAGCTCGATCTCGGCGTTCTTGAGGAATGGCCGACAGGGCGGCTTGGTTCGGACTTCGTCGAACCGTTGCTGGAGGCGCTGCCGGGTCTGCATGAACACGGATGTTCTTACGGGGTGCCCGGCGGTTTCGTCCGTCGGCTGCGCGAGAACGAGGGCACCTGGCTCGGGCATGTTTGGGAGCACGTCGCGATCGAATTGCAGAATGTCGCCGGCGCGGACGTGACCTTCGGCAAGACCCGCGGCGCCGGGGAAACCGGCCAGTACAACATGATCTACGAATATGAGCAGGAGCAGGTCGGCTTGCAGGCCGGCGAACTTGCGCTCGATCTCCTGCATCACCTGCTGCCGGAAGACCTGGTCGATCCGGAACAGCGCATTGAAGGGTTCGATTTCGACAGCAAGCGGGACGGGTTCATCCGCTCGGCACAACGTCGGGCGCTCGGCCCGAGCACGGCGTCGCTGGTCAAGGCGGCCCGTGAACGAGACATCCCCTGGCTGCGGCTCAACGATTACAGCCTGATCCAGCTCGGGCACGGACGCTACCAGAAACGCATCCAGGCGACGATCACCAGCGAGACCCATTACATCGCCGTCGAACTCGCTTCCGACAAGGAGGAAACCAACAAGATCCTTGCCGATCTCGGCCTGCCGGTGCCGAAGCAGATGCTGGTCCGCGACGCGACCGAGGCCAATCGGGCTGCCCGCCGCATCGGCTATCCGGTTGTCGTCAAACCGCTTAACGGCAATCACGGCCGCGGGATTTCGGTTGGGCTAACCGATCCGGACGATATTGCGGCCGCGTTCGATCTGGCCCAGGAAAACAATCGCGGCAGCCAGAGCGTTATCGTCGAATCCTTCGTCCAGGGCCTCGATCACAGGATGCTGGTGGTCAATGGAGCGCTCGTCGCGGTGTCGAAACGGGTGCCGGGCCATGTGGTCGGCGACGGAAATCGCTCGGTCGTGGAACTGCTTGAAGAGGTGAACGCGGACCCGCGTCGCGGTGTCGGGCATGAAAAGGCGCTGACCCGGATCGATCTGGACGCCAAGGCGCTCGAGCATCTTGAGGAGGTCGGATACACGCCCGAAAGCGTGCCGCCGGAGGGCGAAGTCGTTTTCCTGCGCTCGACCGCGAACCTGTCGACCGGGGGCACGGCCGTCGATGTGACCGATATCGTGCATCCCGACAATCGGGAAATGGCGGTGCGGGCGGTCAAGGCGATCGGTCTCGATATCGGCGGTGTGGACTTTCTGTCGTCCGACATTTCCCGGTCATACAAGGACAATGGCGCGGCGATTTGCGAGATCAATGCCGCGCCGGGGTTCCGCATGCATGTCTCGCCGAGCGAGGGCAAACCGCGCGATGTGGCCGGCGCTGTGATGGACATGCTGTTTCCGACTTCGGCGCCAAGCCGGATCCCGATCATCGCGATCACCGGCACCAACGGCAAGACCACCACGGCGCGGATGGTCGCCCATATCTACAAGCTGAGCGGCTCGACCGTGGGACTGGCGACGACCGACGGGGTCTATATCGACGGCAACCTGACGGTGAAGGGCGACCTGACCGGACCGATGGCCGCGCAGATGATCCTGCGCGACCCGACCGTCGACGCGGCCGTGCTCGAAACCGCGCGCGGCGGATTGCTGCGCCGGGGCCTCGGCTATGAACGGGCCGACACAGGTGCGGTTCTCAACATTGCCGCCGATCATCTCGGCCTGCGCGGCATCGACACGCTGGAGGACATGGCCCGGGTCAAGCAGATCGTGGTCGAGGTGGCCAAGGACACGGCCGTTCTCAACGCCGACGACGATCTCTGCCTGCGCATGGCCGAACATACGAGGGCGGAGAACCTGTGTTACGTCACCATGAATGCCGGTCACCCGCTGGTGCGCGAACATGTCCGCGCCGGCGGCCGGGCGGTGGTGCTGGAACAGGGCATGAACGGCCACATGATCGCCATCTACGATCACAGTTCCCACATTCCCCTGATCTGGACCCACCTGATCCCGGCGACCCTCGACGGCAAGGCGATGCACAATGTGCAGAATGCCCTGTTCGCCGCCGCCATCTGCTTCAGTCAGGGGATCAGCCTGGAAGATATCCGGCACGGTTTGCGTACATTTGCCACGTCCTACTTCCAGGCGCCTGGCCGGATGAACGTGTTTGACGATCATCCCTTCAAGGTGATCCTGGACTATGGGCACAACCCGGCCGCGATCGAGGCGATGACCAAACTGGTCGATCAACTGGAGCCGGCCGGGCGCCGCATCGGCGTGTTCGCCATGCCCGGCGACCGCCGCGACGAGGACATTGCCGAGGTTGCCAGGATCATCGCCGGCAGCTTCGATCATTACATTTGCCGGCGGGACGACAATACGCGCGGCCGCGGGCCGGAGGAAGTGCCGCGCTTGATGAAGGCGACCCTTCTTGAGGCCGGTGTCGACGATGCGGCGATCACGATTATCCCGGATGAGGTCGAAGCGGTTGATGCGGCTCTCAAAATGGCCGAACAGGGTGATCTTGTTTTGATCTTCGCGGACGAAATCTCCCGGTCCTGGAAGCAGATCATCTATTTCAACCGGCCGCAGGACACGACGTCGGACACGGCGGCACAAACGCCGGAACCGGCGACGACACCGGTCGCGGCAATTGACGAAAAACCGGCTGATCCGCTTGCCGATGCGCTGCCGGTGCCGGATGCACCGCAGGTTCCGGAATCGGTGCTTCTGGATGGAATTCGCATGATCCGTGACGATCGCGGCGTGCGGTTGGCAAATGAGCCGGAAGAAGCCGATTGAGGGCGGGGTCATGGAACTTACCGATGTCCGCCGCCTGACCGGTGTCAATTTCCTTTCCGATCGATGCGGTGCCATCGCCGAGGCGGTCGTTTCCGACGAGCAAAAGGGGGTCGCCGTGGCGCTTTGGCGGCGTCACGCACGGGCGATGCTGGAGGCTGTCGGTTGGGGTGGTGAGCAGATCGCGGCGCGTCCCTATCTGGGCGGCGTCAGTCTGATGGTCAGCGCGCCCATCGACACCCTTTATGCGGCAACGGATTTGATCGAGGCGTCCTGGGAAGCGACCTGTGCCGAAATGGCTGACGGCCCGGCCCTGGAAATCGATGCTGTCGCGCGGGATCTTGCCGAAAAGATCGCCGCAGAACGCAACCCCGCCATGGTTGCGCTGGCCGAAGCGGCAGATGAAAGGGGCGTGACGTTTCTCGGGCACGACGAACAGGTTTCGCTTGGCCTGGGCATTGGTTGCAGAACCTGGGCGGATGACGCGCTTCCTGCGCCGTCGGATATCGACTGGTCGGATATCAGCGACATTCCGGTTGCGATGGTTACCGGTACCAACGGCAAATCGACCACGGTACGCCTGGCTGCGGCGATCGGTGCCGCTGCCGGCCGAACGGTCGCCCTGTCATCGAGCGACTGGGTACGGGTCGGCAAAGAGATCGTCGATGAAGGCGACTATTCCGGCCCGGCCGGAGCCCGGCTGGCCGTGCGCGACAGGCGCGCCGACCTGGCAGTGATTGAAACGGCCCGCGGCGGCCTCCTGCGGCGCGGCCTGCCATTGCCAAGGGCGGACGCCTGCCTGATTACCAATATTGCGGCGGATCATCTCGGGACCTACGGGATCATGGATGTGAACGCGCTCGCCGACGCAAAGTTTCTGGTAGCCCGCGCCGTCAAATCCGGTGGGCGGCTTGTCCTGAACGGCGACGATCCGGAACTGGTCAGCCGCAGTGCAGGATTTGAAGGCGACATCACATGGTATGGTCTGGCCCTCGAAGGACGAGCACTGGAGACATGGTTGCAGGCGGGCGGCCACGCGGTGTTTGTCGAGGACGATATGATGGTGCTTGCCCGGGATGGCGAACGCCTTCCGATCCTGCCGGTGATTGATTTTCCGCCGGGACTGCGCGGCGCGGCACGATACAATATTTCCAATGCGCTTGGTGCGATCGCGCTTGCTTCGGCGCTCAATCTGCCGGTGGCGGCTATGACGCAAGGCCTCTCCACATTCCGGGGCACGCCGGAGGAGAATCCCGGCCGCGGCAATTTCATGGAGATTGGCGGGGTCGGCATTCTGGTCGATTTCGCTCACAATCCGCATGGGGTCGCGGCGCTTGCCGAAGCCGTCCGGGATGTGCCTGCGAAACGCCGCCTGATGCTGCTTGGTCAGGCCGGCGACCGCAGCGACGAGGAAACCCGCGAACTGACCCAGGTTGTCTGGAATGCGGGTCCGGACATGATCGTGGTCAAGGAGTTGGCGACGAAATTGCGCGGTCGGGAACCGGGTGTGGTTCCCCGGGTCATTTTCGAAGAATTGCAAAGACTTGGCGCCGGACCAGACACGTTCATGGTCGCGAAGTCGGAAATGGAGTCTGTGCGCATGGCCCTGCAATGGGCGCAGCCGGAAGATTTCCTGGTGCTGCTGCTGCACGAGGAAAGAGCCCCGGCCATGACCTTTCTGCAAGCACTGCGCGATGGCGATTGGCGCGCCGGGGATCCATTGCCAGAGCAAATCTGACGGCCTCTAACCTTTCGGCTCGGCCTCAAAAACCCGCACTGTTTGTGCCATCGTGTCCGACACCGCGGCACGTTTCATCCCCTGCGAATTGTAAGGCATGGCGATCCGGCCCTGCCGGTCGATGGCAATCACACCGCCGTCACCGCCGACATTGCGCACCTCGTCCAAAGCCGCGGCAACGGCCGCTCCGATGGACTGGCCGCCGTAGCGCATGCGGGCGGCAACGTTGTGGGCGGTGCAGGTGCGGATGAACGCCTCGCCGACGCCGGTACAGGAAACCGCCACGAGGTCATCGGCCCAGCTTCCCGCACCAATGAGCGGCGTGTCGCCGATCCGCCCCGGCGGTTTGTTGAACGTGCCGCCGGTCGAGGTCGCCGCCGCGAGGCCGCCATCAAGGCCAAGCGCAACGGCGCCGACAGTTCCGTGGCTCGCGGCATCGCCGGATCCGTGGTCGACATGGTTGGTATAGTAGGCGCGGGGATCGT
>JGI12316J15309_10004095_pt1 | contig 11980 bp, 11 predicted proteins | sample MarCyaLeptolynsp_FD_15309 | JGI IMG/M metagenome (IMG submission 15309) | reverse complement strand
AAGATCGGCGTCTATCGCGCGAGACCGTCTCGGCTCAAAGCCGAGTGACGAACACCGGGGCCGTCCACGCCATGCGATCGGGCTCCGCCTCGTGCACCTCGAGATAGACGAAGTGCTCCCCGGCGCTCGGCAGGTCGACCTTCAGCTCGTGCCACGCGTCGCCCGAGAGTTGGTGCGTGCTGACCGAGTCGACGCTTCCACCCACGGTGCCCACGAAGACCGTGACCGCGAACTCGCCATCGAAGTCCGGATCCGAGAGCCGCACGTCGAGCGTGATCGAGTTCGCCAGCGTGGCCATCGTCTGACCCGCCCGGACGCGATCGTCGGCGTAGAGCCGCATCTCGAGGTCCTCGTCCTCGCTCGCGTAGACCGCTCGGTTGGCCATCGCCCGCAGCAGCGAAGACTCGTCGAGTTGCTCCGCGATGATGGCGGTGCGCGAAGAGTGTCCGGTGCCCCAGTTGGCGAAGTGATTGTCGTGCGAGGCGATCGGCGCGAGCTTCCAGCCGTTGGCAAGGAAGTAGTCCCAGTCCGAGTGCGCCTTGACGAAGCGGTCGAAGGTGCCGGTGTCGTTCTCGTTGAGGCTCGGGTTCTCGCGGCCGGTGCCGTTGAGGTCGGTGCCGCGGTTGACGGTGACCTCCATCATCGTCGCGTAGGGAGCCGCGGCGGCGCCGACGTTCGCCATGGTCTGGGCGACCACACCGCGATCCGGCTCCGCGTCTCCGGCGATCCACGAGTCACGCACCTCCGACAGCGGCGCGTAGTCGTCGAGGCCGAAGTCGTTGAACTTCTTGTTGCGCTCGCCGTTCTTGGGAATGTCGAGCAGGTTCACGCCGAAGACCTGATCCCAAGAGCCGTTGAGCGTGTCCTCGTGGTGACGGAAGGTCCGGGGATGGTTGAGCGTGACGACGGGTCGATCGCCCGCCCGCTTGCGCTCGGGCAAAAAGCCGTCCCACATCAGATCGAAGCGACCGCGTTCGACCTTGGGCGCTGCGTCGACGCCGAGCACGCCCAGGTGGTTGCCCGATGAGTTGGTGCTCCACTCCGAACCCGCAAGCGCCAGGAATGCGCCATCGGACTCTGCCGTGATGGTGCGAGCGGTCGTCACCAGCTCCTCGTAGGCCGCCTCGGTGATGTTGGCGACGTCGGCCGGGTCATCGTCGCGGGTGTCGGTGATGTGGGGGGTCAACGCCATGAAGTCGAGCTGACCCTCGTCGCGGGCGTACTCGAATGCGTGGCGGGCCGTATCGCCGTCCTGCACCTCCTCGGAGACGTCCACGAGCTCTCCATCGACCTCGCGCTGAAGGTGCCCGTCGTCGTGATCGTGGGGCTCGCTCGGGGCGTGGTGATGCGCGTGCAGGTTGCCGAAGAACACCTTCGTGTTGGCGACGTCTTGCTCGGCGGCGGTGAGTCCGTCGTCCAGCGACTGAGTCGTGAAGCTCCAGGACCACAGCCGCTCGAACGCGTCGATGAACGGCTCGACCGCCTCGTCGGCGGTCATCTTCACGTAGAACTCGTAGTTGTTGAAGAACGCGCCGGACCAGTTGCCCGAGCCGTTGATCAGCGTCTCGCCGTCGATGATGACGAGCTTGTTGTGCATGATCTGGTGAAGGTCCTCGTTGACCTTCTTGAACCGGATCTGCACCCCGGCCGCGCGTACGCGATCCCACGCGCTGCCGGTGAGAGAGGAGCGCTCCGACTCGTTGAGCAACAGGCGCACCGGAACCCCGCGCTCGGCGACCTTCGCGACCTCCTTGGTCAGATCCTTGAAGGTCAGGTGGTGCATCATGATGTCGACTCCGACCTGCGCCTCGCGAAGGTGATCGCGAATCATCTTGAACGGCATGGTGCTCGGGGTGAACTTCACCTCGTCGTTGGAGCACGAGGCCGCGTCGTCGAACTGCGACTCGAACATCTTGTCGAAGTAGCAATCGAACGCGCTGATGATCGGGTCGTCCGCGCTCGCGCTGAGCACGACGGTGTTCTCGTTGTTGAACGACAGGCCGGTCGAGGACCAGTTGTTGCTGCCCATCAGCAGCTGGTCGTCGTCCACGAGCATGAACTTCGCGTGCTGCAGCCCGATGCGGTTGCCGAGGTCCTTGCCCTGGATGAATCGGACGTCGACGCCGGCGTCGGCCAGGCGCTTGGCGACCGAGTCGAAGTTCGCCTGCTCGTGATTCATCGCGATGCGCACCGTGACCTCGGGGTTTTGGTGTGCGGCGAGCACGGTGGCCTCGATGTCGCGGTTGGACCAGGTGAACTGAGCGATCTCGACGCTCGTGTCGGCCTCGGCGATGAGCTCCTGGATGCGCGCGGTGATCGGAGAGGCGGCGACGAGGTGGTCCTTGTCTGCTTGGGTGCAGACGTCGCAGTGCGGGGCGGTCAGGAGGGTTTCCCAGACCCGCCCGGTCGCGTCGGTATCGTCGGCCTTGCCGCCGGCCGGACCCTTGTCGTCGCCGGGGTCACCGGAGCCCGAACCTCCGCAGCCAAGGGCGAGGGCGGCGAGTACGGAGCCAACGAGAGGGCGTCGCATGCCCACATGGTAGCCAGATGTGCTCCAATGTGCTCTCGTGATCAGAAAGGACGTGAAAACGCAAGAATTCTGGGCATCCAGGTCCCTGCGACGACCGCGCGAATGCCTCCCACGCCGGCGCGCAAGCTCCGCGGATCGTCAGGGGCTACCCGGCGAGCGACACCACCCGAGCCACACTCGACTCGCCGTCCGCCGTGTGGCCGCCGATGAACACTCGACCCTCATCGTCGATCGCGATGCCTCCGAGGCCGACGCTATCTGTGGGGTTCGGAAACGTGGCCGACCACTCGGGCTCAAAGGTGTCGGGGTCGATCTCGAGGACAAGGAAATCGAGCGTGCCCGGCACGAGCCCGAACGCGTCGATCATGCCGTCGGGATCCGCAACGATCCCAGCCGGCGAGTCCAGCGGCAGGATTGCCGGCTCGTCCTCCGATCCGGTTGCCGGGGTGATCCACGTTTCGTCATCGTCGTAGCCCATCGCGTAGACGAGCTCACCGACCGGGGCCAGGCCGCGTCCACCTTGTCGGCTGACGTTCGCGAGCAGTCCCGCTTGTCCGCTGGAGCCGATGGTGACGATGAGGCTTCCGATCCCGAACTCGCCGATGGCGGCAACAGAGCCGTCGGGCAGCGCGGTGGCGGCGACGGTGAAGCTCGACGAGGCCGGTGTCGTGCCGCTCACGAGCACCGCACCGTCGGAATCGAGCTGCTCGTACCCGGCGGTGAAGCCGAACCCGAGCACGGTGATCCGGTCTGCGTTGGCGGCGAGGGTCGTGGGAACGGGCGGAAACTCCGGCGAGGCAGGAGGGGCGAACACGTGGGTCCACGCGATGGTCCCGTCGGGCTCGAGACGCCACACGCGTCCCTCGCCGGAGAACGGGAAGCCCGTGTAGCCGATCGCGAACGCTCGCCCGTCGGCATCGACCGTCACGTCAGGTGCGAGGTCGACGTCCGGAAGATCGATCGTGTGCAGCAGGTCGCCGGTCGCGGCATCGAGAACCCTGGCCACCGGGAGGCCGTTGGCTTCGCCGACCATCCACAGCAGCTCCCCATCCGTGGCCAGCTCCCGCACGCGGGAGTCCTCGAGCTCGGTTTCCCACACCGTTGCGCCGGGGGCGAACGTGCATTGCTCGGTGCAGTTCTGGGAGGCACCCGCGTCGTCGCACGCCTCATCGGGATCGACCACGCCGTCGCCGCAAAAGCCCGCTGCGTCGCCCGAGCTTTCGGAGCCCACCGGGGTGCCCGTCGTGGTCTCGTCGCCCCCCGATTCGGTGTCCGCGGCGTTGGTCTCGGAGTCGCTCGACCCGCTCGAGTCGCCCGTATCGGTGCCGCTTGCCGCGGTCGTGCCAGCGGTGTCGGTGCCATCGCTCGGTGCGTCCTCGGTGGTGGTCTCGCCGCCGTCGTCGCCGGTCTCCGCGGCGCCATCGTCACCGGACGACGGGGTCGCGCAGCCCGACATGATGAGCAGCGCAGCGATTGTGGATGACGTCAGGACAGCTCGGCTCGGTGTGCGCATCGCTCGGGCTTCGACGCCGCTTCGCCCGGTCGATTTGAACCATCACGAACTTTGGCCATGGCCGGTGGGGCGCGTCACTGCATGTCGCGCTCGTTCGCTTTCGGCCGATCCGAACGCATCCCGTTCTCGTACCGAGGGGTCGCGCCGTGTACTGTGACGGTCTGCCGACGACTCGCCCATGACCGAGTACCGCATTCGCCTCGCGAGGCCCGACGAGCTCGAAGCTCTGTCGACGATCGAGGATCGGGCCGGCGAGATCTACGCCGAAGCCGGTCTTCCCGCTGACCTCGATGGCCTCCCCCTCGACGCGTTTCACGCCGCGCTGAACGAGCGACTGCTCTGGGTCGTTGCCGATCCCGCGGACGTCGCGGTTGCGTTTGCGCTGTGCTGGCGTCGGCCGGACGCGCTGCACCTGCGCGAGCTCGACGTCGACCCCGAGCACATGCGCCGCGGTCTCGGGCGGCGGCTGATCGAGCACGTTCGTGAGCAGGCCGCGGCGGAAGGGCGCGCCTGGGTCACCCTCACCACGTTCGCCGAGGTCCCCTGGAATGCGCCGCTCTACCGCCGCTACGGCTTCGTCGAAGTCGCCGCGCCGATGCAGCCGCCGTGGCTGGCAGAGATCCGAGACGACGAACGCGCCCACGGTCTCGATCGCTGGCCACGCGTTGCGATGCGGCTGGCTACACGCCCGTGAGCTCGACCAGCCACCGGTGCACCGGCGCCATCTTTCGCCAGTGACCCATGCACAGAGTGACGAGTTTCTTGCTGTGTACCTCCGCCGGAAGCGGCGACAGCGTGATCCCGCAGTGCAGCGCGCCGTGCTTGAGCAGCTCCGCTCGCGGGTGCTCGGGGTCGAAGCCTCGGGGCACCTTCTTGTAGCCGATGCCTTCGAGCGTGTAGCCGGCCTTCTCGACCTTCTTCTGGGCGGCGACGAGCGGCTTGCCGGTGGCGTCGTCGGCGACCGCAGAGCGGTACTTGGCGAGCAGCTCCTTGGGAAAACCGTGCATGCCCACGCCGAGCATCAGTGCTTTGTCGCGCAGGCGAAAGTAGAAGCCCGACGATCCCTGCTTGCGGTCCGGACCCTCCCAAAACCACAGATCGAGATGATCCTTGTAGGGCGTCTTGTCCTTCGAAAAGCGAACGTCGCGGTTGATCCGGAAGATCGAACCGTTGACCTTGGGCTCGGCGGAGACGTGCGGGGCGATGGAGACGAGCTTGTCGCCCATCGCCGCCACGAACGCCTTGGCGGGCTCGATGAAATACGCGTCGTAGTCGGCGCGGTGGTCGTCGAACCAGGCCTTGTTGTTGTTCTTGCCCAGGCCGCGGAGGAAGGTGAGCGTCTGCTTGGGGAAACCGTCGAATGCCATGGCTGCGCGGCCTAGGGTAGGCGGCGGGGGCATGCCGGGCCATCCGCCGATCTACGTATTCGACGCAACCGACGAAAAAGCGGCGACCGCTCGGGGGAGCGGCCGCCGCCGGTGTACGCGACGAGAGGTTATCCGTCGTATTGGACGCCGCCGCCGTTGTGGCCATGGTCGGCGCGAGCGCGGTCCACGGCTTGCGACGTGATCATTGCGTCACGGAGCTGAGCACCGATGTCGGTCATGGCTCCCGGCGAGTGCGGCATCAGGATCGTGTTGGTGGCGCTGGTGGCCCCAATGTCCTTGAGCGTGTCGAAGTACTGCGTCATGAGCACGAGGTTCATGACGTCCTGCGGCGAGGCACCGGGGATGCTCTTTTGAAACTCGTCCACCGACTCGCGCAGGCCATCGACGATGGCGCGGCGCTGATCCGCGATGCCCTTCCCGGCGAGCGCCTTGCTCTCGGCGTCGGCCTCGGCGGCCTTGACCTTGAGGATGCGGTCCGCCTCACCCTTCTCGGTGGCGGCGATACGCATGCGCTGCGCGGCGTTGATCTCGTTCATCGCGACCTTGACTCGAGCGTCGGGCTCGATGTCGGTGACGAGCGTCTTGACGATGCCGTATCCGAAGTCGCCCATCATGAGCGACAGCTCGTTCTTCACCGCGTTCGCGATGTCGTCCTTCTTCTTGAAGACGTCGTCGATCTGGCTGTTGGGCACGCGGGCGCGCACCACGTCGAAGACGAAGCTGCGGATCTGGGCCGACGCGTCGTCGAGCCGATAGAACGCCTGGAAGACCGCCTCGGGGATCACGAAGTACTGGACCGAAACGACCACGCGAACGAAGACGTCGTCGAGCGTCTTGGTCTCCACCTCGACGTCGAGCTGCTGGATGCGCAGGCTGGGTCGACCGGCGACGCGCTCGATGAAGGGCAGCTTGAAGTTGAGGCCCGGACCCGAGATCCGAGCGAACTTGCCGAAGCGCTCGATCACGGCTGCGGTCTGCTGCTTGACGATGAAGACGGTGGCAGCGAGGAGGCCTGCAGCCACCGCCGCGATCACACCTCCGAATGCGAGGATTGTTTCCACGATGGAGGAATTGACCCCGGCGGTCGCACCGCTATTCCGGAAATCGGATGGGGCCGGTACAGTGGTCCGCCGTGCGAGCGGGGGCAGCAGGACTGTTGGCGATGGCGCTGCTGGCGGCGCCTGGGTGCCTCGATCAGGGCACGCCATCGACCCCGTCGGAGCCGGAGGGGCCCATGCCGATCGACGCCCCGGAAGCGACGAACGCTCGGGCTTCGTTCGTGACGTGGAACATCGAGATGTTTCCGCTCACCAGCCGTACGTCGGGCATCGTCTCGAGCTGGATCGACGATTGGCAGGACGACGTGATCGCGGTGCAGGAGATCGTCGACATCGATGCCTTCTACGAGATGGTCGCCGACGCGCCGGGCTACCAGGCGGTCGTCAACGATGATCCGGGCTCGTTTCTTCGGCTGGGACTCATCTACAACACGCAGCGGGTGACCATCTCGGACGTCGAGACGCTGTTCCCCAACGACGATGGCTTTGCGTTCCCGCGCCGTCCGCTCAAGGCCCGCGTCAGCATCGAACTGCCCGATGCCGGGGTTGTCGACTTCACGGTGGTGGTCGTGCACCTCAAGTCGCAGGTCGGCAACAACACCCAGGTCCGACGCCGGGCGGCCGCCGACGCACTGCACAGCTGGATTGCCGCCAACGCGGGCATGTTCGAGGACGAGGACGTCATCGTGCTCGGCGACTTCAACGAGGAGATTCTCGCCGCGGCCGAGGTCAGCCCATGGAATGCGTTCTTGTCGCGGCCGGACGACTACCGATTCCTGACCTACGAGCTCAACGGCACCGACGCGTTCACGCAGATCTCGTTCGAGAGCTTTCTCGACCACATCCTCGTCACCGACGAAGCGCTCGACGAGTACGGTGCCGGCGAAACGGTCGTGCTCGATCTTCCGTCGGCGGAGCCAGCCTACGAGGACCTGGTCTCCGATCATCTACCGGTGCGATCGTTGTTCGAGCCGACGCCTGACCCGGGCCGCCGTTAGTTGCTAGCGTGGCATCGCGTGGGTCGAGACGACGACAAATGGCGCGGAACCGAGTTCGAGAACGTGCACCCGGTGTTGGGGGAAGCGCTTCGGGCCGTGCCGGCGGAGCTTCGCCCGGAGCCGCCGTACCACCTCGGGGGTCCGCGCCCGCTGGTCAGTGGACCGGAGCTGCTCGCGATCGGGCTCGACGGAGCGCAGCGCATTCGGCCGTGGGTTCGTGGAGATCGTCGGCGAGATTTCAAACGCGCGATCGAGGTGACCTCTCGCCTACTCGAGCTGCCGGCGGATGCCACCGATGCGCGGCGCGACGCGGTCGTTCGCGAGCTTTCGATGCTCTCGCGCGTGGATGTCGGCCCCAACGTTCCGGCACGGTGCGCACCGATGCTGTGCACGGGGGCGCTCAACGTCGTCAATCGCTTCACCGATCGTGCCATGCACTCGATCAGCCGCATCCTTGCCCGCACCGCGACGATCTACGCCGAGCACCTTCGGGACGAGACCCACGACTATCTGCAGTCGATCGACGTCATGGTCACGAAGGGCGAGTGCCGCGACGCGATGCGCAAGTACGCGCCCGACCACGTCGGTGAGCTCGAGGAGGTCTTGTTCCGTGCCGACCGAGGCAATGGCGTCGCTGGGCACTTCGCGTTTCGCCTCACGTCCGGCGACATGGGCCTGATCGCCAAGATCAAGGGACGCTATCGGTTCTTTCGCGGCTCGCGGGACGACGTCTTTGCGACGCTGCCCGACTCTCTGCTCGAGGCGGCACACGCTGCCCTCGCGGACTGAGTCTCGCGGTCAGTCCTCGACCTCGATCACCCACAGATAGGGGCCGCCGGGGCGTGCGACGAAGTTCGAAGGCTCGACGATCCGAGCGGTGATCGTGACCGGCTCGTCGTGCGGCAGCTTCTCGGGCCGGTCCGACAGCCAGTATCGCGTGCCGTCCTTCGCCTCGAACATCCAGGCCTTCGTGCCTCCGAGCTTGGACCGTTTGGGCCAGTCGACCTCGATGAACTTGCCGTCGAGCTCGCGCTCGCTGGTGATCTTGATCAGCGGGTCCTCGGGTGTCGGGTCGACGACCTCCATCTCCTCGAGACGGAAGTGGTCGGCCATGATCGCCTGGCCACGTGGCACGTACGGACGGCCAACTGCGTCGACCGTGCGGCCCTCGAAGTCCGTCCACCACGGATCGGCCCGATACGAGATCACGTGGCGGTTGCCGTCTTCGGTCACCAGCCACACGCCCTGAAATTTCTTGCCGCCCGGCTTGTCGTCGATGTCGACCTTGGCGCGGAGCGTGATCGTCTCGCCCTCGGGGGCTTGCACGGGCGGCTCGAGCGGAGTCGGGGCCGAAGGCTCGGCGTCTTCGGCCTTGGTCTCGGCAGGAGGCGGTGGCGTGGGATCGGAACCTGCCGGAGGTGATGCCGGAGTGCAGCCGGTCAGCGCGAGCGTTGCGACGAGCTCAAGCCTCGTCCGCTTCGTCATGCTCGGTGTCCTCGGCGTCTTCGTCTTCGTCGGTCTCGTCCTCGACGACGCCGAGGCGCGTTTGCTCGAACGAGGGCGGCGGCGGCGGAGGGGGTCCGGCGCTCGATGCCGGCTCGACCTCGAGCAGGCCGCGCAGATCATCCTTGGTGCGGTCGAAGACGGTTCGACGCTCGCGCTCGGTCTCGCGGGCCTCGGCGAGCCGCGCCTCCGCCTCGCGTACCGCTTCCACGGCAGACTCGAGCGCCTGACGGCACTCCCAGTATTCGCGCCAGCGTCGCTCGACGTCGGTCTCGTCCTTGCCCGTGCGCCCCCGACCCGAAGCCTTGGTAGACGTCTTCTTCGCCGCCTTCTTGGGGGCCTTCTTCGCGGTCTTCTTCTTGGCCGTCCGTGCGGTACCCCGCCGGGTCGGGCTGGCCTTGGTCTTCTTCTTGCTCCGCGCCATCGATGCCTCCGCCCTCGATGGTAACGCACCCGCTATAGGTTGAGCTGAAGCATCACGCCGCCAAACAGCTCGAGGTCGCCGGCACCGAGGGCGGGAAAGACGTCGAAGGTCCCGATCAGGGAAACAAACGGCCAGCCCAGTGCCGCTTGTGCCCGCACACCGGGGCGTACGGTGGGGTGGACCCGAAGCGGAACGCCGACCCCGGCGGATAGCGACGGGAAGACCACGAAAATGTTCTGTGTGCCGATGTCGGTAGACGCGACCACTTCGACCCGGCGCAGGTCACTCTCGACGGCGAGGGTGTGCACCAAGAACGGCAAGGAACCGAGCTCGTAGCCGACCCGCAGACGCGGTCGGACGTCGCCCCCATGCTGGATCGACACACCGGCGGCGGCGAGCGGACCGCCCGCAAGCGGCTCGCCTTTGGACATGTCCAGCACCACGGGCGGCTCGCGATCGCGGGACGTCAGGACGCGTCGTCCTCCGTCACGTTCCACCGACCACGCCCTCCGATTGACCCGCCAGCGCTTGGGGATCGCCACGCGAATCGAGCGGTCCTTTGCCAACGCAAGCTCATCGGATTTCCCGGAGGCGCCTTTGGGCGCCGCGAAGAACAGCCGCAGATCGTCGCGTGGTTTGGTGACGAGCATGTGCCGTACAGCGGACAGGTGCAGCTCGCGGTGATTGACCCACAGGTCGCGTGGATGCAGCGTCGCGTGCAGCTCGATGGTGACCTTGCCGCCGCCGTGCACGGGCACGACGAAGCGGCTCCGGAGCAGAGCCGGGTCGTCCTCGTCGGCGAGCCAGGGCTTGGGCCACCAGCGGTCATAGAGCTCGCCGGGCTCCTCCAGGAGCTCGGTCGCCTTGCCGTCCACCTCGATGCGTTCGACCTCCACCGCCTCACCGAAGAACACCAGCTCGGTCGTGGCCGCGGGCAGCTCGATCACCCAGCGGAAGGTGCCAGTGCATCGCATCTGTGCCGCGATGAATTCCCGCTCGGCGTCCACGCACTCCAGGTCGACGTCTTCGACCAGCAGCTCGGCTCCCGCTTCTGCGACACGCGGTCGCTCGACGCCGGCCCAGCGTGGACCCTCGGCTGCGTACGCGTCGCCGACGTAGAGCCAAGTGGTCAGCAGCGTCAAGGCCGCAAACCACGCGCCGATTCGGACCACGTGGATAGGACGAACGACGGCGTCGCGATGTTCTTGCTCATTGCACGTCGCAGCATCGATCGACCATGCAGTCCGCCGCGTCGCCGGTGTATGTGCTTCCGGCCGTGCACGCGTTGACGAGGTTGCACGGCTGACCGAGCCCGGCGTTGGCCGTCTGGGGCGCACACACGAAGTGGTCGTCCCACGGCGAGCAGACTTCGTCGGGCATGCACGCGGGGCTCGACGGATCGCACTGCACCAGACACACGCCGAAGTCCTCGTTGTTGTAGGACACGCAGGAACGACTCGGGTCGCAGCTCGGGTCGTTTGCGCCACCGCCACAGAGGGGCTGACACCGCCCCGCTGGCGCCTCCACGCTCACACCGACGCAGGTCGCTCCAGCGACGCAGTTGTCCTGGCCGACGAGGTACTCGTCGTCGTCGAGGATCGAGCGCTGTCGCGTGGCCTCGCAGGCGGAACCGACCGGAACCGTCGTGGCGGCGAGCGGAACACAGCGCAGCGCGTTCCAAATCGAGGCGCCATCGTCCGCCCACGGCGTGCATTTTTCACCCCGCGGGCAGTCACGCTCCGCCAGGCTGCACTCGAACGAACATCTCAGACAGGGAGGCGGCGGGAGGTCGCTGCTCGTCGTGTCCGACGAGCTCGCGTCGCCGTCGTCGTCGGTTCCGGTTGGCGGTTCGCCCGTCGTGTCGTCGTGGTCGCCCGCGTCGCCGGAGCCACGCGTCGTCGTGCTGCCGCGGTCGGTCCCGGTCGTGGCACCGGACACCAGCCCGCTCGAAGCCGATGTGCAATCCCCGCCCGCGTCGACACCGACGACCGACGGTCCACAGCCGCCATCCAGCCAAGGAAGCAGCGCAACCAACGCCACGAGCCAGGTTCGGTCGCGCATCTCGTCTTCCCGAGATGCACCGCCGACCACTCGCATCCGCTATTCGTCGGAACCGGCGTCGTCTTCGGGCTCGTCGCCGCCATCGTCCGCGGCGGCCTCGGCCTCGGCCTCGGCCTCGGCGGCGTCCGACGGGTCGATGGTCGCCTCTTCGGTGTCCTCGTCGTCGCTGTCGACCATCTTGGCCATCGCGACCACCCGCTCTTCGCTGGCCAGTCGCATGATGCGAACGCCCTGCGTGTTCCGGCCCAGTGTGCTGATGCCGGCGACCGGGGTGCGGATCACCTTGCCGCTCGAGGTGACCATCAGGATCTGATAGTCGTCCTCGACGAGCAGGTTGTCGACGACTTCGCCGTTGCGCTCGTTGACCTTGATCGTGATGAGACCGAGGCCGGCGCGACTCTGCGTGCGGTACTCCTCGACCGAGGTCCGCTTGCCGTAGCCGTTCTCGCATACGGTGAGCACGTCGCCCTTGACGTCGTTGGGCAGGACCGACATCGAGATGACC
>JGI12316J15309_10020873_pt1 | contig 11987 bp, 7 predicted proteins | sample MarCyaLeptolynsp_FD_15309 | JGI IMG/M metagenome (IMG submission 15309) | reverse complement strand
CCCCCGGCAGCCATGAGGACCTGCCAGTCACTGGCGCAGCTCTCACCTGAAAGTCCCGGAGGACGATAAAGAATCGCAGTCCCGCCGCCACCACCACCGGATTGCGTACCGATGTTTACGAAGGTAAGGCCGTAGCCATCGGCACCGCGACCGCCGACGATGAAACGCAAAGTACCGCCCGGCGCCAACTGACCGGGGCCGTTGCCAACCACAAACGTTGCGACCGCCTCCGCAGCCTTACCGCCTTCCGCTTCACAAAACGAGCAGCCGGTCTGCGTGCAGCGCTCTATCGTCGCCCCGCCCCCATCGCCCCCCTTAATCTGGAACGTATAAGTTTGCGGCGCACCGCTTAACGGAATCGTGTTGTCGACGGCGGTGCCGGTGTAGTTTAATTCAAAAAATGAGCAGAGCAGGTCGGAGGCCTTTGCGGACCGAGAAGACGAAAGCCCCATTAGCACGCAAGATGACACGATGACAATCTTTAGGCCGAACGAAGTCAGTCGGAATTGCCGCGTCACGGCGAGCCCCAGATTTGATCGGTGGTTCGATTCAGTACTCATCTTCGGGTTTCCTAAGTTTAGCGGAGGTACCATTGACATTCGTCACCTGTCCCTAAAGCCGGATATGTGGTGCGTCCGAGAAAATCTCATGTCTTGATCCAAGCTAGGGGCGTTTAAGAGATTCGTCCTCGCAGGAGTTCGGCTACATTCAGGACGGTCTACGCCCGATGCCTGGTTCGGCGGGCCTTGAGCGTGAATGCGGCCCCTGTCATTCGAATATACGCCAATGAGCCCTGGAACCCTTCAAAAAATATTCACTCCCTTAAAATTTGGGTGGTAAGAAGGGTATTTCCAAGGCTCAAAAACACCCCAATACAGAATTGCCAATCAGCATGAATTGGCCGCGATATGAAGACCCAGTTTATTTTTATTTTTCAACTGAGGCTGATTGACCAGCACTGGCAGCGTTACCTACTGCGCGTGCACCCAAATTCTGGCCCAAGCCAGTTGTGAATGAGCCGTTTAGGCTTCGAATTCACCTAGAGCCGCTTCAGGATGAATTGACAATGATCAAAGTTGGGGCAGATTGCCCAGATCTCAAAATGCGCTTGCACCCATTTCCAAGCCAACTACTGAGTTAGAAATCAGACCTCATCCGGTTAAACCCACCTGGCATTTCGATGCAGCGAACTCCCTCGGGGCTAGGTATCCGAAGGTGCTGGCTGGATCCTCTCCCGCGGCGACGACTTCGATAACGACACCATCAAATAAGTTCGCTCTCGAAAAAGAATGCAGTCTCCGCACCAACCCGAAGCTTAACCAGCCCCAGCAGCAAATGCCGAGCCGTGAGAATTCTCATTCGGCGTCACAATCCCAACAGAAAACGCCTCCATGAGCTTTTCATTAGATGCGGGCAAATCGTCCGGCGGTCGGCTTGTGATCAGTCCGTTATCGACGATCACTTCCTCGTCCTTCCAGGTCGCGCCGGCATTTCCCAAATCGATCCTAACCGATTCAACCGACGTTACGGAGCGTCCGCGAACAACGCATGCATTGATCATCGTCCTTGATTCATGGCATATAGCTGCCACGGGCTTGCCCAAATCAAAAAGTGCTTCACGAACGCAATGGCGTCTTCGTCAGTGCGTAACGAATCCGGGTTCAACACACCGCCCGGCAGCAACAATGCGTCGTACGATTCGAGCTTTGCCGTTGGCAGATGCACGTCGATACCAAACTCTTCGCCGGTCCAACCGAGCACGAATTCGGCCTTTGGAAGAAACGATGTGACAATTGCCACCGGCCTGGCTAATCGCATCCATCGGCGAAACCAACTCGATCTCTTCTAATCCTTCCATCACCAGCGCGGCGATCAACTTTCCACTCATTCTGTTGTTACTCATATGACTCATCTCCTGCGACGAGCGGGTTAGATATTCGCTCGCACATGCAGGATTATCACCGACATTGATACCGTCAGGGTGTAGCCGGACTGAGAAAGCACTTAACCGGCTAAAGCCAATTCGCTAAGCCGGCTGGGCGGGCGCCCGATCAAGACATGGTTCGAAGTGAGTTAAAACCTGTTTGCTTTCATCGAGAGTCGGAACAAGAAATTTACGCTTGTATTGCTCCGGCCCGCGTGGATTTAGCTGTTCAAGCTTTCGGTCAAACGCTTCAACCGCACCGCGCTCAACCCAATGACATTCAATCGGTAGCAATGCGCCTGACCGCCTTGCCGCCTCATAAGAAGAACTCTGTCGCATCATCTCGCGATCAAAACGCCTAGCGATTGCATCAAGTTGATCGCCACCGGCTACCGATTCGATGACCAAGTGATACCGATCGTGTCCCGTCGTGAGCAAAAATTTCCGCGATAAAGCCGCCCCACCGTCAACGCAAGCGCGCATTGATTCGACGACGTCATTCTCCATCACGGTTTCCGACGCAATCGAAGCAATCTGACTGCGACGATTAAGAAACCGCAGTACTGGCGCTTCTCCCTGACGATCGATCACCCGCAAAACATCCTCGGTTCGATACCGCACCAAACCGCCGACCGTCGTTAACACCGGAAGGTAACACTGCCCCACTTCAATTTCGTGCGCAAGCAACGTACACGGCTGTTCTTCGTCGGCACGTTCCAATGGAATGAACTCAAAGAACGTTCCCTGCACATCCAACACGCCACCCCGTCGCTCCGCGTGCAACGGGATCGTTATCCGACCCTCGCTGGAGATAAGCCCCAACTCTCGTCGCGGCACATCCCCAAACCACGGATTGAGTTCGTCATCCTGCAAACCCATCGTCCCGTCAGTCCAATGCACCAGGAACTCGAGATTCCAATAGTCGCGTGGTAACAATCGACCGCGATCTTGATAGATCACGGCAAGTCGATCCGCCGCAGCCGGATTGGGTCGCAATTGCTTGCGAAGCGCTCGACGAACGGCTTCCGGGACATCAAACGCCGTTGACATCCGGCCGCTTCGAATATCCTCGATCAAAGACTCCGCAAACTCATCCCCTACACTCGCGATAAACGCCTGCGTCGCCGGCGACGCCGTCACGACGAACGCCACATCCTGTCCCATCGACAACCTCAGAATGGTATAGGCGCGACTCAAACGATCGGGAATATCCGTCACGCATGCGGGGATTGCATACCGTCGGCGCACGATCCACTTTTGCGTTCGTGATGCGAGCCCACTCGTCGACCCGCACGGTATCTCGCTCGCCGTATGCGCCTCGACCGCACGGGTCGCGATCTGCAAGATCGGTCGAAACAATGCGTGCGGGCAATCGAGATATGCCTTGACTCCAAAGATCGTCCAGCCGCGCTTGTACTCCTTCAGCGACAAAGATGTGACCGGTATATGCTTCGGCTCGGCCGTCGTTCCGCTCGTCAGCGCAAACATCTGCAGTTGTTGCGTTGGCCCCAACAATGCTTGTGCGTGCCCCGCCTTCATTCGCTCGATATACGGCAACAGCGTGTCGTAGGTTTGCAGGGGTACAGTTTGACGAAACTGATTCGGGGTAATCTCGGGCGATAGAGAAAATGAGCGCCCAAAATCGCTCGGCGCGTTCAATTCCATGATTCGTTGCAAAACGGCCCGTTGGGTTCTATCCGTATACGCGCACGAATCGAGAAAGCGATTGAACACCCGTTCCGCAATCCGAAGCGTGATATTCCCCGCGAATCTTTCGAGCGTCTCAGATCTCATTCAGGTTCCAAACATGTCGAAGGCGCTGGCTTCAACAGTCAGACTACGGCTTACCAAGCGATTTAGACCACACAGGCTCCGCTAAAGGGGTATCGTAAGGCCGCCCTCGGTTTGCCGACGCTCCAACAAGATAAACCTAAAATACGATTCAGACATTTGTAAGGCGAACTAGCCGGCTACCGATCCGCGGTCGACCAGTGTAATCTGGCCATTTCGCTTCTCGGAACTCAGTTTCAGCGGGGGATTTCAAGGCAGATTGGGCTCCGATACCGAAGCAGTCGTCCATCCCATCAACGAATCTTCCTATCAGACTCATCGAACTCGATTTCGGAAAAATATTTAGACCGCCGGACACAGTTGTTGAATTTTGCGTAGCGGGAGAATTCTGAACAATCGCAAAATCGTATGCTACCATCGAAGTGAATGAGCGCCGGATTAAAGCGAACGAAAGTGGTCGTTAACTTATAAAATCGTATCCGATCCAAGCGCGCCTACTGAAACAAATATCCCCAGCGCCAATACGGTTCCGACACGGGCTCTTTTGAGGCCAACACGTGCCCGCCAACAAATGCCACATTCAACTGACCACCATGTCGCATTGCCGGGAACCAAAAATCGCCCGACTCGAACAGATCGACGGCCTTGTCGTTCGTTATGCCCGGTGCGCTGTAATAAGGAAGCTGTCCGCTTTCCACGGCCATCTTCCCGTCCACATCAAAGACCAGCGGCACATCCGGCTGGTGCAAAATCTTCGACGATAAATAGACCGGGCGCTGCACCGTCCAGCCGTTCACCATCTCGGTCTTGCGTTCGAGCCGTTTGTTGAAACCCGTGCTTACATTTTCCTGCGGGCCGATCGCCCCATCACTACACGGTACACCAGCGATTCGCTTCAACGGGCCACCGGCCGACGGGCAGACCAACGATGCTTGGGTTCGAGCAATTTCTTGAGACGTTTCATCTGGACCCGACCAGAATTCATGGACGCCGTATATCTTTTCTTGAAAATCCTCGATCCGAAAACGATCGGCACCGAATTCGTCGCTATCGCCGCGGCGTACGCCAGCTGCCGGATCGGCAAACATAATGAATTCGGACGCCACGCTGCGCAAACGCGACTTGCAATCCAAGTCCCTCGCCGCACTTCGACTGGCACCTAGCGCCGGCATCAGATTCGCAATCAAAATCGCGATAATGCTGAGCACAACCAGCAATTCGACGAGCGTAAACGCCGAATACATCTTATGCGGGCCTTGTTGGTAACGTGCGATTCGCATACGGTTTGGGCGCTTTCCCGTCCGCCGAGGCGAACCTAACATTCGACTTTGCCGTCGCATTATGCACCAGCTACAGGGCATCTAGCAATTGCAAAAAAACGCTAAAACAGGGCCATCGTTCCCATCATTTTAATCGAAATCGCTACCGTTCAACACGTACCAGCACAGACCTGCAGAATTTGCCGCAAAAAGACCATCAAGAATGGGGCGATTGCGTCGAAACACTAATCCAGCCCGCTATTCAATTCGTCCAAAAAGAATGCAGATTACGATCCCAGTAGCAATGCAATAAACGCATCTACATCAGAAAGATCGAAAGTTTCGTCGTTATTCAAGTCACCAATCGCGAGCAAATCCGCTGTAGGGTACGCGGTCGCATAGGCTGCCGGATCGATCAAGGCCGTCACAATCGCCTCGATATCGCGACTATCGATCGAGCCGTCAAGATTGAAGTCACCCGGCAATGCACCCGCAACCAATTCAAAACCATTAACTACGCCGTCATAGTTCACATCGTACACGCAGTAGTACGGCCCAAAATGCCATAGGTCTACGCTACCGTTCTGATCGTTACCGTCGGAGTCGTAAAACATTTCCCCATCGTAAGTCGCAATATAAGCATCGATCGCGACCTCATCGTCGGTATCCACGACTGCGTCACCGTTGACGTCACCGTTATCAATGTTCGGATACACATCCGACCAGATGATTTCTTGACCGTCCACACGGTTTGGCAAATATGCGGTTCCCAGATTCGCCGCCACGCGCCAATTGGTCACGTCCAACGTCGGGGACAGGCTTTGAAATTCCCAATCCGCCAGTAGCTGAAACTCCGGCAGTTGCCGCGTGAAAAAGTCGGCGACAGTTGCACTCACGGTCATATCGGTAACGGCTTCTTCGATCGAGTATTGATTGCCGTCACAGCCGTCGTTGCTTTGGACGGTTTGCGACGGACTCTCGAACCGCGCCGCCCCCGCATTTGTCTTTGGAATAACCAGCGAGATCGTGGTGATATCGCTCGATTCGTCGTGCGCGTACTGCATGATCAATTCTGGCTCGTAGCGACTATTCCCCGTACCGCACATCACCATCAAATCGTCATAAACATGAGCCCGATGAAAGAACTCACCCGAGACCCACCAGGTTTCGCCCGCTTCGAATGTCGATACCACACCACCGGGGCGCTCAACGATCACATCCACACTACTCGGATCTTCGTCGATCAATGCGATATGAAACTCTTCACCACTGCGCTCTACAAACGGCGGTGTATTTAGGTTGGCGTCGATCTCTTGTACGAAACGTGCGGCACGACCATCAAAGCGAGCCTCCGAGGGCAGCCCACCGAACCGTGCCGTTGTCGCAAGATATCGAAATTCGGGATACTCAACCTCACCGCCCGTGTTCTCATTGTGATCGACGTCGAACTCGATGTAACCGACCATCGGGTGCGGTCCGTATGCATCGGGCACATACGCTTTCTCGTCATCAAACCCGATTTCACCGGTAGGATTGATCAAGCCGTCCAGCATCACATCGATACGAATATACATGCCGCTTTGATCAACGATACCGGTAAAGCGGTCGATATGGGGCGCATCCGGCTCAAAACTACAAAGTTCTATAGCAAGCAGATCGGGCAGCCTTTGAAACTCGGAATCGTACGGTCCGTCCGCCCCTAAGTCCGTTCGTCTTGGCGTGGCGTCACCTATACCATCGATAAACGAAATAACTTGGGCCGAGGCCCGACCGACTATCGCGAAACTCGCTAACGCAACTAATACCCGACTGATTTTCCGCTGCTGGTACATCGATCCGCATTCTCCGCCGCTTTGTTCAACCGATAGCGGAGTGCCTCTCGAGTGATGCCGAGAATGCGCGCCGCTCGACTGAGATTTCCACCGGTATGCTCGTACGCGGCCGACAGGATCATTGCTTCGATTTCATCGAGCGGCGGGCAGCCTTGCTCGAAATCCAGAACAATCTGACGACCATCCCCAAAGGCGAGATTAACATCACCATCCACATGAGATTCGGAGTGATCGCCATCTTGGCGATCGCCCAACATCACATGGTTGACGTCGATCAGATCATCGGTTTGCAGAATAGCGCTTTCCAGAACGTGACTTAATTCCCGGACGTTTCCATACCATGAATATCGCTCCATCCTTGTCCGAGCTGCGCTACTTAACTTTTTAATGGGCGTCTTAAAACGATCGCAATGCTTTTGTAGAAAGTAATCCGCCAACGCAGCAACATCGCCCGCTCGCTCGCGCAACGGTGGTAGATGAAACTGCACCACGCGCAACCGGTGATACAAATCGCGACGAAATTCATCCGCTTCAACCGCAGCGTTCAAATCGCGATTGGTCGCAGCGATAATATGGACATCGATAGACCGCGTTTCCGTCGCTCCGACCGGCCGGATTTCCCGATGTTCGATGGCCTGTAATAACTTGGCTTGCAGATCGAGTTCGAGATGGCCAATCTCATCGAGAAAGATCGTGCCGCCTTCGGCCACTTCAAATAAGCCGCGTTTGGCCCCCGTCGCGCTGGTAAACGCCCCTTTCACATGGCCAAACAGTTCGCTTTCAAACAACGTCGCCGGCAACGCCGTGCAATTAACCTGAATAAACGGTTTCTGCTTGCGCGGGCCGTCATAATGAATCGCCCGCGCAGCCAAGTCCTTACCCGTACCCGTTTCGCCAGTGATCAGAACTGTCGGCGGATCGTCGAGTTTCAGCACGTCGCTTTGAATTAAACGTGCAATTGCGTCCTTGGTTTTCGTAATCGCCGGCGAATTGCCGACGATCGATGCCAATCCGCTACAGGATTCTTCCTGGTGGCGCAGGTAATCGAGATTATCGTTCACCTGCCGCTGGTCGATCGCGCGCTGTACGACCAAGACCAACTCATCCAACTCAACCGGCTTCGTAAGATATTCATAGGCCCCTGCCTTCATCGCGTTCACGGCGATGCGCTCGTTGCCGTGCGCCGTCATCACGATTACGCGCGCCGACGGCACCTCATCCAGCAATTGCGGCAACAAGTCGAGACCGTCGCCATCGGGCAAGCGAATATCCAACAAGATGACATCGGGCAGCAGCGTTCGCGTCGCCGTCAAACCGTCGGCGCAGTTGTGTCGCATCTCTGGCTTAAAACCGTGCGCCTTCAACTTGTCGCGCACATTCTTGGCTAAAACCAACTCGTCTTCGATAATCAACACACGTGACATAACCCACCGTCCTCTTTCAGCGCTCGTCACTACGCCGCAGCGTCATCCGTCAATTTCAACCGCACCAGTTCGCTGGCCTTCGGCAATGCAATCACGAATCGCGCCCCCCCACCGGAGACATCTGCCAGCGACACATCGCCGCCATGCAACCGCGCGATTCGTTTGACCGTTGCCAACCCGATACCGGTTCCCGTTGGCTTGGTCGTAAAAAACAAGTCGAACACACGTTCCCGGATCGGCGCAGGAATCCCCGCACCGTCATCTTCGATCTCCACCTTCGCCGTTTGACCGTCCATTTGGCATCGAACCTGGATCGTTCCGTCCTGCGGACTGTGCTCCATGGCATTGGAAAGCAGTTCAACCACTGCCTGCTCGAGACGGGCACGATCGCCCTGCACCAGTACCGGTGAGTCCGAAACATCCATTTCCACAACCAGCCCACGACGTTCCATCTCGGGCAACAACCCCTTCACGCCCACCTCAACAATTTGCGTCAGGTCGATCTCGTTAAACGCGTCTGCATTGGCACGCGCCATTGAAAGCAGGCCGGTGACGCGATCGCCAAGTCGCTGCCCTTCATCGAGAATGTCTTGAATCCGTTCGCGCGAATCGCCATCGAGTTCGCCCATTTCCAATGCCAACTGCGCAGAGCTTCGAATTGCCGCCAGCGGATTACGAATCCCATGCGCAACTGACGAACACAACTCACCAACAGCGGCAAGCCGCTCGCGCTGCGCTTCCTTTACACGTTGTCGCTCGAGCGTCAGCAAGCGATCCGCCGCCTGCAGCCGACGACCAAATACGAACACCCCCACCAAAATCAGGAAGATGGCCGCGAACACAAAACTCTGTGCTACAAATTGATGTTGGATATCGGCCTCAGCGCGTTGAATCATGTCGATACGCGTTTGGTTTGTTTGATTGGCTAACATGCCGATCAATTCGAGCGCGCGATGTTGATGGCGATCCATACGAGCCATCGCTGGCCCGGCCTCGACAATCATCTCTGCGCGCCGCATTGCAGAATTGCCGCCCGTTTGCAACGGCTCAAAAATGCGAAAGATGTTCGCCGCCTCCTCCTCTAGCAGCCGCACTTCCGAGGCGATGCGCGTCACATCAAAGTCGAATTCCGTCGCGCGACGAATTACGTCGTCCATGTTGCGCGAAGCAATCGCGAGTAACCGCCGCTGCCGTTCGTAGTCCGCCGCCGTATCGGCCTGAAACAAGTTGTTTCCCGGCGCATTCAGTTCGCTAGTAAACCGTTGCGCTTGCTGCAACCACTTGACCCGACCGTCAACTTGATGCTCTGCATCTAGGAGGTCGCGCACCCAATCAACACTCTGTTGGTGCAACCGCAGCGTTAGCGCGATCACCACGACGTTGAAAATGGCGAGCAAAAAATAGAAGTGATACCACCGAATCCGACGCATCAAATTGCCAATCATCAAACGAGCCCTGCCGAAACCACCTGTGTGTCTACACACGGACCGTGCACCTACGCACGCGCCACCATACACACTTTATGCGATCGATCTCGGCCAATCATGGCAAACAGGGCTCTAAATTACGCTAAATGAACGATTTACGGACATTCAACGAACGAAGCCTTATCCTCGTTCGTTTGCATATGTGCAATCGATGTGCCGAGTTTGCCCGGTCGGAGCGTTCGGGCAGAAAAAGGACGACAAGGCCACAGATTGGGTGAATAACGACCTCGTCGCAGTGGAGGGGGACATATCAGGAGGCTGGTTGGCTCGCAATTTCCGGACTCACAAAGTCAGGTTTAGGCGAATGGATCCGAAACACGAGGAACGGTGCCTCGCGGCATTTGGCGTAGTCAGTCTCGGGATAGATCAACGTCGCCAATTCCTTATCGCGTGCCAACTGTCGCGCAAGCTTCGTGTGGTCGCTGTCGGTGATCACAAGATCGGCATGGAAGTGCGACCGAATGTCGGCCAGCTTGATATCGAGCTTATCAACAAACGTCGTTCCGCTATCGTCCTCGCGTTTTAGAGACGTCGTAACCGGTGCCCGACCGCGCGTAAGCTTCACATAGCGTTCCCACAAATCCGGCCGCCGCTCGTGCGTAAACTTCGGATCGAGTCCGACGACATAATAGTTCTTAGCGTTGTGATAAAAGAACAGCGGGAAGTCATCCCAATCCGTCGTGAAGATCACTTCCTCAGGTTGCGAGTTCACCTTCACAAAATCCATCGTCGCGCGAATCGCCGGTAGGTCGAACTTACACGCCGATGATTGCCGCACGCTAAGCCAGCGCGGGTAACCCGCGACACCGACAAAAACGATCACCCAAATTGAAAGTCCCACCGTCACAAGCATGCGCTGTCGTTTCGCTACCCTTACCCCACCCATCTTTTCTTGGGCCGCAGCCCACCATTCGCCAAACAAAGGTCGCGACATCAGCGCCACACTCAAGAGCGCAAACATCGGCCAATATTCAATAAACCGGCGTGCCTTGAGCGTGAGTACCAAGAAGCCCAAATTCAAAAACAGCACGAACAACTCATCAACATCCAGTCGCGGCCCCAGTCGAAATCGCGCCACCGTCACCGGCACCATTACCAACAACAACGGCCCGCACAGCTCGGTAACAAACCACCAAACGCCGTCGTACGGTTTCCACTCGCGCCCCACTGCGATATCCGGCGACAGACCGGTGCCAAAAACCTGCAGCTTCAAAAACTCAACCATGCCATCGAAATATGGATACGTGACTGCGCCCAGCCCCCATCCAATTACGGCAGCGCTAACCAACAACCACGGGAACTTGCGCGTCTCTCTGCGATCCCACAGACTCGCCGCCGCATACGCCCCTACGATCACGGGCGTGTACATAATCGCGCCGAGATACAAATGATTCGAAAGGCCCGAGACGATCGCCAACCCCAACGGTCGCCGCCGAATCAGGCAATAGATCAGCAACATCATCATTGCCAGCGCCGGCCCGATCGCCCGCACGTACCCATGTCGCATGAAGAACTGATGCGGCAAGATCAATAACAACAACAACCATAATGGTGCCAACGGCACCTTCGCCTTACGCAAGATGAGCAGATAGATGCACGCTGTGATAGCAAAAAAAGTACTGACCGCCCAGCGCCCGCCGGCCAACGAATCGCCCGTCAGGTACTTGGACGCGGCAACAAACGGGTACAGCAAGCAATGGAATCCGTAGTGATGACTGACGAAACCGTCGCCCTCGGTGCGAAAATAACTAAACTGCAACCACGGGAACGTCTTCACCAGACCCACTTCCGGCAACAACTCCGACATCTTCAAATGATAAAATGAATCGTTCCCCGGTACGCCCACCACCCCCTCGCGCGGTTGCGACACGAAAAACATCATCACAGCAAATGCCGCTACAAACGCCGCGACGTAAACCAACAACGTTGGCAAAGCCTGGCTGCGCCGAGGCGTCTCGACGGTGGCATCGTTAACCGGCCGTTGTGTTGCAACCGAGTTCACTTCTGGTGTTCGTTCTTCCATGCCAATATCCAAACGCTTTTCGTAGCGTGCCGGGATCGCCGCGTCATCGCGCCGATGCAACCGATCCATCTCGGTCGCGTCGCACTTCGCCGGTAACTGTAAGGCACGGGTATGGTCGATGGCCACCGTCTGATCCACTGCCGCATTTCTCGTGAATGACTCGGTTGGAAAGAAAAAATTGAGCCGCCTTGCGCGGAATTGTCCTGCCGCGACATGTCGCGCCGGGTCACCGCCGGGGATTGGCAGG
>JGI12316J15309_10027762_pt1 | contig 12042 bp, 1 predicted proteins | sample MarCyaLeptolynsp_FD_15309 | JGI IMG/M metagenome (IMG submission 15309) | reverse complement strand
AACAACTAACAGCCGCAACCATCAAAAATTGGTTCTACGAAATTCAGTGGAAACCTTTAGCTCAAAGCAACTCAAACACAAACATTGAACCAACTCATTGGTTAATCTTAGCCGATACCACAGGAGTAGCCGAAAAACTAGCTCAAAAATTACAACAACAGGGTCATCAATACAGCTTAGTTTATCGAGGCGAGAACTATCAAAAACCAACAGCAAATACTTATCAACTAAACCCTCATACTCCCCAAGAATTTGAACAACTTTATCAAGACATTCAAGAAAGTAGTGAAACTCCCATTACGAAGTTAATTCATTTGTGGAGTTTAGACGCTCCTCCATCAAAAGACTTAACCGTTGCAACTTTAGAAGGCAGCCAAATATGGGGATGTGGCAGCGTAGTCAACCTGTTACAGACTTTACTCAAAAACTCTAGCATTCCCGAACTGTGGTTAATAACTCGTGGTTCCCAGTCAGTATTATCGAACACAGAAAATCAGATAACAGGACTAGCAGCCTCACCCTTGTGGGGATTAGGTAGAGTAGTATCCCTAGAGCATCCTCAATTATGGGGAGGACTAATAGACCTAGACCCAAAAGTTCCAGCAGCAGACGAGACAGAAATGCTGTGGGAATTATTAGTTGCTCGACAAGAAGAAGATCATCTAGCCTTACGGAGTGAAAAGACCTATGTAGCTCGTCTAGTTAACAAAGATACTCCAGAATTTTCTCAACCCCTATCCTTATCATCAGAAGGTAGTTACTTAATAACTGGAGGGTTAGGAGCGTTAGGATTACATACTGCCCAATGGTTGGTATCCAAGGGAGCAAAAAACATTGTTTTAGCTGCACGTCGCCCTCCAAGGGAAAAAGCAACTGAGTCTATAAAACAATTAGAAGAAACAGGATGCCAAGTGAGAGTGTTGTTAGGAGATGTTTCTGTTGAAGCCGATATAGCCAAAATTCTGGAACAAATTCAGACATCAATGCCTAAACTCAAAGGCATCATTCATGCAGCAGGAATTACAGGAGAAGTTCAACTGCTTCAGGATTTAGAACTTTCTGAACTCGAAGCTGTACTGCGTCCCAAAGTAGTAGGAGGATGGTTGCTACATCAACTAACTCAGAAGCTAGAGCTAGACTTTTTTGTAAATTTCTCCTCTATTGCATCAGTATGGGGTTCAAAAGGTCAAGCTCACTATGCAGCAGCTAACCATTTTCTGGATGGATTAACTTATTATCGTCGCTCTCTGGGAGCGCCAAGTTACAGCATAAATTGGGGGCCTTGGTCAGGAGGAGGTATGGCAACGGGAGAGGCAATAAATTTGTTAAATAAAACGGGGGTTAAACCACTAGAGTCAGAAAAAGCAATAGTTGCTTTGGAGAAAGTGTTAGTAAGCAATAGTCATCAGACAGTAGTAGCAAATATGAATTGGAGGTTATTTAAGGAAGTTTATGAACTGGGAGGTAAACGGTCATTACTGTCAGAAATTTCATTATACTTAGAAGCAACAGACGGGGAACGGGCTGAGGAACAAGAGACACAGAAACAGAATAGTTTACGACAACGCTTGGAGGCTGTAACCGAAACTCAGAGAAGGGAGTTGTTGCGACAAATACTACAAGAGGAAGTTGCCCAGGTCTTGGGTTTACCCATCACAAACAGACCAAATCCAAAGGTGGGATTTTTTGAGATGGGGATGGATTCGCTGATGACCGTAGAGTTACAGAGCAGACTGAGCAAGCTTTTGGAAGTGAATTTATCTTCAACCTTGACCTTTGATTTGTCCAACATTGAAAAGTTGGAGAAATATATAATCGATCGGCACCTTGTCACAGTTGGCCTTTTCCAGCCAGAGACTGATAAAGATGAACAGAAAGGGGATTTTCTGGAAACTAACCTTCTAGAAGAGATTGAGCAATCATCTGATCAGGAACTTGAAGGCTCAATTGATCAAATATTGGAATCTATAAATTAATTAAATAAAGTTATGTCGAATAAATTCACTCAAAAAGAGCAAATATTGACCGAAAAAGAGCAGATTAAGAAACTGTCTCCTTTACAACGAGCTACATTAGCTCTAAAGAAACTAGATACTAAGCTCAATAATACTTTGCACGAACCCATAGCAATTATTGGCATGAGTTGTCGGTTTCCTGGAGGTGCCTGTGATCCAGAAAAGTTTTGGCAGTTATTGCAAGGGGGAATCAGTGCGAGATCCGAAATTCCACGAGAGCGATGGGACATTGAAGCCTACTACAACCCCGATCCAGATGCTCCGGGTAAGATTCTCACCCGTTACGGGCACTTTGTTGACCATGTTGACCAATTTGACCCTGACTTTTTCAGGATTTCCCCCCGTGAAGCAGTAGCAATAGACCCCCAATACCGCCTACTCCTAGAAGTAAGCTGGGAAGCACTAGAGCGAGCAGGGCAAGTGTTAGAGCGACTCGATGAAGCATCAGTAGGGGTATTTGTAGGTAATGATGGTCATGACTATGAACAATTGCTCCTACAGCACTTGCAGCAGAAGCCAGAGAGTCCATTAACTACCTATGTCGGAACTGGTATTGTTTTATCTAGTGCTGCAGGTCGTTTGGCTTACACTTTTGGGTTCACCGGACCAACAGTAACCATTGACACTGCTTGCTCTTCATCCTTAGTAGCAATTCATCAGGCCGCTAATAGTTTGCGACTGGGAGAGTGTCAGATGGCTCTGGCGGGAGGAGTGAAATTACACTTGACCCCATCCTCCTATATTAGTGCCTCGAAAACCAGAATGATTTCCGCCGATGGGCAGTGTAAGACATTTGATGTCTCAGCAGATGGTTATGGACGGGGAGAGGGCTGTGGTATGCTGTTGCTCAAGCGTCTGAGTGATGCACAGCGTGATGGAGACAACATTCTGGCACTGATTCGGGGGAGTGCAGTTAATCAGGACGGACCGAGTAGTGGTTTGACAGTGCCTAATGGACAGTCTCAACAACGGTTGATCAAGCAAGCTCTGGCTCAAGCAAAGGCCAAGCCTTCTGAAATTAGTTATTTGGAGGCTCATGGTACGGGGACATCCTTGGGAGACCCCATAGAGGTAAATGCAGCTATAGAAGTGTTGGGAGAGGATCGCACTGTAGAATCCCCATTATGGATAGCTTCGTTAAAGACTAACATTGGTCATTTAGAAGCAGCTTCGGGAGTATCGGGATTAATTAAGGTAGTCTTATCGCTACAGCATCGACTCCTGCCAGCCCACTTACACTTGCAGCAGCCTAATCCCAAGATTGACTGGCAGCCCTGGCTGCAAGTACCACAGCAACTGACACCATGGGAGACATCGGGACGTCGGTTAGCTGGGGTAAGTTCCTTTGGATTTACAGGAACAAACGCCCATGTGGTTCTGGAGGAAGCTCCAAGTGAAGTCAGAAGTCAGAAGTCAGAAGTTAGAAGTGAAGACGTTCCCGATCGTCCAATTCATCTATTAACTCTGTCAGCCAAAACAGAAAAGGCTTTAGAAGATTTAGTCAGTAATTATCAAAATTATCTAGAAACTAATCTCGAATTAGAACTAGCAGATGTATGTTATACAGCCTCTACAGGCAGAGCACATTTTAATTATCGACTAGGGGCGATCGCATCTTCACCTACAGAATTAATGGAGAAACTACAGGGGTGGAAAACTCAGTCAGAATTAGTAGGAGTATTTTCAGGACAAGCAAATAGTGAAAATCCTAAAATAGCCTTTCTCTTCACAGGCCAAGGTTCCCAGTATGTAAATATGGGAAGACAACTATATGAAAAAGCAGCAACTTTCCGTAAAGCTTTAGAGGAATGCGATCGCATTCTCCAACCCTATTTGGAAAAATCTATATTAGAAATTATTTACCCCAAAGATACACAAAAATCAAGTCTAATTGACCAAACAGCTTACACTCAACCCTCCATATTTGCCTTGGAATACGCCCTCTTTAAATTATGGGAATCATGGGGCATCAAACCCAATGTAGTCATGGGTCACAGTGTAGGAGAATATGTGGCAGCTTGCATTGCCGGAGTATTTAGCCTAGAAGATGGTCTCAAACTAATAGCTATGCGAGGCAAATTGATGCAGAAGTTACCCTCCGGTGGTGAGATGGTATCGGTAATGGCATCAGAAGATCGGGTAACAGAGGCCATAAAAGAATATACTTCCCAAGTCACAATTGCAGCAGTTAATGGACCAGAAAGTATCGTAATTTCCGGTGAGAGTGGAGCCATAACAAAAATTTGTAATTTCTTTGAATCCGCTGGAATCAAGACCAAAAAACTACAAGTATCCCATGCCTTCCACTCCCCATTGATGGAAGCAATGTTAACAGAATTTGAAACAGTAGCCAAACAGGTTACATATAATCAACCAAAAATACCGCTAATATCAAATGTGACAGGTACTGAAGTAGGTGCAGAAATAACCACTGCTGAATATTGGGTGGGTCATGTGTGTCAACCAGTAAGATTTGCTCAGAGTATGAAAACTCTAGAAGAGCAAGGATATGAAACATTCCTGGAAATCGGACCTAAACCAATATTGTTAGGAATGGGCAGGCAATGTGTAACAGAAGATGTAGGAGAATGGTTGCCTTCATTGCGTCCGGGTAAAATCCCCCTCCCGTCCCCCTTGGAAAGGGGGAAATTACAGGATGCTGAGCTTTTCAAGGATGAATGGCAACAAATGCTATCAAGCCTAGGAAAATTTTATGTAAAAGGAGTAAAAATAGATTGGTCAGGATTTGACTCTGATTATAGTCGTCAGAAAGTAGAGTTGCCCACATATCCATTCCAACGGAAACGTTATTGGGTAGAAACCAACAACAACTTCTTACCTCAACAGCAATTTTCCCAAGGGAAAAACCTCCATCCCCTATTAGGTCAAAAGCTAAATTGTGCAGGGGAACAACAAATATTTGCATCCCAAATAGGAGAAAACTCACCCAACTATCTCAAAGACCACCGAGTATTTGAGCGAGCACTATTTCCCACAACAGGCTACCTAGAAATAGCAATAGCAGCAGGAAATCGCCAATTCAAAACATCCCAGATAGTAATAGAAGACCTAACCATCAGTAGGGGATGGATACTACCCACAGGAGAGTTGACAAATGCCCAAACCATACTCACCCCCACAGAAAACTCATCCTATAAGTTTCAAATATATTCTCAAGTTGAACAACAGGAGTGGAGACTTCACACTACAGGAGAAATCAGAAAAGAGTCAAACCCTCCTACTCAGACAAAAGTTGACCTGGAAAAATACAAGAGTGAATGTAATAAAAAAATAGAAGTCAAACAATATTATCAAAAATCTCAACAATTAGGGATAGACTACAGGAAGACCTTCCAAGGCATTCAAGAATTGTGGTCAGGTTCAAATCAAGCATTAGGTTATATTAAACTCCACGAAGAATTGGTAACACAAACAAACGACTATTATTTCCATCCAGCACTATTAGATGGAGTCTTGCAAGTAATATCTCTAGCAGTCCCGCCAAAAGAGAATGATAAAACTTATCTGTCAGTAGGAATAGAAGAATTCAAACTATATAAGAATCCAGGGCTGAGTATATGGGCCTACGCATCAGTAACCAGTCCCAAAGTGGAAACTCCAAAAAGTTTGACTGCTATGGTGACCATAGTAACTCCTTCAGGAGAAATAATTGCCAACATCAAAGGTTTACAAATCAAACTAGCCACAAAACAGACCCTACTGAGAACAGAAACCGAATCAATAGAAAATTGGTTGTATGAAGTAGAGTGGAGAAACAAAGGTATTTTAGGTAAACTACTACCACCAGATTTCCTCATACCTCCTGTAGAAATTAACCAACAATTAACTCCAACTCTGACAGAATTAGTAACTCAAGTAGATAATCAAACAACAGCCTCTGTTCAAACAAGCTTAGAAGAATTAAGCAGAGATTATATAATACAGGCATTACAGTCAATGGGTTGGTCATACAAACCCACAGAAAGCTTTGCATTTGATGTAGCAGCCCAAAAATTAGGTGTAGTTCCTACCCATCGACAACTATTTAAGCGTTTGCTGCAAATATTAACAGAGTCAGGAATACTCAAGTCAAATAATAATCAGGAGTGGGAAGTCGCACAAACCTTACCTGAAGTCAACCCGAATGAAAAGATAGGTGGTTTACAGAATAAATATCCAGAAGACACAGCAGCATTGACACTACTGGAGCGTTGTTCGTCTAAACTAAGTGGGGTATTACGAGGAGCAATAGACCCAGTAGAGTTAGTGTTCCCTAAAGGAGATTTGACCACAGCGAGTAAACTGTATGAAGAGTCAACAGTAGCGAAAGTGATGAACACAATAGTAGAAAAATCCATCACCAAAGCTATAGAAAAATTACCCAAAAGCCGAGGCATACGGTTGTTGGAAATAGGAGGGGGAACAGGAGGGACAACCAGCTATATCCTACCTCATCTAAATCAAGGGCAAACCGAATATACATTCACGGATATAGGGGCATTATTTACAGCCAAAGCTCAAGAGAAATTCCAGGATTATAAGTTCATAAAGTATGAAACTTTAGACATAGAAGTAGACCCGACAACTCAAGGATTTGAGCCTCATCAATATGATGTAATTATTGCAGCTAATGTACTTCATGCAACTACAGATATGAAGCAGACATTGTCTCATGTGCGAGAACTCTTGGCAGATGGGGGAATGTTGGTGTTATTTGAAGCAACAGCTAAAACAATATGGGTAGATTTAATATTTGGACTGTTAGAAGGATGGTGGAAATTCAGGGATTATGAATTACGACCAGATCATCCTTTGTTGAGTAGAGACCAATGGCGTCAACTGTTGAGAGAAACGGGTTTTACGGAAGTAGTGAGTATGCCAGAAGTGGAGGGAATGGCAGGAACACTGTCAGAGCAAACGGTAATTGTAGCTCAAGGGTCTCACAGGAAGTTAGAAGAAAGAAATGATGGTTCTAAGAGTTGGTTGATACTGGCAGACTCTCAGGGAGTAGGGCAGAAATTAGCGACCTTACTCCGCTCTGAAGGAGAGGTTTGTACTTTAGTATTTGCGGGAGAAAAGTATCAACAAATAGCTCCCGGAGAGTTTAGTATTAATCCTAATCAGGCTAAAGATTTTGAGGAGTTAATAGAGACAGTAGCAGGGAAGTCACCATCATTGTATGGAGTGGTACAATGTTGGACTACTGAAGCCGGAGTGGGTCAAGGGATTAATTCTGAGGAGCTAGGAAGTTTATCGAAGTTAGGGTGTGGCACAACTCTATCTTTAGTACAAGCATTGGTGAAAGGCGGGTTATTAACTTTCCCTCGATTATGGTTGGTGACAAATGGTGCTCAGGCGGTGCCTTCTAATAATTCAGCGATCCCAGGACTAGCTCAATCTTCGGTGTGGGGAATGGGGAAAGTGATTAGCTTGGAACATCCAGAGTTGAACTGTACTCGTATAGATTTAGACCCAGAGGAGACTTATGAGGGTCAGGCTGATGCGTTATTTAAAGAAATTTGGTCGGAGGATAGGGAAGACCAGGTAGCATGGCGTGGGGATAGTCGTTATGTGGCTCGGTTGGTGGGTAGTCTTCATCGGCAACCCGTGGCACAACAGTTGGTGCCATCACAACCATTCAAACTAGGAAGTTCCCAAAAGGGTAGTTTGGATAACTTAATTCTAGAAGCAGTTACTAGACGCTCACCAGGAGAAGGGGAAGTAGAAATTAGAGTTAAAGCAACAGGATTGAATTTTCGTGACGTTCTCATAGCCTTGGATATTTATCCAGGAGAGCCTGTAATGGGAGCAGACTGTGCGGGTGAAGTAGTAGCTGTAGGACTGCAAGTCAGAGATTTTCAAGTGGGTGACTTAGTTATAGCTCTGGCTCCTGACTGCTTTAGTCAGTATGTAACTGTTGATGCTACCTATGTAGTTATAAAGCCAGAAAATCTGAGCTTTGAAGAAGCAGCATCTATTCCAAGTAATTTTTTAACAGCTTATTATACTTTGCATCATTTGGCTAAGATTCAGGCTGGCGATCGCGTTTTAATCCATGCAGCAGCAGGAGGTACGGGAATGGCTGCTGTTAAAATTGCACAGCAAGCAGGAGCTGAGGTTTTGGCTACGGCAAGTCCTCCCAAATGGGAAGCATTACGAAATCTGGGTGTTAAACATATTATGAATTCCCGGACATTAGAATTTGCTGACCAGGTGATGGAAATAACTCAAGATCAAGGAGTGGATATTGTTCTCAATTCCCTGACTTCTGGGGAATTTATTAGCAAGAGTATGTCAGTAGTAACTCAGGGTGGTCGGTTTGTGGAAATCGCCAAGCGAGGAGTATGGGATTCAAGCCAAGTAGCAGCAGTCAGACCGGATGTATCTTATTTTGTGGTGGATTTAGTCAAAAAGTCAATAGAGCAACCGGGATTAATCAATTCTATGTTGCAATGGTTGAAAGAGAAATTCGGCAATGGTTTACTACAACCATCACCAATAAGGGTATTTCCAATAGAGGAAGTCATTGATGCCTTCCGTTATATGCAGCAAGCCAAACATATAGGCAAGATTGTGGTGACTCAAACACAACTTGCTGATGGTAAGACTCAAAAGCCTTTAAGTTTCCGTTCTGGAGCTAGCTATTTGATTACAGGAGGTATGGGAGGTTTAGGCTTACTGGTAGCTAATTGGATGGTGTCTTTGGGTGCTAAACATTTAATATTGTTAGGACGCCGTTCACCGGATGATGCTGCCATCAAAAAAATAACACAGTTAGAGATGGCAGGAGCGGAAGTGGTAGTGGAAAAAGCCGATGTATCTGATTGGGAATCAATGAGAGGCGTGTGGCAGAGAATTGAGGAGTCAAATAGACCCTTAGGAGGAGTGATTCATTCGGCGGGGATGTTATCAGATGGAGTGCTACAAAACCAGAGTTGGTCTAGTTTTGAGCGGGTTATGGCACCAAAAGTGCAGGGTGCTTGGCATTTGCATCAATTGAGTCTAAATCAATCATTGGACTTTTTTGTGCTGTTTTCTTCGGTAGCATCTCTACTCGGTTCCCCTGGCCAGGGAAATCATTCCTCTGCTAATGCTTTTCTTGATGGTTTGGCTCATTATCGTCGAACTATGGGGTTGCCGGGATTGAGTATTCATTGGGGTGCAGTTTCTCAAGTGGGAGAGGCTGCGGAACGAGGAGCAGATTTAAGGGTAGGTAAGCAGGGGATGGGTGTAATATCTCCGGCTCAGGTATTGGAGTTTTTAGAACTATTTATGAGTGGTTCCGATGTGGAAGTAGGGGTCGCACCTATTGACTGGTCAGGGTGGCAGAAGAAAGTGGCGCAGCAGCCATTTTTAGCGGATTGGCAGGAAACTATATTGGAGGTGGCAGAACCATCGAAGTCAGATTTTCTGTCAAAGTTGGAGGCTACACCACCTAATGAGCGTCGCTTGTTGTTGGTGGCTCATGTGCGTCATCAGGTGGCTCAAGTTTTGGGAATTAGTCATCCTGAATCAATTGCTTTGGAAACAGGGTTTTTTGATTTGGGTATGGACTCTTTGACTTCTGTGGAGTTGAGGAATAAGTTGCAAAGTAGTTTGAATTGTTCGGTATCTTCGACTCTGGTTTTTGATTATCCAAAGCTTAATAAGCTAGTAGATTACTTAGCCCAAGAATTAAACTTAATAGGTCTTCAACCAGAGGGTACTGAGTTGCGATCACCTAACTTAGATGAAGAAAAGTCATCCGAGTTATCAGACACTAGCCCACTGACAGAAGTTGAATTAGAAGCATCATTTCTTAGAGAAATTGAAGAATTAGAAAAATTAATTTAAAAATAATAGGTTTTGTGGTTCAACCTGGAAATTATATCAAACACCCACACTACTTACTACTTGTAAACTTACTTTATTAAGACAACATGAATGAGAAACAAACACAAAAAAAAGAACGAAACTTACCTTTAGAAAGAGCGATTAAAGCCCTCAAAGATGCACGCTCCAAACTAGAAAGGTACGAAAATCAAAGCAAGGAACCAATCGCCATAATTGGAATGGGTTGCCGTATTCCAGGAGGCGCATCTACCCCTGAAGTCTTCTGGGAACTTTTACAAAACGGAGTAGATGCTATTACTGAAGTGCCACCAGACCGATGGCCTGTTGATGAATATTACGACTCTGACCCTAGCGCTCCAGGTAAGATGTCTACTCGTTATGGATGCTTCATGGAGCGAATACAAGAGTTTGATCCCAATTTCTTTGGTATTTCTCCCAAAGAAACAATTCATCTAGACCCTCAACAGCGATTACTTCTAGAAGTGAGTTGGGAAGCCTTAGAGCGTTCAGGAATTAATCCTCAAAAACTTACAGGAAGCTCTACTGGTGTCTTTGTTGCCATTTATAGTAATGACTATGCTCAAAATATATTATTAACTCAAGGTTTTGAACAAATTGATGCTTATCTAGGTTCAGGAAATAGCCCCAGTGCAGCATCAGGAAGAATTTCTTACTTTCTGGGGCTCAAAGGACCCAGTTTGGCAGTAGATACAGCTTGTTCCTCTTCCCTAGTGAGTATCCATTTAGCTACGACCAGTTTAAGAAATAGAGAGTGTAATTTAGCTCTAGCGGGAGGAGTACATGCAATAATATCTCCAGGGTCTAGCATCTTTTTGTCTAAGGCAGGAATGTTATCTCCCGATGGTCGTTCCAAGGCTTTTGATGCTACCGCAGATGGATTTGCCCGTGGTGAAGGATGTGGGATGGTCATACTCAAGCGTTTTTCTGATGCTGTAGCCGATGGGGATAATATTCTGGCTGTGATTCGTGGAACTGCCATTAACCAAGATGGTGATACCAGTGGATTGACTGTACCTAATGGGCCGTCTCAGCAAGCAGTAATTGGTCAAGCCATGAAAAATGGAGGGGTAGACCCAGCTAGTATCAGTTATATAGAGGCTCATGGCACAGGCACATCTTTGGGAGACCCTATTGAAGTAGGAGCAATAGGAGCAGTATTTGGAAAAACTCACTCTCAAGAGCAACCTGTAATCATTGGTTCAGTCAAGACTAATATTGGTCACTTGGAGGCAGCAGCAGGAATTGCCGGTTTAATGAAGGTGGTTTTGCAACTACAATATCAGAAAATAGCTCCATCACTGCATTTCAAGCAGCCAAATCCTTATATTGATTGGGACCAATTACCAGTACAAGTCGCGACTAAGCTGACCTCTTGGTTGACAAATGGTAAAAGTCGCATAGCTGGGGTTAGTTCTTTTGGTATTAATGGCACTAATGCTCATGTAGTTATAGAAGAAGTTCCCTCTCAAGTCAAAATTCATAATAATATTGAACGTCCAGTTCATTTATTAACTCTGTCAGCCAAAACAGAAAAGGCTTTAGAAGATTTAGTTAGTAATTATCAAAATTATCTAGAAACTAATCCCGAGTTAGCCCTAGCAGATGTATGTTATACAGCCTCTACAGGCAGAGACCATTTTAATCATCGACTAGGGGCGATCGCATCTTCCCCTACAGAATTAATGGAGAAACTGCTGGGATGGAAAACTCAGACAGAATTAGTAGGAGTGTTTTCAGGACAACCAAATAGGGAAGTTCCCAAGATAGCCTTTCTCTTCACAGGCCAAGGTTCCCAGTATATAAATATGGGAAGGCAACTGTATGAACAAGCACCAACTTTCCGTCAAGATTTAGAGGAATGCGATCAAATTCTCCAACCCTATCTGGAAACATCCATATTAGAAATCATTCACCCTAAAGATTCACAAAAGTCAAGTATTTTAGACCAAACAGCTTACACTCAACCTGCTTTATTTGCCTTGGAATACGCCCTCTTTAAATTATGGGAATCATGGGGAATTAAACCTAATGTAGTCATGGGTCACAGCGTCGGAGAATATGTAGCAGCAACTGTTGCAGGAGTATTTAGCCTAGAAGATGGTCTCAAACTAATAGCTATGCGAGGCAAATTGATGCAGAAGTTACCCTCCGGTGGTGAGATGGTATCGGTAAT
>JGI12316J15309_10020805_pt1 | contig 12077 bp, 10 predicted proteins | sample MarCyaLeptolynsp_FD_15309 | JGI IMG/M metagenome (IMG submission 15309) | reverse complement strand
CTTGCGGCTGGATATCGTAGGTCTCCGGTTTGACGACTCCCGTGGCAAAGGTCCGGTGATTCAGAGAACAATGATAACATTCGGAATAGTTCTCGACGGAGACTTTCCAGTTGCAGGCTTCCTCGATCTCGACCCATTCAAGCGGCATCAACCGGTCGGCATGCGGCACGAACTCGCTCAACTCCGCCCGCACGCCGGGAAACCACGCTTCCATCGGTTCGGCATCCGGATCGAGATTGACGAAGAGAAAACCGCAAAACTCCTCGAGGCGAACCGGGGTTAGACAGATCTCCGAACGGTCGAAACCGGGAACCGACTTCAGGTTCGGGCCCGAGCGTAACTGACCCGTCAGCTCATAGGTCCACGCATGGTAGGGACAGACGATGAGCTTGGCGTGACCGGCGCCGGAGACCAGTTCGTGCGCCCGATGCTGGCACACATTGTAGTAGGCGCGCAGGGCACCCTTGCGATCACGCAGACAGAACAGGCTCTCGCCGCCGATCTCAAAGGCAAAATAATCCCCCGGTCGCGTTACCTGGGATACGTGGCCGGCAAACTGCCACGTCCTGGCAAACAGGCCCGACTGCTCCAGGCGAAAGATCTCCGGGTCTGTATAATACCGCGCTTCGAGCGAGCGAACGGGCTGTGTTGACACGTTCATTTTCTTCTCCCCTCACCTGCCGGGAACATCACGATAAATTCCGAGCCCGTGCCGCCGTTCGTGGAACGCTTCGATATTCGCCACAACGTCCGGACCGGCATCGGCAATGACAAAGGCCATCAGCGTCTCCAGCAATGCGAGCGCGGCGACGGTCGACGGAAAGAATTGCGGCGTATCGGTTTGAACCACGAACCCATGATCGCTGCCGACGACGATAGGTGATGCCGGGCTGTCCGATATGCCGATGATCGTTACGCCCTGGCCGCGCGCGATCTCGACCGCGTCGACCACTTCGCTGCGATAGGGTTTGAATGTCATGGCAATCAGAACATCGCCGGCACCCGCCCGTGCCAGATCGTCAATCGCCAGGCTGCCGTGCCGCGGGATCGCTTCGATCGTGTCTACGGCCATTTGGGCCAGATAGGCAAAATTGCGCGCCAGCGTGTGATTGAGGCCGACACCCAGTACGTAGGTATGGCGTGCCTTGACAATTACATCCGCTGCCATCTTCAGGGCGGAGGCGTCGGATCCGGCAAACGTCTCCTCGATGTTTGCAATCGCACTGGCTGCCATATCGGCGTAAAGACCGCCAAGCTTTCCGCCCTTGGACAGGGATTGCAGCCAGCGGGCGCGATCGGGAAAACTTGTGCGGCCGTTGCGTATTTCCTCGCGAAACGGTTCGCGAAAGTCATCGTAGCCCTCGAATCCGACAGTTCGCGCCATGCGTACAAACGTGTTCGGTTTCACGTTCGCCGCATCGGCGATTTCCCGAATCGAGCTGACCCCGACATCGTTCGGATTTTCAAGCACATAGGCCGCGGCCTTGCGGATCTCCGGCGTAAGGTCCTCAAGCTGCACGGCAAGCTCCCGCAAAACATCCTGCGGGGCCGGCATTTCTGATTTTGGTACGTTCATATTATTCATGATTGACGATCGTACAAATGTACGATTAATTTGTCTAACCTTATTTTCACCGCATCGGGAATTTCAGATCGTGTCATCAGAGCAATCGTCCGCGGTACCGGCAACGGCCCGTGTCGTCATCGTCGGCGGCGGCGTCATGGGGTGCGGCATCGCCTATCATCTCGCCCACGAGGGCTGGCGCGATATCGTGCTCCTGGAAAAGGCGGAACTGACGTCCGGCTCCACCTGGCACGCCGCCGGGCAGATCACCCATTCCACATCGAGTTTCGGCCTCGGGAAATGTGTCGATTACAATATCGGCCTGTATTCGGGCGGCCTCGAAGCCGAAACCGGACAATCAGTGACCTGGCACGGATGCGGGTCCTTCCGCCTCGCCTACACCGAAGATGAGATGGACTGGCTGCGCCACACCCTCAGTGTCGGGCGCTCACTCGGATTCAATATCGAACTCGTCGGTCCGGACTTCATTGCAACGTTGCACCCGTTCTATAATCTCGAGGGTGTGATCGGCGCCCTCTATACGCCCGACGACGGCCATGTTGATCCCTCCGGCGTGACCCAGGCGATGGCAACCGGTGCCCGCAAACTGGGTGTGAAGATCATCCGCCGCTGCCGCGCAACCGATATCAAGCAGACGCCTTCGGGAGAATGGAAGGTGTCCAGCGACCTTGGCGACATCGTTTGCGAGCATGTCGTCAATGCCGGCGGCACCTATGCCCGCCAGATGGGAGAATGGTCCGGCCTTCAATTGCCGATGACCTCCATGACGCACCATTATTTCGTAACCGACACAGTTCCGGAATTCGAAGGTCTGGCAAAGGAACTGCCGGTGATTCGCGACGACAAGCTGGTCTCCGGTTACATCAGAATGGAACAGAGATCCGGCCTGATCGGTATCTATGAAAAAGAAAATCCTAACACGGTCTGGGAAGACCATTGTCCCTGGGAGGCGGAGAATGAACTGTTCGCGGCCGACTATGACCGGGTCATGCCCTGGCTGGAAAACGCAATGGACCGGATGCCGATTTTTGCCGAACTCGGGATCAAGCGCGAAGTCCATGGCGCGATCTCCCATCCCCCGGACGGCAATCCGCTGATCGGTCCGGCTCCGGGTGTCCGCAATTACTGGTGCTGCTGCGGGACCCAGATCGGGATCGGCTGGGGACCGGGTCTTGCCCGGGAACTCGCCCGCTGGATGGTTCACGGAGCGGCCGACATATCGATGCGCGAATACGACCCGCGCCGGTTCGGCTCCTATGCAAACAAAGAATGGCAGGTCGTGAAGGCAAAGGAAGATTATTGTCTGCGCCACGAAATCCCGTTCCCGCATTTCAACCGGCTCGCTGGCCGGCCGGTAAAACCCGGTCCGCTTTACCAGCGCTTGATGGACCAGGGCGCAGTTTATGAAGAAGTCTATGGTCACGAGCGCCCGCGCTGGTTCGCCGGGAATGGCGTCGCGCAGCGCGATCATTATTCCTTCCGGCGCAACGAACTGCATGAAGTGCTTGCCGCCGAGGTCAAGGCGGTGCGCGAGCGCGTCGGCATCATGGACATTTCCGCCTTCACAAAGGTCGAAGTTTCCGGCCCGGACGCCGAGATGTTCCTTGACGGGCTGACCCCGAACCGGCTGCCGCGCAAGGTTGGCGGCATCGCATTGACTCACCTTCTCAATCGCCGCGGCCGCATCGAGATCGAATTGACGATTGTCCGCCTGGCCGAAGATCGGTTTTATCTGGTCTGCGCAATGTTCTTCGAGCAACGCCTCCTCGATCACCTCACGCATCGGCTACGGGGTGAAAATCTGTCAATCCAAAAACGGTCCGATGACTGGGCCGCCCTGACGATCAATGGTCCCAGGGCCCGGCGCGTGCTCGCCGCCTGTACCGACACCGCGCTGAATAATGCCGCATTCCGCTGGATGTCCGCGCAGGAGATCCAGATCGCGGGACACAGAATCTGGGCGTTCCGCATGTCCTATGCCGGCGAACTGGGTTGGGAGCTGCATGGTCCGCGCGACGCCATGCTCAACGTTTACGACGCGCTCTGGGCCGCCGGCGGCGATCACGGCATCGCAAATTACGGCTCGTTCGCCATGAACATCATGCGGATGGAAAAAATGTTCAAGGGCGCCGGCGAACTGACCAACGAGGTCACACTGCCCGAAGCGGACGTGATGCGCTTCGTCAAGATGGACAAGGCGTTTGCCGGCAAGGCCGAAACCCTGGCCAGTCTTGACCAGAACCTGCCGTGGATCTGCGCCTATCTCGAAATCGAACCCGACGGCATCGAGGACGGTCACGGTGGTGAGGCGGTCCTGCACAATGGCGCGGTCGTCGGATCGACCGCATCGGTCGCCTATGGTCACACCGTTGGCAAGATCCTGGCCTTTGCCTACATCAAGCCTGTGGCTGCCGAACCCGGTACCCTGCTGGAGGTCATCGTCGCAGGCAAACCGCGCAACGCCCGTGTCCTCGGTGAACCCGCCTATGACCCGCAAGGCCTGCTGCCAAGGACGGACGCCATATGAGACAAGACCCGACAATCCCGGAAACCATGCGTGCCTTCGTTTTGACCGGGCACGGGGACATGGACAAGCTGGTGTTTCACGACGACTGGCCGACGCCGCGCCCCGGCCCGGGCGAGGTCCTGATCCGTGTGCACGCCTGCGGCCTCAACAATACCGACGTCAACACGCGCACCGCCTGGTATTCCAAAGGCGTGACCGACGGAACAACCGGCGGCGCCTTCAGCGGAGCGGACGACGATGACGGGACCTGGGGCGGCGCCCCGATCACGTTTCCGCGCATTCAGGGCGCGGACGTGGCCGGAACAGTGGTTGCGGTCGGCGACGGAACTGACTCGGACCTTGTCGGCCGGCGCGTGATGATCGACACCTGGCTGCGCGATTGGGACGATCCGCTGAATCTCGACAGATGCCGCTATTTCGGATCTGAAGCCGATGGCGGTTTTGCCGATTACACGATTGCCGATGTCCGTAACGTTCACCCCCTCCTCAGCACGCTGAGCGACGCCGAACTGGCCACATTCGCGACCTCCTATATCACCGCGGAAAACATGTTGAACCGTGCGAACGCGGCAGACGGCGACACGGTTCTGATTCCCGGTGCTTCAGGCGGTGTCGGATCCGCTTTGATCCAGCTTGCAAATCGGCGCGGCGCAAAAACCATAGCGATGGCGTCCGAAGCAAAACACGCCGCGGTCGTGCAAGCCGGCCCCACGGCCCTTTTGCCGCGCAACCCGGAGAACTTGCGTGCAGCACTCCAGGAACACACCGGCAGCGAAACCGTCACAATTGTCGCCGACGTGGTTGGCGGCGCGATCTGGCCCCGCCTCATCGATGTTCTGGCCCGTGGCGGTCGTTACACCTGTGCCGGAGCGATTGCCGGTCCGTTGGTTGAGATGGATCTGCGCACATTTTACCTGCGCGACCTGACTTTTACCGGCGCGACGATTGTTCCCCCGGGAGTTTTCGCCGATCTCGTCGGCTATATCGAAAGGGGTGAGATCAAGCCGCTCCTCGCTGCCGCGTTTCCGCTGCCGGACCTTCACACCGCGCAACAGACGTTCATCGACAAGAAACATGTCGGCAACATCGTGGTGACCATGGAATGAAAATCACCGGCATCAGCATCTACAAGGCAGCGCTGCCCTATGTCGGCGGCACCTACGGATGGGGCGCCGGCAACCGGATCGACACGGCCGTCACAGCGGTCGTGATCGTCGATACCGATGCCGGGATATCAGGGTGCGGCGAATTCTGTCCCTGCGGCGAAAACTATATGGTTGCCCATTCCGAAGGCGTTGAAGCCATTGCCCGCCTGATCGCGCCGAAACTGATCGGCGAAGATCCGCGGCAGGTCGCTCGCATGGAAAGGTTGATGGACAATATTGTCCTTGGTCACGGGTATGCGAAGGCACCGTTCGACGCTGCATTCTGGGATATTCTCGGCCAGGCGACCGGCCAGCCGGTCTGGATGTTGATGGGCGGCAAGCTCACCGATGGCGCGCCCATGTACCGGGTCGCGCCTCAGAAATCCACCGAGGAAACCCGGATCGAGCTCAACCGGCACCGGGACGCCGGTTACCGGCAGTTCCAGATCAAGGTCGGCGCCGAATGGGCCGGCGATATCGAACGCATTCGTGCAACCGTGCCGCTGCTGCAACCCGGCGAAAAAGCGCTCGCGGACGCCAACCAGGGCTGGCGCGTGGACGACGCGCTCCGGGTCGGGCGCGCCACCCGGGACCTGGATTTTGTCCTTGAACAACCCTGCAGAACCTATGAAGAATGTTTCCAGGTTCGCATGGGCGTCGATCTGCCGATGAAACTTGACGAGTGTGTGACCGACATCAAGATGGCGCAGCGCATTGTTGCCGACCGCAGCGCCGACATGGTCTGTCTGAAGATCTCGAACCTCGGCGGCCTGTCGAAAGCGCGCAGAGTACGGGACTATTTCGTCGACAACCACATCCCCGTTGTCAGCGAGGACACTTGGGGAGGAGAAATCACAACGGCAGCCGTTGCCCATTTCGCAGCGTCCACGCCGCCCGAATTTCTCATAAATTCTACGGATCTCCACAATTACAACACCCGCTCGACCGGTCGTCCCGGCCCTGAAACTCGCAACGGCAGGTTATACGCTCCGGATGCACCCGGGCTCGGAGTCAAACCGGATTACGGGAACCTGGGCGCCCCGGTCGCCAGCTATGGGGTCGTCAGCTACGCGGCCGCCGAGCGGGGGCCCGGGTCATGAGAATAAACCGCATCACTGTCTGGCAGATGGATCTGCCCCTGACCCGGCCGTATTTCCTGTCGGGCGGGCGCCTGAAATTCGAATTCCTCGACAGCACATTCGTACGGATCGATACGGATGAGGGTCTGTCGGGATGGGGCGAAGGATGCCCCTGGGGCCACACCTACCTTCCCGCACACGGACCTGGTATCCGAGCCGGCCTGGAGACCCTGGCGTCAGCTCTGATTGGTCGCGACCCGCTCGCCCTTGACGCAATCAACCGGGTCATGGACATGGCCCTGCCCGGCCATAATTATGCGAAATCGGCAATCGACATGGCGTGCTGGGATGTTCTCGGCAAGACAACCGGCATGCCTCTCTGGCGCCTGCTCGGCGCTGAGGCCGCCGACCCGGTCGCGGTCAATTCGTCGATCTCGACCGGGACGCCGGACGAAATGATCGCCCTGATCAAAGCGGCAAGCGCTCAAGGCTACAGAGTACATTCGGCAAAGGTTGGCGGCGCCGACCCTGCCCGGGACATCGAACGGATCGAGGCAATTTCGGCCGCGTTGCCAGCCAATGAAACTGTGACCTTCGACGTCAATAGAGCCTGGACGCCGGCCGTGGCGATCCGGGTGCTCAATTCGGTCGACGCGCGCGACTGGATCGAGCAGCCCTGCGAAACCCTCGACCAATGCGCCCATGTGGCCCGACGCGTCGGCCATCCGATCCTGCTCGACGAGTGCCTGCACACGTTTCAGGATCATCTGGACGCTTGGACGCGACAGGCTTGCGAGGGCGTCAAGGTCAAACCGAACCGGGTCGGCGGTTTGACGAAGGCGCGACGGATCCGGGATTTCGGTGTGTCGGTGGGATGGCAGATGCATATCGAGGATGTTGGCGGCTCAGCGCTCGCCGACACTGCAGCCCTCCACCTTGCCAGTTCAACACCGTCGGAAAACCGGCTGGCATCCTGGCTCTGCCATGCCCATCTGGCGGTCGATCCGGTACCCGGCCAGGGCGCCCGCAACATCGCCGGACTGGCCACTCCACCGGCACATCCCGGCATCGGCGTAGATCCCGACGTTGATCTTTTGGGGGATGTCGCAGCAACCTTTGGGGCCTAATCATGAAGATCACCGGAATCACGCTCTGGCAGGTCCCGCTCACCAGCCACGAAACCTACTACATGGCCGCCGGCAAGACCTGCGATACGATCGAAACCAATGTTGTGCGCATCGATACCGATACCGGGCTGCAGGGATGGGGCGAAGTCTGTCCGATACCGCATTATTTACCGGCCTACAGCGCCGGGGTGGCGCCGGCACTGGCCGAGCTCGCGCCGGTTCTTCTGGGCGCCGACCCAATCGGCACGGATGCCCTGCTGCAACGATGCGACGACCACCTCCAGGACCACCGCTACGTCAAATCGGCGCTTGACATCGCCCTTTGGGATCTGACCGCGAAGGCGGCCAATCTGCCGCTTTACAGTCTTCTGGGCGGCAAACAGGCGGATAGGCTTCCTCTCTATCATTCGATTACCTGCATCGATCCCGACGAAATGGCACGGATCGCCGAGGATGCCTATCGATCGGGAATCCGCCAGTTTCAAGCCAAGCTTGGAGCGGACGACGATTGGCAGTCCGATGTGGCGCGCCTGCGCAAGGTGCGTGAAGCGGTCGGGTCGGGACCCCTTGTCTATGGCGACTGGAATTGCGGCGCGTCCCAGCTCGATGCGACCCGGGTCGGACGCGCGGTGCGCGACATTGATGTGATGCTTGAACAGCCATGCCGCACGATCCCGGAATGCGCGGCCGTGCGGGCCGCGACCGGGCTGCCGATGAAATTGGACGAAAACGCTCACGACATCGACAGCCTTCTGCAGGCGCATGCGCTCGGCTGCATGGATGTCATGGCGCTGAAACTATCGAAGTTCGGCGGACTGTCCGCAAGCAGGCGCGCCCGGGACCTCTGCCTCCATATTGGCACCAAACTTTGTGTCGAATGCACATGGGGTTCGGATATAGTAACGGTTGCGGCCTTGCATCTCGCGACCGCGACACCGCCGCGGTCCGTACAGAATGTCTGCGATCTGTCCGGTTATGTGTCGCCGCACCTTGACGCCAGCGCGCCGGTCCGGCAGCAGGATGGAACAATCTCCCTGTCGCCGACCCCCGGGCTCGGCGTGACGCCAGACCTTGAACTTCTCGGCGATCCTGTCGCCCAATTTGCATGAGGCAGTCCATGAAGACCGACATTTCACAAGCCGACTGGATTCAGCGCGCCAGGGACGTTTTGCCTGCGGGTGGATTCGGCAATTTCGACCCCGGCATTGTCATCGCGCGCGGCGAAGGCGCCCATGTCTGGGACGAGGACGGCAACGAATATATCGACTATCTGATCGGGTCCGGGCCGATGATGCTTGGCCACGGGCACCCGGAAGTTCTCGAAGCCGTTCAGGAACAGCTTGGCAAGGGCATGACGTTTTTTGCCAATAATGCCGACGGCATAGAACTGGCGGAGGAGATCTGCCGCGCTGTGCCCTGCGCCGATCAGCTGCGTTACGTGTCGACTGGCGGCGAGGCGGACATGTATGCCATGCGCCTTGCCCGCGCCTTTACCGGCCGCGACAAGATAATGAAATTCGAAGGCGGCTATCACGGCATGTCTGCGGAAGCGCAGATGAGCCTGGCACCGACGAAACTTGCCAACTTCCCGCTCGCCGTTCCCGATTCTGCCGGCATTCCGCAAAGCGTGCGCGATGAAATGCTTGTCGCGCCGTTCAACGACATCGACTTCGCCCTGTCGCTGATCGCCGAACATGCCGATGAGATAGCCGGTATTATTGTGGAACCGCTGCAACGCATCATTCCGCCGGCACCGGGCTTTCTGGAGGCTCTGCGCGCGGAATGCGACAAACATGGCATAGTCCTGATTTTCGATGAGGTCGTGACCGGTTTCCGGTTTGCCTATGGCGGCGCGCAGGAATTTTACGGCGTGACGCCGGACGTCTGCACGCTCGGTAAGGTCATCGGCGGCGGGTTCCCCCTGGCCGCCATAGCGGGACGCGCCGACATCATGGCGCATTTCGACAAGGACAAGGTCGGTGCAGACGGGTTCCTGATGCAGCTCGGCACCTTGTCCGGCAACCCGGTTGCCGCGGTCGCCGGTCTGAAAACCCTCGAAATTCTGCGTCGTCCCGGCGCCTATGAGCGTTTCTACGAAATCGGAGAGACCCTGATAAAGGCATTTTCCGACGGACTGAGCGCCGCCGGTCACGCCCACCAGATCCTCGGGCACGCGACCCTGTTCGATATCGCCTTTACCGACAAACCCGTGCGCAACTACCGCGACTATCTCGGAGCCGACGCGGCCAGGAATGCGGCCTTCAATGCGGGATTGCGCAAACGCGGCATCTTCAAGGCGCCGGGCAAGGTCTATCCGTGTCTTGCCTTGAGCAAGGAAGATCTGCAGCGCACGGCAACGGCCATCGCCGAAGCGGCGGCGGAAATTTGATATCTGTCAATGCAGTCCTCTCCACCCGGCACCAATCTGCCGGGAGGACATTGGCAGTATTGCACCGTCAAATCCTTGCCACAGGATACGGAGAAGACGCCGCATGAGGGTTACGGAACACGAGGCGAGAAAAAAGTGGTGCCCATTCGCTCGCGTCGAAGGCAATAACCGCCTGATGAACATGAAAACATCCGGTTTTGACGCCGAGCACATGTTTCACCATTGCATCGGATCGCAATGCATGGCCTGGCGGTCGTTTCACTACACCTTCGTGCGCGACGTGGAGCACGATGTGGAACATCATGGCTATTGCGGACTTGCCGGCCGGCCCGAAGCAAACAACTGACGATCGGGGCTCGGAGCGTTCCTCGTCAGGCACCAGTCATTTCCCGGCAGAGACAGGGCCTGTCTTCAGCGGCGGCATACGCGAACCCGCGCTCATCGGCATGAGGCCGGACAATCTGGGATCATCCGCCACCTCAATCGAGTGACGGTGCGGCTGAAACCCGCATTTCATGTAAAATGCCAGCGCGCTCGGATGATCGAGGGTGCATGTGTGCAGCCAGACACGCCGTGTCTTCGGCAGGGACCAGGCCGCGTTCAGGGCTTGCCCCATAAGCCAGCGGCCGAGACCACGACCGACCGCCCCGGGAACCAATCCGAAGAACGCGATCTCCACATTCTCGGCGTCCGAACAATCCAGTTCGACAAGACCGATGTCGACGTCCTGCTTACGGACGGCAAAAATTCTGCAATTCTGATCGAAAAGGATTTCGGCAAGGCGTCCTTCGCTCAGGGTCAGCCTGGAAAACCAAAGCCATTCCTCGCCGATTTCACGATAGAGGCGGAGATACCAGGCAGGATCCGGTCTGGGCACAGCCGCCAGCACCACATCGGTAAGAGGCTCGCTCCGCCAGGCATGCGGTTCATTCATTTCCAGATGGGTTACGATCGTGGCGATCTTGCCGGCCGGGAGATCCGTGTAGCCGTTCATATCCAATTGTGTCACGTCGTCGGGATCCTGTTTGCCTCACACCCTGCGCGCCGTGTTCGCCGCGGTATCGGAATTGTGCACCGGTCAGGCGGCGGCCACCGCATATCCCCTTGCTGCCAATCTCGGAAGTGCTTCATCGACGAACCAGGTACGGCATTGATTTGTCTGCCCGCAGCCTTGTAAAATGACGACGGGATGCGACAGCACGCGGACATTTGATCCAGCAAAACCGGCGTCCGCCAGCGTCGTTGCGCATTGCGGGTTTGCGCGGTCGGTGTTTCGACCGTCGCATCGCCGTGGCGCTTCCGCTTTGCCAGCATGGGCACACACCGGACCGAACGGATTTTGCGAACCGCACACGGAGACCCCGTTGCGGGCGCCGAATTCACCCGGGTCTCGTCCAGATGTTTGCCGCATGGCAATCAGGGTAACAGCGGCAGCCATCAGACCGGAAACGGCCAGACAAAGGAACTCGATCATGCTCAACAAATCAGGGATCATGTGTGCTCTCGTTCTTACTGAATCAAATCACTGCGACGGTTTTCAATTTCGCCCGTGCGTGAACCTCGTTCTGGCCCATCACGGTCGTATGCGCGCGGAATCTCTCGACGATTGACCGCACGAAGGGTCGGATGCCAGGCGATGTCAGGAGAACCGGGATCTCGCCCTGCAGTGCGGCCTCTTCAAACCGGTCCCGGACAAGTGTGACGAAGGTTTGAAGGTCTGAGGGCGCCATCGCCAACTGCCGGTCTTCGCCGTCGCCGACGATCGCTTCCGCGAAGGCCTGCTCCCATTTCGGCGACAGGGTTATCAGCGGCAGATATCCGCCCGGTGCCTGGTTCATGGCACAGATCTGGCGGGCCAGCCGACCGCGCACATGTTCCGTCATTGCCTGCGGATTGCGGGTTGTCCCGACCACATCGGCAATGCCCTCCAGAATGGTCGGCAGATCGCGGATGGAAATCCGTTCCTCAAGCAGCGACTGCAGCACCCGCTGAATTGCGGAAACACTGATTTGCGCCGGGACGATGTCCTCGAGCAGTTTGGCAATATCTTCCGGCAGTTCGTTCAACAATTTCTGCACGTCGGAATAGGACAGAAGCTCCGACACGTGGCCCTTCAGCACTTCGGTGAGATGCGTGGAGACCACGGTCGCCGGATCGACGACGGTATAGCCGCGCACGCTTGCCTCTTCGCGAAGATTGCGTTCGATCCAGGTGGCGGGAAGGCC
>JGI12316J15309_10001328_pt1 | contig 12145 bp, 7 predicted proteins | sample MarCyaLeptolynsp_FD_15309 | JGI IMG/M metagenome (IMG submission 15309) | reverse complement strand
GCCGCCTTCGACCATGCGACCCTGCTCGAGCCGGCTCGGCACGTCGATCACCCGCCGGTAGCGCTCGGGCTGCACTCCGATCAAGTTGATCGACTTCGAGACCGAACCGCGCACGGCAAACCCGGGCCCGGCGACCACCGGCGACACGGCGTTGACGCCCTCGATCTGATCGAGCGAGGTCAGCAGCTGCTGCCAGCCGGTGATCCCCCTCAGCCGCTGGGCTGCGCGCTCGGACTGGGTGAGCACGGCCGTCGACGACGTGCTCGCGAGCAGTGGCCGCGGCTGCTCTTCCGGGCGCCGCAGCGAGACGTGGGCCTGCGTACCCAGCGTCTTGTCGATGAGGTCCGCCTGCAGGCCGGAGATGAGCGCCGACAGGAACACGATCACCGCCACGCCCAGCGCGACCGCAGCGCTGATCAGCGTCGACTGGGTTCGGCCCTCGCGCATGAACTGCAGGGCCATGAAGAACGCGACGGGCATGGCTCAGCGCTCCTCGACCAGCGCGCCGAGCTCGACCTCGTCGGGCCGCGAGATGATCTTGGTTCCCTCGTCGAGCCCGTCCACGATCTCCACCTGCTCCGCACCCCGCAGGCCGAGCGTGATCGGCCGCTTTTCGGTGCGGCGGTTCGCGATGACCATGACCCACGGCGAGGCAGTGGCCAGGTCGACGACGGCGGTCGCCGGAATCAGCAGAGCGTCGTCCGCCTCGTCGACCACGATGTCGACCGACACGGTCATGTCCGTACGCAGGTAGTCGGGCGGCTCGGGGACGGCAAGTCGGACCTCGATCGTTCCCCGAGCCGGGTCGACCGATGGAGCGATCCGCGACAGCGTCGCGTCGAAAGTGCGCTCGGCGAAGGCTTCCGCCGACGCGAGGGCAGGAGCGCCTTCGGCCAGCAGCGCGAGATTCTTCTCGTCCGGCTCGATCAGTAGCTCCTGCGGTCCGTCCAGGACGAGCGTGAGCAGCGGGGTGCCCGGCTGCACGCTCGCGCCGACCTCGACGTGACGCTTGCGAACGATGCCCGGCGCCGGCGCACGCACGCTCAGCTGCTCGGCGCGAGTTCTCGCCGCGATGAGCCCCGCCTCGGCGAACGCCTGCGCCGCCACGGCGGCCTGCCACTGCGAGCCCTTCTTGGAAGTTGCCGCGGCTGCGAGCTCCGCCGCACGAGCTCGTGAACGCGCCACCGTCACCGCGGTCTTCGATCGGTCGAGCTGGTCGGCGGTGAGGTTGCCGCTGGTGAACAGCGAGTTGTCCTGCTTGGAGATCCGCTGGGCCTCGGCCAGCTGCGCCCGCGCTTCTTTGAGGTTGGCCGACGCGGTCTTGGAGGCAACAGAGCGAACCTGCTTGGTCTGGGCCTCGGCCTGGGCCACGGCCGCCTCCGCCTGCGTCACGAGCGCGAGCGCCTCGGCGTCGTCCATGTGGACCAGCAGCTGTCCCGCCTCGACGTGGTCGCCTTCATCGACCGGCGTTTGCGTGACCGAAGTGGGCGCCCGGGCCGAGAACTGCACCTCGGCCGGAGGCGCGACGCGACCGATGATCGCGAGGGTCTGCTTGACCGGTCCCCGCGTGGGCGCGACGAGCTCAACCGCAACCGGGCGCCCCGCGAGCCACCACCAAGCGCCGGCGGCCACGACCGCGACGACAACGATGAGCACGAGCGTACGCCGTGTTCCCCGCGACATGCGGCGGAGCCTATCAGCAGCCCGTTGAAGCTGAGCGCGTGAGTGCGCTCAAGAGTTTTTTTCAACGGCATGTCGCTTTTCCTGTCAGCGTTGGGGTTCCCGGTGGGAGGGCCCCGCGACCGTGACGAAAACCGACGAGGAGCTGTGCTCGGCCAGTGCCGAGGGCGACGAGGCGGCGTTTGCCGAGCTCGTGCGTCGCTACCAGTCGTGCGTATGCGCCATCACGTTTGCTGCCACCGGGCGCCGTGACCTCAGCGAGGACCTCGCCCAGGAGACCTTCATCATCGCGTGGCGAAAGCTGGCGACGATCGAAGATCCAACCCGAGTTGGGGCCTGGCTGTGCGGGATTGCCCGCAACCTCGCCCGCAAGAGCCATCGCCGGCGGGTCGACCACCCGTTCGACGAGCGCGATGCTCGGGACGGCAGCGCAACGCCCGAAGACGAGCTGGCCCAACGCAGGGCACGCGCACGACTGTGGGAGCGGCTCGAGTCGCTGCCGGACGGCTACCGCGAAGCGCTCGTGATGTTCTACCGCGAGGAGCGTTCGGCGCCCCGCGTGGCCGAGCATCTCGGGATCAGCCTCGCGGCGGCGCAGCAGCGATTGTCTCGCGGCCGGAAGATGCTCGGCGCCCAAGTCGATCCCGACGAGGCGCAAGTGCTCTCCGAAGGCCCGGGTCCTCGGTTCGCGCAGGGGGTGGTGTTGGCACTACCCGCGCTCGAGCCGGCCTCCGTCGTTCCGCCCCCGTCGGGCAGCACGGTCTCTGTACTCGGAACCGTGCTGAAGGCCCTGGCGATGAAGAAGGTACTCGCAGTCGTAGCAGGGGTGATCGTGGTGCTCGCGATCGCCTATCACGTTCAATCCGTTTCCGGACCGGCGCGCGCAGAGCCGACCACCGTGTCGGACTCGGCTCCCACGCTCCGCAAGCCCCTCGGCGAGATCGCCGGCGCGGAAGACTCGAGCGTGTCCAGACAGGTCTGCGGTGTGGTTCGGGATGCCGATGACGACCGCCCGCTCGCCGCGGTGGTCACCATCACCCAACCGATGGCCAACCTCGCGTCGCCCGGCAACCCCGCAGTCCTCGCCGTCGCGCGAACCAGTGCGGTAGGACGCTGGTGTGCCGATCGGCTGCAGGGCGGCGCCTACACGGCCACGGCAACCTCGCCGGGTCACCTGCCCGCCGTGGGGTCGTTTCGCATCGCGAATGCGGACGCGGTCGTCGACCTCTCGCTGCACAGTGGCGGCCGGCAGCTGACCGGAACCGTCGTCGACGTCGGTGGGGGACCCGTGGCGGGGGCGCTCGTCTCCGCGCGAGGGGTTCGAACCTCGGGCACCCTGACCGACGACGAGGGCAAGTTTCGCCTTTCGCTGCCGGAGGGAAGCTACACGGTCACCGCGAGCGAACCCGACTATCAGTCAACAAAGACCCACGCCACGATGTTGGGTCGCGACGCGGAGATCGAGCTCTCGTTGGTCCCCGGCGCGACGCTGGCCGGGGTGGTCCTCGATCGCCGTACGGGGCAGCCGATGCCCAACATGACGCTCGACTGGGACTACTCGGTTCGGCGTGGAGCCGCTCGCTCCGGTGGGGCGGCTGCACCCCACGAGCGGGTGGTCACCGATGAAGCCGGCCGCTTCGATCTCAGGCAGCTGTCGGCGGGACAGTACGAGCTGTTCGCCGCGGGGAACCATCGAGCGAGTCAGGCTCCGAGCGTGGTCTCGCTCGAGATCGCGGAACAGCGGACCGACGTCGTCGTGTTCGTGGACGACGCGGCCAATGCTCGTGGGCACGTGCGCTTCGACGATGGCACGCCCGCGGTCGATGCCCAGCTTCGCGTCGTGCATGCCGAGCACGATCATCGCGTTCACACGCGTACCAACGCCGAGGGCGAGTTCGTGCTGCACGGACTGTTGCCGGGCCGCTACTCGGTGATGGTCACCGGGCAAGGACTCGCGACCTCGTTGTACGGCGTGACGATCGAGGTCCCCGCCGAAGGCGACCCCGAGCCAATGGACATCACGGTCGAGCACACGACGACGGTCGCCGGACGCCTCGCCCCGGCGATGCGCGGCCGGGTGACCATCTCGCCGGCGAGCGACGGGATGGACCGCATGATCGCGTGGACCAAGACGCAGCACGTGCGTACGGAGTCGGATGCCGACGGTCGCTTTTCGCTCGCTGAAGTCCCACCGGGGGTCTGGAACCTCGTGGCGACGGCCGTCGACGGTAGCGAGGCTCGTCGGCGACTCGACGTTCCGGAGACGGGTCTCGACGATGTGTTGCTCGAGCTCGAGCGACGCGCACTCGTGCGTGGCAGCGTTGCCGATGCGGAGGCGAATCCGGTCGGGAACGCACGCCTGGTTGTGGTGGCGCCCGCCGAAGGTTCCGAGGGCGAGCGCAATGTCGAGTTCGCGACCTCGGACGCCAACGGTGTCTTTACGGTGACTGGTCTCGAGCCTGGGCGCTATGTTCTGCGTGGCCGTGCCGAGACGGGCGCCCGCCTGAAGGCCTCGGATGGATCGACGGAGCTTGCGGTCTTCCAGGTTGAAGGCACTGGTGAGCAATCGGTCTCGGTCGTCGCCGTCGCTCCTGCCGCGCGGGTCGAGGGACGCGTGGTCGACGAGTCCGGCGCTCCGCTGGCCGACGCCTGGGTCACGCTCTCCGACGACGAGGACAACACCCGCGCGCCCATCTTGACCGGAGACGATGGTGCCTTCGTCTTCGAGGGGGTGCCGGACGCCGGAGCGACCATCGAGGCGACTCACGGCGACGCGCGTGCGACCGCGGCCGTCGAGCCTCGAACCGGCAGGTCCGTCGAGCTGACCGTCGAGCGCCTGGCTTCGCTCCGCGGTCGCGTCACGCACGAGGGCAAGCCGGTCGAGCAGTTCGAGATCCGCCGCAACGGCGCGAGCGATCGTCGGTTCGTCGCAGCCGACGGATCGTTCGAGCTGACGCGGCTCCTCGCCGAGCAGCTCACGCTGACCGTGGTCGCCGACGTCGGCAGCGTCAAGCGTACGGTCGCGCTCACTCCCGGCGAGACGGCCGAGGTCGTGGTCGAGCTCGGCGGGTGGGGATCGGTGCGAGGGCGCGCAGTCGATCTCGCGGGCGAGCCGGTGGCCGGAATCGAGGTCTCGGTCATGTCCGAGGCCGGTGACCGCGACGGCGGTTCCCGCACGCTCGAGCGCCTCGGCGGCGGTGGCCTGACCACCGACGCCGACGGTCGATTCGAGGTCGACGGACTCGGTGCCGGTCGCGGCTCGTTGATGATCGGATCCGAAAAGGAGCTTCTCGTCGGTGGTCGGGTTGCGACGAAGTACTTTCCCGTGAAACCCGGCGAGGTCACCGAGCTCGGCGACGTCCTGCTCATCGAGCTGAAGATCAGCGACCCGAAGAACGCGGGGACCTTCGGCCTCGCCGTCGATCAGCCGCCGGACGTCGGTCGACTCGCGATCCCGACGGACGCGACCACACTGACGGTGCGTGCGGTGGAGCCCGGGGGACCCGCTGCGCAAGCCGGCCTGCAGGTGGGGATGCGCATCTCCGCGATCGCCGGCTACGACGTCGCCGCGATCGGCCCGACGACGGCCGCGCTCTTGCTCACCCCCGGCGTCCATGAAGCGGGGCACCCGCTGGAGCTCTCGGTGGCGGGCGAAGACGGGCTCCGCCGGTTCCACCTCGTTGCGACGCCCTGGGACGGCAGTTAGTCCGTATGCTAGCCATCGTCGTGGTGCCCTTTTGGAACAGACGTCGAGAGCGGGACGATGGGGTCGAGACCGAGCCGCGTGTTCGGCTCGCCCAGCTCGCCCAGAGCGGCCAGGAGGCGTTGGCGCGCGGAGAGGTCGACGAGATGATGGCGCTGGCTGAGCAGGGGTTCGCGTTGGTCGAGCAGCACGATCTCGAGAACGATGTCTGCTTCGTTGCGCTCGTGCTCGTCTGCGGTGACGGTGCGTTGATGGCCGGAGAGGTCGAGTCGGCGGCCTCCATGTACAAGAGAGCTGAGGACACCCTGACAGCCTTGGCCGGACCCGACGATGTGCATGGCACCCAGTCCACGCGAGTGATGTTGGCCCGCACGCAGGCGGGGCTTGCCACGGCTGATGTCGCTCGCGGGTACCAGGACCGCGCGATCGAGCGGTTTCGAAGTGCGCTCCAAATCCTCCAAGACCTCGGGTCCGATGCTCCGCCGCACGCGATCAGTGAAGTCCGCGACGAGCTCGCTCGACTGGACGCTGGCTGACGCGTCGGCCCTGTCGTCGCACGGACGTGGCTCAGCCGCCTGACATCGAGCCGTTGCCGTCGGTCGCGCACGACTGATGCGCATGCCGGCGATCGATCTCGTCCGAGCTGAAGGTTGAGTGTAATCGCGGGTGGGCTGGCGTTACTGCACCTCCGCAAGATGCTCCGAATGCGAATGACCAAGAGGGCGGCAGTGCTCGTGGTGGCCTGCCAAGTGGCGTGCGCTGGCGACGAGTCGGCCGTGGAATCGACGGATGCGGCGATGGACACCGAGTCCGACGGTGCTGGCTCGGCCTCGACCTCGCCGAACGGCGAGGACGCTGGGGATGACTCGAGCCTGCCGGGCGAGGACGACGGGGGCGACCCCGGGACAGATGGCGGGACCGAAGACGGCGGCGAGGAGTCGTCGGGTAGCGACCCCGCCGACCCCCCGGACCCGCCGGAACCCGATCCGCCGATCGGACTCTGCGATCCGCTGCCCGACGACGTCGGGACGCTGGTCGATGGGCCCAATGCCCTCGCGGGAGCCCTCGCGTCCGCATCTGCCGGCGACGTCCTTCGGCTCGCCCCGGGCGACTACGGCACGATGCCGGCCATTCCGGACGGGCTGACGCTCATGAGCGATGAGCCCGACGATCCGGCTCGCTTCACACGAGCCATCGTCCATGACCTCAACCAGGTCACCTTCGAGGGACTGCTGTTCGACTACGTCTTCCAGCCCGGAGACGCCGACACGGTCAACCACTTCAGCTTCAACCACAGCACCGACCTGACGATCCGGCTGTCCACCTTCGACGGCGATGCCGATCCGATGGGGCGCTACCGCGGACGTGGGCTGCGAATCCTCCACGCAATCGGACTCGTCGTCGAGTGCAACGAGTTCTCCAAGTTCTGGACCGGAGCCGGGATCGGCCATGGAGGTACGACCGCGCCCTCCGAGGACGCGCTCGTGTACGGCAACGACGTGCACACGATCCGCTCCGATGGGTTCAAGTTCGGCGACAACATCAACCTGAGAGTCGAACGCAACTACATTCACGACTTCGGCGGCGCATCGAATCCGAGCGATCACCGGGACATGGTCCAGGTCAGTGGGGTGGTGGACGGGCTCGCCTTCGTCGACAACCTGTTCGACATGGCCGATGGCTACTACAGCCAGACGCTGTGGTCCGACGGCATGGGCAAAAAAAGCAACGTCACCGTCGAGGGTAACGTCGTCCTCAACGCCCATACCCACGGGATCTCGATGCACAACGTGCAACACGTGCACGTCATCGACAACATCCTGGCCCCGGTGCCGCGCGAGGAGACGGGCGGCGTGACGATCCCGAAGATCAATCTCTCCGCCTGGGGCGACGTTCAGATCCTCGACAACATCACGCCGGGCATCTTGGACCCCAACCCCGCGTGGACGGTGCAGGGCAACACGATCGTCGAGCTCGACCACGAGGAAGTCCGCATGGACGCCCAAGCGGATCCTCGCTGGGCGCCGTTCTTCCCCTGAGCCGCACGCGAGCCAGGACATCTCAGCCTTCGGGCGGGATGTCCTGGCACGTCTCGGCGATGACCTGGGCGAGCGCGCCGCCGAGCGCATCGGCGTACTGCGGCGTGGCGCCGCCCTGCGCGAGCTCCTGGCACGTGACCGGAGGCTGCACGACGTCACACTCGGTGATGTCGCCATCGGCACAGTCGTCAAAACAGTCGTCGAGCTCGGGTCCGATGTCGGCGAGGATCGGGTCCTTGCCGAACGACGCGAGCAGCGGATACAGCCGATTGTCCGGCGCGGACGACAGACATGGCTGCATGACGCCGCCGGTCACGATGCATTGCTCGCCGCCGCACGCCTGCTTGGCGTCCAAGATCATGTCGCGATAGGCCTCGACGTCTTCGGGCGAATTGTCGACCTCGTCGGTGAGGGCAAAGATCGCAAGCACGGCTCCCGCATCGCGAACGAAGCCCGCGTTGGCGTCTGCGTTGGCCGGGTGGAACGGATAGGCGGCTCCGGCCGCAACCATCTCGAACACACTGCCCGACTCTCCGACGGCCGCAATGTTGCCCGACAGCCAGCTCTCGAGCGCTGATGGGTCATCGTCGCTCATCGCCGAGAAGTACGCCTGACCTTCGTGCATGCGCAGCCGGCCTTGGGCTCCGTTTTCCCCGTACGGCATCTCGTCGGGAAGCCAGTAGTAGTCGTAGAAATCGTCGCGGCCCGTCAGGCCCGAGCCGGCGTAGTGCGGCGAGCAGTTGACCTCGCCCGGGCTGCCGCCTCCGTCACCAAAGAACGACGACGTCGTCACGCCGACGTGAATGCTGGTGTTGGGCGGCAGGCTGGCGAAGATCGCTTCCGCGAACGTCGGCGCCGCGGCGGCGAGCGCCTGCTGATACGAGCCCATCGATGTCGAGTTGTCGATGACAAAGAGGATGTCGACGGCCGTGCACCCGCAGTCGACGCCTTCGATGCAATCGTTGGCGGTGGCGCTGCCCGTGCCGTAGCCGACATCGAGCAGAACCTCGGAGCTCGTGGCCTCGTCGTCGGAACCGGTCGTGTCGTCGCCCGTTCCGCCGTCGCCCTCCGTCGACGACATCGCGCCGGATCCATCGCCGTCGGTTCCGCTGACACCCGTTCCGGTCCCGAAGGCACTCGAAGGTGGAGGCGCTTGGCCGCATCCTCCCACCAGCAGCGCCGCGGCAACCCCCGTTGACCATCTGCACATGCGCATCACCATTCCGTGTCGCGCTTGGGTACCGCCGGGTCAGTCTTTCTTGCCGGAATTCGACGAGAAAACATTCTCGTCGGAAAAAAGCGAACCGATTCCTCCAACCGGTTACTCGACGAACATGCCGGAGAAGAATCGGCTGCTAGCCGCGTTCCTGAGCGCATTTCTTGGATGTGCCGCCGAGAGCGGAGAGGAACCGAACGTATCCTCGGGGGCCGGGCTCATGAGTGTCGGAGCGCCCGATACCGACGGCGGCGAGACCTCCGAGGGGGGCGGCGACGACGACGATGACGCCGCGGACGACTCGGACGGATTCAAGCTCGACGTGGGGCCCGGCGCCGGCGACGAAGGGGCGGGCGACGAGGGCGGCGACGACGGAAAGTGTCAGGCCGTCGACCTGCTCTTCGTCATCGACAACTCGCTGTCCATGGCCGACGACCAGGCGGACCTGATCGCGGCCTTCCCTCAGTTTGCCGATGCGATCTTCGCGGCCCTGCCCGAGGGCATCAGTCTTCACGTCGGGGTCACGACGACGTCGGGGTTTTGGACGGGGCCCAACACCGAGGACACGTTCAACTGCGTCAGCGACTACAGCGTGGCCGAGCTCGCCACCGACTATTGGGAACCGGTGGCCGGGGACAGCCCGGTCAACGGGGAGCGTGGGCAGCTCTACGAGCACCAAGGCCTTCGTTACTTCGACACCAATACGTCGGCGGATCCCCAAATGCTCGCCGACTGGTTCACCGGTGCTGCTCAGCGCGGGGAGAACGGAACCAACATCGAAATGATGGCGGCGGCGGCAGGCTGGACGCTCGACCCGCTGCGCGCCGACACCAACGCCGGCTTCTTGCGCGATGAAGACGCCGTGCTGGTCCTCTTCTTCATCACCGACGAGCCGGACAAGAGCCCGGAGCCAATCGACCCGTTCGTACAGATGGTGCTCGATGCCAAGGCAGGATGCGGCGGCGATCAATGCATCGTCACCGCGGGGGCAGTGCCCAGCTTCTGCTACCAGAACGCAGGGGACACGACGCTGTTCGACTTCATGAACGCATTCGGCAAGCCTCCGGCATCGGTCGGCTTCATCCCCGAGTCGTTCAACATGCCGCTGCCCCCGCCGCCGGACTACACGGCAATCTTGGGAGACGCGCTGGTCGACGTGATCGCGGAGACTTGCGACGCGATCGTGCCCGAGGGCTGAGGCGGAGCCCGATCGTGGTAGCGTGATCCGCGGTCATGCTGCGCCTGCCGCTCGAGGTCTATTCCGAACGTCGCCGTCAGATTCGCGAGCTCCTGCCCGAGGGCGGAGCGATGCTGCTGCCGACCCACAGTGAGCTCATCCGGTCGAACACGACGCACTTCCCGTTCCGGCCGAACTCGGACTTCTACTACGTCACCGGCTTTTCCGAGCCCGATGCTTGGGCACTGATCAAGAAGGCGGACGACGGCTTTGCGATGTTCGTGCTCCCCAAGGATCGCGAGCGAGAGACGTGGACCGGGATTCGGCACGGCGTCGAAGGAGCGCAGCAGACCTTCGGGGCCAACGAAGCGTTCTCCGTCGACGATCTCGACAAGGAGCTCGGCAAGCTGCTGGCCGACGTCGACACGCTCTTCTTCGCATTCGGACGGCACGGGGAGAAAGAAGCTCGGCTGCATCGGATCCTCGACCGCACCCGGATCGGTCGCAAGCCGGCGCTCGGTCCCGCGACGCTGTGCGATCCGGCGGAGATTCTCGCCCCGCTGAGACTGGTCAAGAGCGAGGCTGAGCTCGCCGTGATGCGCAAGGGCGTCGAGATCACGACCGAGGCTCATCGCGCGGCGATGCAGCAGATCCGCCCGGGGATGCACGAGTACGAGATCCAAGCGCTACTCGAGTACACGTTCCGCAAGAACGGCGCGTGGGGCTGGGCCTACCCGAGCATCGTCGCGGCCGGGGCCAACGCCTGCATTCTCCACTACGTACGCAACGATGCACAGTTCAAGGCGGGCGATCTGATGCTCATCGATGCTGGGGCCGAAGTCGACTGCTACGCCACGGACGTCACGCGCACGACGCCGGTCAACGGTCGTTACGAGGGCGCGCAGCGGGACGTCTACGCGGCCGTGCTCGCCGTGCAGCAGCGGGCGATCGAGAGCGTTCGGCCCGGCTTTTCGATCGACGAGATGCACGACGTGGTGCTTCGCGATCTGGCGCAGGCGATGATCGACCTCGGAGCGCTCAGCGGCAGCCTCGACGAGATCATGGACGAGCGAAGCTACGAGGCCTACTACCCGCACCGCACCAGCCACTGGCTCGGGGCGGACGTGCACGACGTGGGGCGCTACCGAACGCGCGCGGGTCCGCCGGTGCCATTCGCGCCGGGCATGGTGCTCACCGTGGAGCCGGGTCTGTACTTTCCGCCCGATGCCCAGGACTGCCCGGAGCAGCTGCGCGGAATCGCGGTCCGCATCGAGGACGACGTGTTGGTCACCGCGGAGGGCCACGAGGTCCTCACGGCAGGAATCCCCAAGCAAATGGACGATGTCGAGGCCCTGAGGGCCTGACGAAAAAAAGTGCAACGGTTCACGCGGCGGCGGCAAGCAGGGTCCGAACGATGACGGGCACGGCTTCGACGCACGCGGCGTGGGACGATCTGCAGTGGCTGCAGCGCTTTGCGACGCGCCTGGCGCGGGACTCGGATGACGCCGAGGATCTCGTGCAGGAGACCTTGGTCGAGGCCTGGCGCGACCCGCCGCAGACCGAGCGCTCGCTGCGACCCTGGCTCGGCGCGGTGCTTCGGAACCGCCTGAGAATGCAGCGCCGCAGCCGTACGCGGCGCGTCCGACGGGAAGAGCAAGCGCCGGTGCCCGTAGCCGACGCGTCTCCGGACGCCGAGCTAGGGCGCGTGCAGGTGCTGCAGATCTTGCTCGAAGAGGTGCGTCGCCTTCCCGAAGACGACCAGCGGATCATCGTTCGACGGTTTTTCGAAGGCGAGAGTGCGGCCGACATCGGTCGCGCGCTCGACATTCCGTCGGCGACGATCCGGTCGCGCCTTCACCGTTCGCTGGGACGGCTCCGTCGCGAGCTCGACCGCCGACACGGGGATCGTGCGACCTGGTGCGCCGCTGTCCTGGCGATCCCCGTCCCGGGAGGAGCCATCACCGCGACCCCAGCAGAAAGCACCAGCACGATGAGCATCACCGCGAAAGCACTCGTTCTCACCACCGTCGGCGGATTGTCCGTGGGGGGTTGGTACGCCACGCGCACGCCGACCGAGCCCGAGCCGACCGAGCCGGTCGCCGTCTCAGCTCCGGACAAACCCGATGAGCCGGCCAAGCCCACTGCACAGGCGAAATGGGAGCAGCGCCGCTCGGCGATTCGCGACGTCCTCGCGAGCCGCGGGCAGCCGACGCCCGAACCGGTGCCTGAGCCGGAGGCCAAGCCTGAACCTCCGCCCGCGCACGACGCGGCGCGCAAGGACTTCCGCCAGCTGGTCAACGCCTGTCTCGAGGACGTGGGCGAAGGAGTGA
>JGI12316J15309_10012866_pt1 | contig 12153 bp, 10 predicted proteins | sample MarCyaLeptolynsp_FD_15309 | JGI IMG/M metagenome (IMG submission 15309) | reverse complement strand
ATGAACATCGATCAGGCAATGCAGGAACGCCGCTCCATCCGCGGCTTCAGGGACCGGCCTGTTTCACGCGACTTGCTGGAGGAAATCATTGCACTGGCGAACCGGGCGCCCTCTTCCATGAACACGCAGCCCTGGCATTTGCATGTTTTGACGGGGGAGCCGCTTGAAAAGGTTCGCAAGGGCAATACCGAGCGGATGCTCGCGGGCATAAAGCCCAGCCGCGAGATAGAGGATTATGCCGCGTATGAAGGCGAACACCGCAAGCGCCAGATTGAGATCGCCGTGCAATTGTTCGAAGCGATGGGGATCGAGCGCCATGATGCGGAGCGCCGGCAGGACTGGGTCATGCGCGGGTTTCGGCAATTCGATGCGCCGGTTTCCGTCGTCGTTTGTTTCGACCGCACGCTTTTGAACAACACGATTGCCCATTTCGATACCGGTGCAATGACGTTCGGACTGGTGCTGGCCGCCTGGAGCCGAGGCCTCGGCGCCGTCATCAACGGTCAGGGCATCATGCAGAGCCCGGTGGTGCGGGAGGTGGCGAACATTCCCGATGACCAGGTGATCTTGACCTGCGTCGCGCTCGGCTGGCCCGATAACGATTTCGTGGCAAACGCGGTCGTCTCGCGTCGCCGTCCCGTCGAAAACGTGACCCGGTTTCTCGGATTTGACGGATGAGGCTGTGGAACGCAATCGGTTTCCATTTGACATCCCGGCACGCTAGTTGTGGAACTGCAAAAAACTCTGTGAGCCTGCCCCTGTCGGTACAGGCATTCAACCGCTATGCAAACCAACCTGCCCGGACGTGTGGCGGGATATCTTTCAGACGATTGTCTCCACCCTTTCGGGATGCGCGGGCAAAAACATCATCGGGGCAATGGAGACAAGCACAATCACAGCCATGGATATTATGGCAGCCTCGATCCCCGCCGCATCGGCGACCCAGCCAAACGCCAATGGTCCCGCGGCCGCCCCGAGCGTTCCCGTGGAATAAAGCAACGCATAGCCGCGCGCCATTCTTTGGGGGTGAATCAAACCTGCCGCAAATCCATAGGTGATGGATGTCGATCCCTGTGCGACCGCGCCAAGCGGAAAGAGCAGGATCATGGCGAACCAGGCCGGTACGATAATGATCGCAACAAGGCCAACAGCGGTCAGGACCTGGATGAGCACGAACGCCCGATGAGCACCCATTCGGTCTGCGAGGTAACCGCAACCGGCCTTACCGAAAACACCGCCGGCGAGAAGTATGACGGTCGCGCCCGCCGCAATCGAAAGCGGCAGGCCCTTGGCCAGCATAAGGAAGGCCGTGAAGACAAACAGGCCCGTTTGCGCAACCGTATCAATGCTTGTGACCGCCAACAGGGCCCCAAAGGAACGCCAATTCAGAATTCCCCAACCGGTTGCGGTCCCGGAACCAACCGCTTTCGTTCGCTCCGGCGAACCAGCATCTGCCCGACCCATAAGGGAACTGCCAACAAAGGCAATGCCGCCGGCAGCCAGAAGCGCGGACAAGCCGAAAAGAAAACTGACCTGATACCAGGCGAGCCCGGCTCCGACGCCAAGACTGAAACACCCTGTGAAAACAAGCTTTCCGACATCGCCGGTGGCGTTGTAAAACCCAAGGGCGCTGCTTCGTTTGTCCTGCGGATAGCCATTTGCAATGAGGGACGATGACGGCGCGTGATGGAAAGCAGTTCCGGCGCCGATCAGTATCAGGCACGCTGCAATGAGAAATATACCGGGTGCCAGGGTCAGGCACAGATACCCCGCCCCTGTCAGAACCACACCAAAGGCCAGCAGTCGAACCTCGCCAAACCGCTCCGCAAACCAGCCCGAACCGAATTCCAGGATAGCCTGCGAAGCATTGTTCAACCCCTTCATCAGCCCGACCTGCGCGTAGGTCAGACCGAACGCCTGAGCCAGAACGGGAAGCAGAACGAAGATTGCCGAAGACAATCCATCCTGCGCCATATGCGCGATACAGCTGACGGAAAGAACAGATTTTCGATGTGGAGACGTCTGGCGCATCGCCATCCAGTAGCATGGCGAAATCCGACGTCCAAGGCCGGTGCATACTGGAGAAACGCAGCACGAGACCAACGTGGATTTCCGCGCCAAAGGTAACCGGAGAACGTTTGGTTCAGGTCCTGTATGACGACCCGGGCATTTGCGCTCGGCGACCGGGCCTACCGACGGCGGCGCCAGCGCCGTTTGCGAACCTCGTAAATCGCCCCGGACGTGGCACCCGCGGCACCACCGATCAGGGCGCCCGCCACCACCGGACCACCGGCTACCGCGGCGATGCCGGCGCCGGCGGCGGTACCGATCGCTCCGCCCGTCAACGTGGTGCGCTCCGCTGTGGTCAAAGAACAGGCTCCCAGTCCAAGGCTCAGAAAAACGATCAATCCCGGTCTTACAAAGCGGGCCGTGTTGATGTTCATTGCCGTTCTCCGACGTACAGATTCGATCCAATGAACGGAGTCTGCATCAGCATTGTGGAAGAAAAGCGGCATGGACAGAAGCTCCAAGTGCGGGAACGGTGGTGAACAGATCGTTGTCGCCCGGTCCCGGGAAGATTGAACCCGAGGGGCTTCAACCACCGGGTGGTGAGACTGTCGTGGAGTTCAGTTTGGCGGATTTCGGCAATCGAATGGAAAACTCACTGCCCTTATCCGGTTTGGAAAACGCAGAAATCTCCCATCCGTGGGAATCGCAGACCGATTTGCAGATCGCCAGTCCAATTCCAGATCCGGTGAAGTCGCCGGAACCGTGAAGCCGCCGGAAAGGTTCGAATATCGCCTCGGAATTGGCTGCATCGAAACCAATGCCATTGTCGGAAATCGTCAAGGTCAAGCCAGCCTCATCTTCATGGACGGCAATCCTGATTTTGGGCGGTCTGAGGGGTGAACTGTATTTAAGCGCGTTGCCGATCAGGTTGCTGACCAGCATGCGCAAGCGTTTTTTGTCCGCGGGAATTTCGATATCGGTCCCGACAAAATCAAAAATTGCCCATTTTTCCGATATCACCTCACTCTGTTCGACGACGACATCATCAACCACATCGCGCAAATTGACCGGCTCAAGGGCCGTCTCGTAATTACGGACCCTGGAAAACTCCAGGAGATCCTTGACCAGTTCGCGCGCGCGCCTGCCCGACCTCCAGATGACTTCGTAAGCCATTCGGACATCATCCGCGTCGTTGCGATCAAGCGCATCTTTCAAATAGGACACAAACAGATTGATCTTGCGCAAGGGCTCCTGCAGGTCGTGGGACGCCATATAGGCAAATCGTTCAAGCCTTTCGCTCATATGGACGGCATCGTCGCGGGCGCGCTCGAGGGCGCGTTCGTTTTCAACCTCAGCCGTAATGTCCCGGTTCAATCCGATCGATTCGACCGCAATGCCGGCGTCGTTTTCAATAAATTGCCCATAGCCCTGGATCCACCGAACTGCACCATCCGGGCGGACAATGCGAAAACGGGTTTGGAAGGTTTCGCTTTTTTTCGTCGATGTATCCAGACTTGCAAGCGTTTCCGTTTTGTCATCGGGATGCAGGCGGTCGGTCCAATCGCGAATATGTCCGCGAAACGCCGACTTGCGGACGCCATAGAGCCGGTACATGGCATCGTCCCATTCCAGGGCGTCGGTCCTGAGGTCATGTCGCCATACGGAAAAGTCCGCCGAAGCCCGCGCCAGTTCCGAAGTAATCAAGGCGCGCCTGGTTTGTTCGTATAGTCGTGAATACCCACGAACCTCCTCGTAGACGAGTCCAAGGATCAACACGCTCGACAGATTGCCTATGAGCAGCAGGTACCAGGCCTTCTCGAGAATCCCGAGACCGAAACTGACCCCCCGGTCGATGAAGAACAATGGCAGGATGGCAATGGTCGCCAACAACGCCAGCCCAATAAAAAACACTATTCCGGGTCTGCGTTCTTCGTCCGTCAGAACATGGGCGGCGATGGCGCCGATGGCACCATAGACAAAAAAACCGAGAACACTGCCGATCGCAATTGGTCCACCGGCGGCATACCGGACATAGCCACCGATCATCGCGCAAATTGCCCCTCCGATCGGGCCGCCGAAAAATCCCGCCAGGATTGCGGGACCGGCGCGGGTATCGAATGAAACGCCCGGTGCGATCGTCACCGGCACGTTAAGGACGATCGCGGTCAGGATGCCGAAGATGAGGCCGACAAACACACCATGGAACGGGGATCCGAAGGACAGCCGCAATCGGTGACGCACCAGAAACAATATCAGGGCGCCGGAAGCCAGAATTCCGAAATTGGATATGATTTCGGTTATATACACCGTTTCATTGTTCCGATATCTGAGGCGGATCTTTTATCGGCGAGTCATTCTGCACTATTGTATGATCGAATCCGTCCAACGTAACAGCAGTTTTCCCCTGCATTCGCATGGCAGAGCGTTGAGATTCACAGGTTTTGAGACAAGCCGGTGCACGGCAGATCGGTCCTTCTCTGCTTCCGCGCCCCGTTCCGATCGGGTTGCGGTCGGCATCGGTGGTGGAATCGGCCTGACGACTGAGGAAACGGCAATGGCACCGGTCGCCACCGCGCTGCGCAGTGTTCAAAGCCTCGAACAAAACAGAAAGAGAACTGATCGATGGTGGAAGATGCCCCGCTTGCCACACGGCTTACCGAGCTTGAAATCCATGTTTCGCATCAGGATCAGATCATAGAGGACCTGAGCGACATCGTTCGCAGACAGTGGGATGAGATCGAAACCCTGCGACGCGGCCTGGAAAAACAGACCGCTCTCCTACAGGAACTGGGTGAAGAGGCGCGCGACCCTTCACTTCTCGAACAGCGACCGCCGCATTATTGACCTCGCCGACAGGAACCATCAGGTTCCCTTCATTGCAAGACCGCGAAACCGTCAATTCGTCCGCCGATAGCGCTGCGGGCTCATTCCCGTCCAGTTCCGGAAAGCCCGCGAGAACGCTGACAGTTCTGAATATCCAAGGCAATAGGCAATTTCGGTCAGCGGCATCTCCGGATCGTTCATGTAGTGCAGCGCCAGTTCCTGCCTTGCCGCACGCAGCAGGTCGGGAAAGGCAACGCCGTGCGCTTTCAGGTGTTTTTGGAAAGCCTGATCACTCAGGCCGAGCACGGACGCAACCTCCGACAGGGTCGGTAACCGATCGCCCAGGTGCAATTTGATCTGATTGCGGACCACGGCCGCAAAATCTTCCGGATCATCCTGCATCGCGCAACGGGATTCCAGAAACGGCGCAATCACCGAAAAGAGATAAGGATCCTGGTCGGGCATGCGCGCGTCAAGCGCGCTCCGGCGAAAGGCGATCGCGTTGGTGCGTCTGCCAAACCGGACAGGAGCGCCAAAACGTGTCTCATGTTCGCCCCCGCCGTCCGGCCGCTCATGCTCGAAACGAATCTCAAGTGGTGCCCAGTCGGGACCAAGTGCTGCCCGGAAAATGTTGCAGAACATACCGAGCGACAGTTCCGCGTCCTGACGCCGGTTGGCGATGCGCGGATCGAAAATGCGATAGCTGAGCCAGAGAATATCGCTGTCCTGGATCAGTCCGAAACTCGTCTGTCCCTGGTGCGCCGGAAAGTATTTTTCCATATTGCGCAGAGCCGCCGACATGGTTGGAGAACTGATGGCCGCATAGCCGATAGCGCCCAGGTGCTTCGGTGCAAACTTCTGTCCGAATTCCAGGCCGATATTGTCATGCCCGGTCTGCTTGGCCGCCTCCTCGAACAGGGTACAGTACTGGATCAGATTGAGTTCGTTGACCGGGCTTGAAAGATCGGTTTTCCGAATTCCGGCGCGCCCGAATATGGCGTCGACGTCCCCCTTGTGGCGGGTGATCAGGTCGACGGCCCCCGTCGCCGCCGAAGCAAGAACTTTGGGCGGCGCCAAGTGTGACGCATCGACAATTTCGGTTCTAAGGACCACGCGTTTTCACCGGGATATTTAGCCTAAGGCTGTGCGAAGTCCGGCACTCTGTCAAGGTTTTCGAAGATTCCGGTTCGCTTTGAACCGGTCGCCAGGAGAAAATCGTCGCTGTTAAATTTGACTGTTCTGCTGTCAAGCAGTGCAGGAAAAAACGTTTCAATCTCATGCGAGAACGGGACGAGTGACGTCGGAATTCTCGCAAGGATTTCCCATGCATTCAGCCCGCACAAACGTGTCGCAGACAATCGGGACCGGGCTCTTCAACTGCAGTCGGCAAGCCTTGAATTGCCGGCAGACCACCAGGAGCCTTTCAGAAACGTCCCAGGACCAGCAGCGGAGGAAACAATGGAACTCTCTCGTCGTAAATTCTCACTTGCATTGGCCGGTGCCGGCGCTGCGTTGGCGCTGACACCGTTCGGGCGCGCCCATGCCGCCCGCAACGATCAGATGAACATCCTGTGTTGGGAAGGCTACAATTCGGATGAGGTCCTCGGACCATTCCGTTCGGCGCATTCCGGCGCCACCGTGCGTGCGGAAAGCGGTACGTCCGATCCTGACATGATCAACAAGCTGCGGGCCGGCGAAGTCAATGTCTGGGATCTGATCAACGTCAACCAGCCATGGGCGCGCGACCAGCTCTATCCCGAAGGTCTGATCAAGCCGTTGAACAAGGACCGCTTCATGCCCTATTTCGAGAAGATGCTGCCGGACTTCGCCGCGCCCTATCCGCTGGCCTTCGCCGACGACGGCAATCTTTTGGGAATGCCGCAGCGGTATGGCCCGTTCTCGTTTGTCGTCAATACCGACAAGATCAGTCGCGCCACAGCCGAAGAACAGGGGTGGAACCTGTTCCTAGACCCGGCCATGAAAGGTCGCTACGGCGTCTTGACCTACGACAACTGGAATATCATCCACATGTGCCTCACCGCTGGTCTGAATCCGTTCGAAGCCATCGAAGGTACCGCGGCCGACAAATTCAAACAGACGGCGAAAACGATCTTCGGTGGAGCAAAACTCCTGACCGAGGATCTGGTTGCGATGAACACGGCCTTGATCAACGGGGAAATCGACGCCTATTTCACAGGCGGCACATACACGGCTTCGCCCGCCCGCTTTGACGGCGCCACCAACATCCGCGGCATCACGCCGGCATCCGGACCTGTGGACGGCAAAGGTGGCGTCGCATGGATCGAACTGACATCGACTGTCAACAATCCGAATCCATCGAGCCTGGCGGAAGACTTCCTGGAATTTGTCCAGCAACCCGACATATCAAAGGCCGTGTCGTTTGCGGAAGGCACATACAATCCGATCAGCCAGATGGGCAATCCCGATGTGATGTCGAAGTTCGACAAGGACGAACTCGACGCCATTCAATGGGACAGTCTGGACGATGAAATGTCCCGGTCGCTCGATTACCGGGTCGTCACCTCGTACGATGCGTTGAGCGAAATCTACAACGCTGCCAAACGCGGCTGACATCGATGTCCCGGCGTTGGCCGGGACATACGACGGCGCGCTCGCGCACGAAGGCAATCTCGCGTGTGCCCGCACAGCTCTGTGCACATCTGGCAAAACCCGGAAATCAGGACAAGCGTCGCAACCGAGACGCTTGTCCGTCCCGCTGAACTCCAACAGGCATTTGTACTTCATGTCCACGGAACCGATCCTGCGCCTCGACAACATCGTCAAGCGTTTCGGAAAATTCACGGCACTGCATGGCATCACCCTGGACATTCAGGAAGGTGAGTTCCTCACCATTGTCGGGCCGTCAGGGAGCGGGAAATCGACATTGATCCGACTTTTGGTCGGAATGGACGATCTGAGTGAAGGGACGATCTCGCTGCGCGGCGAACGCATCGACACGACGCCCGCGAACCTGCGCCCGACCTGCATGGTGTTTCAGTCCCTGGCCCTGTTCCCGCACCGTTCGGTCGGCCAGAACATCGAATTCTCCCTGAAGATTCGCGGCGTTTCTGCAGCCGAACGCAAAACGCGTGCCCTTGACCTTCTCGACCTTCTGCGGCTGCCCGCCGATTATTACGACAAACGCATAACCCAATGTTCCGGCGGAGAAAGACAGCGGGTCGCACTGGCGCGGGCGCTGGCCTTCGATCCGGAAATCCTTTTCTTCGACGAACCCCTGTCGGCGCTCGACTACCGCCTGCGTAAGACCCTGGAAAAGGAACTGAAGGACCTGCACGAGCGTACGGGCAAAACCTTCGTCTACATCACGCATTCGCTCGAGGAAGCCATGGTGATGTCCGACCGGATTGCGATCATGAACACCGGACGCTTCGAGCAAATAGCGGTCGCCGACGAAATCTATGCCCGGCCCGTCAGCCGTTTCGTTGCGGAATTCATGGGCGAGGTCAACCTTTTCGATGTCGAAGGCACCGGCTCCGGAGGGTTGCATGGAAAGGGTGTCGAGATTCACGTTAACGGCGAAGTCGCGGACTTCGACATTGCGCTGGCCAAAGGCGCTGTGGGAACCTTGATGGTGCGCCCTGAATTCGTCCGTTTCCTGTCCTCCAACGACATGGCCGATTTCATTGTACGCGGCATTTTGCGAGCCGAATATGCGCTTGGTTCACGTATCCAGTACGAGGTCGAGACCGCTTCGGGCCAGCGTGTGACGGTTGAGAAGCTGCGCGAGGACCGTTTCGCCGGTCCTGTCGGCGACCCGGTTGTGCTGGGATGGGACATCGAGGCCGCACACATGATCCGGGACACGTGATGGAACGGCTTGATCGCCTATTGGGATTGTGGAGTGCGCTGCCGCTGATTGCGGTTCTGGCACTCGGGTTTCTGGCTCCGCTTGTGGTCGTCGCGCTGTTTTCGATTATGCCGCAAAAGGTGTTCAGCCTGGCGAACATGCCGGATTTTTCAGCCTATTGGGTGTTTCTGCAACAGGGTTATTACAAGTCCCTGCTCTGGTCGCTCGGCATGGCGCTGGCGTCCACGGCCTGCCTGTTCGTCGTGTCCTGGCCGCTGGCCTTCGCCATGGCGAAAGTCTTCAAGCGCTTCACCGCCATCATCACCGTCGCGGTGGTCATGAGCCTGTTCGTATCGGAAAACATCCGCCTGTTCGGATGGGTCCTGACCCTGATGAAGGGCGGTCTGATCGAAGGGCATTTGCGGGCCTGGACCGGCCTGAGTTTCGACGGTGCGCTCTACAATGAAACGATCATCGTCTTCGGCCTGGTTTACGTCTACTTCCCGTTCATGCTGTTTCCGCTGGCACAGGGCATCTCCATGGTTCCCGACGATGCCAGGCAGGCCGCCGCCGACCTCGGCGCAACCCGGCGGCAGATCTTCTGGGAAATCGATCTGCCGCTTGCCGCGCCGGGCATTGTCGTCGGCAGTCTCCTGAGCTTCGTGCTCGCCGCCGGTGCCTTGGCGGAGAGCAAACTGCTTGGCGGTCAGACCGTGATCGTGATCGCCGACGAGATCGAAACCGCCTTCACCTACGGTCAGGATTGGCCGCTTGGGTCCGCGCTTTCGATGATTCTCATCGCCATCATCGGTACCCTGGCGATCTTCGGCGTATCGCGTATCGATCTGGATGCGATCATGGGGAGGAAGCGCTGATGCAGCCAACCCGCGCCACCCGCCTTGCCCTTTACGTCTACGGCTTTCTGGCCATCCTGTTTCTTTACCTTCCCCTGGTTTCGGTCGGCTTCGCATCGATCTCCAAGGCCCGTTACCTGACGTTTCCGATCCGGCGCTACTCAACGATCTGGTACGGCAAGGCGCTTGAAAGCGTAACCGTTTCCGATCTTGTGATCACGTCGCTCAAGGTCGCAATCATCGTCACCGTTCTGTCTGTGATCATCGGCTTCTTCGGTGCGCTGGCCTTCGCCCGTTATCAATGGCGGTACCGCGCCCTTTTTCAGAAACTGATCCTGCTTCCGATCTTCTTCCCGCAAACGGTTCTCGGGCTGGCGCTGTTGATGTGGTTCAATTCCATTGGCGTGATCCCGACCTGGAAAACAGCGGTCGTCGCCCATCTCGTCTGGATAACGCCGATCGCGACCCTGATCATCGCAATCCGAGCCTATTCCTTCGATCCCGCGCTTGAGGAAGCGGCGCGGGACATGGGGGCGTCAACCTGGACCATTCTGCGCGAAGTCACGTTGCCCCTGCTGATGCCCGGGGTGATTTCGGCGGGCCTGTTTTCGTTTCTCCTGAGTTGGGGGAACTTTCCCCTGTCCCTGTTCACAACCGGCGCGGATTCCACGCTGCCGGAATGGCTGTATGCCAAAATGGTTTCCGGTTATACGCCGCTCGTGCCGACCGTTGGCGTCATGTCCGTCGTCGCATCCATGATCATACTCGTTCTCGCCTTTCAGGTTCCCTGGCTGGTACGCAAATTCAAGCAGAACTCCCCGAAATAGGGAAAACACGGAGGAAAATCATGCTCACATCCCTCAAAGGCCGAAGCGTTATCGTCACCGGCGGATCCAAGGGCATCGGGCGCGGCATTGCCAGGGTCTTCGCCGCCCAGGGTGCCGACGTCACCATTGCGGCCCGCGGCGCGGAGGCGGCCGGCGTCGCCTGCGACGAGATCAAGGCCGATGGCGGGACGGCAACCTATGTCGCCTGCGACGTCAGCGACTGGGCAAGCGTCAAGTCGATGGTCGATCAGGTGGCACAGAGAACCGGCGGCGTCGATGTCATGTGCGCCAATGCCGGCGCTTTCCCGCAAACCAAGATCGTCGATATGGATCCGAAAGAATGGGACCAGGTCATGGCTACCAACCTGCGTTCGGCGTTTCTGAGCGTGAAGGCCTGCATTCCCCATTTCGAAAAGGCGGGCAGGGGCCGCGTCGTTCTGACATCGTCAATTACCGGGCCGGTAACCGGTTATCCCGGCTGGGCCCATTACGGTGCCTCCAAATCCGGTCAGCTCGGATTTCTCAAGACCGCCGCCATGGAACTCTCTCGCTACAACACGACGATCAACGCGGTCATGCCCGGCAACATCTATACCGAAGGTCTGCAGGACCTCGGTCAGGATTATCTCGACACGATGGCAGCGTCGATCCCGCTGAAACGTCTCGGTGCGGTCGAAGATATCGGCAATGCGGCCCTGTTTTTCGCCTCCGACGAAGCCGCCTACATCACCGGCCAGCAGATCGTTGTTGACGGCGGCCAGATTCTGCCGGAATCGCTGGAATCGATCGACGAGATCTGACCCGCGTCCAACACGACATTCAACCGATCATGGGGAGTACGCGCCATGGCCACGAGCGACATGCCGCTTGAGGAGGTGCTTGGCCACCTCGAAGTTCTTGCAAACAATTCCCTGCATCTCTGGGATATCCCGGAGACGGCCAGGGCGCGCCTGATCAACGTCTCCGAAAACGCCACCTATCTGGTCGAAGCGGACGGATACAAGTCCGTATTGCGGGTTCATCGGGAAAACTATCACACCGAACGCGCAATCGAATGTGAACTTGCCTGGTCGACCGCCCTGAGCCAGGATGGAGGCGTGGTAACGCCCGGTTACTATCTCGGCCGCAACGGCAAGGCGATCCAGCAGGCATCGGTCGCAGGACTGCCGGACCCCCGGTTCATGGTCCTGTTTCATTTTGTCGAAGGAACTCAGCCGGATGGGGATCAGGATCTGGTCGCACCGTTCGAGGAACTTGGCGAAATCGCCGCCAGAACCCATCTGCATACGATATCCTGGCAACGGCCGGACCGGTTCGAAAGACTGACCTGGAATCTCGACACTGTTTTCGGCTCCGCGCCGACATGGGGCAATTGGCGTGACGGACCGAACATCACTCCGCAGATTTCGGCGATCCTGGAACGCGTGGAAAACACCGTCACCACGCGTCTGACCCGGTTCGGGCAATCCCCGGACCGCTATGGGTTGATCCATGCCGACATGCGGCTCGCAAATCTGCTGATCGATCGCGGGACCACCAGGCTGATCGATTTCGATGATTGCGGCTTCGGCTGGTTCCTCTACGATTTCGCTACCGGTATCTCGTTCATGGAAGATCATCCGCAGGTCCCCGCCCTGAAACAGGCGTGGGTAAAGGGTTATCGGGCAATCAGAGCCCTGTCCGCCGAGGAAGAGGCGGAAATCGATACCTTCGTGATGCTGCGCCGCATGGCGCTTCTGGCCTGGATCGGCAGCCACATCGAAGCGCCGGAACCGCAGGAACTGGCGCCCGATTTCGCCCGCGTGTCGGC
>JGI12316J15309_10007611_pt1 | contig 12166 bp, 11 predicted proteins | sample MarCyaLeptolynsp_FD_15309 | JGI IMG/M metagenome (IMG submission 15309) | reverse complement strand
ATCTGTTACCACACTGAACGGGAATTGGGCGTCTGAAAAATGACAATTACTGCTGCTGTTGAAAAACTGCCTGGGTGACGTCGACCTGGACCTGCAGGTTTTCCTCAAGTCCACCGAAGCGGATGCCTCTGATCGGCGCGGCTGAGCGCGAATCGAGACCAACCGTCAGACGAACATACCGGTCTGTGGGACATTGCGCATTCGAGACATCGAAACCTGTCCAGCCGAGACCCTCGATCAGCACTTCTGCCCAGGCATGATGCGCCTCGGAGGCCTGTTCGTCTTCCAGCAACAGATAACCTGAGACATACCGGGCCGGGACACCCAGGGACCGGGCAGCCGCGATGAAAATATGTGCGTGATCCTGGCAGACCCCTTCACCGGCAGCCAGGGCCGCCGCCGCCGGGGCGTGCGTTTCGGTGACACCGACCTTGTAGTCGACCTTGTCCCTGATTGCGTGCATGAGCGCATGAAAACCGGCAATTCGGTCCTGGTCTTCAGCATGTGCGGCCAGCCTTCTGATCGCCTGGTTGGGTTGGGTCAGAGGTGTGATGCGCGTATAAATCCTCGGCGGAACGGTGGCATCCGGTTCATGCCCGAGGATGCCGTTGGTGTCCTGTGTTTCAATAATGCCGGCCGCAATGATCTCCACGTCCTCAACGGGTTCGCTGCGTGAAACCATGTGCACCCGGTTTCCGAAGGCATCCTTGTAGGTGGTTGCCCGGGAAATGCCCGGGGCATCGATTGACCACTCGATGACCTTTTGCGCCGGTCCGTTTTCCGGTGTCAGACGGATCTGCTGCATGGCATTGGCAAGCGGCGCGTCATAGCGGTATCGAGTTGTGTGTCGGACGGTCAGTTGCATGCGGCACCCGGTTGAAATGTGGTTCGGTCAGGAGAAGTTGTAGTCCTTGGACAGCTCGAACGCGAACTGGTTGTTCCTGCCGATAAAGTCGCCGAGGAACTCGTGAAGTCCGTCCTGGTAGATTTCCCGCATCTGCTTTTCGGACAGGCTCTGGGCGATTTCCTTTGCCATTTCCAGGCTCGGTTCCTGAGAGCTGTAGAATTGCGACAGATCCTCCGCCGTGTCCGCAATCCAGTTGTAGCAGTGGGCCAGCGATCGCGGCATCTCCTTCCTGAGGATCAGGAACTCCGCGATGTTGAACGCCTTCAGCCGGGCGTTGGGATAGGCAAAGCGGTAGCTCCTCCTGCCCGACAGGGCTCGCAGGATTGCCGACCACTGGTATTTTTCCATGGAACCATCGTCGAGAATGTCGCTGTCCGGCAGGAGTGACCAGTATTGCGTGTTCAAGATGCGGGCGGTGTTGTCGGCCCGTTCGACGAAATTGCCCATTTGCGAAAAGAAATAGCCGTCGTTTCTGAGGACCGTGTTCAGCAGCGCACCGCGGAACAGGTGTGCCCGCTGGTTCACCCAGGCCAGAAAGTCGGGCAGTCTCTCCTGAGTAATGGTTTGCGGATTGACTTCGGTGAACTCTATCCAGGTGGTGTTGATCGCTTCCCAGAGTTCAGCGGTGATCCCGGTGCGCACCGCGCGTGCATTGTTTCGCGCGAGCTCAAGACTGTTGCGCACGCTGACAGAATTTTCCTTTGAGAACAGAAGGAAAAACGCAAGGTTACGGGCCCCGAGCTCGTCATATTTTTCCGAAAATTCGTTTTCGCACCCCGAACATGTCAACGCAAAGGTCCAATGCGTGCCGTGCTCCTGCCCCCTATGGGATATGATGGCACCGCGATAGGCGACCTCCAGCAGACGGGCGACATTCTGAGCCCGCTCATGGTAGCGGGACATCCAGAAGAGTGAAGAGGCGGTTCTTCCGAGCATCAGGTGTCAGTCCTCAAGTACCCAGGTATCCTTGGTGCCGCCGCCCTGACTGGAATTGACGACGAGTGATCCCTTTTTCAGCGCAACGCGGGTCAGGCCACCCGGTGTTATCCGGACCTGATCGCCGATCAGCACGAAGGGCCGCAGATCCACGTGCCTGGGCGCGACACCGGACGCGACATGGGTCGGGCAGGCCGACAGCGCGAGGGTTGGCTGGGCGATGTAGTTGGAAGGCGTGGCTTCCAGAACCTTTCGGAACTCGGCAATCTCGCGCTTGGATGCCGTCGGACCGATCAGCATGCCGTAGCCGCCGGATCCGTGCACTTCCTTGACCACGATGTCTTCGAGATTGTCGAGCACATAGGCAAGGTCGTCGGCCCGCGAACAGTTCCATGTCGGAACGTTGTTGAGGATCGGTTTCTGCCCCGTGTAGAACTCGATGATGTCGGGCACGTAGGCGTAAATGGCCTTGTCGTCGGCAATCCCGGTTCCCGGCGCATTGCAGATCGTGACGTTGCCTGCCCGGTAGGCGTCGAACAGTCCCGGCACCCCCAACATGCTGTCCGCGTTGAAGGTGAGGGGATCGAGGAAGGCATCGTCGATGCGCCTGTAGATCACGTCGACCTGTTCCGGTTCGCGTGTAGTGCGCATGAAGACCTTGCCGGCATCAACAAAAAGATCCCGGCCTTCGACCAGTTCCACGCCCATGGAATCGGCGAGGAACGCATGTTCAAAATAGGCAGAATTGTAGATGCCCGGTGTCAGCACAACGATGGTCTGCGCCGACTTGGACGGATCGGGCGCGACGCTTTCCAGCGTCCGGCGCAGCAGTTCAGGATATTGCTCGACCGGGGCCACTGCATGGGTTTGAAAGAGTTCCGGGAAAAGCCGCATCATCGTCTCGCGGTTTTCCATCATGTAGGACACCCCGCTGGGCGTACGGGTATTGTCTTCCAGGACGTAGAACTCGTTCTCAGACACGCGGACAAGATCCGTGCCGATAATGTGCGCATAGACCTTGCGGGCGGGGGTGAACCCGGCCATCTCGGGAAGGAATGCCTCGTTCTGCAAGATGAGGTCGGCGGGAATGATCCCGGCGCGCAGGATCTCCTGACGGTGGTAGATGTCGTGCATGAATGCGTTCAGTGCCCGCACGCGCTGATCGATGCCTGCTGACAGTTTGCGCCATTCGGAAGCGGATATGATGCGGGGTATCGGGTCGAACGGGATCAGCCGTTCCGTTGCCTCTTCTGCGCCGTAGACAGCGAAGGTGATCCCGAGCCGGCGGAATATCGTCTCCGCATCCCGGCTCTTTTTTGTAAGGAAATTAGCGGGTTTGTCTTCGAGCCATGTCGCAAGCCTTGAATAAGGTGATCGCGGTCCACCTGCATCGTCGAGCATTTCGTTGAAGAAAGTCCGATCGTCCGCCATTGCCTCCCCTTTGCCTGTTCTGCTTGTTTCGCAATCATGACAAAATTCTGAAGTGTGTCAAAGGACAATATCTCAGCTGGATTGCCCAGTGTTTGTGCAACGCCCTCCTGAACCTGCAACGCGTGCCACGGCGATGAGTGGGTGGCCGCGATCAGCAAAAATCTCTTGTGCGCCAACACTCTGGCGCGAGCGATCATGTCACCTCGCAGGTTCTTGCCAGAGCTTGAACATCGGTGTTGCGCTTACCGATTGAGCAGCGCCAGGATGCGGCAGCACCGGTTTCCTTAAGCCCATATGCTGACTTTGCCTCATGCAAGGAACATGGTACGGCCTCTTTAAAACGCGTATCGGGAGGACCTGATGAAAGAAGTGCTGGCCGAATTGGAACAACGCCGCGAGACGGCCCGGCTCGGGGGTGGTCAACGTCGCATCGACTCTCAGCACTCGAAGGGCAAGCTCACCGCGCGCGAGCGTATCGAGGCGCTTCTGGACGAAGGCTCGTTTGAAGAGTTCGACATGTTCAAGCAGCATCGCTGCACAGAGTTCGGCATGGAAGAGCAGCACATTCCGGGTGATGGCGTGGTCACTGGTTGGGGGACGGTCAACGGCCGGACCATTTATGTCTTCTCCAAGGATTTCACTGTTTTCGGCGGGTCTCTTTCAGAAGCGCACGCGGAAAAAATCACCAAGCTGCAGGACATGGCCCTGCAGAACCGGGCCCCGATTATCGGTCTCTTCGATGCTGGCGGTGCGCGCATTCAGGAAGGCGTGGCCGCGCTCGGTGGGTATGGGGAAGTGTTCCGGCGCAATGTGCTGGCATCCGGTGTCATCCCGCAGATCTCGCTGATCATGGGACCTTGTGCCGGCGGCGACGTCTATTCTCCGGCAATGACCGACTTCATCTTCATGGTGCGTGATACGTCCTACATGTTCGTCACCGGTCCCGACGTCGTCAAGACGGTGACCAACGAGACGGTGACGGCCGAAGAGCTCGGCGGTGCCTCAATTCACACCACAAAGTCGTCGATCGCCGACGGAGCCTTCGACAACGACGTGGAAGCCCTGTCTGAAATGCGGCGGTTGATCGATTTCCTGCCGATGAACAATCAGGCAGACCTGCCGGAACTGGCGAACTACGACGACCCGGAGCGGATCGATACAAGCCTCGATACGCTTGTGCCGGACAATCCGAACAAGCCCTACGACATGCGTGAGCTTGTGCTCAAGACGGTCGATGAGGGTGATTTCTTTGAAATACAGAAAGGGTTTGCCGGCAACATCCTGACAGGTTTTGGCCGGATCGAGGGCCGGTCCGTCGGGATCGTCGCCAACCAGCCGATGGTTCTCGCCGGTGTGCTGGATTCGGACGCAAGCCGCAAAGCCGCGCGCTTTGTCAGGTTCTGCGACTGTTTCAACATTCCGATCGTCACCTTTGTCGATGTCCCGGGATTCCTGCCGGGGACGGCGCAAGAATATGGCGGGCTGATCAAGCACGGTGCGAAACTTCTTTTTGCCTATACCGAGGCGACAGTTCCGAAAGTTACGGTGATTACCCGCAAGGCCTATGGCGGCGCTTACGACGTCATGAGTTCGAAGCATATCGGCGGCGACATCAACTACGCATGGCCGAGTGCGGAGATTGCCGTGATGGGCGCGAAAGGTGCGGTTGAGATCCTTTACCGGAACGAACTGGGTGACCAGGAAAAGATCGCGAAGCGGACAAAAGACTATGAGGACCGTTTTGCAAATCCGTTCGTCGCCGCCGAGCGCGGCTACATCGACGACGTGATCAGGCCCCATTCGACACGCCGCCGCGTGGCAAAGGCACTCGCCCTGCTCAGAACAAAGCAAGATGCGATGCCCTGGAAGAAACACGACAACATTCCTCTCTGACACCGTTCTTCTGTCAGTCCTGAGGATTTCAACAGGAAGCGGGCCGGTCTAACCGGCCCGCTTGCGTTCAGTCCCAACGGTTGAAACCGCCGCGCGGAAAGAGAGGCTCCCTGCATTCATACGCGACAGGACATTTGCGATTGTCCTTGGTCGGTCCGTATTGCACGAAGAGTTCCTGATTGTAATCGCAGAAACTGCGGTTCGACACGAACATGGAGTAAGTGTACTGCCCGGTCGTGAAGACAACCGAGCCGTGCTGCTTGACCATGTTCTGGGCTTGCCGGCAGCTCATCTGTCGCAGGTCGGGCCTTGCCTGCGCGGCCGATGTCCAGACGATGCTGCCAAGCAATACAGCCGCGATCGCAAGACGACGATTCTTCATCTCTGCCTCCATTGGTGACTGTCGTTCCTGGTTTGGTTCAACCTGTATTCTGCGTCAGGCAGACTGAAACCAATGTGACTGTCGGCACATAAAATGCCATTTAACGCACTGATACACCAGCGTCAGCTTTACGCGGCTGAGAAAGCAAACCGTGTGTGAACCATTTCAATCAGGGTCGAAGGAAACAGGTCAGGACCTGTCATTTCGTTTTTGCCAGTCTGTCGGGCAGACGTTGCCGGGCAGGACCTTCAGCGCGCCTTTCAGAGAGAACCCGGCATAGGTGTCGTCCGGGAATTTGATTGCCAGGGTGCGGGACGAACGGATCTTGTGCCAGATGTATCCAAAGCTATCCGAGCAGGCCGGACATCCAGTTCCGATATAGCCATGCTCGTTTACAGGCACGTCCAGAACGCTGGAATCGATGATCACGCGCACCCGGCTGTTTGGCGGTGGCATCCTGCCCTCGATTTCGACGTGCAGCAGCGTGCCGTTGATCTGCCTCTGCGGATGACACCAGACCACAAAATTCGAGCCAACATCGTTGGTCGTCCAATAGCGCGTGAAACCTTCGACATCACCGCTATGCCATTTGCCAATTGTTTCACCCTGCGCGGTGAACGATGTCACCAGGGTCAGGAAGAAAAATGCAACCAAACGTCTCATGTCAGTACCCCACTATTGTCCAAATTATCAGGGAGAAACTTTAAATTTAAGTAATGCTGACAATAGCGCTCTGCGCTACGCCGGTTACCCAACGTTAATTTTTGTGCGGTCCGGCAACGACCGCTCGCCCTTTGGCTAAGTTGCGCAGCCGCTGCACGGGGCCTAAAACCAAGAAAACAGTCCAGCCGGGTGGAAATGCATGTTCTCGAAAATTCTCGTCGCCAACAGGGGTGAAATTGCCTGCCGGGTCATGAAGACCGCCCGCCGCATGGGGATCAAGACCGTTGCGGTGTACTCGGACGCGGACCGGGATGCGTTGCATGTCGAGATGGCCGACGAAGCCGTACATATCGGCCCGGCAGCGGCGGCGGAATCCTACCTTATCGCCGACAAGATCATTGCTGCGTGCAAGCAGACCGGTGCTGAAGCGGTGCATCCCGGCTATGGCTTCCTGTCGGAGCGCGCCAGTTTTCCAGAAGCGCTCAAGAAGGAAGGCATTGTCTGGATCGGACCCAACCCGCGCGCCATCGAGGCAATGGGCGACAAGATCGAATCCAAGAAATTCGCCAATGATGCGAAGGTCAGCACAGTTCCTGGATATCTGGGCGTCATAGAGACGGCGGAACAGGCTGTTGAGATCGCGAAGGACATTGGCTACCCGGTGATGATCAAGGCATCGGCCGGTGGCGGCGGGAAAGGGATGCGTATCGCCTGGAATGCCGACGAAGTGCGCGACGGTTATGACCGGTCCAAATCAGAGGCTGCCTCGTCGTTCGGCGATGACCGCGTCTTTGTTGAGAAATTCATCGAAAACCCGCGTCATATTGAAATTCAGGTGCTCGGCGACAAGCACGGCAATGCCATTTACCTCGGCGAGCGTGAATGCTCGATCCAGCGGCGGAACCAGAAGGTCATCGAAGAAGCACCATCTCCGTTGCTCGATGAAGAAACCCGGCGGAAAATGGGAGAGCAGGCGGTCGCATTGGCGAAGGCGGTCGACTATGACAGCGCCGGAACCGTCGAATTCGTCGCCGGCCAGGACAAGAGCTTCTTCTTTCTTGAGATGAACACGCGCCTGCAGGTGGAGCACCCGGTCACCGAACTCATCACCGGTGTCGATCTTGTCGAGCAGATGATCCGGGTTGCGGCCGGCGAAAAACTCTCGATTTTGCAGGATGACGTCCAACTGAACGGCTGGTCCATCGAAAGCAGGATCTATGCCGAAGACCCCTACCGCAACTTCCTGCCGTCGATCGGGCGCCTCGTGCGTTACCAGCCGCCTGAGGAAATCGCGAGCGAGGGAGTGACGGTCCGCAATGACACGGGCGTGGTCGAGGGATCCGAGATTTCGATGTTCTACGATCCGATGATCGCGAAGCTTGTCACGCATGCTCCGAGCCGCGAGCAGGCGATCGATGCGATGAGTACGGCACTGGATGCGTTTTATGTCGACGGGATCCAGCACAATGTTCCGTTCCTGACGGCATTGATGAACCATCCGCGCTGGCGCTCCGGTGAGTTGGCGACGAGTTTCATCGCCGATGAGTACCCGGACGGCTTTTCTCCGGCGGTCCCGGATGATGCAGCCTACGCGGTGCTTGCCGCCGTGGCGCTTTCCATGGGTGCGCTCGGCCGCGAACGTCTCGACCATCTTCCCGGGCGCCTGCGTCCGCATTCCGGCGAGATGCGGGAGGACTGGGTGGTCAAGCTGGACAAGACCTATGTGCCAATCCGCATCGCAGCCGGATATCCCGGTACGCCGGTGGAGCTGGACGTTGCCATCGGCGATGGCCCGGTGATGAACGTGGAATCCGATTGGAGTCCGGGCGACGTCATGTGGTCGGGCAAGGTCGGTTCTACGAGCGTCACCGTTCAGATTCGTCCCGTTACCGGCGGCTATCGGCTTGACTGGCAAGGCTATTCGGTTGTCGCGAAAGTGATGACGCCCCGCGTTGCCGAGTTGGACGCGCTGATGCCGGAGAAACTGCCGCCGGACACATCCAAGATGCTGCTGTGTCCAATGCCCGGGCTCGTGGTGTCCATCGCCGTCACCGAAGGGCAGGAAATCAAGGCGGGTGAACAGCTTGCCGTTGTCGAGGCGATGAAAATGGAGAACGTGCTGCGCGCCGAGCGCGACTGCGTGGTGTCCGCGATCAAGGCCGCGCCCGGCGACAGTCTGGCGGTTGACGCTGTGATCATGGAGTTTTCGTAAGCCCGCGATTGACACGGTCCCGCTTGCAAACGTAATCAGACAGCCCGGAACATCTCTGTTCCGGGCTGTTTTCATGACGCATCACCCGAGGGCCCATGTCTTTCACGACACTTCTGTTCGATCTGGACGGAACGCTGACCGATCCGTTCGATGGCATCACCCGTTCGATCCAGCATGCGCTGGAGAAAATGGGGGCCCCTGTTCCTGAAGGGGAAGACCTCCACTGGTGCATCGGGCCGCCGCTCTGGGACAGTTTCGAAGTTCTCCTGAACACCACCGACCGCTCCGATCTGGATCTGGCTGTGGCGCATTACCGCGAGCGCTACACTGTTACGGGCCTTTACGAGAACACCCTGATCAAGGGCATTCCCGATGTTCTGACGCAACTCGGCGGCGCATCATTTGATCTTCATGTATGCACGTCGAAACCGCATGCTTACGCAGGAAAGATCGTCGAGCATTTTGAACTGATGCCGCATTTCGGCAAAGTCTACGGTTCTGAGCTGAGTGGAGAGCGTTCGCAAAAAGCGGAGCTGATCGCCCATATCCTGGAAGAAGAAAACCTGGCCGCAGAAGAAACTCTGATGATCGGAGATCGAAAACACGATCTCATCGGCGCGAATGCAAACGGGGTGGCCGGTGTGGGCGTCTTGTGGGGCTACGGCAGCAGGGAAGAACTGGAAGCGGAGGAGCCGGTTCTGGTTGCAGAAAAGCCGCAGGAGATTGCGCAGTTTCTGGCTGCAGGCACATAGGAAGCGTTTCTCTGCGGAGAAACGGATCTGTTGCACTCTTTCATCAGAAGGTTCCAATCTGGCGCATTCAAACCGCGTTCCGGTTGATACTGACGTCGGGTTATGTAAAACACGTCTCTTACAGAAACCCCGTAGTGTCAGAGAACAAGATGTAGCTCGCGCCAAAACATTGCTGAAGGCAAACCGGTCCCGAAGTCGGGAAACGGTCATTTCTGTAATTCCGGACACATACATTCTGCCTCCTGAATGTCACGCATCTGATGATGAGCGGCCATGACTAGGTGTGCGAACGCCGATGTGTGGTCCGGTGAACTGCGAGCGACATCATGGAACTCAAAAAATATCCGCGGACGCGGCACCTGGAGGGCTCGCGCCTGCAGTCAGGTGACCTGGGAGACGACAAACCGCTGGCTGAACTGGCGGGATACCCCCTGGTGGTTGAAGAAAAAATCGACGGAGCGAATTGTGCCATCTCATTCGGCCCCGAAGGAGAGGTGCGGCTGCAAAGCCGTGGCCACTATCTGACCGGTGGCTACAGGGAACGGCATTTCGATCTTCTGAAAACCTGGTCCTCAGTCCACGCCAATTCATTGAGCGACGCCCTTGGAACCCGTTACATCATGTACGGGGAGTGGCTTTATGCGAAGCACACAAGCTTCTACGACGCCCTTCCGCACTACTTTCTCGAATTCGATCTTTTCGACAAGGAGGAAGAACGATTTCTGAGCACCACCGGTCGCCGGAAAGTTCTGGATGGACTTCCGGTCATGCCGGTGCCTGTCCTTAAAGAGGGAGAGCTGCGGTCATCTCGCGATGTTGAGGTGCTGGTGACCAAATCACTCTACAAGACCGCGAACTGGCGGGATATTCTCAAGGAGGCTGCGGCAACATCCGGCAATCGCCCGGAGATGGTTGAGCAGCAAACCGAGGACACGGATCTCAGCGAAGGCCTCTATATCAAGCAGGAGGACGCGGAGAGCGTCGTCGACAGGTTCAAATATGTGCGTGCCGGTTTCATCCAGACGCTGACAGAGTCCGACAGTCACTGGCATTCCCGTCCGATCCTTCCCAACCAGCTTGCGGACGGGGTCGATATCTTTGCACCGGTTCTGGGCGTGAAAGGGGCTTACGATGAGACCTGAGAGTTCAGAGGCTGGTTCTATCGCACGTCTTCTGAGCCTGGTTCCTTCCGCGCCTCGCTGGCAAGTAGACTGGGAGCGGATATGGCCGTTGTGGCCTGAACTCGGCGCCCTGGACACGTGCCCGCAAGATCCAATTCATCACGCGGAAGGCGATGTTGGAACGCATACGCGCATGGTCGTCGAGGCACTTGTTGCCTCGCCGCATTGGCGCAGTGCTGGGGAAAGAGATCGCTCTTGTCTGTTCTGGGCGGCTGTGTTGCACGACGTGGGAAAGCCGGCAACGACGAAACACGAAGTCGATGGCCGGGTGACGTCGCGCGGTCATTCCCGTGTCGGTGCGTCCATCTCGCGGCAGCTTTTGTGGGATGCAGGTGCAGACTACGGCTGGAGGGAGCGAGTCTGCGGGCTGATCCTGTGTCATCAGTTGCCGTTCTGGCTGATCGAGCGGGAGGACTACAGGAGGCAAGCGATCAAAACTTCCTGGAAATGTCTGCCGGATCTTCTCTGTCTTCATGCAAGAGCCGACGCAATCGGGCGTGTGTGTTCCGATCAACAGGCAATCCTCGATAATGTCGACATGGCCAGCCAGGTGTTTGCAGAAAACGGCTGTCTGCGGTCGCCCTTTGCGTTTGCCAATAATGAAAGCCGGGTCGGTTTCTTCGAAAAATCGGACAGGGATCCGCACTTTGCAGCTCATGAAGACTTTCGCTGCAAGGTTACACTCATGTCCGGACTGCCCGGAGCAGGAAAGGACACGTGGATCGGCAACAACCGGCCGGATCTTCCCGTCGTGAGCCTTGACGCCGTGCGCGACAGCATCGGTGAGCGAGCGAGCGGGAACCAGGGACGCGTCATCCAGGCTGCCTATGAAATGGCACGGGATCACCTGCGCAAGAAACAGGACTTTGTCTGGAATGCGACCAACATCTCGGAACAACTCAGGGGCAAGCCGCTGAGACTGTTCCGTGACTACGGCGCATTTATCGAGATTGCCTATCTGGAGCCGTCGCGGCGAAAGCTCTTTGAGCAGAACAGAAACCGTCCGGATGCCGTGCCGGATAAGGTTCTTGCCAATCTGATCAAAAAGCTTGAACCGCCGGGGGAGTGGGAGGCCCACAAGGTCGTGCGGAACGTGGAGAAGTAGCGGCTGTTTCCAAGTGGCGGTGTCGGAGCCCTTTGTGGAAGATGCTTTCGATGCCGCATTCACTGCGCTAACCTAGAGCTCTCCCGCGGAGACGAGGTATGTCCGAGACGGAAACCGTTCACGTTGTCGTAGAAGGGCGCGTTCAGGGCGTCGGGTACCGCGCGTGGTGCGCCGATGCGGCGGTCAGCAGAGGCCTTACCGGCTGGGTCAGAAACCGGAAAACCGGTGCGGTCGAGGCCGTTTTTTCCGGCCCGCCCGATACCGTGGCCGATATGCTGCAGCATCTTTGGCGTGGCCCGACATTTGCCAGGGTGAGGGCAGTGACACAGACCCCGCAGGACGCCGCACCAGACGGCGAATTTGAAGTCCGGGAAACTGCGTAGTTGCGTGCGGAAAACCTGTCTTTATGTATCAATTTGAAAATTCAGCGTTGAAATTTCTCTGAATCATCGCAATGATTTGATCTCTCATATGAAACAATCATAACGTGGCGGCAACTCGGTCAGTCGTCAGACAAGGGAGACTTCCAGTGAAAATTGCGATACTCGGCGGCGACGGATTTGTCGGCTGGCCCACATCCCTGCATCTGTCGAGCCTTGGCCATGATGTCCACATCATCGACAATCTGAGCCGTCGCTGGATCGATGCGGAGCTGGGTGTCCAGTCCCTGACGCCGATGGATTCCATTCAGGAGCGCACCCGTA
>JGI12316J15309_10002983_pt1 | contig 12208 bp, 10 predicted proteins | sample MarCyaLeptolynsp_FD_15309 | JGI IMG/M metagenome (IMG submission 15309) | reverse complement strand
GGAACGAGTCGGCGACGTGCCGGGTGTTTCCTCCGGTGGACGCCCGCACGGCGTAGGCGTAGCTGTCGTCGGACTCGCCGTTGAGCAGGTAGTAGTTGCCGAGGCCACGTGCTCGGGTCAGTGGCCCGATGCCCTTGTGCACGACGTACTTGTCGGGTTCTTCGTCGAGCGACGCGCCGTTCCATTCGTACAGCCACATCTCGTCGTTGTAGTCCTTGTGCGCCTCGGTCGGCTCGCCCCCGATCGGACCCGGTTGGGTGATCGTGTCCGCGCCCGAGAACCCGGCGACGAGGTCGGCCGTGAAGGGCTCGGTCTGGGATGTGAAGTGCGGGCGGCGGCACAACGTCGCGACGGTGGAGCAGTCCGACGCGACCGTGATGCCATGCGCGTCCAGACACTCCGTGCGGTGGACCGCGTTGCCCGTGGTGGCGAACTCGCCCGAGCTCTCGTCCATCTCGACTTCGAAGACGAGCGCCGCGTTGTTGTCGACGACCTCGACGGGATGGCTTCGTGTGTGCCCCGTGGTGACGGGCAGCGAGATGAACATGCGCTGGACCCCCGACGGGTCGGTGCAGCCCGCGGTGTACATGCGCTGCGGCACGATGGCTTTGATGCGCTCCGAGAGCACACGCTCTGCCCCATCGTGTTCGCACGACGAGGACAACCCGAGCGGGATCTCGATCGTGCCGTGGACAAACACGCCCGGCTCGCCCCCGCCGGTCGTTTCCGGACCCGTGGTGCTCTCCGAAATCGCGGACCCGCCTGCGCTCGCCGATTCCGTACCGCCACCGTCGGCTGCGGTGTCATCTGACCCGCCGCATCCCAGGCTCAGCGCCAGCACCCATCCCCAACTCGACCGTCCGCCCCGCACCATCGATTTCAGCCTAGCCCCACGCGTGCCGGTGACGGCGAAGCGGTTCGATAACAGCCGCTAACGGCCGGTGATCGCAGCCCCCAGTGCAGTCGCTCGCCCCCGATAACGGCCGATGACAACGCGCGCCAAACAGATCCTACCGTCCCGATCTGCCCATTGTCGACGGATAGAATCCTCGGCGATGGTGTTGGCGAATCACAGGCTCGAACGAGGCGGGTTGTTGGTCATCGCGCTGGCGACCTGTTGCATTTGCGCCTGCTTCGAGGACCCTGAGAGCGCCGCCGAGACGGCCGCCGCATCCTCGTCCGGCGACGCAGCTGCGGGGGAGTCGACCTCGACGGCGCCGGCTGACGGTACGGACGAGGGTGAGGGCTCGGAGGACGGCAACGACACGACCGACGGGTCGCCGACGTGCGGCAACGGACAGGTCGAGGGCGACGAGCTGTGCGACGACGGCAACGAGAACGATACCGACGACTGCACGACCGCGTATGCACCACCGGCGTGCGACGACGGGCTGCTCAGCGGCGACGAGTCCGATGTCGACTGTGGAGGCCGCTGCGAGCCGTGCGGGACGACGCAGGGCTGCGTGGCCGACTCGGACTGCACGAGCGGCAATTGCTACGCGGGTGCGTGCGTCCCGGAGTGCGTCGAGTGGAGGACGCAGTTCGGATCGGCCGGGAACGATGGGGCAAGCGACATCGCCATCGATGCCGCGGGCACGGTCTACGTGAGCGGCGGGACGAGCGGATCGCTGGGGGGCGGGCGATTGCAGGGACCCAGGGATGCGTTCCTGGTGACGCTCGACCCGCAGGGCGCAGTGCTCTCGACTCGCCTCATCGGCACGCCCGAAGGCGATGCCGCGAACGAGTCCGTCGTGGGCGCAGGCGGAGCGCTGTACCTCGCGGGCTCGACCGGTGGTGTGCTCGGGACTTCCAGCGCGGGAATGGGCGATGCGTGGGTTGGTCGCTTCTGCCTGTAGCTCGGAGCGGTGGGCTCTCGGCCAGCCACACTCATTCCGAAGACTCGATCTCGAAGCTCGGCACGCCGATGCGGAGCTGCCCGGTGGTCAGGCGTCGCTCGATGCATCGAGCCGCGTCCGAAAACCCAGCATCGTGCAGCTGTTTTCGCAGCCGGTAGACCGCGACGTTGATGTGCGTACGCTCGGTCGAGAGCATGCGTGCCAACTCGCCGTGATAGACCCAGCCCTGCTCGGCCGGCTCCACACCGTTGGTCGCGTCGTCTCGGCGCGCCCGCGCGAGGGTCAGCAAGACGTAGTGATGCGCGCGGGCCTTGAGGTCGACCTTCGTCGTGCGCGTCTGAGCAAACAGCTGGATGTGCTCTTCGTCGCGGCTGACGACAAAACGCAGGCGCGCGCTCGCGAGGGTGAGCTGGGCATCGCCGAGGTCGAGCGTTTGCTCGTCGGCACTCGGCAAGAACAGGCGCCACGTCTCACCGGCGACGACGGTCGTGTCCCCGTGCTGAACGAGCGCGACCTCGCCGTCGTGCTCGAGCAGCCAGCGTCCCTGGCCGTCGCGGTGGACCGTGGCCTCCGGCGCCTCGTCACTGGGCAGCGGCAGCAGCCCTCCGGGGCCGATGCACCACCGCCCGTCCGCGGCCGCCTGCGCCATCGGGTCTGGCGGCGCGTCGTCGGTGACCTCGAAGACCGCCGACGAACCAAAGCGAAGCGTCATGCCGGCCACGATCTCGACCGCGTCTCCGGGACCGAGTCGGGTCCCGCCGGCAAAGGTTCCGTTGCGGCTGTTGAGGTCGCGGATCTCCCACCGGCCTGCCGTCCAGCGAATCGACGCGTGTTCCTTGGAAATGTCCGGTGCATCGAGTTGGCGCGTGCACAGAGGGGAGCGCCCGATGGTCGACTCGGACGGGGGTAGCCACTCCGTACCGCTGGTGGGCTCGAGGAGCATCATTGCGCGGGGGGATCGTACCCGACCCCCGGGCGCAGGGCACGGGCTGGGTCGCTCGTGCAAGACTGCGGGGAGGAGATGGACGACACTCTGAGCTCAGACGCGATCGACACGGCGGCCGATCGGATCGGGGGCCCGCACGCTCCTGGGGACACGGTCGGGCGCTACGTGATCGCCCAGCTGCTCGGGCGGGGCGCGACGAGTGTGGTCTATGCCGCCTACGACCCCGAGTTGGGGCGAACCATTGCGCTCAAGATCATCGGCAGTCGACACGAGATCCGCCGCAGCCGGTTGCTCAAGGAAGCCCGGGCCCTGGCGTCGATCAACCATCCCAACGTCGTCACCGTGCACGATGTCGGCTCGACGGACGAGAGCATGTTCATTGCGATGGAGCTCGTGCCGGGGCGGACACTGCGTCGCTGGCACGAGTCCCAGCCCGCCCGCGTCGAGCGCGTGGACGTCCTCGCCAAGATTGCGCGAGGCCTCGGCGCCGCGCACCGAGCCGGCTTGGTCCACCGCGACGTCAAGCCGGACAACGTGATGATCTCAGAGCAGGGACGGGTCGTCGTTCTCGACTTCGGGCTCGTGCAGATTGGTGAGTCCGAGATCGGCCAAGGGCTACCGACGGGGCACCTGATGGCCGTCGAGACCCAGACGCAGGGTCGGGTGGGGACGCCGGCGTATATGGCTCCGGAGCAGTACGCGGGAGGAACGACCTCCGCGAAGTCGGACCAGTTCTCGTTCTGCGTGCTGGCGTGGGAGCTGCTCTACGAAGAGCGGCCGTTCCCGGGAGTCCCGGCTGCCTCCACGACTGCGCGAGATGTCGCGCGCCACCGTCGGGTCGACCGGCGACTGCATGCGGCGCTGTCCCGGGGACTCGAGGCGGAACCTGCCGACCGGTGGCCGACCCTGGAACCGTTGATCGAGGTGCTCGAGCGGCGACCGTGGTCTGGCGCAACGTATCTCGCAGGTTTGAGTGTGATCGCGCTGGGTGGTGCTGCCGCTTGGGCCTATGCCCGGCCCGACCCGCACTGCTCCGATCCAGCAGCGTCCGTGGCCGAGGTTTGGAACCCCGCGGAGCGGGCGACGCTCCTTCAAGCCGCAGACGGCGATGAAATCGTGCTGGCGCCGGTGGACCGCTACGCGGAGCAGCTCGAGCTGACGTGGGGGACGGCCTGCGAAGTGACCGAAGGCGGGAAGCGGCCGGCGTTCGAGTCGCTCGACCGCTGCTTGCTGCTGCGGGAGCACGCGTTGGCCACGACGCTCGATGCGATTGGGGAGGCGAGCGGAATGAATGCTCGACGAATCATCGATGCGCTCGATCAACTCCCGGACCCGGCGCGTTGCCTCTCCGATCCAGCGTTTCGTGCACCCGCGCCCGACGCGGCACTTGCCGGGGTCGTCGACGAGCTGGCGCGCGAGCTGGGACGGGTGCGTTCGCTCTACAACGTGGGTAGAAAGAAGGAGGCCGTCGAGCAGCTCGATGCCCTCGTTCCTCGGATCGAGGCGCACGGCTATCTGCCCCAGCTTGCCCACGCCCGCTTGGAGCGGGCGAACTACGCGTCCCAGCTGTCCGAACCGGATCGTGTCCAGCGGCTCGAGGACGCGTACAGGCTGTCGGTCCGTGCCGAAGACGACGAGTCTGCGGCGCTCGCCGCCACCGGGCTGACGCGCGAGTACGGCTCGGTTGCCAGTCGAGGCGATGCTGCGCGAGCCTGGGCCACGGTCGCCCGCGCCCATATCGCCAATACCGATCTGGGAGCAGAGGACGAGCTGCGCATCGACGAGATTCTCGCCGGTCTGCTCGCCCGAGAGGGCAAATCCGAGGAGTCTCTGGAGGCCCACCGCGTCGCACTGGCACGGGCCGAGTCGGAGCTTTCCGCAGACTCGGTCCTGCGTTGGACACTCAACTCCAACGTTGCGACGACGCTGTCTCGCGTCCACCGCTCGCGCGAAGCCAAGCTCTACTACGCGGCGGCGCGTGATGGACTCGAGCGGCGCTACGGGCCCAACTCGGTCATCGTCGCGCATCATCTCGCCAACGAGGGCTACAACCTCGCGCAGCTCGAGGCGTTCGACGAGGCCGAAGCACTGCTCAAGCGGGCGATCGACATCGTCGAGGGACACCTCGGACCCGATCACCCGCTGTCGGTCGTCGCGCGGTCCAACCTGGCACGGGTGCGGTTGTTTCGCGGCGATGTCGATGGTGCCGCCGAGGCGGGAGAGGGCACGATCGAGATGGCCGTGGCGCGGTTCGGCGAGGAGCACGTCGTGACGTCGGTCGTGATCCTTCGGGTTGGCATGGTGCACGAACGGGCGGGCAGGCTGGAGCAGGCGGAGGCCGCGTTTGTTCGGGCCGATGCCAGCTTCGTCGCCGCCGCCGCCGAGGATGACCCGCGCCGCTGGCGGTCGTTGGCCGAGCTGGGCAACCTCGCGCTGCGCCGCGGTCAGCCCGGCGAGGCGAGGGCGCTGCTCGCCGATGCCGCGCAGCGCGTGTCCGGTGACTCGAGTGCAGACCGCTTCGATGCGGCGATGATCGAGCTACGTCTGGGGCGCGCCGAGATCGGGTCGGAGCACGATGTCGACGGCGGCCGAGCTCGCGCTCGGAAGGCGGCAGCCGTGCTGAACGAGGCCGGACGTCACTGGGACTTCATTCGTCCCGAGCTCGCCGAGTTCCTCCCGTCCCCGTGACGGGAGCGGCGGCGGATCAGTCGCAGGTGCACGCAGCCGGAGGCTCGCTGAGCTGGCCCGAGGCTGTTTCCGGCAAACACGCCGAGCCGTCGAAGGGGAGGACCGCCGCGACCATTTCGCTGCAGTCGTGGCAGCACAGGTACGGGCTTTCGCACTCGCCGGCGCCGCACCCCTCGCGGGTACAAAAGCCGCCGGCGCCGTCGGGGTTGAGGCACGTCTCGACCCCGTCGCCCGGGCAGTCCGCGTCGGTTTGGCACAGCGTGCCGGTGCCGTCGGGCGTGACCGGAAGCGGCGTCGGCTCTCCGCCCTCGGGTGCGCCGGGGATCGCGGAGATGAACGGATCGGTTCGCAGGCCGTAGCCGTGTTCGAGCGCGGCGTCACGATGGTGCTCTGCGGCGACGACCCCCTCGTCAGCGTGCAGCGCGTCGAATGCCGCACCGGACGGAACGTAGTCGATCCAGACGTCGGTCCATGCTCGCCCGTCACCGATGAACTCTCCTTCCACAACGAGGCGTGCTCGGGGCAGGACGCCGTAGGTCGGTCCCGCTTCGTCGAGCGCAGCGCCGTAGAGCGCAAGCGCCTCGGCGCCGGTGCGTTCGGGCTCGCCCGATGCCGCGTCGTATTGCGCCTGCTCGTTTGGTGCCAACACCTGCACGTGCTCAAACGCCGGATCCTCGGCGCTTGGCGGAAATGGACTGCCGAGCGGCCCCGGGTCGTCGATGGGCTGGCGGTGCGTCACCATCACGATGCTCGCTTCGAGGCCCGCGTCCTTGTGGATCGAGCGCTCCTGAAACTCCGGGTGCGCACCCATGGCGAACAGCGCGAGCGGGCAGGGGTACTCCACGATGGCGACGTCTTCCCAGACGTCGGCGTCGCCGAGCGTGGTGGCGGTCACCGGGCCCGTGAAGACCACGTTGGCCCCGATCGCTTCGAGAAACTCGACCGGGGCGTAGAGGTCGTTGGCCTCGCGTCCGCTCAGATCGGTGTCCCGTCCGTCCGGGTACACCGCCAACTCGCGGTACCGGATCAGATTGACCATGTAGAACGGCCCCGTCAGCGGGTCGTCGAGCATGCGCTGCAGCTGCGCGTCGTTGCGCATCCCGTAGGACGGGTCCTCGGCACCAAGTCCGGCTTCGACGAGCGTGTCGAGCAGGGCGATGTTGGCGGGGTCGTCGCACAGATCGGGCGTGAGCTCGATGGGGGGCTCCGAGTCCCCGGTCTCGTCAGCGCCCGTGGTCGGATCGCCCGTGGCCGGGACTGCCGTGGTGCCGTCCCCGGTGGTGGAGTCGGTCGTCGCGCCATCGGTCGCCGTCGCGCTCGCGTCGTCGTCGCCGCATGCGGAGGCGAGCAGCGCAGCCGAAGCGACGTAGAGCAGCGTTGCCGGGGGAGTGCGTGGCATGCTCGGAGAGTATGCGGGCAATGTTGAGCAATCGTGGAGCGCTCCAGGCCAGCCGCGACGGTGTGATGTGCATCTCGCGCAGTCTGGCTCAAGAAACCCTCAACATCTCCGAGGGATGATCGCGGCTATGGGCGCGCCCCACATTCTCATCGTGGAGGACGACGTCGGTGTCGTGTCCGGACTCGTCCGCGGGCTTCAGCGGGCGGGCTTCGCGACCACCGTCGCGATGACGGGCCGCGATGGCCTCGAGCACATCCTGCGCGGCGAGGTCGACCTCGTGCTGCTCGATCTCATGCTGCCCGAGCGCAACGGCTTCGAAGTGCTCGACGCCGTCCGTTCGCGCGCCTCGGTCCCCATCGTCGTGCTCTCGGCACGAACCGATCTTCCCGCGCGCCTGCAGAGCTTCGAGGGAGGCGCGGTCGACTTCGTGCCCAAGCCGTTCTTCATCGAGGAGCTGATCGCCCGGATCAAGGCTCGGCTCGCGCTGTCTGGAGACGCGCCGCGGCGCGAGCTCGGTATCGGCGACGTGGTCTTGGATCTCGACGCTCGGGTCGCGCGCCGCGACGGCGTCGATCTGGGCCTGACGAGCTACGAGCTCAACGTGCTCGCCTTTCTTCGCGAACGTCCAGGCCGGGCGCAGACCCGGGCTCAGATCGCGGAGGGCGCCCTGTCGGGATGCGCAGAGCGGGACGACCGCACCGTCGACAGCCACGTGTCACGGATTCGCAAGAAGCTGGGGTCCGCCGGTCGCTGCGTTCAAACGGTGTGGGGCATCGGCTACCGCTGCGACGTGGAGGAGCGATGAGCCGCGAGCTTCCCCGCCGTCTGCTCATCGCGCCAGCCCTCGCGGTCGTGATCGCGGGTCTGCTCATCGTCGTCGGCCTCAGTGCCGCTCGGTCGGAACTCCGCACGGCAGGAGTGGCCCACCAGGTCCACGCGGTCGATCGCGACGCATGCGTGGCCGAGCCCGAGAGCTGGGGCTGGCGGTCCGGCAGGGTCTCAATGTTCGCCTACGACCGCGATGGACGGTCGGCCAATCCCGATGCGCCGCCACTCGAGCCTTCCCTCCTGCAAGGGGCGCTCGCGCGCGAAGAGATTGTGGGCGAGTCGACCCCCGAGCATTCGGTCTTCGTCGCGCCTTCAGCGGACGATGGACCGTGTGCAGTCTTGCGGGTCAGCTCGCCCAACGTCGAGACTGTTGTCCGACCGCGCCTGCTGGGGGTGCTCGGCACCGCGCTCGTCGGCGGCATGTTGCTCGCCGCAGCCGGGACCTTCTGGTTGATCGTGTTACCCCTGCGCCACCGCGTCGAGGGGCTCGCGCGCGCGGCGAAGGAGGTCGGCAACGAAGGGTTCGCCTCTCCGCCCGTGACGAGCGACGCGCTGGGCCACATCGCCGAGGTGCTCAGCCGGAGCCACGAGCGAATCGTCGTGACCCACGACAAGCTCGAGCAACGCAACCTCGCGCTCGAAAACCACCTCGCCGGGATCGCCCACGATCTGCGGACACCGCTGTCGAGCATGCACCTTGCGCTCGAGGCTCTCGCCGCCGAGTCGGACGGGGCGCTGCGCAACGAAGCCCGCCGCGCGTTGGCGGATATCGTGTACCTGTCCTCGATGGTCGAAAACCTCCACCAGGCGGCGCGGCTGCGGCACGAGGTCGATGTCGCATCGGGCACGGTGGATCTCGCCGACGTCGTGCGTCGCCTCGAGCACCGCTTCGCGATCGTCGGTCGCCACGCCGGGGTCGCTGTCGCCGCCAACGTGCCCGAGGAGCCGGTCTGGGTGGAGTGTCGCCCTGCGCTGGCCGAGCGCGCCGTGGCCAACCTCATTCAAAACGCGGTCGAGCACAACTCGGAGCCCGGCCACGTCGCGATCACCCTCGAGGTCGCGGGCGACCGCGCGCAGTGGCAGCTCGTCGTCGCCGACGATGGTCCAGGCCTTCCGGAGGGCACGCTCGCGCGGCTCGAAGAGGCCACGTTCCTGGTCGAGGAGGCGCGGCGACGCGGACCGGGGCTGGGCATGCTCATCACGGCCGAGGTCGCCCGTCGCGTCGGGTGGTCGGTCGCCTATGAAGGGAGTGAGCCGACCGGGCTGCGGGTTCGCCTCTCCGGCACGTGCGGCGAGCCGCCCTGATGCGGGCTCGAGCGCGCGACGGCACCAAGCGGGCGCAAGGCTGGCTACAATCGGCCCCATGCCGCGCGCCTGGGGTCGGTTGGGAGTCGGATGTGCCATTGCTTGCGTGCTCGGGTGTGGAGGTTCCGCATCCGACGAGGTGACGCGGTGCCCGGAGGTCGTGCCGGCCGAGGCGGACCCCGCCGAGACCGACCGGCCACCGACGCGCGATCAGTCGGCTCCGGCGACGACATCGCCCGGGCCCACCGCGCTCAGCCATCTGCTCCAGGGACCGCTGGAGGATCTCGACGCCGAGATCAACGGTCGTGTGCTCGAGCTGCCCGAGGACTGCGATCCGCCGAGTGCCGATTTGCCCCGCGGTGAGGTGCGCGCTACGGCCAGTGGCAAGCTCCCCGAGCCGGCGCTCGAGTATCGCCTGATGCGCTATCCAGGAGACATCGCCTGCGCGCCGATCGAGTACTGCGCGCTCGCGATCCGTACCGCCAGCGGATGGTGGGTGACACCGCACGAGGACAACGACTGGTGCCAGGGCGTGACGGGGCCCTCATCTCGGGTCTCCGTGGAGGAGGACGACGTCGAGGTCGACGACGAGCATCCGGGGGTGCTCGCGCACGTCGGCTTTCGGCTGACGGCGTCGCGAGATTACGGCACGCGACGCGATGGCAAAGAGGAGCGCTGGACACAGACGCGCACGCCTTTCGCCCGATTGTGCGAGGTGACCTCCGATGGGCGCGTGTATTGCCAGGTGCAGGCGCCGACGCCGGTGTGGTGAGTGCGCTATCTTGAAGTCCGTGATCGGCAAGCACGGTTGGGTGGTCGTCGCGGTCGGCCTGGCGACTCTGGCATGCGAGCGTCGCGGAACGTCGTCGCAACCTCCGACCGACTCGGCGGGTGCCGACGAGGGCGGTGGCAGCGTCACCGAGCGGATGCGCGGGCAGTTCGTCGACGGGGCCGCGCTCGAGGACGCCCTGGTCACCGGGCGGGTCGACGTCGTCAATGAGGTCGCGGCCGGCTTCGTCGAGCGCCACCAGCAAGAGCCGTTCCCCGAGCCCTGGGAGGCACGCGTCGAGCCGCTGCTCGATTGGGCCCGCGCGGCGGCGGAGGCGAAGGACTTCGAGACTGCCGCGACGGCGGTGGCGAACGTCTCGGCGCGCTGCGGTGAATGCCATCGCCAGGAGGGCATCGAGATCGCGCTGCCCGAGCCGGTCGAGCCCGACGGCGCCGAGCAGATGCAGCGCTACCGATTTGCCGTCGATCGCATGTGGGAAGGCCTCGTGGCGCCGAGCGACGAGCGCTGGCAGCTGGGTGCCCAGGCCTACGGCGACGCGGTGGACTGTCGGGCGATCGGGCCGGACAAGCAGGTGCCCAAGCACCACGCCGCGCCATGCAACACGATCCTCGCGGTCGCCGGTGCGGCACGCTCCGCCGACACGATGCAGGCACGGGCCGACGCGTTCGCGGCCGTGAGCTTCAACTGCGCCGGTTGTCACGGCGTGGGCGGCAGCGAAAAGACCCACGGATAGCGCACCAGGCTCGTGCCCGAGTCGGGGCTGACGGGAAAGGTCCAGCGACGAACGGCTCGGGTGATGCAGTTGACCATGAGTGGATCGTCGATCTCCGTGTCGTGCATCGCCGCGGCCGGCACCTTGCCGTCGGGGTCGATGACGAACTGGACCGTGACGCGACCCTCGACCGTCGGATCGCGTCGTAGCGCGCGGTTGTAGCAAGCTCGGACGTCGTTGGCGTGACGCCGCACCGTCGAACGAATCAGGGGCGGAGAGGGCTCAGTGACCACGACGCGAAGTCGGCAGTGGTACAGCGATGGTGTGCGGCGCGACCCGAGCGCGTCTGCGACGGGGGCTGGCTCCATGGGCACGTGCGGTCGGCTCGCGGGGTCGACCTCTTGCGCCAGTTCGAGATAGCCCGGCAGCGGCACGAGGTCCGTCGTCGGGGGCTCGACGCTCGGTGCATCGCCGTCGAGCGCTCCCGCGCAAGCCGGCATCCAAGCGACGAGGAGCACGAGCATCCACATCGTCCGCGGCACGGGCGATGAGACAACCCGATCTCCGTGGAGTTCCCGGAGCGCGCCGTCAGCAGACCGGCGAGCCGCCGAACAAGGGCAGCTCGTCGACGAAGGTCACGGGCAGGTCGCCCTCCTCGGGCACCCATTCGTTGTCGCCCCCGCTCCCGCCGAAGGTGACCGTCAGAATCCAGGAGAAGTCCTCGGTGCCGGGGAAGGTGTCCACGGGGACCACAATTCGCAGCGTGTTGGTTTCGTCCTCGAAGCTGGCGTTGGTGCAGTCGATGCCTGGGGTGCCGCTCTCGAACAGGCCGGGTTCGTCGGTGTGAAACAGCTGAAGGTAGGCGTCGATGTTGTCGGCATGGGTGGCACAAGACCCGGAACCGCCCGGGCCAGACTCGATGCACCAGGTGATGTTGTACGTCGCTTCAGCGGTGAACGGCGGCTCGACGAGCTGCACCCGAAAGTCGGCCGACTCGCCGTCGGTGTAGACCGCGGCCGCGACGACGTCCGCGCTCGGGAGCGCAACGTCGCCTTTGTCGTCAGGCTGTGGATCGGGCCCGACTCCGCCGGGCTCGAACCCGCCGGTGCTCGATTCGGAGCCGCTTTCGCTGCTGCTCCCCCCCGGCAAGCCCGTACTCGAGTCGGGATCTGGTTCGGGGCCGGTCGTCGACGGGCGGGGAGGCTCTGGCCCAGTCGTCGACGGATCGCTCGGACCCCACGTCGAGCCCGGCATCACGCCCATCGAGTCTTCGCTCGCTGCATCGACGGACGCAGTGGACTCGCCGGCTGCACCGTCGTCCATCAAGACGATGGACGGACCACACCCCGCCAGGACCCACAACCCGCCCGATGCCCAACGTACAAGTCCCACTGACACACAATAGCATCTGGTCGGCGGGTACGGCCTCAATCTTCCGGGTCGTCGGCGGGCGGACGGGAGCCCGCGGTCCAGCCCAGGTGGAGCAGGGCACGGTGGGTCCGCTTGGGGAACTTGCCGAGCCAACGCGCGGCGTGCAGTCGAGCATCGGCCTCGTCGGTGGTGACGTCGCCGTCGGCCAGGCGGGCCAGCGTGATGACGCGGTGGGCGTCCCGATGACGCGCACAGGCAGCTGCGGCGGCGTTGGCCATCCCGGCGCAGCGCGCCAGCACGATCGGCTCGGTCG
>JGI12316J15309_10020694_pt1 | contig 12220 bp, 15 predicted proteins | sample MarCyaLeptolynsp_FD_15309 | JGI IMG/M metagenome (IMG submission 15309) | reverse complement strand
TTGTCCATGACCATCGTACCCATACTGGTCTTTACTTTTTTTTCGTGTTCTTCTTATAGTTCCCATTATCGAGACCATCCTGCAGGACCTCCTTGCCCAGTTTGAGCCATGTTTCAACAAAGCTTTTTTCATATTCATAAAAGTCAGTTTGCCCTTTCTGTGAGGCTTTCCAGGCTTTGAGTCCATTGGCTATTTTTTTGGTAATCGCATCTTCTTTCATCTGTAGGATTCCTTTTGGTTTGTACTATTACAAGATAGTCATTATCCTTGTTAAACCAATCACTGAAATTTATATTTGGGAAGTTTGTCGTGCACCCAATAAAAATGGAATCATCACTCAAAGACCAATTCTTTACACCTCCATACCCTCCTAATCCTTGATTATCTCTCTCTATATGGTAAGTGTCCATTCCTAAAGTAACATCTAATTCACTATGATTATCTTTATATTGAATCATCAAATAGTTGGAATCTGATTCAAAATAGATAACTAAAACATCATATTCGCTATATTCAAATGAGACTTCAGTTGCATTGAATTCCATATTTCATTTATCAAGTATATGATATATATAATTTAAAAAGAAAGTTCTTTTTTTCAGCTAAGGCTAGGATAAAAACTGTGCTGGTTTAACAGCAACTAAAGTACCCGCAGGATATGCCGACTTTAAGTTGCGAAAAACTTTCCAGTCCCATTAATCCCAGCATGGGTTTTATTGTTAGTTGTGCTTTTTTTTTTATTATTGGGTTTCATATAAGTTTCAAAATTCTCAATATAATCATCTAGGTTTTCGCTGAGCATCTTCCAGTATTCGTCCACAAAATATTCCAGGGTTTTTTCTTTCGCTATACTCATTTCTTCTCTGTTATTCCATCCACAGGCACTGACCATACCACGTGATTCACTCTTTAACTGTTCGTTTGATAAATTTATGTGATCGTCTGCTCGTTTGTAAAAATTATCGTCTATTTCTTTCATTCGTAAACTCTTGCTCCTTTTAGTATTACTTTGAAATTTTCCCAAGTTGGTTCATCTGCATCAATGTCCATTTTCATATTGTCATAAAATCCTTGAACATCTGATGTATAAGCTTGCATCGCTTCTAAAAAATCCTCAAGAGTCCTATTCTCCCAATCAGACGTATTTTCTCTCAGGTCTTTTCTAAACTCTTCTAGAAACTCTATAAATTGAATTCTTGTCATTTGGTTATTCATAATTACAACGTTCCTGCTAAAAACCTTTTGGATTAAACTGCCCGTCCGAAGGACGAAAAAGGGAGACACGAAGTGTCGAACTGCTAACCAGACCAAATGGTTTTTTAGTTTATGTTAGAATCTTTTTTTATTTTATAACGAATCGCTTTCTGACTAAGGTTAATGAAGACATAACCAGCAATAACTAGCAAAATCCAAATCAAAGGCTTAGCATATTGCATGATGTCAATTTCTAAAATCTCTCGCCTGTTCAATCGGTACTCCATAAAGCCCAAGAAAACTGGAACTGCAATAGGTATTACGATTAGTAAACCTAAAGCGATTAGCAGAATAATTTTGTAATCATTCCAGTTTACAAATCCTGATGGTGAGAAAAGGTCGTTCAGGTATATCGGATTTACTTCAGTTTCTCGTTCGCTAAAATAGTCAGACCAATGAAAAGTTTGATGCCCTAACTTGACTTTGTCTTTAAAAACTAATTCAGTTCGCTTGTTAATTTTTTTCCCATTTACAAGAGTTCCAAAAGTCGAATTTAGGTCTTCAATAAAAATTCGGTTATCCTCTTTTATCAAGATAGCATGTCGGTCAGATATATACCTTCCAGTTAAAATGATATCTGAGGTAGAGTTTTTTCCGATAACCTTTGATATAAACATAGTTGATACTAACGTAGTGATAAAATTACCTTTGGTAATTTTATCCTATTTTCATATTGATCTCTAAATATATGATTGAATATTTTAATATGGTTGATATAACCAAAATATAGGATATTATTTACTTTACATAATGGCACATTATGAGCTTTTGTGACTCGTGTTCTAGCATATTAAAAGAGTGTTTTAGGATGAAATCTAATCTTTTTACAATTTGGCAAAGAGTTATTAATTACAATACAAAAACATTTTGAGAGATATTTAAAAATCAACTATGAAACTGAAAGACAAAAATTTATTTCCCAAAATTTTTTTAATATCTATTGGTATTTTTTTGACATATAAACTCATGTATGGGTTTTATTATTCGAATCAAGAGCAAAATTATACAATTGGTTATGATTTACGATTAAGAAGCTCTACTAAAGGGAGTGCTGATCTTCATTATAAATATATTGTTAATGGGGTTGAGTATCAGAACTATGTTGTTGGTGATAATAGGATAAATGATAAGTTTATTAGAGGTAATAGATACTTAATCCAATTTGCTGTAGATGATCCCAGTGTAAGTAAATTATTAATAGATAGAGTGGTACCAAAAGGTATTAATGTACCAAAAGAAGGTTGGGACACCCCCCCTGAAATTTTATGGTAGCAAGGAAAAGAACAATTATTCAAAGTAACAATGTAACATAAAATGTGATTGTTCGCTATGAACAACTATGATGAGTAGGGATTAGAAAGTGCTAACCTCTCATCTAGCTCATAACCACTCCTTCTTTACAAATGTAGCGGATTTTCCTATCCTCACGATAATATCTTGATTGATACCCCCCTTCATTCATAACAAATGTTGTATGCCGCTATTTTTGGATTTTAGTATATGGCTCAACTATTCCAACAGAGCTGTCCAAAGTATGTTTCACAGACTCAAGGGTCTGTATGCTCGGTAATTCATTACGCTGATAGTTGTCCATCATGGGTTCTGTTACTATGATTTTCATAAGTATTTCCATATCAGCAAGTATTCGTTCAGTTGAATCTATATCAGCAACCAGTTTATTTAATAATGAAGTCCTTTTGGACTGTTTATCCTTTAATTTACCAACAAGTTTCAACACATCTCTTTGCAGAGTCGAATCACTTAGTTGACCAGAATATCTTGCTAATGCATCCCAATAGTGTTGGTTATTTCTCATATATGTCCGATAAGACCCTAAACTATCTGATTTTAGTTCTCTAACCTGTTCCAGTGCTGATGTTACAGCCTTCAAACCCTTATCGTTCTCTACAGCTTCATCAAAAAGTTCCTGAATTATATCAATGCCATATCCTGTCCTTTTTGTAAATGAAGAAATATCTAGGTTACGTTCACCATCAAAAATTTCAGGTGTTTGTTCATTTGAGTTCTGTTGTTCAACTGTTACTCTATTGTTTGTACATGAAACGATAAATATTATAGTTAGGACGAATAGAGGACTTTTCTTCATTTTGAATCAATGTTACACAAGTGGTATATAACGCTAAGATAAAAAACTGTGCTGGTTTAGCAGCAACAAAAGTATCTGCAGGACATGATAAATTTAAGTTGCCAAAAGCCTTCCAGTACAGCTAAGCTCTGCATTGTTTTTATTATTTGCTAGCATCTTCTTTCATTTTGTAAGACCTTTTAACCTAGCTATTTCAATCAAATCGTCAAGTCGTTTTTTTAATACTTCTTTTTTAGGTGTCTTGAATAAAATTTCTTCTACTGATAAAATACCATCTTCATAAAATTGTACTTTTTCTTTTCTATAGTCTTTGTTTAGTTGATTTAAAGAGGATGGTTCTGGTGTACATTCATAAAAGAATGCAATGGCATTTCTACTGTCATTCATTGGGCTGTATGGTAGCCACTGTATTTGAATCTTTAATCCTTTATAAACCCCCTCTAGAAAGTATTTTTTCGATATTTTAAATCCAAGAGTCTTAAAGTCTTCAAGTGAAGGATGGTCGAGCATTTTTAAAACTTTCTTTGGAGCATAAACTTGTTCATAGTAATAGTAAATAAAACTGATGCAAAAGCCTATCGGTAAAAAGATATAGATCCCGAATATCAGCATTTCCTCAAATGTTCTCACCCCAGGGTCAAAATAGGAATTGCATGAGTTTGGGACAAATAACATTAAGAAACTAATAATCCCAATATTAAAATATTTCCAAAAATATCCTCTCTTTTCAGTCATAATTGATGCTAGTGGGCATATGCATTATATATAAATCTCTTATGATAATCGTATATTGTGGGTGCCACCAAGCGTATAATCAACGGTTAAATATAACAAAATAAAGCTACAAGAAACTTAACATAAAGGCTTTTATAAGCTTGAAATTTTTCGCCTACTGGTTTACCCAAGATTAAGTTGTTCTATTTTATTGAGATTTGGAAAATATTTTTTACTAAGTGATTGTATTTGCTCAGTAGTAGAATTGTCATAATTAAGGTTATCACTCTGTTTAGAGCATTAAGAGCCATTCAAGTTGAGGAGCTTCTTTTATACAAATAATGGATAGTGATAACAACTTAGCAGTAATCCAGTTGTAGGTATAGATTTGTTTCCAATAATTTTATACATTTTAGTCTAAAGCGTTTACTTATGAAAAAGCCTTCTAATTAGAAGGCTTTTGATTAGACTTACCAAGTAAGTTCCCCAATCTTTTTATTATTCAATGGTTTATCGATAAAACCCTTCACAAATGGATATTTGAGGCTCTTCTTCCTGTCCAAGGAATTGTGAGAGGATGTCAATACATATATCGAGGTGGACGGGAGTTGAGAATAAAACCTTTTGTCATATAACTCCATGAACTTAAAACCATCACAAAAGGGCATCTGTAAATCCAAAAATATAGATACAGGAGCATTTTCAACTTTATCATGGCCTTCCATGAAATCCAGTCCCTTGTACCCATCCTTTGCCTTGATGACATCCAGTTCAGGGTGTTTAAGTTGTATCATCTTTTCGGTTATAAAGGCATCTATCTCACTATCTTCAATCAATAGGATATAAGGACGGCCTGCTTTTTTTTCCATGTGACATTTCAATAATTATAAAAGCTCTCAATGTTTGAAGTGTTTGTCAGCCATCAAATGCTAAATTTATAAGATAACCATAAGATTATCTTCCTAGTTTAGGTGCAAAAAAGACAAAAAAAGCACATCGCAGTAATATGTATATTACAAGTATAACAAGGTACATTTATATGAAAAATATAATTTTCCTTTGCTTTTGGTCACAATTTATCGATTTTATGTACATCTGTATGGATTTTTCAAAGAGGTCAACAGCTACATAAGTTTATATTTTTTCATAAATTGTTTGGCAATTGAACATAGCCCAATCAGAACTTGGATACCGATTATACAGAAGAGCTCGAACATGAGCTCGAGACCCATCGATTTGAACTCGAAGTAAGCCTACACGAACTACAAGAAAAGAACGTACTCCTCAAGGAAAGGGAAGAGTTCCTGAGTTCCATGCTTGAAAATGCCTCTGAAGGCATCGTTGTTATAAACACCCATGGCATCATACAAAGTGTGAACCATGCCATGGCGGAGCTAGTGGGTTATGATACCAATTCCCTTCCTGGTAAACCCTTGGGGCTATTCCTGCCCAAGGATATCAAACCAGACCTGTTCACCTACATTATCAGTGGCCACAATAAAGAGCATAAATTCAAAAAGACCACCAAATTGGTACAGAGGAACATCGGGAAAGAGACCCATGTGCACCTCTCCATAAGCAAAATAGGGGACAATACGGGCTTTCTTGTCATATTGACCGATATCACCGAAAAGGTCACTTCGATGAGCGAACTGGAAAAAGAAAGGCAGGAGAAAAAGGCATTATTGGAGACCAACCATGAGCTGGAACTTTTTGTACAAAGGGTGGCACATGACCTGAAGACCCCTTTGTCCTCCTCGATGGGACTATTGGACATCACAGAAAAGGAAAAAGATGTCACATTGATAGCCCATTACCACCTGCTACAGAGGGACAACCTGAAAAGGATGAAAGGTTTCATAGACAACCTTCTGGCCTATTCACGCAACAGGTCAACAGGACTGACCATAAAAAAGGTCAACATCCAAGGCATGGTCAGTGACATCATAGATTCTCAGAGGCACACTGAAGTGGCAAGGGGCATCGAATTCAAGATGGCCATCGAACAGAATGATATATTCAGTACCGACCCCATGAGGGTCGGGGTCGTCATGAACAACCTGTTATCGAATGCCATAAAATACAGTGACCCGAACAAGAAGAAAAAGACCGTGGAGGTACTGATGAGCTCATCGAAGGATTTTGCGGACATCCTGATCAGGGACAATGGTATAGGCATAGAAAAAGAATACCTCGATGATGTCTTCAAACCGTTCTTCCGTGCCACTGAACTCAGTAATGGCTCAGGGATAGGGCTTGCATTGGTGAAAGAGGCCCTTGATAAGTTGCACGGTACAATGGAGGTGGAATCCGAATATAGAAAGGGTACGACTTTCAAAATCTGTCTCCCCGCACTGTCCAGATGATTTATGTTATGTCAAATAGGTTTTATCTTATCTCCCAAAATTCCTTTTTAGGTCTTCCAGCTTCTCACTGATTTCAAAAAGCTTTTTCTTATGCCTCTCTATTTCCTTTCTGTTCTTGTATTTTATCCAAAGTCGGTCGAGTGTACTTGATAAAAGCTTTATATTATTGCTTATCACATATGCGTCCGCATTTGAGATGACCGTTTCCGCTGCAATTGTCTTATCCAGCATATCGACCACGAATATAAATGGAAGGGTCGGATAGAAATGCCGACAGATTTCAAGGATTTCAAATCCATGTATGTCTGGCATATGATAGTCCGCCACGATGATGTGGGGTTTACTGGACTTCAGGGCTTTCTTGAACCCATTACGGTCATGGCACACGCATTCAACTTGGCTCTTACTATCAGAAATAATGAATTGCTCTATGGAATTGGTCTGTTTGTCAGCTTTTTCTATTACCATTACCTTTTTTGAAAGAAGGAATGAATGGGTCATTGATGTTCGGTTTAATGGGTTTTGATAAGACGTAATATTATGATTTTTTAGAAAATAACCAAAATCTTATCCCTAAATCGTATGATGTTCATATAGGGGCATTAGAAATCTTCAAGGACAAAATTCACAAGTTCATCACTATTCGAGGACTATGAGTGTATAAAGCTAAAATAACCTTACATCTTTCTACAAATATTGGATTGAACATATAACCAATTATATACTTTCAAAGATTATAGGATTCCGTAAGGCTTTGTCAGGGTGATACAAAACCAATTATATGATTTTAAAAAAATTGTATCATTTTATAATGCAATTCCAAAATGATACATTTATGTCTGACTCTTATTGGCAGTTGTTTTTCTATTTCAGTGTTCAATTCCTGACGGACTATTCCGATTGTTCTCGGCTCTTTTACCGACAATTATTCCTAACGGTATAAAAATAATCAACAAAACAATTACATACATAATAAAGGTTTCCTCTTCTATTCCACCAAAAAAATAAGCCTTTAAGTACGCGGCTATTATGCTTATTAAAATACTAATTCCTATACCGAGAATTATATATACAATAACTTGCCATGATGGACTTTTCATATTTTTGTTTTTAAATAACTGTCAATAACTGGCTAAAAGCGATGAATTTAACCAGCCTTCAAGTATGTGTGGAATTAAACACTTGATTTCCTATTAAATATAGTGAGATTTTAGAATATTTGTCACTTTACATAATTGGGGATTGTGAGTCAAATTGTCTAAAAAAAAGTAGTCCATCAAAGGTGTGGTACAGGAAGTTCCTCTTCTTCATTTTTTACTACTTCTACTATTTTCATATACTCGATTTGTGCTAACGGTCCCATAGATGCGACTTGACCAGTTCTTGCATACATTGTTTGCGATTTATTTTCGTTCTATTTTTCTCTATGATTAAACAACTCAGAAATCGTCATAAATTCATACCCTTTATTTTTTAACCCTAATATGATTTTATTTACAGCCTCCATTGATTCTTTATTTCCAAACATTACATGTAAAAGAATTATCGAACCAGGTCTAGTATTTTCAATTGCATATTTTGCCATTTCTTCAGGATTAGAAGCCCTTACCGAATTTGATTCGGGTTCTACATCCCACATAATTGTTTTCCGATTATTCTTTTTTAAGTAATAAGGCAGCATGAATAACTTTTTCCCATAAGGTGGTCGAAAATGTATTTCTTGATTATATCCAGCTATTTGGATTAATGAATCGGTTTTTTCAATTTCTTCCTTGATTGAATCGTAGGATTTTAGCAAAAGTCTATTGTGAAGGTATGAATGATTTCCTATTTCGTGTCCAGTCTCTACTATTTTGACTGTTGCATCCATGTGTTTTTCAATTGAACTTCCATTTAGAAAAAAAGTAGCTTTGACATTTTCAGATTTCAAAATGTTCAATATCTCATCTACATTTTTTGAAGGTCCGTCATCAAAGGTTAAGGAAACTACTTTTTGAGTTGTGTTTATCCGGGAGTAGATTTCTCCAAAAAATTGAAATGTTCTGGATTTACTGATAAAATACAACCCTATTATTAATCCAAACGAGAATACTACCGTTATGAATGATTTTTTTTGCTTTGATATTCTTTTCATAATCATTTTTAATGACCGCTAACAACAACTGTGGATATATGCATTGCATATATTTCCTATAAATAGTCTTAGATTGCGGGGTGCCTTCTAAACGGATAATCTACGGCTAAATGTAGATAAAAAAATATGATATGTAAAATCTAACTAATGGCACATTATAGGCTTTTGCAACTTTAGTACAGGCTGAAAACGAGAAGTAGCCGAGTATGGAGCCTTTGCCATGTTGGGCATCGTTAGTTTATAAAACATGTATATCATTTAGGTATACTCGATATACTACCTGAGCTTCACCCTTTAATGAGAAATGTGCTGTTAAATCACCCCATTCACTATCTAAAGGAATATCGTATTCAACTGCATTCCCACTATCATCTTTTTACTGATAGAAATATATTACTTCATTGTCCAAGTTCTGTTGGTTTGGGTTATTAATCACGTGCATCCGTTCATGCCAGCAGAAGTCTAGAAATACTTCTTCCAGATTTTCAGCATTCCAAATGATGTTTCTTTCATTGTCTTTATCCAACAATTTGCGGGATTAAAATGCCAGAATTTCCAACTTTCCCTATCGTTTGATAAATAAAAAAATTTTAAAACTTATCTCTTCCTCCCGAATTTTACTTACACCGTGTTGTGTGCCGTTTTTTCTTTGTTTGGTTTAAGTTTGTCCAATAAAATATTTGCCAGTCAGTACCGGAACATTATCACTTGAATTGAAATCACAAGCAAGCAGTATATCCTTTTCAAATCCTCTGTCAATAAGTTCTTTGCCCGAACTACAATTTTTTATGTCCTCCAATAAAGTATTACTTGAACCTTCAAAAATTTTTAGACTTGCTTTACTTTCAGGTGATAATTTACCAGCCAAGTAAGAAATAATTGCTCCTGCTCCAATGAAATCTTCATAAGCCACTCTTAATGATTTGTCTTTCCATTTTTCTCCTGCTGCAATAATTGAAATTTTGTTTCCATATTTTTTTGCCAATGTAGCGACTGCTTTTGCATTTCGCAAACTACCGCATAAAGTTGGTGTTGTACCAGTTGATAAACTCAAAGTTGAGCCGTTTGGAGAAGGTAAAACCAATTTAGTTTTAGGCTTGATATTCAGTAAAGAAGTTGGTGATAGTGAAAATCCGTCTGTATACTTTCGTTTAAAATCTGCTACTTCTGCGTTCATTTTTTTTGCGTATTCAATTGCAGAACCATCTTTCCAGTAGTATGGGAAAACAAAAGCTTCATTTTTTGTTGCAATGTCCACACAGGTTGAAAAAGAAAGCACGTCAACAATTATTATGACATCTGAAATTGGGGAAAGTTGTTCAACACCTTTAAGACCCCATTCCAATCTAATGTCAAATTCTTGTTGGTTGTAAATCATCATTAAAAGTTCTTTTTTTTGTCGTCAAAAATGTCGTCAGATTGTCAATGGGTTTTCTTAAGTAGCACGCAATAAATGGATAACTGCAAAAAAAATATACAGTTGTTCCAATTTCATTTATGCTTAAAAATACCCAAAATATTGGAATTGATTAAGTTAACTAAAGGCTTTTATTTACTTCGAAAAATGGATTTCATAAGGTCATTTCAGTAGTATGCAACTAGGCGTTGCTTTTATATTGAAAATGTACAACATATTTGTTTGTCAACACTATGTTGAACGTCGATAGTACCGGGCTCACACTAATTGGGAGTTCAAATCTTCAGTGGTTAAAAAACTAACCCACTAGTAATCAAGCTCAATAGTTAACAAGGACAAACTACTTCAAGTATTTATTCCCTTAAGCATCAATCTTGCTGATATCCATAACATAATATTTAAGAGAATAATCATTAGCTAATAATTTAGTTGGGGAGTAATATTTACTCCTCTGCTTTTTATGGTCGATAGTTCACAATCCCTGCCTAAGCTCACTCAACGTAGGACAATACAATTGTAGCCTGTTCTTATCAGCAAGTAGTATCTCAAGTATTTCATTCCCTTTATGGTCATTGAATACCTCGAACAGGATATTATCAAGTTCGTACAACATCACTGTATTGTTATAATAGTTGATATTATCAATGTAATTGGCCTTCCCGGATACTATCTCTGCTTTTTCGTAAGTTGGTAACCCATCAAAGTCTTTCATGTCTTGACAACGGTCAGAGCATGATTGTATTGGTACAAAAAAAAGTCCACCAACATGGAGGACCCTTAATATCTGTATTTTGAATTTATGCGTTCAATCAATCATTTAACATCAATACTAAAATAATAGTATACAATTTTGGTTATATAAATAAAGCCCGCTGAAACAGCAGGCCTTAAGATTTGTACAAGTATTATTAAGACGTAGTAAAACTGCTTTTATAACCGATAAAGCAGGAAAATAATATAATTTGCAACAAAAAAAACTCCCAAGAAAGGAGGCCTCTTATACTTCAAATACATTATTTAATGGAAAGCTACTCATATAACTAAGTCAAAGGTAGTTTATTATCACTGTTCAAATAATGCCTTCCTATAAAAAAGCCCCTCAAACTGAAGGGCATTTACCAATAATTCTACGTAGTATAAATAATATTACTTAAAATAAAAATACCCTCCAAAATGAAGGGCAATTTGGTTACATACGAATAGTCTTAATTATAAGATTTACGGTAATTTGACTGCTGTTCCCCAATAATAGTTTTGACTATTAACATTTATTAGCAGTAGGGCATCAATAGGCTCTTAATAAAAAAAAAGATATAAAAAAGCCCCTCAAACTGAAGGGCATTTCATAAGATTTTACGCTATATAAATCTTTTATACTATAATAATGAAAACAAAAGTACCCTCCAAGGTGAAGGGTACTTTATTCCAAACAATCATTGATTATTTAGTAATACAACAAAACATAAATACAAAGTATAACCAATGCTTGAAAATGTCATTCAAGCTGGATGCTCGTTTTTCCCATTCTGGTATGGGACATGTAATATTTTTGTGAAATTAAACTGATAAAGATATAAAAAGCCCTTCAGATTGAAGGGCCTATAAATTAGTAATAGTCTTTAGAACTATTTTTTTAATCCTATATCATATCCTACAAATAAAAATACCCTCCAAGCTGAAGGGTAATTTATACTCAATACGGTATGAGGTCAATTATATCTTGACTACAAATAATATATCATGAAAAAACCCTACTCTTAAGACGGCACTATTCCAACACTTATTTGAACGGTTTACATTTGTTAGCATCATATCATGGAACCTAAAGTTTTTTATTTCAAGATATCCATTATCTGGAATATTTCATAGTATCCTGTTCCAATGGAAATCTAATTGAATTGCCCTTATTGACGTTCCATGGGCTGTACATAGTTTTTTGTCCATATACAACTGATGGGACCTCACATTTTTCAAGGCCGATCAAAATGGACATAAGATCTAATCATAAAAGGTTGCCCGGCCCATGGGCATGTTAAAAGTTCATGGAAGGTCCTTGGTCTTGACCGTTTGATAATAGTTGGGGACATCGATGCAAAATATGGTACCCTTACCCACTTCTGACTCTACCCTGATATCCCCCCCGAGCTTTGTTATCGTCTCCCGGGCTATATAAAGGCCCAGTCCAGAACCGGATCTGGTCTCATTGGCCCTGTAAAACACATCGAACA
>JGI12316J15309_10000800_pt1 | contig 12268 bp, 11 predicted proteins | sample MarCyaLeptolynsp_FD_15309 | JGI IMG/M metagenome (IMG submission 15309) | reverse complement strand
GCTGGATCTGCACCTCACGAAGGACGACGTGCTCGTGGTCTGGCACGACCCGATGGTGGGGCCGGACAAGTGCGACGTCGATGCACCGCTGCGGGTGCGCGACCTGACGATGGCCGAGCTGCGCGAGATCAGGTGCGGGCGCAATCCCGAGCCCGACCGCTTTCCCGACCAGCAAGCCCCGGACGGCGCGGACTTCTCGCTCGTCGCCCTCGAGGACGTGCTGCAGCTGCCGAGCGCAAAGGGACTCGCGTTCAACATCGAGCTCAAGCGCGTACCCGACGACCCGAGCACGATCGACGACGGATTCGACGGCACGGTGCCGGCCACGTTCGAGCGCGTCTTGGTCGAAACCCTGCGTGAGCACGACGTGCTGGCGCGCGCGGTGGTGCAGAGCTTCGACCACCGCTCGCTGTGGGCGGTGCATCGACTCGAGCCGAGCCTGAGACTCGCCGCGCTCACCGAACGCGCGACCGACTTGGCTGCGCTGGCCGAGCAGGGCGCCACGATCTGGTCGCCGTACTACGGCGCGCTCACCCTGCGACTCGTCGACGAGGCGCACGCCATTGGCTTGGAGGTGATCCCCTGGACCGTCAACGATCCGGCGGACATCGACATGGTGCTGGAGCTCGGCGTGGACGGGATCATCTCCGACCGCCCGGATGTGGTTTTGGCGAAGCTAGCGAACTAGCGTGCACACGCCGACGTCTTCGAGGCCCTTCTGCGGCGGGTCGTCGATGGGCAAGCACTGCGCGCCCTCGGAACAGCTGGGGTTGGGCTCATCCATCGAGAGGTCGCAAATATTGGCGCAGCAGCGGCTCTCCTCGCAGCCGGTGATGTCGCCGCCGACGCAGGCTCGCCCTTCGCCGCACTGATTGGCGACCTCGCACAGGATGCCGTCCTCGAGCTGTTGGACCGGGCGCGGGTAGCAAAAGAAGTTCGGAGAGCCGTCGGCCACGCATATCTCGTCATCCGGGCAAGAGTCGGTCGCTAGCGGATCGCAAGGAGGCAGGCACAGCGCGATGAGTCCCCCAGATGAGATGGAGCAGGCGAGACCTGGATCGCACGGGAGCTCGACAGGTGGTGGAAAGCAGAAGGGCACGCACTCGCCTTCGAGCGTTTCGGGGTCTACCCCCCAGCACATCGAGCCGAGCGCACAATCATCGATGCCCGACGTGGGCGAGCCCTCCATCACACAGGGCTCGCCAATCTGGGCCGGACGCCTGGGGGTCGGCGAGCAGCGAGTGTGATCCCAAACCGCAGGATCACCGTCGGTCGCGTACGGCGTGCACTTCTCGCCCGCGGGACAGTCCTGAACGGCAGGCTTGCAGTAAGAGCAATGACCCAAGGTGCCGGGCGGAAGCGAAGCACACGAAAAGTCGCCGCGGATGATGAACCCGCCGTCGTCCGTCGTCGTGTCTGCACCGCCGGAGCTCGTGTCTGCCACGCCCGTCGTCGTCGAGTTCATCCCTCCGCCGCTCGTGACCAGATCACCCGAGCCGGAGTCGGAGCTCGCAGCGGGCGGGCCCACGCTCGGCCCGCACGAAGCCACGACCACGATCCAGCTGAGCCACCGACGCATCACACGCCCGATCACCTTGGGGCGTGCGACGCGGACCTGTCAAGCCGCATACGCCGCACAAGGCCAAATCGGCAGATCCAATACCGGTATTGGAGATACTTGTTTAACCCGCGAAACCCCGTCAGACTACGGTCATGCAGTTCACTCGCCGGACGGACTATTCCTTTCGGCTGCTGATCCTGCTCGGGCTCGACCCTGACCAGACGCTTCCGGTGGCGGATGCGGCGAGCCAGCTGGGGGTTTCGAGCAACCACCTGGCCAAAGTCGCCCAGGATCTGGCCCACGCTGGCATCGTGGAGACGGTGCGGGGGCGCAGTGGCGGCGTGCGGCTGACCGCGCAGGGGCTCGCCACGACCGTCGGTGACGTGGTGCGCACGCTGGAGCCGCTGGACGTGGTCGAGTGCTTCGATCCGGAGGGCAATACGTGTCGGCTGTCGCCGGCGTGTCGACTCAGCGGGGCGCTGGATGATGCGCTGCGGGCGTTTCTCGCCGCGCTGGACGACCACACGATCGCCGATCTCTGCGCGCGTCCCGTCAAACTGCGGAGGCTGCTCGCGTGAGCCAACGGGGCGCTAAATCTGCGCGCGCGTCCGGTCGCGGTGATGCGAGACGATGGGACGTGTTCTCGCTCCGTGCGGCCGTCGTCTTCGCACTCGTCGCAGGAGGCTGTGGCGACTCCGACGCCGACGGCCCCGAGCTCGAGGGCGAGTCCGAGGCGGCCGATTCCGACGACGGTGTGGCCGACGACGACGACGACAACGACGATGCAACGCCGCCGGGCCGCGACGACGCCAGCGACGACGATGACGGCGATGATGATGACGACGACGTCCCGGAGCCGACCGGACCCGCGCTGCCCGATCGCCCCGAAGACCAGCGCTGCCTGTTCGTCGCCACCACGGGCGGCCTGACGACGGCCGAGCGCCGCGAAGCACCACGCTGGCTGTCCGAGTCGCGCTGCTTTACGGACCTGCCCAACCTCGTCGGCACCGCCGACGTCGTGCCCTACGAGATCAACGCACCGCTGTGGACCGACGGCGCGATCAAGCTGCGGCAGATTCACCTGCCCGCCGGCACCACGATGGCGCTACTGCCCAACGGTGACATCACCTGGCCGACGGGTACGGTGATGTTCAAGCACTTCTCGCTGCCCGCGGTCGTCGACGACCCGACCACAGCGCGACCGATCGAGACCCGCGTCATGGTGCTCGAAGCCGACGGCTGGCGCTTCTTCACCTACGTCTGGACCGACGACGGCAAAGACGCCGAGCGGTTGATCGACGGCGAGACGCTCGAGGTTCCGATGCTCGACGACAGCGGCGAGGAGCTGCTGCTGCCGTACAGCGTGCCGGCCGAGGACGACTGCTCGTTTTGCCACGGGCCGTCCGAGGAGCGCGTGCTCGGTCCGCGCGGCCCCCAGCTTCAGCGCGACGTTCGGTACACCAACGGGACCTTCAACCAGCTGCAAGCCCTGCGCGACGCCGGCTGGCTCGTTCCCGCGGACGAGGACACGATGGCGCTCGAGCCGATCGCCGATCCCCACGACGACGAGGCCGCGATCGAGGCCCGCGCCCGCGCCGTCCTGCACGCCAACTGCTCGCACTGCCATCGCCCCGGCGGTTGGGTGCCCGCCGAGTTGAAGATGGACCTGCGCTACGACACCCCGCTGTCGGAGACCGTGGCGTGCGATGTGCCGCGCCGCTACTACAATCCGTGGGCCAGCGGCGACATTCGCATCGACCCCGGCGACCCGGACAACTCGTTCGTCCTGCAGCGGATGCTCGTGCGTGGGCTGGGACAGATGCCTCCGATGGCGACGTTCGTGGTCGATGACGACGGAACCGACGTCGTTGCCGAGTGGATCGCGACCCTCGAAGACTGCGACTGAGCGGCCTCTGCTACCGTGCGGCCATTCATGGCTTCACGTCTTTGTGTCCTCGTCGCGCTGCCGTTTCTCTTGACCGCTTGCTCCGATGACGGGGGCGGGGACGGCGGCGAAACGTCGACTGGCGCGGTGAGCGACGAATCGAGCTCGGGTGGCAGCATGGCCACGAGCACGACCGGGTCGGCGGAGACCGGCGCGGACTCGACCGGATCCGACGGCTCCTCGGGGTCCACCGGCGAAGGACCCACGGGCTACGACGACGTCTACGACATCGAGGGCGACGAGGTCTTTCCCGAAGGCGTCGCGTTCGATCCCGTCGACGAGGCCTTCCTGATCGGCAGCCTCGAGGACGGGATCATTCGGCGGGTCGCCGTCGACGGCACGCAATCGGATCTCGCGACTCCCTCGGCGTCCGAGTGGAGCACCAGCGGCCTCAAGGTCGATGGGGTCAACGATCGCGTGTGGGCATGCGGCGGTGATCCGGCCGCGGGCAGCCGCGGCGCGTGGATCGTCGATCGCGTCTCCGGCGACGAGATCGAGTTCATCGACTTCACCCAGACCGATCCGGAGTCCGGCTGCAACGACGTCGCCCTCGATGCGGACGGCGTGGCGTACTTCAGCGACCCTTCGCTGTCGGCGATTGTGCGCGTCGAGGTCGGTGGCACGCCTGAGCAGTGGGCGACGAGTGAAGATTGGACCCCCGTTGGCGGCCTCGGGGTCAATGGCTTGGCGGTGACGCCCGACGGCGCCTACCTCATCGTCGGCTACTTCACGCCGCCGGCGCTGTACCGCGTCGACATGGCGGACCCGACGGACATCGTGCCGATCGAGCTGTCGGGGGACATGTTCGCCGGCGGAGCCCCGATCGCGGGGGTCGACGGGGTGATCTTCGATGACGATGCGCTCTACGTGACCTTCGCCGACGTCGTGAAGCGCGTCGACTTCGGCGACGACTGGACCACGGGCACGGTCAGCACCTTCGATGTGCCGGACGTCGGCAACGGCCTGTCGACGGCCGCGGAGGCGGGCGGAGCCGTCTACGTGGTCAAGAGCGAGGTCACCGCCTGGGTACTCAACGGCGATCCAGAGCTCCCGTTTCAGATCGTGCGCGTGCCGGGGACCTAGAAGTCCGGTGTTGCCACGGTGTTGCCCCGCGAATTGAGCCCGGGGGGCAAAAAGCGTGCAACAGAGGGCGGGCGTGGTCGATGACGAGGGCGAGCCATGTCGACGTCACCGCCCGATGCTTCCCTGAGGATCGAAGGAGCCCGCGTGCTCGTGGTCGAGCCCTGCCCCGAGGTCGCGCTCGCGGTTGCGGTCACGGTCGCGGGAGAAGGCGGCCACGCCACGGTCGTTCGCACCGAGCGCGCGGCCAACCAGCAGCGCGGTCCATTTGCCGCCGCGGTCGTCGGGTGCCGGCTCGGTGACCCGTGGACTCTCGGGGTGGCGGAACGGCTTCGGGTAGGGCGCCGGCCGTGTCTCTCGGCAACCATCGCATTCGATCAACCAACGGTGGAGCGTCTGCTCGCGGCGGGGTTCACCGAGATTCTCTCGCGTCCGCTGGCCGTGCGGCCGCTGGCCGAGGCCGTTGTGCGCACGGTCGAGTCCACGAGACGCATCCGCACGTTGGTCAGCGGCGACACTCGAACACGCCGCCGCTCCACGCCCGTGGTCTCGAGCATCGACCGCGCCGTCGACCGAATGAGTGCCCACGCGAGGCTTTCGGGTCGGGAACGCTCCGTGCTGCGGTTGATGGCGATGGGGCTCCGGTACATGGAGATCGGCGAGGCACTTGCCATCTCGCCGCGCACCGTGAAGATGCACGCGGCGAGTCTTCGAACGAAGACCGGCGTGCGCACTCGGTCGGCGCTGCTCCAGGCGCTCTTCAGCACGTAGGGGCCAGTCCAATGCCCACGCTGGTGTACTGGCTCTGGTTGGTCGAGGCCGCAACGTGTGTGCCGGACTGCGCGTCGCACTGCGAGGCGTGCGAGATGGACTGCATGGAGGTGTGCGAGTCGCGTTGCGATGGCACGAGCTGCGCGCAGCACTGCACCACACGCTGCGGACGGCGATGCAACCGTTGTCCAAATCTGTGCCGCAAACGCTTGGCCTGCGACGCAGAAGACGCAGCACGCCCAAGATGGAGCTTTGCACGGCGTCGCCGGTCCGACGTAACGCGTCGGTAACCGCGACACGCTCGGACGAATCCAATGCCGCGCCGCGACGTACAAAGCCCGTCGTGAAGTCTCCGATCGAATCTCTCCGCATCGCCTCTGTCCTTGCGCTGCTCGGTGCTGCCGGTTGCCAGCCCCCAGTGGTCGAGGCCCACATCGCACCAACTCCGCCAGCCAGCCCCACGCCGGACGCGGAGCAGGACAAGCCAAGGCCGGGATCGCTGAGCGTCACCGGGCACGCCACGCTCGATGTCACACCGGATACAGCCGACATCAAGCTCGACCTGTCCTCGCTCGCCAACAGTCCGCGCGCCGCGGTCGCCAAGCTCCGAAAGAGCGAGGCGGCGATGCGGGCCAACCTCGAGGCAGAAGGCATCGAGTCCGACGAGGTCGTCGTGTCGATGATCAACCTCGCGCCCAAGCATCGCTGGGATGTTCACCGCGAGCGACAGATCCTCCTCGGGTACGAGGCCACCCTGTGCGTGACCGTGAGCACCAAGGACTTCGTCGAGATCCCCGCGATCATCGAGGCCGGAGCCAAGGCTGGCGTGACGCAGTCGTCCACACGCTTTCGGAGCACCGAGATGACCGCGCTCAAGCGGAGGGTCCGCGAGATGGCTCTCGATGCCGCGAAGGCGAAGGCCGAGCAGTTTCGAGAGTCGCTGGACTTCGAGCTCGCGCGCGTGACGTCGGTCGGAGAAACGCAGGCGGGTGCAGCCTGGTCGACCTATGGGCTCAATCTCGACAACATCACGGCCAACGCGACCGGATTCGTGGCCGGGGCACCGTCGGCGGTTCAGGCCCAGACGCTGCCGCTGTCGCTCACGGTGACGATCTCCTATGAGCTCGGTTGATCACACGCTGCCGCGCTGAAGTACCAGGTCTCGTCGCCGACGCGCGCCGACTCTTGGGTCAGCTCGGTGATCGGGTGATGCTCGAAGGAGCCGAAGGCCGTCGCGCCGCCGCCGGGGTCTTCGAAGGCCGGACCGGTGAGCGTGACCTCGGCAAGGCCGCTGCGGCGACCGATCCCGAGCTCGAAACCGTGTGTCGCGCGCCCGCCGTCGTCGAACGTCCGCACGAGCTCGTTCTTGCGCAGCTTCCAGCGGCTGCACTCGCGAGCGCCGTCTTCCCCGGTATCGACCATCCACACGCCCTTGCTCTTGCGGATCGCCTTGCGAAACCCCTTCAGGGTTGCGGGGGCTTCCGCCCGCCGGGCAGCGATCGCGGCGGAACGCACCGACTCGAGCTGGTGGAGGATCTTCGCGCGCTCGTCCGCCTCGAGGAGCACCGCGGGGCAGCCTCGTTTGATCTCCACCGAACGAATGCCGGCCTGGCAGTCCGATTCCTCGACGTAGAGCGTCTCGCGATCGGGGGGCGCGTCGGGGCAGTCGACGTCGACCGATGCGCTGGGCGATTGCCCGCGTGGCTCGGTGAGCACGAGCTGCGTGGGTCCCCGTAGCGTGACCCGATACGACAGGCGCAGGCCGATCGATTCGTCGGCGACCACCTCGAGTCGCTCTCCGCCCTGCACGAACTGCCATGCCTCGCAGCCGGAGCGCGTATGCATGAACACGATCTCTTCTCCGGCGGCGGCGGCCTCGATGTCGATGGGGTCGGGAGCAGGCGGTTCTTCGGCGGCTTCGGACTCGGGCTCGGCTGCCGGTGTCGGCGCGGCCGTGCTCGCCGGCGATGCCGGGGCGGGGGTCGTAGCGGACTTGGGACCGCAGCCGATCAACCCGAGCCCCAATCCAACGAGCATGGCTCGGCAGCTCACGGGCCAACCGTACCAGCTCAGGGGGTGGGAAGTCCGGGGCGCAGGGTGAGGGTCGCGTGCGGGCAGCCGGCTGCGAGCAGCGCCGTAAGGTCGCGCCAAGCGGCGTCGTCGGAGGCGTGGACGAACACCGCTGCGTCGCGAGGCAGGCGCGTCCGAAGCTCCATCGGGTCGCGGCCCTCCTCGACCGGGGTCTGCGTGCGCGCTCCCGTCGAGGTGTGAACGGTGAGACCAGTGCCATCGAGCTCCAGCGCTACCCAGTCGTCCTCCTCTTTGCCCGCGCGGTCCAGCACGGAGACCGGCAGCGAGCGACGCTCTTCGCCGTCGCGCACCGAGATGAGGACTTCTTGGAGGCCGGCGCCGCGTAGTGCTTCGAGGACGGGGCGGACCGACCTCATCGTCGTCTCGCGATCGACGGTGAGCTCGACCGGGGCGGACGGCGCTCGATTGTCGGGTTGTCGTTTGGGCATCCGGCTCGCCAGCGACGTTGCCGTGACCAACTCGTCGAGCATGCCGATTCCGCGGTCGTCGATCGAAATCCGAGCGCTCGGCTCGGGAAGCTCCCAGCGCAGGCCGCACTGTGCCGGCAAGGCGATTCGAGGCAGCGTGGGGGAGGGGAGGGAGTCGAGCGTCTGATGACGCGCGCAGATCGTCGGATCCGAAGCTGCCTCGCACTCGGCCGCCAGCACGAGGGCCGCGGATCGAGGCGCACCCTTTTCGACCATCAGGTCGGTGGCCAACATGACGTGCAGGCGGCGAAGCGCTGCGGCTGCGTCTCGCGTGTCGGCGTTTTGGGCCGCGCACTCGAGATTGGGTCGAGCATCGGTGAGGCCTTTGCTCGTGATCGCTCCGAGGGTTTCTGGCGTCACCGTGCTCAACGCCCGCAGTGCCTGCGCGATCGATTGCCCGGCGTCCGCCAGGCAGCGAGCAGCTTTGGGTTCGGCGGTGGCGCGCCTCGTCCCAGTTCTCGGCAGCTCGAACGGTGCGCCGCTGGTGGTCGGCTTGCCCGCGGAAGACACGACCCAGGTGCTGAGCAGCGTGCTTTCACGTCGTACGAGCTCGACCTCGAGGGCGCCGAGACCCGACAGTCCACGGCCGATCGTCTCTTCGAGCGGGGTCATTGCCTCGGCGACGGGGCGAAACTCCGCGCGCAGCCGTGCCAGCGCGTCGGGTCGGGTGGCTCCTGAGCCGTGAATCACCGCGCGCGCGTCGACGCCGAAGCCGACCATGGCTTCGCCCGCACGCGCCACGCCGACCGTCGCCGACGCGAGGCCGGCGTAGGCCGGATCAGTCTTGGCGAGGGATACGACTCGCGAGACCAAGGATGAGTCCGCATCCGCCGGCCACTCGAGTGCGACTGCGCCTGCCGGTAGCTCGCCGTCTTCCAGGCCCGTCCACACCGCCTGCAACGCGACGGGCAGTGGCTCGAGAGGGATCTGCGGGCGCGAGGCTTCGTAGACCTCCTCTGCGAGTGCGACGAGGCCAAACGGAAACCGCAGCACCACGTACAGCCACGCCAGCGGTCCACTCTCTTGGATGGTGCTCCACGCCTGGTTGGTGGGGCGCATCCCCGTCGGCACCGTGGCCATGTCCAGCAGGCGTCGGAGGTTCGCTCCGACGTAGACGTCGAGCCAGGTTTCCCGCGCCTTGATCGCGAAGGGGCCACCGACGTTCTCGGCCGCGGCGTCGAGGATCGCTTCGCCGCGGGCCGTCAACGCGCTCGCGGTGCGGAGGCGCAGCTGTGGGCCGTCGGCTGCGAGCATGATGGCCGTCTCGTCGAAGTCGGTGTCGAGGTCACCCATCAGCAGCTCGGACGACAAGACGAGCTGCAGCCCGCGAGCGCGCAGACTCGCCCGCTGCTCCGATCCTACGGCCTCGATTGCGCTGCGTAGAGCGTCGGCGCTCGTCAGCACGCCGACGGCACGAAGGTGCCACGGTCGCACCATGATCGCGGCCACTCCCTCGGGCCGAAACAGCAGGCTCGCCGGCGCCGAAGCGACGAACGACCCGCTCGGGGCTGCGAGTCGGCGCTGCACGGCCTCGGGTTGCGAACGGTCGTCGACGGGTTGGACCGCGATCACACGGACGCGTTCGCCCTCGGGGATGACGGCGACGGCGGTACGCTCGAGCACCATCGCACGCGCTCCGACCCGGTCTGCGACGATCTCCGGCCACGGCTTGGCTCCGAGATCGGCGAGGGTGTCCGCGAGCGAGGTGACCAGCTGCGAGGTATCGGTCGCCGGCAGCAGGAGCTGGTGCCGCAGCGTCGGCAGAGCATCGAGGTCCAGTCGCGGCGTGATGGCACCGGCCGGCCCCTCGATGTCGGCCTCGAACAGCGAGGCGACGATCGGTCGGTCCGCGTCCCAACCCGGAGGACGCGTGGCGTTCGCGGCCAGGCCCAGCGGTGACAACAGCAGCGACGGGAGCAACTCGGGTTTGGCCGCTTCATTCGATGTGAACGGCGCGGGCAACTCGAGGCCAGTCAGCATGGGCGCGAGCGCGGACCAGGTCTCGGTCCATCGCTCGGGCCGCACCACGACCACCATCGCCCCTGCATCGCCCAGCGATTCGACGGCGTGCTGCACCCGAGCGTCCACGTCGCTGCCGGCCGACGTCGCGCTGGTGGGCGCCGCCTCCGGGGCGTCCTCGCCACCGCAGCGGCACGAGCCGAGCAGGCTCGCGATCACGGCAACCGCGAGCCGACGGCGGAGCACGAAGCGAGTCTACGGCCGGGCCTCAGACGGCCGGTGCGACGCGGAGGTGGTGCCCACCGTAGGGGGACCCGTCGAGCGCGCAAAGCGCGACCTCGGCGTCCTCCTCGGTCTGGAACGTCACGTAGCCAAACCCCTTGCAGACCCCGGAAGGCAGCGTAATCACCCGCGCACGGACCATTCCGGAGAAACGCGCCAGCAAACGCCGAAGCGCGCTGTGGTCGGTTTCAGGGGGTAGGCCTCCGATGTACAAAGTACGCACAGGTCGTTCACCTGACTACATGAACGAGCCTACAAAACAGCCGCTCCTCCCGCCACCCCAAAGTGGGATCGGGGATCCCGCCTACCGATCGGTCGGCTCGGAATCCTGCTGCTGAGCGGCGCGCTTGCGGGCTTTCGCCTCGGCGATCATGCCCACGATGTTGCTGCGGTGACGCACCCAAATCAGGGCCGCGACCGCGGCGCACAGCACCTGATACGCAACGGGCCGGTCGGCGACGAGCATCGTCAGGGTTCCGGCGGTCACCGCGGTCAGGGAACCAACCGCCGACGTGCGGGTGAGGATCGCGCCCTGCAGGTACATCGCGAGCGCGACGAGACCAACGGGCCAGTCGATCGCGAGAAACACCCCGAGGGCGCACGCCACCCCTTTGCCCCCGCGGAAGCCGAGGTAGATCGGGAAGATGTGCCCGAGCACCGCCGCCATGGCCACCGTGGCGATCCCGACGTGCGGATCGGTGAGCCCGCCGAGCGCGAACGGTCGGCTCGCGAGATAGACGGGCAGCGCCGCCTTGCCGACGTCGAGCACGAGCACGACCATGCCCAATCGACCGCCGAGCGCTCGTGCGGCGTTGGTCGCCCCGATGTTTCCGGAGCCGACGGTGCGCAGGTCGATCTTCTTGATCCGAGCGATCAACACGCCAACGGGGATGGCACCCACGAAGTACGCGAGCGTGGTCCACGCGACGATGTTGTGCTGGAGGTCCTCCAACGGGCGCGGAGCATAACCCGAGCGTCAGCCCTTTTGCGCGCGGGCGTTCTTCTCGTCGATGCCGCTGACCCCGAATCGCGCCTCAAAGACGTCGGCGACGGCCGTGAGGTCCAAGTCGCGATGGGCCAATCCGACCAGCGCGTGAAAGATCAGGTCCGCGGCTTCTGAAGCGACGCGGTCATCGGATTCCGAAGCCAGAGCCTCGGCCAGCTCGCCGGCCTCTTCGGTGACCTTGCGCCCGATCTTCTCTGCCCCCTTGTCGAGCAGCGAGCGCACGTAGCTCTTGCCCTCCCGGTTCGTCATGCCACGACCCGCTTTGCGGTCGAGGATCACCGAGAACACCTGGGCCAATCCCGCGGGATCGAACGCACCGGGGCCGTCGTCGTCCTCGCCTTCGATCGGCCGGAAGAAGCAACTCGTCGTTCCCGTATGACACGTGGGTCCGGCCGGATCGGCGGAGACGAGCAGTGCGTCCGCGTCACAGTCGACCCGAAGACTGACGAGCGTCAGCGTGTTTCCGCTGCTCTCGCCTTTCTCCCACAGCTTGGACCGCGAGCGACTCCAGAACGTCACGCGTCGGTTGGTCAGCGTGGATTCCAGGGCCTCGGCGTTCATGTATCCAACCATCAGCACCTGCCCGGTGTGCGCGTGCTGGACGACGGCCGTGACCAAACCCGCCGAATCGGTTCGTAGCGTCGACCACAAAGCTGCCGCGTCGATGGACATCAGGCGCGAGGATACCCGACGGGGTGTGACGCACCCCCCACCGCGCGGTCCCGAAAACGAATCGGCTGGGACGGGCTGCGTCTTGGGGGGCGATGAGCAGGGCGGCATGGGTTCTCGCGTGGGGACTGATCGGTTGTGGACCGGCAGCGGTCGAATCTGGCGGGGAGGCGTCCGAGGACGGCGCGTCCGACGACTCGACGTCGATGGACACCGGCGAATCGTCGGCCCTGACGACGTCGGGCAGTTCGGGAGTCGGCGACGATACGGGCGCAGGCACCACGACCGAGGCCGAACCGTCAGATGGATCGACGAGCCTCGGCGGAACCGGAACGAGCACCGGCGAAGCCGCTCAGGGCTGCCGACCCGTCGATCTGCTGTTCGTGGTCGATAACTCGGGCTCGATGCAAGACGAGCAAGGACGGTTGACCGAGGCG
>JGI12316J15309_10006010_pt1 | contig 12308 bp, 11 predicted proteins | sample MarCyaLeptolynsp_FD_15309 | JGI IMG/M metagenome (IMG submission 15309) | reverse complement strand
GCGCCTTAGAGTTTTTCACAGTTTCACGGAAACAGTGAAAAGCTCAAAGTCCCTGTATTCCGCATTTCTTATCTGTCCAGACGATTCCGTCTGAACAGGAAAAGCTCTGGGGACAGCGGGTCAACAACGTTGTGAGGGTCCAACCGATTTATTCGGATAAAGGTGACCTCCGATTTCAACTCGCGCCCCTCACCGGCGAGGGGAACGCACACCAGAGAGTGCTCGTGAAAATTGACACTATTTTAGGAAATAGTAGGTAATTTTCACAATATTCCCGTCATTAACTCATGTGACCCCAGTCTTTGGATTAGTGGCGAAAGGCCTGATCGGAGCCCACACACGCCGGTCAGGCCAATTTCCTGTTTGACGGAAACGATTGCGGCCATTCGGCGTATCCTGTGGGTGCTGTTTCATGCGGCACGCTCGCAAATCTGGGTTGCTCTGCCCGTTTTCTTTCGTTCCTTAATGTCCGTATTTCTATCTGTTCAGACGATCCCGTTTGAACAGAAAAGTCTCCAGGCAACTCAAAACGACCTGGTTTGATCCCGAGAAATTTCCTTCGGAAAGCCCGGGCGGGATTACAGCAAAGACTGTCCGTTCGCAGAAAGGCTCAGCCGATAGGGAAATGTTGTGTCCGCACCCCACGCGCCGCCGCTCCACTGATCAAATTCTTGAAATGCATGCCTTTGTGTCTTGGCCCGGCACGATCGCCCCTCGCAATATTTGGGGCATTGACGTCTCCATGATCTTCGACGACCACGCCAGAGCGAAATCGAGTTGCCGCGTGCATATCGCCAGAATCGGACAATGTGAAAAATGGCGGAGAGACAGGGATTCGAACCCTGGAGACAGTTTCCCGCCTACACACTTTCCAGGCGTGCGCCTTCGACCACTCGGCCACCTCTCCGTCGTTGCGCCACCGGACAGAACCGGCATGCAACACACCTGACAGACATCAGGCTTTTTCGCTCCGGGCTTGCCCGGCGCCGGCGATTTCCACGCTGGGCAACCACCTCAATCCGCACTTTCCCGGCACGCCGTAACAGGCTGGATTCAAGGCTGGAAAACACCTTGAGCCGGGTCGTGTGGCGCCGGACTATAGCCATAGAAAATCACAGCGCAAGCCCGCATCTGCGCCGCAAAGGCTGTTTGGATGTTTTTTTTGCCGGTGGAGCGTTTCCATGGGGTTCACGATGCGAGACCGATGGCGGTTGCGCGTGCCGGAAACCATGTTCAGTCAAATTTGCAACCTGGGGATTCCACCATTTGCGCGGCGCGACTCAAACGCCTATATGTCTAAAAGTGTTAAGGAGATGCTAAAATTATGTTCGGGTTTTTAGCAAGATTTATCGGCCTTTGGTTCTGGGCCGGTGCGGTGGTCGCGGCAATCTATGACGGGACAAAGAGTCTGGCCGCATCGGAATTTGTCATGACACCGCTTGGCGTAACCTGGTTTGCGCTGCATGGAGAGTCACTGAACGGCCTCCAGGTGGTGATTGAGCGGCATTTTGCCGAGTTTCTCCTCAACAATATCGGCGAATTCGCCGCCGACTTTGCCTATTTCCTTTGGAATCCCGTTATTCAACAGCTGCTGTTGGCGCCGACCTGGGCCGTCCTCGGAGCATTCGGCCTGTTTTTCCTGTGGCTCGGCCGCAGCAAACACCAGCCGACGCGGATCATGGCCCACGCCTGATCCGCATTCCCACCCCATCCTGTTTCGGCCTGGCGGAAACCTGACGTAATTCGGGCCTTACTTGATCCGAAAGCGGGTTTCGCGATACCAATGGGTGATACATCCACACGCGGCATGATTGCTCAGGTTTACAGGATCGCCCATGTTTCTGCTCGACATTCTGCGCCACAAGACCAGTCTGGTCGGCAAACAGGACGCCCTTCCGGGCCGCGACAAGCCGATTTCGGTTCCCGGTGCCCATTTCGTCAACGGCAATCCCCTCGACGGCGAGATTCCGGGCGGATTTGAGGTGGCCATTGTCGCCATGGGCTGTTTCTGGGGCGCGGAGCGGCTGTTCTGGAAATGCGACGGTGTCTGGTCGACGGCGGTTGGCTATGCCGGCGGCATCACGCCGAATCCGACCTACAACGAAACCTGCACCGGCATGACCGCCCACGCGGAGTCTGTGCGCATCGTTTTCGACCCGGCAATCGTGTCCTATGCGGACATCCTGAAAATCTTCTGGGAAGGACATAACCCGACACAGGGCATGCGCCAGGGCAATGACAGCGGCACCCACTACCGCTCTGGGATCTTCACACTTTCGGACAGCCAGGCCGACATCGCCGCGCGGTCGCTTGTCGAGTACCAGCGCGAATTGTCGAGGGCCGGCATCGGGAAGATTACCACCGAAGTCAAGCCCGCCGGCCCGTTCTACTATGCGGAGGAATATCACCAGCAATATCTTGCAAAGAACCCCGGTGGATATTGCGGCCTGGGCGGAACCGGTGTCGCCTGTCCCGCGGGCCTTACCACACCCGCGTAACACGCACCGGAGATCGCTCGAACCGATGCCCTACCGACTGGCCGCAGACGAAGCGATCGACAAAGGCCTCAGGCGGATATTCCTTGAAGAAATCACCAAGGTGCGACGCGCCCTCGACGACGAGGTAAAAACCGTCGAACAGCGCGTGTTCAAGGCGCGCAAACGCCTGAAACGGGCGCGGTCGGTCGTGCGGTTGCTGAAACTGCCGCTTGGCCCGAAAACCAAGGACCGGATCGCCGAAACCCTGCGCGGTGTCGGCAAGGCCCTGTCTCCGGCCCGTGACGCCGACGTTCTGGTCGCGAGCGCCATCACCCTCGCCGAAGCGGCCGGCCCGGACAAGGCGCCGGTGTTTGAAGTGCTGATCGCCAACCTGAAGGCGCGCGCCGACATCATTCATTCAAGGTTGCATGCGGACATGGACGGAAGCCGAGCCGCGATGCGCGCGGCGGAAGCCGACGCCCAGCGCCTGCCGCTGAAATTTCCGGCCGAAACCGTACTCGATACGGCTTTTGAACGGGTTTACGGCCGCGGCCGCGCCTACCGGCAGATCGCCGTGCAGACCGGTCGCGCGGAAGCGTTCCACGACTGGCGCAAATTCGCCAAGCAGCGCTGGCACCTGTCACTTCTGGTGCGCGAACTGCGCGGACCGGATTTTGCCGACACTGTCGCCAGCCTGTCGGCGCTGGGAAAACTGCTCGGCACCGACCACGATTACGCCGTCCTGGAGGATATCTGCCGGCGGCGGCCGGCCCTCTCCGGTCCGGTCAAATACCGACGCCAGATCCGAACCACAATTCGCGCGCAACAGGCCGGGATCAGAGAGAAAGCCCTGTTGCTTGCCGACACCCTTTATGCCGATGATGTCGAAACGGCGCTCAGGACTTTTCAGTCCGCCTACGAGCCCCTGCCGGAGGTTGCAAAGACAGCACTTCGACTGCCGGAAATCCCGGGTGAAAGTCGGTTCACGCGGAATTCTCCTGAAGCACCGCGAGCGGAATAACCGCCAGCGCCGCCTGGTGGGTGGCGTTCAAGAACACCTTTGGAGCACAACCCGCGGCATACGCCTCAAGCCAGCGCTCGGCGCACAGGCACCAGCGGTCACCGTCGTGCAAACCGCGGAAATCGAATTCAGGCCGTGGCGTCGACAAGTCGTTGCCGCGATTCAGCGAGAATTGCAGGAACGCTTCGGTGACCTCGACGCAGACAACGTGCAGGCCGAGATCGTCCGGACCGGTGTTGCAGCAGCCGTCACGAAAAAAGCCGGTCATCGGATCGGTCGAACAGGTCTGCAGCGGGCCGCCGTAGACGTTGCGCGAACTCGGCGGATTGGAGTGAATGTTCATTGCGCCGCCAATACCTGGGTGCAGGCCTGCGGCAGGTCCGCCACGCGTATCTCCCGCCGTTTCTTCACCTTGGCGGTCTTTTTCTTCTTGGTCTTTTTCTTCTTTTGCTCGGGCTTGAGCCACCAGGCCAGGGCCTTGCCACAGCCGTCACCGGCCGGCGGCGCAGCCTGGTTCTTGCAGCCCGCGAAACCCTTCGGACAGGAAAGCCTGACATGGAAATGATAGTCGTGGCCGTACCAGGGCCGGATCTTGCGCAACCACGACCGGTCGCCCGTGGCCCAGTCGCACAGAGCTTTCTTGATTGCCGCGTTCACGAAAATGCGGGCGACCTGTTTGTCGGAAGCCGCGCGACGCAACAGCTTGGCATGATCGTCGGTCCAGACATTCCTGTTGATCCGCTTGGTGCCCTTGCGGACCATGGAAACGTAGCGCGGCTTTTCCCGCTGTTTCCCGCTCAGACGCGCCTTTGGCATTTCCCGCAGCCAGATATCGGCATCAAGTCCGATCTGGTGGCTGGAATGACCCGAGGGCATTGGTCCGCCGCGCGGTTGCGTCATGTCGCCGACCAAAAGGCCACGCCAGCCGATCGAGGGAACATCGGCGGCAAGCCGCTCGATATATTTCACCATGGCGGGATGGCCCCAATTGCGATTCCTGGAAAGCCGGATGACCTGCCAGGACGGCCCATCGGCGGCAAGTGACGTCCCGCCGGCCAGACACCCGCGCGCATAGGATCCAATGGCTCGCGCCTTCAGGTTCGCCGGAGCCTTTGCCTTGCCGAATACGGCTTTTGCCACTGCGTTGCGATTGACCCTTCTGGGAGAGGCCGCATTTTTCGTGGTCGTTGCTGCCGAGCCCGCCTTGCGCTCAACGCCGGACGGTTTCGGGATCGGGACCGACGTTTCCGCTGATACGGCCTGCTGAACGCCCATGGCAATCAGGGCGGACAGGAAGAAACCGGCGAGAGATGGTATTTTCATGAAAAGCCTTCGAGGTCACCTGCAAACAGAAGAATAGGTGGATTCTCGTTTTTTTTCCATACCGACGGCTTAGCGCGAATCGGGTTTCCGCCCGCAGTGCCTCATGAAACGTCGGCCATACGGGTATCGCTGATTGCCTCGGCCACATAATCCAGGGAAACGGCGTTGTCGCGTATGAACCGGTCGGCGGCCTCGTTCAGACGCCTGATGTTACCGGGCCGTGCGTCATCGATGCGTCCGGATCCCGCCGGCAGCTTGCCGTTGATACGGATATAGCGGGTCTCGCCATCCCGGTTCAACAGATGTTCGGCCTGCAACGCCGACATTGCGGCCTGGGAATCGAGAAGAATAGACAGGAGCGGCGATCCATTGGCCGGATTGATCCAGCCCAGCCCACCCCAGCCGGAGGCTTCTTCATGGGAGATCTTCTGTTCTTCGGCGGTTCCGGTACCGATCGACAAAAGCAGGATCTCCTCCGGCCGCCAGCCCAGTTTCAACCCCTCGACATAGGCGACCATGGCCGGATCGTGGGCGACGAGCCCCCCGTCGATCAGGGATTGTTGCGTCCGCAATGTCAGATTGTCGACCAGGGCCGGTTCGAACAGGGTCGGTACGGCGGATGTGGCACGCGCTGCCTGCCAGAAGAGGTAATCGTCACCGGCATCGCCGCCGAGCGCTTCTTTGTTGGACATCAGGACTGGCCGGCGGTTTTCGATGTCGTACGCCGTAAGCAGGACGCCGGTCAGCGCGCTCTGCAACGAAGCCCAACCAAGCCGTGCCTGTAATCGCTTCTCCAACGGTCGGACGTCATAGGTCTCGTCGAACAAGCCGGTTCCGCTGACAATCATGCGCCGGACCCGGAGCGGCAGCGACCGGTGAAAAATGTCGCCTCCTTCATCTTCATAGAATGCGCGCAGGTCGGCGAGCGACATGGCCGGTTTGCCGGGGGTTCCGTCCGCATGCGGTGCTGTCAGGCCGGCGGCGGTGATTCCTCCGGTCGAGGTGCCGCAAATGAGATCGAACAACCGGCAAACGGGTTCGTGAATGCTGCGCTGCCGCAGTCGGCTTTCCAGTGCCTGCAGGATGCGGACCGCAACAAGGCCGCGCATGCCGCCGCCGTCAATGGACAGAATCAGTTTTCGGACCTGCGACATCACCTTGGGCTCTATCCGATGGAAGATTGCGCGGATGATTAGACATCCGCGATTCTTCAGGATCAATACGCAATGTTGCCGCTTGCGGAAAGCGCAATAGACGGAGATCGTCTATTTCCTTGGACTCTGTTGCGGATATGAAGCACTCGCTGCTCAAAAAGCAGGCATTCTCATATACTTGATAAATTTAATCATGTATTAATGCACCGATTCATTGAAGATTGGAGCCCCCACATCGTCGGCTGGCGACGCGTGCCCACATGACCGCAATCGATCCGAAGACGACCAGGCATCCATACCAGATGGTGCGGGCAGTTATGGCAATCGGTTCCATCAGTTCAAGCCCGGACGCCGCCGTTTCCAGCGCCAGGCTGATAAACGGCAATGCGGCCATGCCGGCCACGTAGTTTTCGGTTCTGACCTTGCAAATGGCCCACATGGAAAGGAAAACAGACGGACCCCGCAACAGAATACCGACTGCTATTGCACAGGCCCACAAGCGCCAGTCTACAGCGCGAGCAGGATCGTTGAGCCAGTCAACACTTCCGGAACCGATCATTCGCACACCGGGAAATACAAGTGCAAGTACAGCCAGGGTCATGGACAGCATCACGATGCAGGAAGCGCTTGCAACCAGCATTACCCCCGTCAGGAAGGCGCGCTGTCGCACATTGTCGGTTCGGTTCAGCGGGTGAAGTTCCGCGATCAATGTGGAAACGACCACGCAAAGTTCCGAAAGGATCATCAAGAGGATTGCGGGGTTGCGCCATCCATTCTCCAGATTTGTCGCAAGCAGCGCCAGCCCCGCCACTATGATCGCATGTCCCGGCATCTCACGCAGCGACGGCGTTCGTGCCAGAAACAACCATAGCAGCAGCGCACTGATCGGAACGGAGACGATTCCGAGAAAGGCGGCGTTGGCGGTACTGGTGTGAATCAGCGCCGTCGTGAACAAAGCCGCGGTCGCGACCCGCAGCACTCCGTAGATCCAAACGGAGGGATTGCTCAAGACGTGTATCGCGTCGCCGCGATACCCGGCAACAGCAATCAGAAATACTCCGCCCGCCAGCATCTGGATGAAAGTAAAGAGCCAGGGATCAAAGTGGAAGGAAAACAAGAGGACACGACTTGTCACCAGGAGCAGTGACCAGCTCAACAAGGAGACGCCAACGGCAAAAAACCCACGCCCCGTCATCACCGGTTCCCTACCATTTGAATGCGTCCAAGACGAATGTTGATTGCGGAATTCGTCCAGGCCCATCGACAGCGGGACGTCCGCCGAGACCGGTTCGCACAAGCACAGACGCCAGACCAAAATCCGTCGCGCCCTTTATATCGGTTTCCAGACCGTCTCCGATCGCCAATATCGAATCCGTTGTCAGGCCCTTGCATCGTGTGCCGAGCGCTGCGAAACATTCCCGGTAAATCCTCGCATGCGGCTTTCCGAACCGAATGGTTTGACCACCAAGCCTCTCGTAGTGGTCAGCCAAAGCCCCGGCGCATGGAACGAGGTGCGCCCCGATGCGAACCATTTTGTCCGGATTTGCACAAATCAACGGCATTCCGCCCCAGACACCGGGTAACAGTCCGGACGCATGCGCCTCGACAGATACCGCATGCTCGCTCATTCCCGTGCACAACAGGCCGCCGGCATCCGAGTGGGAGCGACACAATTCGACGCCTGTTCCCGATATTATGGCCCGATCCCGGTCCGGTCCGATGTAATACAGACACTTCGCCCGGCTGCGATCTTCGTGACACCAGTCACCGCGTTTCAAGGCGTTGTGGCAGACTTCGCCGGCCGTCACCACCAGGTCGTAACAATCGTCGCCTATTCCGAGCGTCCGCAAAAACCGGATCAAGGCGCCCGACCGGCGTGCGGTGTTTGACAACAGCGCCACCGGCCCAATGGTCCGCAGGCGCGTCAGGGTGGCAACCGCCCCGGGATAACGTCGTTCGCCATCGCAGATCACACCCCACACATCGACAATGAAGGCCTGGTATGCAGGAGCAATCTCCGACAAGGCGGGATCGGTGGCTAAAGGCTGTTTGAGAATGCCGGGCACCGGTCCGTGCACAAATGTCATCGTCCGGCTCCCATCTTCCGCACCTGATCAGCCATGCGGCTTTCTGTTCCAAGCAAGCGCTCCATGGCCGGCAACATCCGATCAATCATGGCTGTGCGGATCAAGATTCTGCCGTCCTTGAACATCTCTTCAGGGTCCGGCGAGAGGTCGAGCGGAGCAATCAGTCCGCGCAAAATGTCGCTTCGGGTCATGTAGAGGGACCGCAGTTTTTCCTCGACGGTTTGCAGCAACACCCGGGTTTCCGCTGCAACCGAGTGCGGGTAGGTCTCGGCCAACGCCACGGAACCGAAACAAATTCTGACCTCACAGCCGTCGAGGCCGCTGGAATATCCGGGAGAAACCGCGACCCGGGCCTCTTTGAGAAAAAACCGGGCGACATCCACACTGTTGCGGATGACGCCACCGGACCAGGTCCGCCCCTGCAACGGTCTGCACGAAAGCAGCAGCGAGTGACCGGCATCCGGTGTATGGACCAGCCGAAAACCGCCGGACGGCAGGTCCGCTGGCATCCACTTCTTGTTCCAGACGGCGATACACCCGGAAATCAGCTCCACACGGGCCTGGCACTCAGCCGCGTTCTCCCGGAGATAATCAGCATCGTCTCTCAAGGCGGCAAGAGCCATGACCGACGTCAGGCGCGGCACGGAAATGATCGTGCTGACGGAATAGCGTCGCATCTCGTCAATCAGATTTGCCGGACCACACGCCCAGCCAATGCGGATATTGGCCAGATTGTGCGACTTGGAAACGCCGCCCACGGTAACGACCGCATCCGCCATTCCATCCTCGACCGCAAGATAGGCGGCCGGCGGGGCTTCCGGAAATTCGGTCCCGGCAAAGACGTGATCGTCGAGAACGACAAGGTCGCGTCGCGACACAAAGCCGGCGATATCGGCGAGTTCCCCAGGGGTGTAAAGCGCGCCGGTCTGTGTCGGGTTGAACAGAAACAGGCCGGCCGGAGCCGGGCTTCGTCCGGTCAACACCTCGCTGTCATACCAGGCATCGAGCGCGCGCGCCGAAAGCTTGTAGCCGTTCTCGGGACTTGTCGGCACGCAGGCAAGCGAAACTCCGAAGCGTTCGCACCAATCCGGCAACGAATGGTAATAGGTCGGTGCCGCGAGAAACAAATCTCCCGGCCGGGACGCACATTTGAGAAACGCACCGAACAACCGGGTTGTTCCGCATTCAATGCAGATATTGTTCGCCAGCGACGGGGGAATTCCCGCGGTTGCGTACATGTCCGTCAGATGATGCTCCAGAGGCACAAACCTTTGAAGAAACAGATAATCGTCCAGCGCGCAGACCGAGGGGTCGAACAAGGCCTCGATGCCGGCTTTCAGCGCCGCCGGAGGCGGACGTCGGGTGCCGTCGCCGTGGGCAAGCGACAGCACGTCGTCGTCGAACATGGCCGAATGAATCTTTTGCCCGTCTTCGTCAAGGCCCGCCAGTGCCAGTCGACACTGGCGCAGCCGTTCCAGGGCGTCAGTTCCGACATTCCCGGGCGCTGCGCGCGCCCTCAACGGGATAATCCGCGAGCGGACAGAAACCGCCGGTATCGTGTCCCGAGTTCGCCAGCTGCCATGTGCACATCGGCAAGCGCGAGGCTTGGGCACTCATAATCGAACAATTCCTTCATTATCGCCATCTGTGGTTCGGCAAATCTTACCGTGCCGTCGGATTCGATCGATTCGATTCCGTCGTGGACCTGCCCCCTCTCGTTGACATCAACGGCGCCATCCAGAGAGAAATTCTTCGGAAGCGAAATGACGGATTCGCTTTCACTGATCCGGACGGGATACCCGCCCGGCAACCCGTCAGGCCCCGGCGCATGCACCAGGCGAGCATTTCTGCTTTGAAGGGCTTCCAGAATCGCGACCGCAGACGAGGCGGTCACCGGTTGTCCGGCAACACCGCCGGTTCGTCTTTGCCGCGACGTCAGATCCTTGAATATCGCCGCCTGGTCCAATTCGCCGGTGACATCCCCACCATTGACGGCGGCATGAAAGAAAACCGGCGCACCATCGGAATGTCCAAGCCTGGAGAGACGATAACTCACGAAATGATGCCCGCAAATGCGAACCTCGACATCGTTGGGTCGAACATCCAGCGCCTCGGCGGTGGCGATACGCAAGGCTGGAACCACATTGGCTATGTTGCCGATTCCGATTGCAGGCGCCAGACCGTTGCGCGCCAGGACCGGATTGACCGCATCGGGAAACGCCGCATTGACGACAACGGAATCGCTGGAAGCCTCCCGGACGGCCTGCATCAGTTTCAGGGTCGGCGAGAGATGCATTGGCAACCAGGGCCCAAAACGCGTTTCCGCCACCTTGTCGCGAATGTTGTCGGGCAGTTCGTTCACCACCCACCAGGATTGCAAAGACGCCGTGTTGAAGATGACGTCTGGATTTACCTCGGCGATTGTCGCTGCGGAATTGCTGGGGCTGTCCAAATCCATGGCGATCGCCCGGACATCGATGTCCCTTCCCAGATTGAGAACGTGCTGCCGGATCGTATTTGCCTTGCGTACGGCGCTTTCAAAATTACGCGACGCGAGAACAATATTTCTATAGTTGCATCCATGACTCAAAATATAAAGAACGTGACCGGCCAGAATGCCATTGCCAACAATCAGCAGCGTTGCTTCCCGCATATCCAAACTCCTTCCAGACTCTGATCTGCGTCACGGCACCTAACTAATTATGAATATTTTTGTCAAGTTTATTTTGCAACTTTTATTATGTGTTTTGCCGCATGTTTCTGAACCGCCGAAGAGCGACGCCAGGGGGAAAAACGATATCGTGTCAGTTCTGTCTGAAACTGGCGGGCAAAAGGGATCCGGAGCCGGCGCGCCGTCCCGATTTGTCCCGGAGCCAACGGGATTGCTCAGACGCCCGATCGCCTATCGCGTTCGACCGGCCTCGGATCAATCGAAAACGATTTCTCAAAAGACGGTCAGCGGATTGTTGCGCGAATCCGTTTTCACGCAACACATTGTAAGCGAGTGTTGAGGGTGGCAGGCGGATCAGCCGTCCATCTTCAGGGCGGCAATGAACGCTTCCTGGGGTATTTCCACCTTGCCGAACTGGCGCATGCGCTTCTTGCCTTCCTTCTGTTTTTCCAGAAGTTTGCGTTTGCGCGTGGCGTCGCCGCCGTAACATTTGGCGGTCACATCCTTGCGCAGGGCACTAATGGTCTCGCGCGCGATCACCTTGCCTCCGATTGCTGCCTGAATCGGAATCTTGAACAGATGCTGCGGGATCAATTCCTTCAGTTTTTCGCACATGGCGCGACCACGGCGATCCGCCTGTGATCGGTGCACCAGCATGGACAGAGCATCAACCGGCTCCGCATTGACCAGTATCTGCATCTTCACCAGATCACCCGGATTGTAATCTGTGATCGTGTAGTCGAAGGACGCATAGCCCTTGGAGATGGATTTCAGCCGATCATAAAAATCGAACACGACCTCGTTGAGCGGGAGGTCATAGGTGGCCATCGCCCGCGACCCGACATAGGACAGTTCAACCTGAATTCCGCGCCGCTCCTGGCACAGTTTCAGGATCCCCCCAAGGTACTCATCGGGCGTGAGGATCGTTGCACGGATCCAGGGTTCGGCGATTTCACTGATCTTGACCACGTCCGGCATGTCAGCGGGATTGTGCAGCTCTATCTTGCTGCCATCGTTCAGGGCGATCTTGTAGATCACCGACGGCGCCGTCGCGATCAGATCGAGATCGAACTCGCGCGACAAACGTTCCTGGATGATCTCAAGATGCAGCAATCCGAGAAAACCGCAGCGGAAGCCGAAACCGAGCGCCGCGGAACTTTCCATCTCGAATGAAAAGCTGGCATCATTCAATCGCAACTTGCCCATCGCGCCACGCAAGGTTTCGAAGTCGCTGGCGTCAACCGGAAACAGGCCACAGAACACGACCGGTTGCGCCGGCCGGAAACCGGGCAGTGCTTCCGAGGTCGGTTTGCGCTCGTCGGTGATCGTGTCGCCAACCCGGGTATCCGCGACTTCCTTGATCGAAGCTGTAATGAAGCCGATTTCACCCGGATTGAGCACGTCTGTGTTGACCATTTTTGGCGTGAACACGCCGACCCGGTCGACATCGTAAGTGGCGCCGGTTCCCATCATCCGGACCTTTTGATTCTTTTTCAGGGAACCGTCGATGATCCGGACCAGTACAACCACTCCGAGATAGGCGTCGTACCATGAATCAACCAACAGCGCCTTCAA
>JGI12316J15309_10006467_pt1 | contig 12329 bp, 15 predicted proteins | sample MarCyaLeptolynsp_FD_15309 | JGI IMG/M metagenome (IMG submission 15309) | reverse complement strand
CTGGCATGAAATTTCCGAAAGGCCTTGCCGTCTACCCAGGGCTTTGCCGTTCGCTTCACGTGAACCTTTATTTCCAACTGATCGTACCAAATGAGATAGGTAAGACCGGTTACATTGTCGCCAAATATGGTTTGGTACAAAACCGACTTTTGGCCCAGCCCGCCGTCCTTCTTCAGTATCTCCCGTTTTGCGAAGAACCCCTCGCTGTCGGCCAGAAACTGCCGGTGCGCTTCGTCAGCCGAAAAGGCGGTTTCACCGACTGTCCAGACGATGTACGTTTTTCTGCCGTCCCTGAAACCGCGCCTTGAACCGTATTCATCGTCTCGACGCCTGTTTTCGTCTGATTTCATGCCCTTGATCGCCTTTACGTCCGACAGACGAATGGCCCGATCCGCCATCTCTGCGAACGTTTCCGCAGCACCGACCGGCGTCGAGAGGATCCCCAAAACCAAGAAGGCGATCCAGAATATTCTCTGCTCCATTTGGCGTCCCTTCGGCTTTTTTGACAATCAGTGCTCGCGTGCCGGCTATCGCCGGAATCCCGGTGGTTCGGGAAACGGTACTACAGCGTTTTCGTGGATCAATTCTGAAATCTCCTGATCCCTGGGTCGTATGTACCAGAGCGTGTCGGGTGAAATCGGGTCATGCAAAAGCTGCAGAGCTCTTGTTGTGCAAATCGTTTTCGTTCGATCTCAAGCAGATCACACGCGACATGCATTATTGGCGCGATCGTTGAATGGCGGAGCCGCTTTTCGCGGATTGCTTTGGGATATGCCGGCAGGCGGCCGCCGCAAACCGGGTGTGTATCGGCAATGCGCCATTGTAACCCGCAATGTCGCGCGCCAAGGCCCGACGTTCGAAACATCCGATCTCAATCACCGTACGGCATTTTCTTGATATATATACCGGTTAGTCGGTATATATACGGTATGCCACGTCCCACCAAACGCGACCCTGACCGCGGCAATGCCCGCACGCGACTGCTTGATGCCGCCCGCGACGTGATCAGGCAAAAGGGTTTCGCGGCGACCACAATCGATGATCTCTGTAAACACGCAGGAGTGACGAAGGGCGCCTTCTTCCATCATTTCAAGAGCAAAGAGGCGCTCGGAGTGGCCGCGGCCCGGTATTGGGCCGAGACCACGAATGCCGTGTTCGCGTGCGCTCCCTATCACGGTCCGAAGGACCCGCTGGATCGGGTTATCGCCTATATCGCTTTCCGCCGCGCCATCATATCCGACGAGATACCCGCGTTCACCTGCCTCGTTGGAACCATGGCACAGGAGGTCTACGACATTGCTCCCGCTATCCGCGATGCATGCGGGGCCAGTATCCTCGGCCATGCGGCCAGCCTCGAGGCCGACATCCAGGATGCGATCGACGCCCGCGGAATAACGCCTGAAGGCTGGGATGCCGCCAGCCTGGCCCGCCACTTCCAGGCCGTGCTGCAGGGCGGCTTCATTCTCGCCAAGGCAGGAAAAGACCCGGACCTTGCCCGTGAGAGCATCGACCATCTCGATCGTTATGTGCGTCGGCTTTTTGGGCTGGCGGACCAGATTCAGCCCTGAGGAGGAACCATATGCAGCCCAGTCCCTATCTCTTCTTTTCCGGTGACTGTTTCTCGGCGATGACCCTGTACGCTGAAGTCCTTGGCGGCGACGTCGGTTCGGTTATGCGCAATTCCGATGCCGCGGCGCCGGAGGATCGAATGCCCGGGCCGGACAACGCGGTTATGAACATGGTTATCCGCATCGATGGCGGTATCATGATGGGTTCGGACAATTCCGAGGAGCACTATGAGCGGCCGCAGGGCTTCCGCCTGCAAGTGGAGGCTGTCTCCGCCGACGCGTTCGATCGTTTGTACGAAGCGCTTGGCGAGGATGCGCGCGAAATCGCCATGCCCGCTGGAGAGACCTTCTGGGCCGAGCGTTTCGCCATGTTCACCGACCGCTTCGGCACACCCTGGATGCTGAACTTCACCGGTACCAAAGGCACTTGAGGGAGACCATGTCATGAGCAATCCGATCACCATCGGGACACATGTTGACGCTTCCCCGGCGGAGATGCAACGTGACGGCTGGCAAGCAATTCCGGACAATTACGCCGCCTTTGTAATGAGGTCCCGGATATGACCGAGATCGTGACGTGCCTGTGGTTTGACCACGGCGAGGCGGGAAAGGCCGCCGCCTTTTACGCCGACACATTCCCCGACAGCCATGTCGGGCGAATCAATTTCGCTCCCGGGGATTTTCCCGGTGGAGAAGAGGGCGTGGAGCTGACTGTCGAGTTCACCGTTCTCGGCCGGCCGTTCATTGGCCTCAATGGCGGACCGAACTTTACTCCGGATGAAGCTGTCAGTTTCATGATCGTAACCGAAGATCAGGCCGAAACCGACCGCTATTGGGATGCCATCGTCGCCAATGGAGGCAAAGAGAGCGCTTGCGGCTGGTGTGCGGATCGATGGGGATTTTCCTGGCAGATTACGCCCCGGTTGCTGCTCGACCTCAATGCCGACCCCGACCGCGCCAAGGCAAGGCGTGTGTTCGATGCGATGATGACTATGGGCAAGATCGACATCGCCACTCTGGAGAAAGCGGCGAACGGGGAGCAAGTGACATGACCAGGCCAGTGCAACGGGTCCTTGTTTCTCACCGTCGGTTTAGGGCTCGTTTTTGGGTGCGCAATAATCCTCCCTCCAATCCCATGTAATTGGGCGCTCACATTACGGTCGTGCAATGGAGCCGGTGAAGCGTCAGCGCGCCCTGGAAACGATGTCTCGGGCCGCGCGGCCCGCCGCTTCGATATAGGCGGGGTCGCGATGAACGAGGATGGTCGAGAACGCCCCGTCCATCAAAAGCACGATGTGCCGTGCCAGTTCCTGCGGAGCATCAATAGCCTCTTCGGCAAAAATCTCCGTCAGCCACGCCTCGAATTTCTTCTTGTGTGCCGCGCCGGTTTTCATGGCCGGATGACCCGGCATGTTGGCCAGCTCGGCCGCCGTTCGCAAGAATCCGCAGCCCTTCCATTTCGGATGCCGGGCGGATTGCGCCAGATGCAGAAAGATCGCCTCCACCTTGTCGGCCAAGGCGCCGTCCGCCTCGTCGAACCATTTCTTGTAAAGCGCGAGGTTCGGCTGGTCCCGCGACGCCAGGTAGGCGTCGATCAGATCGTCCTTGCTCTTGAAATGGTAGTAGAGCGTCTTCTTGGTGATTTCGGCCTTTGCGGCGATGGCGTCAACGCTCACGGCCCGTATGCCTTCGGCGTAGAACAACCGGTTGGCGGCATCCAGAATGCGATCCTTCGCGGAGGGGTTTTTGTCTGAACCATCTTTCAAGGTCATGATTATGTATACTGAACAGTGAGTATACGTCAATTCGACGGCCGGCTATGGTCTCTGAAACCAAATGGAGTCCTGCATGACCGACCTAGTTGTTTACGAAAAACGCGGCGCCGTCGCCCTGTTGACCCTCAATCGTCCGGAAAAACTGAACGCCCTGAATTATGCGACCAACGATCGTCTGCTGGATCTTCTGGACACGATCGAAGACGATGCAACAATCCGGGCGGTGGTTCTGACCGGGGCCGGAGACCGTGCCTTTTCGGCAGGCGCCGATATTCCGGAATTCACCCTGAGCCTCACGTCCGGTGTCGAGGTTGCCGTCAACGCGTTCTGCCGGCGTGGTCAGGCCATGACGGCCCGGCTGGAGGCCTTTCCCAAGCCGGTCATCGCGGCCGTCAACGGTCTCGCCTTCGGCGGCGGATGCGAGATCACCGAAGCCGTTCACCTCGCAGTGGCGAGCGAAGAGGCGTTTTTTGCGAAACCGGAGATCGCGATCGGGATTCCGCCGACATTCGGAGGAACGCAACGGCTGCCAAGGCTGGCGGGCCGCAAGCGGGCTCTGGAGCTGCTTCTGACCGGGGACAGTTTCTCCGCGCAACGCGCCCTCGATATCGGGCTGGTCAACAAGGTCGTTGCGCCGGAGCGCCTGTTGCCCTCCGCCTTTGAAATGGCCGAACGGATCATCCGGCACTCGCCCCTTGCGGCGTCGCGGATCATTGCTGCGGTAACCAGAGGCATCAACACGACGATCGAGGAGGGGTTGCTCATCGAGCGGGAGCAATTTGCGCGAATGGCCGCGACACGCGACGCCCGGGAGGGCCTGGATGCCTGGATCGCGCGGCGCGAACCGGCCTATACGGGAGATTGAAATGCTGCTGAAACTTGGCGAAAACGCCGGCTTCCGGCGGGTGCCGCGGGGCCCGTCCAAAATGGCACGGCAACCGGAGACCGAACATTCATGATTGCCGTCATATTCGAATCCTGGCCGAGGCCGGGACGTGGCGACACGTATCTGGAAATGGGACAGCGCATGATGTCCCTCGTAGAGGGGTTCGATGGATTTATCTCCATCGAACGGTTCGAGAGCGTTGTGCAGCCCGGCAAGTTCGTCGCCCTGTCGTTCTGGCGGGATGAAGCCGCGGTGGAGGCCTGGCGAAATTGTTTCGAACATCGCCAGGTTCAAGGCCGCAGCAGAGAGACGGTCTTCGATGATTATCGGCTGCGTATCGCCTCTGTGACCCGTGATTACAGTATGAAGGACCGCACGCAGGCGCCGCGCGACAGCGTCGATGCCCACGGATGAAACGGGCATCGCCGCGCCCACGCAAATCAAACCTGTTGTTCGATGCCTTTGCGGGTCCCGTCTCAGATCGGCGCAATCGTCCGGGTGAACGGGTTTTCATAAAGTGCGCCGTGGGATTCGACGCCTTCCTCGATGACGCAGTCGCTGGCCGGCCGGGCAACGCACAACAGCACATATCCGGCCTGTGACTGGCGTCTGTTGAGCGCGGTCGCGCCGGGCTGGCGCACCTTGCCGGAAATCAGTCTGGCGGCGCAGGTGATGCAGCCGCCATAATCGCAGCCGATCGGCAGTTGCACACCCGCATCGAGCGCGGCCCTGTAGATCGGTTGGTCTTCGGCGACGTCCAGCGTCAGGCCGGCGTTGCGCAGTGCGACCCGGTATCGTCTCGCCGGCGCCATCTAGATGGTCTGTCCCAGCTTCGGTTTCCAGAACGGGCGGAACAGTTCGATCTTCGGGCAGCGGTCCATGACCACACGCAGGCCGGCATCCTCGGCGATCCGCGCGGCCTCCTCGTTGTAGACATTGATCTGCGACCACAGAACCTTCGCGCCGACAGCGACGGCTTCGCGGGCGATCCCCGGCAGGGCGTCCGACGAGCGGAACACCTGCACCATGTCGATCGGCTCGTCGACCTCGGCAAGGGACTTGAACACCGGGATCCCGCGGATCTCGACGAGGCCCGGTTTCGGATTGACCGGCTTCATGTTGTAGCCCTGTTCATGGAGAACCCGCAGCACGCCATAGCTGAACTTGGTCGGGTCCGGGCTGGCGCCGACCATGGCGATGGTCTTCACCTCTTTCAGGATTTTGGCGAGATAATCCGCCGGATAGTCCTCTTTGTGATTCATGTAGCTCATCGTGGGCTCCTAAATCCATATATCGGAGGTACAGTCGCCGCCGGGATAGCGGGTTTCATGGCAGCGCGACGGCCCGTTCGGTTCCCCGCCGAAATTGACGATGAAGTCCGGATTGATCGTCATGCCGCCCCTGTCCGTGTCGCAATCGACCTGCAGCATCACGCCGCCCTTGTGGCGTATCTCGGGATAGAATTGATTGTCCCAGGTGGAAAACAGCGAGGTCGTAACGTAGAGCCGCTTGCCATCAAGGCTCAACTGGATCATTTGCGGGCCGCCGGCAATGTCGACGCCGTTCACGGTCGGCGCCCGGTTCAACAGCCCGCCCATCCAGACCTGACCGGTCAGTTCGGGCTTGTGCGGGTCGGAAATGTCATACTGCCTGATATCGCCGTGCAGCCAGTTGCAGAGATAGAGGAACCGGTCGTCCATCGACAGCAGGATAACCGAGATCAGGCCTGGCAGGGGGATCGGCCATTCCGGGTGCGGCTCGTTGCCGACGTCGATGATCTTTTCCCACTGCCAGTCGCCGGCATCGTTCTTCCACCAGTGGATGATGTTGGACGAAAGAGCCGCGCCGACAAATCCGTGTGACGAGTCCGGATCGTGGTGGAACCGCACCTCAAGCGGCACCAGACCGTCTTCGCCGAGGTAGAAGGTCTGTCTGGGCTCCTTCTTTTCGAAATCCCAGAGGTGAATTTCGCGCCCGTAGATCAGCTTGCCGACATGTTCGAGATCGAAGCCCGGCATGAACGTGTTCGGCGCCGCCCATTCGGACGAGACCATGACATTGTGGCGCGGCTGGTACCAGAAATCGTAGCCGAACTTGATGTCGCCCATGGAATTTTCCCAGCGGCCGACAATGTTGAAATCCTTGTCCAGATGCAGATAGCCGCCGGGCGCGTTGCCCTTGGCGTCGCCCAGCATGGAAATGATGATGTCGGCGCCAAGGCAATGCACGGTGTGCGGGGCCGAGAGGTTGGTCTTTTGTTTGATCTCTTCGCCCGACACCACCTTGTGCAGGCGCGGATTGCGCGGGTCCGTGGCGCAGTCGACGATGTGAAGGTTGGTGCTGCGCACGCCGGGGACGATCAGATATTTGCGTTCCATACCCGCATCGTCGAAGCAGGACGAACAGGCATTCCACCCCATGTGATGCAGCTCGTCGCCGATGCCCGGCATTTCGCAGCGGCTGATCACCTGGCTGTATGTCGGGCTGTCGGGGTCGGCATCGATGGTGGCGAGATAGTCCGGCTTCTGGATGCCGGTGCCGACATAGATCGCAATCGTGTAGAGCAGCTTCTCGCGCGGCGCCTTCATGGCCTCGGCGGGCGATGCATAACCGGGGCCGCAACACGCCTTCAATCCGTTTTCGGTCATTGGAGCCCCTTCGATATGATGGTATCTTCTATGTAGCAATTATCATATTGTGATAAAATATTCTGTAAAGTAAGAATGTGATCCATGAACCTCGATCGTGTCATGTCCGTCCTGGAAACCGTCGCCATTGCCGGACGGGCGGTCTCGCCCTCCGACCTGCATGCTATGACCAGGCTGCCGCTTCCAACCTGTTACCGACTGCTGCAATCGCTCGCCGAGCACGGCCTTTTGGATGAGCAGGAAGAGAAATCTCGGTATCTTGTTGGCGACCGGCTGGTGCGTGTAACGCACCTGGCCAAGACCGACGCCGATGTCTGCGCCATTGCCGCGCCGGCGCTCAAGGAGACGGCGATCGCGTTCGGCGAGGCGGTGTTCCTGTCCCGGTTCCGCAAGGATGGCGTCGCCATTGTGCATGTGGAAACCCCATCCGATCCGGCCATCTCCTATGTGCATCCGGGTCTGGGCTATCGACCCATGCACGCCTGTTCCTGCTCCAAGGTGATCGCGGCCTTTGCCGACGAGGCGTTTCGTGAAACGATCCTGAACGGTCCGATGAAGTCCTATACCGAACAGACCCGGGTCACCCGCGATGCGCTCGAGGCGGAGTTCGACCGGATCCGCGAGACCGGGTTTGCCGAATGTGTCGAGGAGATCGAGGTCGGTGTCTCCAGCGTCGCCGCGCCGGTGACGCTGGACAATGTCGGCACCGTCTTCAGTGTCGGTGCGACGGGGCCGATCCGCCGGTTCACGCCGGCGCACCGGTCCGAATTGGGCGCCCGCCTGATCGGTCTTGCGGGCACCGTCGGAGAGGCGATTGCCTTCAGGGGCTAAACCGGGCGGCATGCTTCGGATCCTGCGAGAGCGGGGGACTGGCATTGCGACGCAGGGGCATCCGTACCGATTGTTTTCTCCGATTGAATCGGAGATGGTAACGGTCAAAGCTGAGAGAGCACGTTCAGGAGGAAGTCATGGTCCGTCATCTCGAAGACCGGACGATTCAGGAGTTTCACGACAAGGGCGCGACCGTCCTGCACGGTGTGTTCGCCGACTGGGTCGAGACCTTGCGGGCCGGTGTGGCGGCGAATATGGACGATCCGGATCCGAACGCTCGGATCTACAAGGGCGAGAAAGGCGGCGGCCGGTTCTTTGTCGATTATTGCAATTGGGCGCGGATCCCCGAATACAGAGACTTCATCTTCAAGTCGCCGGCAGCCGAGATCGGGGCGGAACTGATGGACAGCAAGTCGGTGCAACTGTTCCACGAGCATGTGCTGGTCAAGGAGGCGGCGACCGGCGTGCCGACGCCCTGGCATCAGGACGCGCCCTATTATTGTGTCGACGGTCCCAAGACGGTGAGCCTTTGGATCCCGCTCGACGAGGTGCCGCGCGAGACGACCCTGGAATTCATCTCGGGATCGCACAAATGGGACAAATTCTACCGGCCCCAGCGCTTCAACGGCGAACCGCTGAACGCCAATGACGGACTGGAGGATATTCCCGATATCAACGGCAAACGGGACGATTTTGAAATCATCGGCTGGCCGGTGAGCCCGGGCGATGCAATCGCCTTCGATTACCGGACGATCCACGGCGCGCCGGCCAACGACAGTCCGAGCAGTCAGCGCCGGGCTTTCTCGCTGCGGCTTGTCGGAGACGATGTGCGCTTCGTGCGCCGCGAGGGGATCGTCACGTCGCCGCCGTTCAATCAGGTCACGCTGCAAAACGGCGATCCACTGGTGGCCGACGAGTTTCCGATGCTGATTGGCCGGTAGGAGGCTATGATCGCCGGGCAGTCGATCCAAATCGATTTGACCTGATCGAACCCACTTGACGGTCTGCCCGGGCCGTCAGGCGTTTGGCTGTTTCGATCCTACAGATCCTTCACCAGTCGCAACGCATCGTAAATCGCGGCATGGGTGTTGCGGGCAGAGACCGCGTCGCCGATGCGGAACAACTGGAAGCTGCCGTCCTGATTGCGCCTGAGGTCCTGTTTCCGCCCCATGATCAGGGCCTTGTGATCCACCGCACCGCCATTGGAACTCAGCGGCTTGAGGGCGTGATAGAGCTCGTCCAGCGGCAGGGTACCGTAATTGACGACGACCTGGTCGTATTCCACCCGGTGAGTGTGGCTGCTGTAATCCGTGCCGATGGTGGCCGTCAGATTGTTGCCGGTCCGTTCGACATCGAGCAAACGCCGCGTCACGGTGAAGGTGACGTCCTTGTCCTGCAGGGCGCGCATATAGGGCACCAGGTTCATGCCCATGATTTCCGGGGAAAAGGTGCGGTCCGGGGTCATGACCTCAACTTTCGAACCGGCATTGGCCGCAATCTCTGCCGCCTGCAGCGCCGGGTGGTCGCCGCTCTCGTCGTAGATCAGGATATGGTCGGCGGGTTTGACGTCTCCGGCGATCAGATCCCAGCCGGTGACGACGTGACTGGCTTCCTTCCCGCTTTCGAACAGTTCCGTGTTGGGCAGGCCGCCGGTAGCGACGATGACCACGTCCGGACCGAGGGCCGTGACGTCGCCGGCCTCGGCCCAGGTGTTGAAATGAAAGACCACGTCGCGGGCGGCACATTGCGCCATGCGCCAGTCGATGATCGACAGCATTTCGCGGCGGCGCGGGTTTTGCGCGGTGAGCCGGATCTGGCCGCCCGGATCGGGCTGGGCCTCGAACACCTCGACCGCGTGCCCGCGCTCGGCGGCGACCCGGGCCGCTTCCATGCCGGCGGGACCGGCGCCGACAATGACAACCTTGCGCTTTTGCTCTGCCGGTTTGATCTCATGCGGCATCGTCAGCTCGCGCCCGGTCGCCGCGTTGTGGATGCAAAGCGCCTCGCCGGCCTGGTAGATCCGGTCCAGGCAGTAGGTCGCCCCGACACAGGGGCGGATATCATGCTCGCGGCCTTCTGCGATCTTGCGTACGATGTGCGGATCGGCCATGTGCGCGCGGGTCATGCCGACCATGTCGAGCAGACCGGCTTCGACCGCATGGCGGGCGGTCGCGACATCGGGGATCCTGGAGGCGTGAAAGGTCGGCATGCCGGTCGCCTGCCGGACGGCACCGGCAAAATCCAGGTGCGGCGCGCTTGGCATGCCCTGCACCGGAATGACGTCGGTCATGGCCGGATCCGTATGGACGCGGCCGCGAATGACGTTGAGGAAATCGAGCTGGCCGGTCGCGGCCAGGATTTTCGAAATTTCAAGGCCTTCTTCCGGCGTGATGCCGCCTTTCTGGGCTTCGTCGGCCGTGTAGCGGAAGCCGACGATGAAATCGTCTCCGACCCGCTTGCGAATGGCGCTCAACACGTCGAGCGGAAACCGCAGGCGGTTTTCCAGCGTGTCGGCGCCGTAGGGCCCGACAAGGTCGTTGGTCAGCGGCGACCAGAACTGGTCCAGAAGATGGCCGTAGACCTGCAGTTCGATCCCGTCCATGCCGCCTTCCCGCATTCGTTCGGTCGCGTCCGCGAAATCGTTGATAATGCGTTCGATGTCCCAGTCCTCGATCAGTTTCGGAAAGGCGCGGTGCGCCGGTTCCCGGTGTTTCGACGACGAAAGGGAGGGCAGCCAGTCGCCCTTGTTCCAGGTGGTCCGACGGCCCAGGTGGGTCAGCTGGATCATCACCGCGCAGCCATGTTCGTGACAGGCATCGGTCAGGTTGCGGATCCAGGGAACGACGTCGTCGCTGTAGGCGAGGATGTTGTTGAAGACCGGCGGGCTGTCGCGCGACACGGAGGCCGAGCCCGCCGTCATTGCCAGCGCGATCCCCGCTTTGGCGCGTTCCTCATGATAGGCGCGATACCGGTCCTTGGGCATGCCGTCTTCCGGATAGGCCGGCTCGTGGCTCGTTGTCATAATCCGGTTTTTCAAGGTCAGATGTTTGAGCTGGAAGGGCTGCAGCAGGGGATCTCTCGACATCTCGTTCCTCGCAATCAGGCTGGCACAAACGACTTGACATATGTGTCAATTTTGCAAGCTAGCGTCCAATTGACACATATGTCAAGTTGTCTAAGGTGACCGCCATGACACACACGGTTTCCCGACGTCAGCGCGGTTCGAAAGAGATCTGGCTGAACGCGGCCTATGAGCTTCTGATCTCCGGCGGCATCGAGGCGGTCAAGGTGATGGTGCTGGCCAGGCATCTCGACCAGACGCGAACGAGCTTTTACTGGTATTTCAAGGACATCGCCGAACTGCACGATGCCATGATCGCGCGCTGGGAGGCGCAGAACACCGGACAGCTTGTGGGCCGCTGCGACATGCCTGCCCGGACGATCTCAGAGGCTCTGTTCAACCTGATGGATTGCTGGCTCGATCCGTCCCTGTTCGATTCAACCCTCGATCTCGCCATCCGCAATTGGGCGCGGACCGACCCGGCGCTACAGGAACGTCTGGACGCCGCCGACGCGCAGCGTATCGCGGCGATCGAGGCCATGTTCCGGCGCTTCGGCTATTCCCGGGAGCAGGCCGAGGTGCGCGGCCTGACCGTAATCTACACCCAGATCGGCTACATCTCCATGCGGGTTACGGAGGATAGGCAGGAGCGGCTGGCCAGGGTTCGGCACTATGTGGAATTGTTCGCCGGTTGTGTGCCGGACGAAGCGGAGGTGGACGCGTTTTGCGCAAGGCATGAAGGGGGTGTTTCCCGAGCTTAGAGCTCGTGATTTTTTGTCTCACGGCCGCAGGCCTCCGACGGGGCGGGCTCACGCCCGGCGCCCGTTGGGCTTGCGAACCCTTGCGGGTTCGGGATTGTTTCCCTTGTTTGCGCAGTGCGATTTGTCCCGTTTACTCCCGGCGCCTGGTGGTTCATCTTGCCGTCGCGGTCGGGGTGCAAACGAACCCGCAGGGTTCGCAAGCCCAACGGGCGCCGGGCGTGAGCCCGCCCCGTCGGAGGCCCACGGCCGTGAGACAAAATTATACCCGCAAGGGTTCGCAAGCCCAAGGGGCGCCGGGCGCGAGCCCGCCCCGTCGGAGGCCTGCGGCCGTGAGACAGAAACAGAACAGGATCTTTCATGCAGGACGCAAGCACAGTCCGTCCAGGCGAATTGGTGGCCGATGTCATCCTGTCCGAGGACGCCGCGATTTCTTTCATCGGCACGATACATACACCGTTTGCGAGCCGTTCCGATTGCCCGCGCCAGGGCAGTTTCGACGGTCCGGTCTGTTCGATCGTTCTGAAGCGGCAATGGGTGCCGGCGCTGGAAGGGCTTGGCGAACACGAGCGCATCGAAGTGTTCTATTGGCTCGACCGCGCATCCCGCAATTTTCTGCTGCAGAAACCGCGCAACGGAAAGGGTACTGGAACTTTCGCGCTGCGATCGCCGAACCGTCCGAATCCGATCGGCGTATCGCTCGTGACACTGGAGCGTATCGAAGACAATTGCCTGACCGTCCGCGGTCTCGACTGTGTCGACGGCACTCCGCTGGTCGACATCAAGCCGGAACGGCGCGATG
>JGI12316J15309_10020633_pt1 | contig 12332 bp, 13 predicted proteins | sample MarCyaLeptolynsp_FD_15309 | JGI IMG/M metagenome (IMG submission 15309) | reverse complement strand
GGTCGCAAGGTCCCCACTGGGGGGTTTGGGGGGCTACCCCCCAAGATAAATTTGGCTTTTGGACCAAAAACTCTCACTTCATTGGTAGCCCAATCAGGGTAATTTTTTCCTGTCGTTTGTTAAATTTCTGAAAGCCTTGTACAGAAGGTTTTTTGCTCGATAAATCGAGCAGCTAACTTTTCAAATGAGCGAACGTTGAGTACTCCGGGTGAACAAAATTTTGGGTGGGATTTCAATTCTCCGCGTCCCCGCGTCTATGTTGAGATTAGACTGTCTTCTTGTGCTAACTACATCCTGCTGAGAATCTTCTGAACAATTTGCATACCTGTTACTGCTTCCCAGCTAAATAGACCCAGAAGAATCACAGTCAGGGTAATGTGGCTATAGCGTGCCCAAATTTTACCTTTTTGCATAAACGGAGTTAGAGAAGCAGAAGTGGCAATAATCCCGACCATGCCTAAGCCAGCAAGCAAATGAGGTCCAAAAAACAACTTGCCATTATTAATGTAAGTCACAGCCATTGCTGTGAGCATAGCTATGACCATAAAAGATAGCAGCAGTGACCCAACTTGATGATGTTTGTCATTGTACTTACCTTTGAGCAGCTCTTTTTTAGCTTTTCCTTTAGCTGCTCTAGTCTCGCGGATTTTTAGACCTAGATATAAAGCATAAATACTCATCCCAAACAGTACCCACATCACAATTGGATGGATAAATTGGGACCAAAACTTAACTGACTCGAGAATTTCGAGGTTCATAGTGTTCTCAACAGTGCTTCAAGGATCTTAATAAAATCAACTTAACATAACTTTACTTATCTATAAGTAGCATTGGGAAGTATGGGAAGCTCAAAATCACCAATAACCAATGACTAATGACCAATAACCAACTCAAACGAAAACTCAAGCAAGGTGAAGTCGTAATTGGTCCGTTTATGAACTGCGCCTATCCAGCCTTTATCGAAATCTGCGGACATGCAGGATTTGATTTTGCTGTGATTGACTTGGAACATGGTTCCCTGCACACCCTAGCAGCGGAAGACCTCTGCCGTGCAGCGGATTGCGTCGGACTCGCCCCCATCGTCCGAGTCCGAAAGAATGATGGACCACAAATCCAACGTGCTCTTGACATTGGTAGTGCAGGGGTTCAGATACCTCAAATTGAAACCATTGAGGAAGCTGAAGCTGCTGTTAGAAGTGCCAAATATAGTCCTCTTGGTTCCCGTGGTCTTTCCTTCTGTACCCGTGCCGGAGTTTATGGAGCAGCAGGCACACAAATTACCAACCAGATGAATGAGGCATCTTTGGTGGTAATTCACATTGAAGGTCAGCGTGGTTTAGAGAACCTTGAAGAAATTATCAGTGTGCCTCAGATTGATGTGATTTTTCTAGGTCCTTATGACTTATCTCAGTCCCTAGGTATTCCTGGTCAAGTCAGCGATCCCCGTGTTATTGAACAGATGCAAAGGGCAGTAAGTACTATTCGCAATACTGGCAAAGCAGTTGGCACTTTTGCTGACAATCCAGAAGTTGCCAAGCGGTGGATTGACGTGGGAGTGCAATATGTGGGACTAGGGGTAGATGTTGGAATTTTTTTCAAGGCATGTCAGGCATTGGTTAAAGCTGTGCGTTGTTAGTTATTGGTCATTGGTCATTAGTCATTGGTCATTAGTCATTAATTCCCGATTCCCAATTCCCGATTCCCAATTCCCAATTCCCAAGCTTAATTACCTCTAGTGATATCAATAGTAATTGTGCCGCCAAAATCTGGGATGGGAGCATTGGGTTTGCATAATCGAACCTGAACTTGTTGTACCCCCTCTAACTGGAGAATAGCATTAGCGATCGCAGTTGCTAATTTTTCGATCAAGGCATATTTTGAGTTTTTCACCAACTGCTTTACTGTCTCAATAGCACTGCGATAGTCAAGAGTATCAGCAATGTTGTCACTCTCTCCTGCTGAGGATAAATCTCGCCAGATAGTCAGATCAACTTCAAACCACTGTCCTAGTACCTGCTCTTCTGGTAAGTAGCCTGTGTAACCGTAACAACGAATTCCGCTCAGTTGAATGCAATCCATTAAGTTCTCTAATCTTTTTCTTATATAGTCTATAGCACTAGGTTGGGATTGTAGATTTACCCTATTGCTTTTACAAAGAAAAATTTACTTTTATGGTACAATAAAGTGTTTTGGCAAATCACTATGTCTAACGCAAAGATACTCAACCCAAAGACCTTTGGCTATTGGGCATACCTAGCTATTGAAAAGCACTTCGAGAAAATCCTTAAGCACGAAGCTGAAGTTCTCAAAGATAAAGATCCCGAAGAATTACACCAAATGCGTGTTGGGATGAGGCGTTTGCGTACAGCAGTTAAGGGTTTTGAGGGAGCTATCTTACTGCCAAAAGCAGCTAAAGAAAAGAAAATTGCTACAGTTGCTCGAATACTAGGAGAGCTCAGGGATCTAGATGTCCTCAAAGAGGCTCTCAAAAATAAGTATCTCCCAGCGCTACCAACAGCAGAACAAGATATCCTCAAGAAAGTTTTAGGAACTCTAAAGAAACGGCGTCAAAAGTCACTAGAGCGGGTTCAAACAACCCTCAAGCAGCCATGCTACCACTCACTTAAGCAGGGTTTGCAAAACTGGCTCAAGCAACCTACTTACGGACAACTTACTGAATGGGCAATTGAAGATATTCTGCCAGATTTGTTGTTGCCATTGGTGAGTAAACTGTTACTGCATCCAGCTTGGCTGGTAGGAGTCAAACTCGAAGATGGACAGATAGATGTCCCTAGCGCTCTGAATTCTGAAATAGTGGCGCAGCTGTTAGACTCTCATGGCGAAAATCTTCATCACCTACGTAAGCAAGCCAAGGGAGTGCGCTATCAGATGGAGCTATTTACCAATTTCTACGGCTCTACCTATAAGAATTATGTTAGAGATATCAAAGCAATTCAGAGGATTGTCGGAGAAATTCAAGACAGTTTTGTCTTGGCAGCATTTCTCACGGATACCCTAAAATCCAATTTAAGTGGTCAAATGCCAACTCTTGCCACACAATTAACTGACACTCGCTACCAATCATGGCAAGAATGGCAGCTTCTACAGCAGCGATACCTCAATCCTCAAATTAGAAAAGACTTCCATCAAACACTGCTACAACCAGTTCCTCTGGTCAGTCAACCGGAAACGGTGAGTGATCAACTAATCAAAAATGACCAGCTGAGGGTTATTTCATAAAATCTTAAAATGTTTAATCTGATGATTACCAGAGCTTTACCTTAGTAGTTTAAATTAAGGCTACTTATCCTGTGTCAGTTTTGGCAAGGCCCTCAAAGAGTTGCAGATTATGCCCCAAACTTCCAGAACAGTTCTAGAGATTGTTCACTCCGAACCAATCGAAGGACGTCGCTTACATTTTTATCCCAAAGGGGAAAAGATTCCTCTTGTTTCCCAAGGTGTTTGGCAAGTTTGCGAAGGTATAGTCCAATTGAGCACCTTTCACCCTGGTGGTGAAGAGGTGTGGCTTGGTTGGGCAGCACCTTCAACTTTCTTTGGACAATGGTTTTCTCTGCTACCAGCTTATCAGGGGATCGCTCTATCTGATGTGTATCTCACCTGGTTTTCCCTCTCAGAAATCAATGCATCTCCCCATCTAGCTCAAGCGGTTTTACAGCAAATGGTACGCCGCATGCGACAGACAGAAGCATTGCTGGCAATATCCGGTCAACGCCGTGTTCAGGAGCGCTTACAACAGTTACTATTGTTGATGAAGCAGGAAATTGGTCAACCAGTAGCGGGAGGTACTCGTCTGGGTGTACGTCTGACCCATCAGAACTTAGCCAATGCCATTAGCACCACAAGAGTGACCATTACACGGCTGCTCAACAAGTTTAAGCAAGAGGGTACAATTACCTTCGATGCTGAGCGCTACATCATCCTGAACAAAAATAGTTTCGATAATCTTTATAATTAGTAGCTTATTTTGGCGATTGCCACATTATCCTAGGAGAATGACAGCTTGACAAATCGCGAAAGTCATTTGTCCTTTGTTATTAGTCATTAGTACAAATGACAAAAGGTACAAAATTCCACAATTTTAGTGGGATGAGCTTGATAAGTTGCATTCTACAGGAGTAGAGCCCTGTCTCTCGACACTATTTCAATTCCATCGGCAACGGGTAAGAAACCTGCTGGGTTGATTGTGGTTTTACATGGTTGGGGTGCCAATGCTCAAAGCTTAGAATCTTTGGTAGCAGCCTTAAATCTTCCCAATTACCAATTTCTCCTACCTGATGCTCCCTTTCGTCACCCTCAGGTATGGGGTGGCAAAATGTGGTATGACTTACAAAAAGAAGATTATTACGGAGTGGCAGAAAGCCAAGTTCAATTGACCAACTGGCTCAATTCTTTGAAAGCTACTACTGGTATTCCTCTCTCGTCCACTATCTTGATGGGTTTTTCCCAAGGTGGAGCGATGGCTCTAGATGTGGGGTTAGGTTTAGAGGTAGCAGGTATCATCTCCCTGAGCGGCTATCTCCATCGGACACCCGAAAAGGTTGAGCCACCCTTGCCTTCTGTCCTAATTGTTCATGGTAGACAAGATACCGTCGTACCTTTGAGTGTGACTCAAGATTTACGGGATTATTTAATGAGTCTGGGAACGCCAATGCAGTACAAAGAATTTGATATGGGCCATGAAGTAACACCAGAAGCCTTGGTAGTGATTAGGGAGTTTATTTTATTGAACACTTAAAACTGGGAATGGGGAATTGGGAATCGGGAATGGAGATGTTGATTCAAGATTTTCGTTTCCCCTTTACCCATAAATGGAAAATCGACTAGTACCGCTGCGCGGCGAAAACAACCCACTAGGAGAGAGAGCGATAGAATCCTTACTCTTGTATAAGCATTCTTAATTCTTAATTCTTAATTCTTAATCCCGCGCAGCGTTACTAGGCTCATTCACTAGAAATTTACTTAAAACTTCTTATTGTTTTATCCAGTGTCACCAAGCTATGGCGATAATAGAGGGAGTGGCTGTCTGAGCAATGCAGCGCTTAACAAAGATGCTAATCATAGGGAGGCGTGAGCGATGGCAACTTTGACTATTGGAGAGCGTGATTTGTCTGCTCTCACCGCAGAAGACGTGGCAGAACTAGCTGTGCGTCTGGAGCAGGATGATTATACGAATCCTTTTGAAGGGCTAGATGATTGGCATCTGCTACGTGCACTGGCGTTTCAGCGCCCAGAGTTGGCAGAACCCTACTTCTATTTATTAGATTTAGAGGCTTATGATGAAGCTTAAGCTCATGTAACCAAATCATTTCTGATGAATGAGGGTAGACGAGTTCTGATTGGTGTAGGCGGCGGTATCGCTGCCTATAAAGTTTGTGAAGTTGTTTCTACCCTCTTTAAGGCTGGGGTACAAGTTAGGGTAATTCTCACCCAAGCAGCTCAGGAATTTATCACTCCCCTGACTTTAACTACCCTCTCGCGCCATCCAGCTTATACTGATGAGGCTTTTTGGCAACCAACCCATAAACGCCCAGTGCATATTGAACTGGGAGAATGGGCTCAATTATTGGTCATTGCTCCTCTTACTGCTAATACTTTAGGTAAGTTAGCTTATGGCTTAGCAGATAACTTACTTACTAATACAGTCTTAGCTTCTCGTTGTCCTATCTTGCTAGCACCGGCAATGAATACTGAGATGTGGGAGGCGCAGTCAGTGCAAAGAAACTGGCAGGAACTGTTAAAAGATTCTCGGTATCATAGTGTGGGGCTAGGTTCGGGACTGTTAGCTTGTGACCGGGTTGGTGTCGGACGTATGGCAGAACCGACTGAGATTCTGGCAGCAGTGTCATCTTTATTGCACAGTGGTGGTAAACGGGACTTACTCGGTAAGGAAGTGTTAATCAGTACTGGGGGTACGAGAGAGCATCTAGACCCAGTACGCTTTATTGGTAATCCCTCTACTGGCAAAATGGGACTAGCTTTGGCGCAAGCCGCTAAGTATCGGGGAGCAAAGGTGACTTTGGTACATGCACCAGCAACTTGGGAAGTACCCCTAGGTATTCGGACAATACCAGTAGTAAGTGCTGCCGAAATGCGGCAGGCGATGCTTTCGTGTTTCTCGGATGCAGATGTGATTATGATGGCAGCAGCAGTAGCAGATGTGAAGCCTGCTGAATACGCTCCAGATAAGTTACCTAAACACTTGCTTCCTTCTGCCCTTACCTTAGAAGCAGTACCAGATATTTTGGTAGAGTTAGGAAACAAAAAGCAACCTCATCAGCGCTTAGTTGGGTTTGCTGCTCAAACAGGAGACATTCTCACACCAGCTTGGGAAAAATTAAAACGCAAGCAACTAGATGCGATCGCAGCTAATCCCATTGATCAACAAGGAAGCGGTTTTGGCAGTGATACCAATCAAGCTATTTTTCTAGATGCTCAAGGACGCCAGCAACAAATTGCACCTTGCTCTAAGTTGCAAATGGCTCACTATTTGTTGGACTTTGTAATTGAGAATTGAGAAGTAGGGTTTAGTAAGTAACCACAAAGACACAAAGGTTAGCTATCAGCTTTTGTATAAATCACCAATGACCAATAAGCTATCCTTTCTGTTATTCTAACTTCTGGGTGTTCAGAATAGCTCACAGTGCTATTCTGAACAACTTCATCTGAGATTTTGGATAGATAGGCTAACAAAACTATGGACTTTTATGTCAAGGAAGTGGCACTTGACTCTCTAACGCCAGAAGTTATTAACAAGTTTTCTAATGGCAAGAGTAGATATAACTGTATTTTTGACTTAACCTTAAAGGGTGAACTTGAGATCAAGTTATTTATTGATAGAATCAATAGCATATATGACCAGTTTTTGGGAGTCAGAGGACTCAGTAGCAACGGTGGGCAGCGCAGAATATATCCTTATCTGTGTATAGCTTTCTGTAAAAGTGAAAATGAGCCTCAAGAAAATGGTTTTCCGCTTTATGATTTTCTCAGCTTTGAAGTAGTCAGTCAGGGCGGTGTGTCATCATCAGGATTAGGGATTATGTTGTCCACATATATCCACGATCTTGACCGAGAAATGTTGGAACAAAAGGATTCCCTGCAAGGTAATATCAGTCTATCTGTAGCTTTATGGAATTCTCTATTTGAAACAACTTCTTTGAATAATGGTGTTGCTCCCCTTGCCGGAAAATACCCGATTTTCGTATTTCCTCAGCAAAATTATCAAATTGGACTCAAGTCAAATACCAATGACTATATGAGTGAACTAGGACTAAGTATGAAACTTGACTATACCCTAGATGGGTATCCAATGAGGATTTTTTACAAACATCATCATTATGATGGATATACCTGCACAAATGAAGTATATTTATCGATTCTCGCTATAGGTCAAGTGTTGTTAGAGATGACAAGACCTGATCTTTACCCAAGTAACTCAAGATTAATGCCATTCAACAGAGAGAATTTTACCAATGAAGTCAAGTTAAGGCAAAAGCAGACTATCATCGATTGGTTAGAAAAGCATGATTTACAAAAAAATGCCAGTCTTTCTGCTTACTGATATTCCTCTTTTTTCTTATACATTTCCTTGACTTAAAATATTGGTGAAGGTGGTTATATATGAGACTCCTGTGATTTTAAGCTCATCCCACTTAATGTAAGTTCTGGGATGCAAGAGTTTTTTCAAATCTCATTTGTACCAATAACCAATGACTAATGACCAATGATAAAGTGGCGGGCGGCTATCCTTCTCATCACTAGAAGTAATTGGCTTCCCGCCACTTTTTGTGAGTAAGTCTCTAAAAATTGAGGTGTTTGCCAATAGGTTATGCATGAATAGAGTACTTGATCAAGAAACTGTTCCATTGGCTAAGAAAGCCTTGTTTCTACCTTTCTTGGCATTACTAATAGGAACTTTTATCCTTGCATTTGCTGCAATTCTCACGAGATTGACCGAGTTTGAGCTGGGAGCTAGTGCAACTGTCTTTAACCGATTTTGGATCGCTGTCGTTACCTTCAGTTTATGGGAGGGCCGCAAACTTGTATTCTCTGGGAACCCTCAACAAGCATATAAGTTACCAAATATGCTTCCTATTAAGGATGTAATATTGTTGGTAGTAGAATCTTCAATGAGTTGTAGTTGCATATATTTGTGGGCTATTTCACTAACTCAGACTAGTGTAGCCAATGCCAATTTATTACATAACATGACTCCTATCTTTGCAACTCTTGGTAGTTGGTTGATTCTCAAGCGGCAATTTGACAATTGGTTTCTCGTTGGTCTAGGTGTTGCCTTATTCGCTTCTAGTTGTATTGAGTTTGAAGATTGGACTATTGCTCCTAGCAACTTTACTGGAGATATGCTGGCACTGCTCTCTTCCGTATTTTATGCTGCTGCACTTTTAGCTCGTGAATCGTTACGCAATAGATACTCAGTCACCACAGTTTTATTATTGAGCTGTTGCTTAAGGGCTATCTTAGCTTTGGGAGTGGCTTCAATCACTGAAGATCGTCTCTTCCCTATGGCCCAATCAACATGGTTTTCTGTTCTGGCTTTAGGCATCATTGTACAGGTTTTTGGGCATGGTCTATTGACTTACAGCCTTAAGCACTTTTCCTCTAGTTTTGTCGCAGTATGTCTCTTGCTAGAGCCACTGATTACGGCTTTATTTGCTTGGATTATCTTTGATGAACAATTGACTCTACTCAATATTACTTCCTTAATTGTTGTTATTGCGGGAATTTATCTTGCTAGTTTAGGAAAGGGTGCTCAAAAACCAATTGCTCCTCAACAGGAGTCGAGCTAATTCCGATGGCAAATTGAGAATGGGGAATTGGGAATTAGGAATTGGGAATAGAAAGAAGAATTATTAAGCTCATCCTACGACTAAAGTACTTGGAATACGAACATCCTTCGTACAAATAACCAATAACAAATGACAAACAACAAATGACAAATGACAAATGAGCGATCGCGAAAAATCCCACTCTTCAAACAGTTCAGCAACCGACATAGAAAAGCCAGGAATGATCGCGTCACCTTCTAGCACATCTTGAGGACGAAGCAAGCCATCGGGTTCGGGTGAATCGTAGCCCACTTACGTCACTTTAGGCAGAGGAAAAGTGGAAATCGAATGGTTCCTCGACATCTGAAACAGCACCCACAAAGAAATTCAGGATAGCAATTAAGCGAGAAAACCCTTGAGATAACTGAGGAATGGGAAAAATTTTGAGCCAATCGACAATGGCATTAAAGCTCGCTATCGGTTGCAGGAGTAAACGCAGATTATTCAGCAAGATTTGGCGGATGTGGACACGTTAGACCTAGAGCATGATGACATTCTTGAAAAATTAGCGAAGAAGTACGAAGTGAGCGTCCAAGCAATGACCTTTCGACTGTCATACCTGGGGTATCTTAAGTTGTGAAGCTAGTTGAGTAATCTTCAGGTCATTCATTGAGTTTCCCAATTCTTTCCCGGATCAAAAAATTCCTACTGTAATCCCTATTCAGCCAGTACGGTATTGACCTAAGCTGCTGCCTCCTTAGTGAAGTTCATATACAAGCGATTGTAGGTGTTGGTTTAGCCGCAGGAGCAATTCGGCGCTACTGTTGCCCCTTATGCAATTCCCCCAGAACCACGACAGCCCATCTTACCACCGTTTCCCACACTCCCCACACTTCCCACACTCCCCACCCTTTTTGAAATCTCACCCGTGAGCTGGTATCATTTCCCTCCCCTGAAAGGGATAAAGCAAGTGCTATCATTCAGTTGAAAAACTATTAAAACTCTTAGCTGAAGACTGATAGCTAATTATGGTTGCAGTAGCAATTTTAGCAGCGGGACGCGGAACGCGGATGAAATCTGACCTACCTAAGGTCTGCCACAAATTGGGCTCACTTTCTCTGGTTGAACGAGTACTAGAAAATTCTCTAGGGATTGAACCTTTGCGGCGTCTGATCATTGTTGGTTATCAAAGTGAGCGAGTCAAACAATCTTTGGCAGCCTATTCTGGTTTAGAATTTGTTGAACAGACACAACAGCTAGGAACTGGTCATGCTGTTCAACAAATTTTACCCCACCTAGAAGATTTTACTGGAGAGTTACTGGTGTTGAATGGGGATGTACCCCTATTGCGCTCTAGCACCATCAAGCATCTATTAGAAACTCATCAAACTCATCGGAATGCCGCTACCCTCCTTACTGCCCAAATGCCCAATCCTCAAGGTTATGGGCGGGTTTTTTGTGATGATCAAAATCGGCTGACACAGATTATCGAAGACAGGGATTGCACAGCAGCTCAAAAGCAAAATCAACGTATTAATGCCGGTGTTTATTGCTTCGACTGGTCTCAACTAGCACAAGTACTACCGAAATTAGAAGCCAACAATGACCAAAAGGAGTATTACCTTACAGATGTGGTTAATTTCCTAGACCCAGTAATGGCAGTCGATGTTGAGGATTACGAAGAGATTCTCGGTATCAATGACCGCAAACAGCTGGCAACAGCTTATGAGATTTTGCAAACTAGGGTCAAGGATGCTTGGATGAAAGCAGGGGTAACTATAATTAACCCAGATAGCATTACTATCGATGAAACGGTAGAATTGCAACCGGATGTCATTATCGAACCCCAAACCCATCTACGGGGTGAGACTAAGATTGGTTCTGGGGCAAAGGTTGGTCCAGGTAGTTTGATTGAAAATAGCCAGTTGGGTGAGAATGTGACTGTGCTGTATTCAGTGGTGAGTGATAGCGTGGTTAAAGATAACACTCGCATTGGTCCTTACGCTCATCTACGGGGTCAAGCAGAGGTAGGAGAAGCTTGCCGTATTGGGAATTTTGTCGAAGTTAAAAAGAGTAAAATCGGCGATCGCACTAATGCTGCTCACCTATCTTATTTAGGAGACGCTACCTTAGGCAATCAGGTGAACATTGGCTGTGGTACGATTACTGCCAACTACGATGGGGTGAAAAAGCACCCTACAATAATTGGCGATCGCACAAAAACTGGTTCCAATAGCGTTTTGATTGCACCGATAACCCTAGGAGAAGATGTGACTGTAGCTGCTGGCTCAGTGATCACAAAAGATGTTCCTGATGATAGCTTGGTGATTGCTCGTTCACGTCAGGTTGTTAGAAAAGGTTGGCGATTGAAGCCCTAAGGAAATTCGGGAAGTCTCCGGCTCGGAAAAAGGGTAAGAGGAAAGGTGTTAAGTTCATTCCAGAACTAAGGTATCGAGAAGAAATAAGTCGAACAGTTCGTCAACCAATAACCAATGACTAATGACCAATGACCAATAACTAATGACCAATTTTAAAAGTAGCATTATCCTACTTGCCGTCTTCTGCATAGTCGTGACGGGATTAGGGGTTTATCTACTAGGAGGTATCGAGCAAGAACAGTTGCAGGCTTTACTCAAGCAAGCAGGGATTTGGGCACCGATTATTTATATCACCCTTTATACGATCGGGACGATACTAATCTTGCCCTCAACACCACTCAATCTCAGCGGCGGTGCAATTTTCGGTGTCTGGTGGGGTACTCTTTGGACAAGTCTGGCTGCTGTGGTTGCAGCGGTAGTCGCTTTTGCCTTTACCCGCACTGTAGGACGAGATTTAGTAGCAAGTAAATTAAAGGGACGTTGGGAAGCAATGGATGCTGAGATGCATCATGGGGGCTTGTTCTACATGTTTGCCATTCGACTGTTGCCGATTATTCCCTACGGGTTAGTCAACTTCGCAGCTGGCTTAACATCAATTCGCTTCCGAGACTATCTTGTCGGTACTCTCCTTGGTACTGTTCCGGGCATCTTACCCTTTGTCATGATGGGTTCTGGCTTACAAGCCCTCAGAAGTGGTGATATCCTACCCCTAATGTGCGCCTTGGCTTTGACGGGAATGCTAGTTGGCGGAGCAACTTGGTATCGAAGGCGGCGACAGTCTCCCCAAAAGGTTCTAGCAGATAAGGAGAAGCAGCAGGCAAACCCACCCTGTGTCCCCCCAAGGGAGGAAGGCAACAGGCAGAGGAATTAGGAAAAACATCCAACTTAATGTCGGCAGGGGTCACCCGTTATAGCCGCATAGGCTTAACGGGCGGGGAATGCTGACGGACAAAGAAATTGAGCGGAGCGAATCATCATTTCGGGGTTGCTTGTTGCTCGACATACTTTTTAAGTTGCTCGACTGTTACGCCCCCACAACTAGCAACAAAGTACGAGCCAGTCCAGAATACTGGCTTTTGGTAAACCTTGCTCAAATAATCATCGAACTCTTTACGAATTAAGCGGCTGGAAACCGTTTTTAGGTTAGCGA
>JGI12316J15309_10001056_pt1 | contig 12430 bp, 9 predicted proteins | sample MarCyaLeptolynsp_FD_15309 | JGI IMG/M metagenome (IMG submission 15309) | reverse complement strand
AATTGCGGCGAAATTCCGAAACCGTCTCTGGGTTGTATCATGGGGGCCAAGGGTCAGGCGATTGCCGGTGCCCGGCCGACCGAGTGATAGGTGAACCCCTGCCGGGCGACCTCATGGGGCGTGTAGATGTTCCGCAGATCGACCACCAGGCGGCCGGGCATTGTCTCTGCGACCTTGTCCCACTGCAGGGCGCGGAACTCGTTCCATTCCGTGACAATCAACAGGATGTCTGCGCCGGAGATGGCATCGTAGGCGTTCTTTGCCCACTCAATGCCGGGAATAAGGTCTCTGGCTTCATCCATGCCGGCGGGGTCAAAGGCACGAATGCTGGCGCCTGCCTCCTTGAGGATGGGGATGATGTCGAGACTGGGGCTGTCACGCATGTCGTCCGTGTTGGGTTTGAAGGTGACACCGAGGACGGCAATCTTCTTGCCGCTGACATCACCGCCTGCAGCTTCGATGACCTTGTGCGCCATGCGCTTTTTGCGGCTTGCGTTGGCATCCACAACCGCGCCGACAATGCCGGTGGGTGCGCCCACGTCTTCTGCCGTCTTGACCAGAGCCAGTGTGTCCTTGGGGAAGCAGGACCCACCATAACCCGGGCCTGCATGCAGGAAGAGTTTTCCGATGCGTCCATCAAGGCCGATACCCTTGGCGACGTCGATCACATTGGCGCCTGTCTTCTCACAGATGTCGGCCATCTCGTTAATGAAGCTGATCTTGGTTGCGAGGAACGCATTGCCGGCATATTTGATGAGTTCTGATGTCTGCCGGTTAGTGATCACCATGGGTGTCTCGCGCAGGAACAGCGGGCGATAGAGTTCACGCATGACATCCTGAGCGCGCTCTGCATCCGTGCCGACAACGACGCGGTCCGGGCGCTTGAAATCCTCGATGGCTGAGCCTTCGCGCAGGAACTCCGGGTTGGAGGCCACGTCGAAGTCCGCATCAGGCGCTGCTTCACGGATAATGCGCTCCACTTCATCGCCGGTGCCGACGGGTACGGTGGATTTCGTGACAACCACTGTGTAGCCCTTGAGCAGGGGCGCGATTTCGCGGGCCGCGGCATAGACGTAGGACAGGTCGGCGTGGCCATCGCCGCGGCGGGACGGCGTGCCGACGGCGATGAAGACCGCATCCGCATCCGGCACGGTACTGGCCAGATCGGTTGTGAACGTCAGACGTCCCACCTTCATGTTGCCATTGACCAGAACATCGAGGCCGGGCTCGTAGATGGGGATTTCGCCCTGCTCAAGCGCTTCGATCTTGCCTGCGTCCTTGTCGACGCAGGTTACCTCATGGCCGAAATCAGAAAAGCAGGCTCCGGATACGAGGCCCACATAGCCGGTTCCGATCATTGCGACGCGCATGGCGCACCTCTTGTTGTATTGGCGGCTGGGGCCGCTGTAGAAATGATGCGAACGCTAGATGACCGTTCGCAGATATTCACGAAGTTCATCCGCCATGTCTTCACGCTCAAGCGCATAGGCGACATTGGCGGCCATGAACCCGACCTTATTGCCACAGTCGAAGCGAATGCCGTCAAACTCAAGGCCGTGGAATGGTTCTGCACCGATGAGACGCGCCATGGCATCTGTCAGCTGAATTTCACCGCCGGCGCCGCGATCCTGGCGTGACAGATGTTCAAACACCGACGGCTGGAGAATGTAACGGCCGACGAGTGCCAGTGTTGATGGCGCTGCGTCCGGTTTGGGCTTTTCAATCATGCCGGCAATTTCCACCAGATTGCCGTCGCGCGTGCCCGGCTTGATGATCCCGTAGCGGTCGGTGTGTTCCTTGGGGACATCCACGAGGCCCACAATGTTGCCTTGAGTTTTTTCATAGGCTTCAACCATCTGGGCGAGGCAGCCGGGTGAGGACTTGAGGAGTTCGTCGGCCAGGATGACGGCAAAAGGTTCATCGCCCACCAGATCGCGGGCGCACCAGACCGCGTGGCCGAGGCCTGCGGGCTCCTGCTGACGCAGAAAAGATGCAGCACCTGCGGGCGGACGCATCTCCGTCAGCATGTTGAGGGCGTCACTCTTGCCCTTGGACGAGAGAGTCTGTTCAAGCTCATAGGCGTGGTCGAAATAGTCCGCGATGGCGGTCTTGCCGCGACCGGTCACGAAGATGAAGTGTTCGATGCCTGCCTCCTTGGCCTCATCCACCGCGTACTGGATGAGCGGGCGGTCGACGACCGGGAGCAGCTCTTTGGGAACAGATTTGGTGGCGGGGAGAAAGCGGGTGCCGAGACCGGCGACCGGGAAGACGACCTTGCGGATCCGTTTGGACATGGAGAGCCTTTAACGCCAAGGGTTGCCTGAGTGAAACACACGCAGGAAGTGAATTCTTCGGCCCGGTTTTGCCATGGCGGCGCTTGATACGGCAAGGCGCACCAGTTGCGGTTTGCCGGACGGGGTGCGTCAGCGCCGTTTCCCCGCATAGAATTGCCATAGTCCATCGCTTATGGTGGCGGACTTTTCGAGGCTATCTGCGATTCACAAGCAAGCGGAACGGGAATAAATGCGGCGGAAAACAACGCGCTTTGGGGTTTTGACCCTTCTTTTGACGACCGGCCTGACGGTCGCAGGCACCGGTGCGGTACTGGCTCAAAAGGGCCAGCCGGTCGCAGATGATGTAATTGTGACAGCAGAGATGGAAGAGCGTCTTTCCGCCTGGCTGACCGGGTTCCGGCGTGAGGCGCTGGCAGAGGGAATCACATCTTCAACCTTCAACCGTGCCTTTCAGGGCATATCGCTGGATGTGAAGGTTCTCGAGCTCAACCAGAAGCAGCCGGAATTCGTGCGGCCGATCTGGGGTTATCTGGGCTCCGCCCTGTCAGACAAGCGCAAGGCGGACGGCGCGGACCAGCTGCGCGCCAACCGCCAGCTCTTTGACCAGCTTGAAGCGCGTTACGGCGTCGAGCGCGAAGTGCTGGCTGCCATCTGGGGGCTTGAGACCCACTATGGCACCTATATGGGCAGCCGCAGTGTCATCCGTTCACTGACGACCCTGGCCTTTGAAGGACGGCGTGCCGATTTCGGTCGCACACAGTTGATTGCCGCGCTGAAGATCATTCAGTCGGGCGACATCACGCCCAAGGCCATGAACGGGTCGTGGGCAGGCGCCATGGGTCACACCCAGTTCATTCCCACGACTTATCTGGCCCATGCGGTGGACTTTGATGGAGACGGTCGCCGGAATATCTGGGCCAGTCATGCAGACGGACTCGGGTCTGCGGCCAATTACCTCAAGGCGTCCGGGTGGGATACGGGTGACCCGGCTGTGCGTGAGGTGAAGCTCCCGAGTGGTTTTGACTACGCACTGGCGGCCCGCAGCATCACCAAGACCGGCGAAGAATGGCAGGCATTGGGGCTGCGCACCGCATCAGGCGAGGCGCTACCACGTAAGGAGCGGGGACTTGAGGCCTATCTCATTGTGCCTGCCGGTCATCGTGGTCCGGCGTTTCTGGCCTATCCGAACTTCCGGACCATCCTGCGTTACAACAATGCGACTTCCTATGCGATGGCGGTCTCGTATCTGGCGCGCCACTTTGCCGGCGAACCTGCCATCCAGGGCACATGGCCTGAAGATGAGCGCCCGCTGACCCTCTCCGAGGCAAAGGAGATGCAGACCAAACTGACAGCAATCGGGTTCAATACCGGTGGGGTCGACGGGATCATCGGGCCGATGAGCCGGAAAGCCATCCGTGGTTTCCAGGGAAGCCTTGGACAGCCGCAGGACGGCTTTGCCACCGAGACGCTGCTGCAGAAAATTCGGGCGGCGGCGCGTTAGGCGCGTATCCGGCGAAGGTCTTTCAAAAGTCTTTACCTTTCACGCCTAGCGTGGCGGGCATGTCCAGTGAAAACCAGTCTGCCGAAATCTATGCACCGGATGGCACCGATGACGCGCCTGCGCGGCGTGGCCTGCTGGCGCGGTTTGTACGCGCCAATATTGCACTGTCGAACTGGCTGACGCCGGAGCACCTGCTGGAAAATGACGCGGATATCTGGTTTGAAGCGCGGGCGGACGAGCTGCTTGACAATGCAACAGTCACCCGCATCGCGGACATCGGTGCGGGGCGTGCGTGGCACTTCCGGCACGATACGCTGGAGCGGTACAACCAGCATCTGATCGGCCTTGATATTGATGCGGACGAGATGGCGTTCAATCGTGATCTTGATGAAGCCATCGAGTGTGATGTGACGAAGGGTATGCCGATTGAGTCTGCCAGCATTGATCTGATGACCGCCTCATCGGGCGTTGAGCACTTCTCCGACAATCGCGCTTTCCTGCGTCATGCGGCGCGGGTGATCAAACCCGGCGGGCGGATGATCGCGAAATTCCCGAACCGGCGGGCACCCTTTGCGGTGCTGAACCGGATGATCCCGAACTGGCTGGCGCAGAAGCTGCTCTATACGCTGCGGCCCGGGTCCGAAGGCCAGCTTGGTTTCAAGGCCTATTACGACCGCTGCCTGTATTCTGTCTTCTCACAGGATGCGCGCGATGCCGGGTTTGAGGTTGAAACCACCTATGTGAGCTTCAACAGCAGCGAGTACTTCAAGTTCTTCGTGCCGGTCTATCTGGCGTCGCTGGCCCTCGACTGGCTGCGGGCGGCCACAGGCAACAAGAACATGTCGTCACACATGATCTTTGTCCTGCGGCGCTCACACACCAGCTGATTACGCGTAGATCTGGTATCCCGGTGACGACCGGCCCAGGGCGCCATGCATTTCAAGAATGCGTTTGAACCATTCAACCACGGGTTCCTGTGGTGCAAACAGCTTGTGGGGATACACCGCACGCGCCCACATGAAGGTGCTGGCCGCCACATAGTCCGCATAGCCCGGCTCGTTACCGTTCAGGTAGGGCGTGTCCATGAGCTTGGCTCTAAGGGGGCCAAGCGCCACTGACATCGCGCCGAGGCCTTCCTTGCCACGCTTTTCCGCCTGCTCGAGGGTCATGCCGCCCAGCTGCTTCTCGCGGCTTTCGCGGACATAGGCCTTGTCCTCTTCGCGGCAGTGCTCGAACACCTGCTTGACCATGGCCGGGAACATGGCGGTGAACACCTGGGTGAACAGCCAGCGTTCCACGAACTGCGCGTAGTGCAGGGCATCGAGGCTGGGGAACAGCGGTGCCGTATCCGGGAAACTCTGATCCAGATGGATCGCGATCTTCCAGCTGTCGCCGATGAACTGGCCATCATGCTCAAGCACGGGGACGGTCTTGAAAGAGCCGTCCCCGATTGACTTGATTTCCCCAAAGCCGACAGGCCGATCCTCCGCGGTGAGGCCCTTATGCGCCAGCGCGTACTTCGTGCGCCAGCAAAAGGGGCTCATGCGGCGGCCGTCGCGGCCTTCGAGGTCATAGAGGGCGAGGGCCATTAGCTGGCCTTCTTCTTGCTCTCGGCAACCAGGTCTTCGAGCATGGCGGCAGGCTTGAAGTCGTCGCCGTGCTTCTCGTGGTAGTGCTGCATGCGCTCGAGGACCTTTTCGAGGCCGACGGAGTTTTCGCCGTACCACATCGGGCCGCCGCGGTAGCGGGGCCAGCCGTAGCCCATGATCCAGACGATATCGATGTCGGAGGCGCGGATGGCCTTGCCTTCTTCGAGGATCTTGTAGCCCTCGTTCACCATCGGCAGCAGGCAGCGCTCGAGGATTTCTTCGTCTGAAATCTCACGCTGCTGGATCTGACGCTCCTCGGCGTACTGACGGATGATGTCTTCCACTTCCTTGGATGGAGAGGGGACACGGTTTTCGTCGTAGTCGTAGAAGCCCTTGGAGGTCTTCTGACCGCGGCGGTCTTTCTCGCAGAGGATGTCACGCAGGGTTTCACCCTTGGAGGTTTCCTTGTTCCAGCCAAGGTCGAGGCCAGCGAGGTCCGACATGGCGAAGGGACCCATGGGCAGGCCGAAGTCATAGAGCACGCGGTCCACATCCCACGGCATGGCGCCTTCGAGGATGAGCTTGTTGGCTTCGCGCTGGCGCTGGGCCAGGAGGCGGTTGCCGACGAAGCCCGGGCACACACCTACCAGAACGCCGACCTTGCCGATCTTCTTGGCGAGCGACATGGAAGTGGCGATCACTTCGTTGCTGGTCTTGTCCGCGCGGACGATTTCCAGAAGCTTCATGACGTTGGCGGGTGAGAAGAAGTGCAGGCCGATGACGGCTTCAGGCCGCGTTGTGGCGGAGGCGATCTCGTCAATGTCCAGGGCTGACGTGTTTGTCGCGAGGATCGAGCCCTGCTTGACGATCTTGTCGAGCTTGCCGAACACGTCCTTCTTGACGTCCATGTTCTCGAAGATGGCTTCGATGATCAGGTCCTTGTCGGCCAGGTCTTCAAGGTTTGTGGTGCCTGTGAACATGCTCATGCGCTTGTCGACCTCTTCCATCGGGAAGCGGCCACGCTTGGCTGAGTTTTCGTAGTTCTTGCGCACCACGGCGAGACCCGCGTCGAGACGTTCCTGCGCCTGCTCAACGATCGTCACCGGAATACCGGCATTCACAAAATTCATGGCGATGCCGCCGCCCATGGTGCCGGCCCCGATGATGCCGACGGACTTGATGTCGATCTGCGGTGTGTCCTTGGGGACGTCCGGGATCTTGGCGACCTGACGTTCTGCAAAGAAGACGTGGCGCTGGGCAGCGGACTGTTCGCCGGTGACCAGTTCGCGGAAGAGCTTGGCTTCCACCTTCATGCCTTCATCGAAGGGCAGGTTCACAGCGGCCTCGATGCACTGGATGTTGTATTCCGGTGCGAGGAAGCCGCGGGTCTTGCGGGCGATGGACTTGCGGAAGGCTTCGAAGATTTCCGGCTTGCCGCGGGCTTCGGCCACCTTGTCGTCGCGCTCGCGGATTTTTGTCAGCGGTGCGTTGTCCGCGACGATCTTCTGAGCGAAGGCGATGGCGCCTTCCAGCAGCTTGCCTTCTTCGACGATGGCGTCCGCGAGGCCGCTTTCATGGGCTTCCTTGGCGGAGGCGTGACGGCCGGATGTCATCATCTCAAGGGCTTTTTCAACGCCTGTGACGCGCGGCAGGCGCTGGGTGCCGCCGGCACCCGGCAGCAGACCGAGGTTCACTTCCGGCAGACCCATGCGGGCGCTGGGGACGACGACGCGGTAATGGCAGACAAGCGCCACTTCAAGACCGCCGCCAAGGGCGGTGCCGTGAACGGCCGCGACGACAGGCTTGGGCGCGTCTTCGATCATCGCCTGAACTTCATGCAGACCAGGGCCCTTGGGGGCCTGGCCGAATTCGGTGATGTCGGCACCAGCAATGAAGGTACGGCCGTCGCAGATGAGGACGATGGCTTTGGCGGCATCGTCAGCGATGGCGGCCTTGAAGCCTTCAAACAGGCCTTCGCGCACATTGGCGGAAAGGGCGTTTACCGGCGGGGAATTGAGGGTCACAACGGCAATGTCGCCGTCGCGGGTCAAAGTGGTGACGTCGTTGATCTGGGTCATCTGGGCACTCCCTGTATCTAGCTGTGTCTGGCCCGCTTTTGGTTACAGCACCGGCGGGCGTTTGTTCTTGCGAGGCTGGTGGCTGCCTCAGGTTGGGGCGCATTCTAGTGACCTTGGCGGACGATGCGAGTCTTGGATTCAGCCAATTTGTGCCTATGGGGTGTGTGCGGGGTGCCGGTCTGGACGCAAACCCTATTGCAAATGTGCCATTGCGGGGGCGGGCGGGCTCGCGTATGCCCTTGGGCGAACCGATATTTTTGAGACAGGCAGACCAAACCCCGTGACCAATCACATCAAGTCCGACGACGCGAAACGCGAAATCCAGCTCATTCAGGATGGGTTTGAGGTCGGCGGCTATGTTGCCAATACGCAGATCGCGACCGCGGTCTATCTTGCCAAGGCGCTGGACAAACCCATTCTCGTTGAAGGCCCTCCCGGCGTCGGCAAGACGGAGCTGGCCAAGGCGACGGCGGCGCATCTGGGCCGCGAGCTGATCCGCCTGCAATGCTATGAAGGGCTGGACGAGGCCAAGGCGCTCTATGAATGGAAATACGGCAAGCAGCTTTTGTACACACAGGTGCTCAAGGACAAGCTGGCCGACCTGATGGAAGGCACCCATGGCATTTCTGAAGCCATGGAGCGCCTGCACGAGTTTGACGACACATTCTTCTCGCCGGAGTTTCTGGAGCCACGCCCTTTGTTGAAGGCGCTGCAGGTGCCTGACGGGGGCGTGCTGCTGGTCGATGAAATCGACAAGTCAGACAATGAGTTCGAGGCCTTCCTGCTGGAAATCCTGTCTGACTTCCAGGTGTCGATCCCCGAGATCGGAACCATCAAGGCGGATGTGAAGCCGGTGGTGTTCCTGACCTCCAACAACACCCGCGAAGTGGGTGATGCGCTGAAGCGGCGGTGTCTGCATCTCTACATTTCGTTCCCGGACCAGAAGCTGGAGATGAAGATCATCGACAAGCGGGTGCCGGGGGTCCCTGAATCCCTGCTGACGCAGCTTGTGGCGTTTGTGCAGGAGCTGCGCACCAAGACCATCAAGAAGCTTCCGGCGGTGAGCGAGACCATCGACTGGGCTCGTGCGCTGATGCTGCTTCATACGGATGAACTGGACGAAGCGCTGGTGCACAATACGCTCAACCTGCTGCTCAAGTTCGAAGACGACATTGAGAGCGTTGAGAATGAAATCCCCGGCATGATCCGCCGGGCGCGGGGGGAGAGCTAGACGCCTTCCCTGCGCTCTTCTTCCCGTCACAAGTGACCCACCCGCATTTGCGGGTGTGTTCGCGCGCGTCCTGGCTTAGCCTGATCGCACAAAAAAATTGATCAGGAGGAACAGCTCATGGGGTTTCAACCCAATGACAAGACCAGGGAACTCACCGCGCAGGTGCATGCCTTCATGGACGAGCACATCTATCCGCGGGAAAAGGACTATGACGCGTGGGTTGAGAACCACGAGAACCTCTGGGTCTATCCACCGTGGTGGGAAGACCTGACAGCCAAGGCGCGTGAGGCGGGCATCTGGAACTGGTTCCTGCCGGCTGAATATGGCGAGTGGAGCCCGGGGCTGACCAATCTGGAATTCGCGCCGATCATGGAAGTGATGTCGCGGGTGCCATGGGCGCAGGCCGTGTTCAACTGTTCGGCCCCTGATAGGGGCAACATGGAAGTGCTGGCGAAATACGGCACGACCGAGCAGCAGGAACAGTGGCTCAAGCCGTTGCTGGCCGGTGAAATCCGGTCAGCCTATGCGATGACCGAGCCGCAGGTGGCGTCGTCGGACGCGACCAATATGGAGCTTAAGATTGAGCGTGACGGCGACCACTACGTGCTGAACGGGCGCAAGTGGTGGATCACCGGCGCCATGGGGCCAAAGTGCAAAGTGCTCCTGACCATGGGACTGTCCAATCCGGACGCCGCGCGCCACAGCCGGCATTCGACGATCCTAGTGCCGCGCGATACGCCGGGGCTCAAAATCGTTCGCCCTCTGAAAGCTTTTGGCGACTATCACTCGCCGGGCGGCGAGGCGGAACTCCTGTACGAAGACGTGCGGGTGCCGGTCAGCAATCTCATTCTTGGCGAAGGCCGCGGATTTGAAATTGCACAGGGCCGCCTTGGGCCGGGGCGTTTTCAATATGCCATGGGGTTTGTCGGCATCGCGCAGCGGGCGCTGGAACTCATGTGCGCGCGGGCGGACGCGCGCGTTGCCTTTGGTGAAAAGCTGATGGCGAAAACGAGCGTGCAGCATGAGATCGCGCGCTCTCGCTGTGAAATCGAGCAGTGTCGTCTTCTGGTGTTGCAGGCGGCGGACACAATGGACCGGGAGGGCCTGTCCGGTGCCCGTGATCTGATCTCCATGGTGAAGATTGTCGGCCCCCAGATGGCGGAGAATGTCATCAACCGTGCAATCCAGATTCACGGCGGCATGGGCGTGAGCGAAGACACGCCGCTGGCAAACTGGCTCAGCCGTGCGCGTTTCTGCCGGATCGCGGATGGTCCAGATGAAGTGCACATGTCGCAGCTGGCGAAGCTGACGGCACGCGGGTTTGAAGGCGCGGCGTAGGCGCTGAAGTCCTTTGAAGGAAAAAGAAAAGGCGGGCGGTGCTCAGGTGAAGGGCATCGCCCGTTTCTTGTTTGTCAAAACCCGAAATCCACCTGCAGCTGACCTGTGTAGCCCAGCGTGTCCTGGCCGATGCCGATGACGCCGATGTCGACCGAGATGGTGCTGTTGCCGTCTGTCGCCAGGGTCACGCCGGTGCCGACATTGCCGCCCCATTTTTCAAGGTCGATGATCTGCGCGGCGGAAACGCGCAGGGACCGGTTCTCGCGGGCGTAGTAGTTGAGTGACCCCGACAGCCGGGGGCTGGCGGAGGTGAACCAGCCGCCTTCTTCGAAACTGTATGTTCGCGATGCGGTGGCCGCTGCGGCAATTGTCGTGTCGCGGGAGCGGCTGGAGGGGATGAGTGTGCCCGTCGAGTCCGTGTACCGGTCGCGGATGTAGTCCGAATAGCTGATGGACAGGGACGGCGACACGAAGACCGGGTCCACGAACCAGGAGCCCTGAAGCGATGTGCCGACGGCAGTAAGCTGCGTATCAGCGGACCCGGTGGTTGTCCCGATCTTGATGTCCTGCTCGCCGCGTTCATGGTTGATCGACAGGCCTGCGGAAATGCTGTCAACGATCCTCATGTTGACGTAGACGCCACCACCAGCGGACTGGCTTTCGATTTCAGAGTTGTTGAAGTCGGTCTCGGTGTCTGAAGTCAGATATGAGCCGAAGGCGCCGACGGTGATCCTGTCATTGGCTTTCATGGCGATGCCGGTGAGCAGGTGTCCTGCCCAGCCGTCATTTCCGAAACGATTCTGTGCATCGAAGATCGTGCCGCGCCCGCGAATCCAGATGTTTACTGGCTTGCCCGCAATGGTAAGTGGTGGCAGGACGGTTTCCGGCGCGCCGGTTTCGTTGAGATTGGGCTGAGCCCAATGGCGCAGCATGTCGGTTGAGATGTCGACATTGAAATTGAAGCCATTGCCGGATGAGTCGGTGAGCCACTGGTAGGGCGGTGTCGGACGTTGGGCGTCTTTAGCATTGAGTCTGGAACGCAGCGCGCTTAGCTCAGACTGTTTGGCTTGGATCTTGTTCTCATTGATGTCTGTTGCGAGCTCATTTTCCTGCTGCTCGGCTCTTAGCTCCTGATACACACTCAACAGTCCTGCCTCAGCGAGCTTGGCTTCAATCTTTGCAAGTTCATTGTTGTAGGCGACAGCCGCCTGCTTTCCAGCCTCATACATTGAGCTTGATCCTGACCTATCGGACTCGACCCCATAAAACCCGTCAGAAAATGCGCGCTCGTCGTCATTGTCTTCGTCGCCAACAGGGAGCGGGTCTTTCTGTGGGCGCTTTGGCAGGGTGCTCCCTGGAGCTGCTTGGGCAACGAGGGCGCGAATGCGTCTTTCATTGCTTTCAGTGCTTGCTTCCAAGGCGCGGTTTCGTGCCTCCAGCTCCTTCACCTGTGCATCGATCTTGTCATATTCGGCATCAAGTGAGGGGCTGTCTGTGCCGTCTGAAACGCCTGGAAGCGCGTTGGGCGATGTTGGCTGACGGACAGCATTGACTGCGGATGTGCTGTTCTCCACCGCAGCCGAAGTTTCCTCGGGAGTCGGTCCGGCTGGTGCGGACGGCGATGCTGAGGTGGCAGAGGTCGACATGCATCTGAATGTGATCAGGGTGTTACCGCCGCCGCCGGCCTGACCGGAAATCGTAATGCCGGTGATGCCCGCCGCCAGGGTGATCGTGAGGTTCGCATTGCCCGGTGCGGCACTGACGGCAACGTTGCCGGGGTTTGTTCCGATGCGTACCGAGTTCGGATTACCGGTGATCACGATGGTGATTTTCTCGCCGGCATCAAGGTTCTGATTGATGACTGTATTGACGACATTGCCTGCGGGGATGACCGTATCAGCGCCACCGGCATTCAGCGCGTTGCAGCCGGATGAGGCTGCGCGGGCGGACGATGCGGATCCTAGAGTGATTGCGACCGCCAAGAGTGCTGTGGCCGCGGCGAGGCTCCCAGCTGGAGCAGCTTTCAGCATGCGCATTGCAACATCCCCCTGAAAGCCGATCTGATCGGGCAGCTGGCTTCCTGCTATTGGCGCGAACAATTCCCAACGCTAGCAAGGGGATCAGGCATTCACTTTCATCATTTTTGATGATGAATCGGACTCCTGCATTTCGAAGCCGGAACGAACGGCTGTGGCGGTTGTGCGTTTCGTGGCATAAGAGCGGCGAAAAGCCGGGTCTCCGGCAGAAACTCAGAGGACCGCTGTCTTGTCCAAGATGATGACCAACTTCGTGGATGCGTTGCGCGCCGCAGACCTTCAGGTCTCACCGGCTGAGACGCTGGACGCGATGGAGGCCGCTGACCTCGTCGGGTTTGGCGACCGGGCGTTGCTGAAGGATAC
>JGI12316J15309_10002178_pt1 | contig 12475 bp, 10 predicted proteins | sample MarCyaLeptolynsp_FD_15309 | JGI IMG/M metagenome (IMG submission 15309) | reverse complement strand
TTGCCGGAAACGGTCTGCTGTTGTCCATGGCTTTGAGGTCCTGGCCATCTGGTTGCATGGAGGGGCCTTGCCCTCGTTTCATTGCGCGCTCAGAAGGATCGAGCGCGGATACTCGGTGATGTAGTCGGTTCCGGTTTCCGTCACGACCACGGAATCGCCGATGCGGCCGGCAGTGACGCCGTCGATTGAAATTCCACCGTCGACAGCGAAGGTCATTCCGGGCTTGAGGACCGTCTTGTCGCCGTCTTTCAATTCAGGCGCCTCAAGATAGGCGACACCGATGGACCTGCCAGTCCGGTAGCCTGTTTCATAGCCACGCTCCCGGTAAACCGCGTTCGCCGCCAGGGCAACCTCTTCGGCAAGAACGCCGGGGCGCATGGCGGCGATTGCTGCCTGTTGTGCCGCGATGGCAGCTTCCTGCACGTCGCGGGCCTCATCGGTGACATTGCCGATATGAAACATCCGGTCGAAGCCGAGCTTGTATTGCTTGAACTGGGCCATGTTGCAGAAGCAGAAATAGACCGGGTCATATCTGCGGTACGCCTTGACGCCCGCGCGCCTGTGCACCATCGAAGTGTCCGTGCCGCTCTGCAGGATCTGCAGATTGTGGATCATCGGCGAAACGAAGCGATCCCAGCCCTTGTCCGTCAGGAAACCGGCGGCCTTTCGCGATCCGGCCTCAATCACGGCGAGCGCGGACTCGAATTCCTGAGCGCCTTCGCGCAGCGAGCCATGTGCTGCTTCCATCATCGCGCCGGCGATCTGGCCTGCTTCTTTCATGACGCCAATCTCGAAATCGGTCTTGATCATGCGCATTTCTCCCAGAAGCGGGGAGATGTCATTCAGGGCGACACCTGGAAAGGTGTCGTCAAGAAAGTTGCGGACTATAGCAGGAACAGAATTCCGTTCTATCCAGATTTCGCCAGGGCTGTTGCCCAGAACTTCCGAAAGAGCGCGTGCCCAACTGCGCTGACCGGCGTCTTCCCAGACCCTGATATCCTCGACCCAGGTCATCGCAGCCACCATCTCGCTTTCCATCAGCGGTGTAATCACGGTTGGCGCGTCATTTTGGCGAACAATCAGCAGGGTCGGGCGGCCGAATTCGATACCAAGATAACCCCAGAAACCAGCGAGATATGCGATTGAGCTTTCGTCTGTGAACACCGCGAGTTCGATCTCTTCATCGCGCATGCGTTGCTGCAGGTCCGCAGTCTTCTGCTTTGCATGTTCCAGCATTCGGGCTTCCTCTCTCCGGCGGCATTCAGGAGCCTCTGCGGGCGCGAGAATTCTTACAGGCCATCTCTTTTGGTATACCTTTATGTTTCTAAAGACAGAGTTGCAAGACTCAAATCAGAGATGTGATACGGAAAATAAAGACAAATGACCTAAATGACTGCAGTGGGAGCTTTGTGGATGTGTCGAAACAAAATAATTGGTATGCCTTTTTCGTGTAAGGCCAGCGCGACTGCCAAAATGAGCTGATATGGGGCCGGGACGAGCGGTGCATGACGCGGGTGCAACCCGCGGCGATGACGAGCGCGCGAGCGTGGTTTTGCCGAGTTCCGGCGAATTATCCGCAGCCGATTTGTCGAATGGACGCCCGAACGTGGCATGTTGGAGACCCAATGACCAAGGAAGACATTTTTGAAACTTTGCGCGCGCGGATCTGTCTCATGGACTATGCGCCTGAAGCACGCCTGAACGAACGGGAACTTGCGGCGGAGTTCGGTGTCAGCCGGACACCCATGCGAGCGGTGTTGCAACGCCTTGAACGTGACGGTCTGATTGAAAGCAGGCACGGGCAGGGAACATCGGTCACGAGTATCGATCTGAAAAGAATGCAGGACGTCTACGTGGTTCGCATGCGTTTGACCGATGCGTTGACGGACTCCGAAAGGCTCCCGATACCGGATGACCTCGAGGCACAGCTTACCGATCTGATTGCTGCCTGCGACGCGGTCTGCAAGAACCGCGACAAGCGCGAATTCGCACAGATCAACATCCGCTTGAACACGATAATGCACGGGCTGGTAAAGAACGACGTACTGCGTGAGATAAATGAGAGGCTCTTCTTCGAGTCCGCACGGTTCTGGTTTCTGCTTCTCGACGAACTGGACTTTGCGGAACAGGTAAGGGCGCTGAGCGATGAGATCGCCATGATCCGCCGGGCGATTGCTCTACGGGACGTCAGGCTTGCAGCCGAAATTCACAAATCGCACCTGGCACTGGTGCTCTCATCCATCAGGGAGCAGAGCGCAGGTTCCGGTGATGCCTCTTGAGAGCGTATCCCAGCGTGTGCGCTTCGTTTGACAGGTGTCAATGACGCGCGCTGGGGACGTCGCCAGTGTTTTGGTTATAGGCAGAATAGACTGCCGGCTCAGGTAGGGTTGCTGAAAGTGACATCCGATATTGAGATCAGAAACGCAGCAGGAGCCCGGGATCTGGAAAACCTGCGGCAACTTTATCTCGACGCTTTTCCGGACGAGGACCTGTCTCCCCTTGTCTCGGAGCTGCTTGGCGGAACTGCGCCGGTCCTTTCGCTCGTCGCCACCTTCGGCGGAGAAGCTGTGGGACATGTCGTCTTTACGAACTGCACGGTCGAACCGGGTGGCAACCCTATCGCTCTGCTGGGACCGCTCTGTGTGACCCCGGAACATCAGAAAGGCGGCATCGGCTCTAAACTGGTGCGCACGGGGTTCGATCACCTGAAGGCAACTGTTGCGCAGGTGATGGTGCTTGGGGACCCGCAGTATTATGGACGTTTTGGATTCAAGGCCGACCGCCTTGTCGAGCCGCCCTGTCCGATCCCGGCGGAGTGGCGAGACGCGTGGCAGTCGGTCCAGCTTGATGATCGAAGCGCCACCGCGTCCGGGCGTCTGATTGTGCCGGATGCGTGGAACGATCCGGCGCTCTGGTCGGATTGAGCTGTGCGCATTTCAGCACCGTTTGCGAATGAACATCTGCTCGGTAACCGACTTGCCCCATTGGTCGCCGACATATTCGTCGGCGAGGGTGAACCCGTTCTGCTCGTAAAGGGTTCTTGCCGCGTCGAGGCCTTTCAGCGTCCAGAGGTGGATTTCATCAAAGCCGTGCCCGTCGCAGTGGTCGAGAGCCCTGAGCAAAAGGGATCTGCCAAGACCGAGGCCACGCAGTTTTTCGGACAGGATAAACCAGCGCAGGTGCGCCACGTTTCCATCGAGATCCTCACCATCGATGCTGATCGATCCGATGATCTCGCCGCCTTCCAGGATGCTCCAGCTGTTGTTCACGGGATTGCCGACGCGCTGCATGAATTCCGCCATTGCCTGCGAGACAACACTCTCGAAGGTCGGTCCCATGCCGATGATCGCACCGTGTGTTCGGGCGTGCAGCGCGGCAATGTCGCCGATCATCCCGGTCTGATAGCCTTCGACAATCTCGAAATTGTGCCCCGACGTGTCGACGATCTGATCCGAGCCTGCCAAGGCATCCGCATACGTCGTCAGGGCGTCTGCTATTGTGCGGGCGGATCGGTTCCTGACTTTCGACAGGGCTGTGCGTGCTTGCTGCTCACCGAATGTGTCGATCTCGGCGAAGGTCTTCCAACCGGCGTTGGTGAGGCTCAGACCGAAGACACGGCCATCCTGTTCGGAGCGCGTCTGGATGATATCGCCTCGAATTTCCAGCGACTTCAGCAGTCTGCTGATCGTTGATTTTTCAAGTTTCAGACGGGTGGCCAGATCCTTGGCTGTCACGCCCGGATGCAGCCCGATTTCCATGATCGCGTGTACACCGGAGCCCGAAAGATCCGTTCCGGCAATCGTCTTGTCCAGAAATCCGAACTCCCGGACAAGCTGACGGGAGGCAGAGCGGATGTCCTGAACGAGCGAACTTGAAATGTCTGTCATGGGATACCTGAATATAGTTGTATAAAGCAACTATATGGATGGCGCATCTGAAAGGCAAGCGAGTTGCTGCTAGTTCAATGGGCAGGATCAGGCAGATCCCAACGCCTCAAAAAGCAGCGCGCGATTCAATCTGTTTCGGGTCGGGCCCTCAGGCCGCCGACATAGTCCTTGTGAAAAGATCCGTAGCCGTCAGAGGTCGTGCCGAGATGCTCTTTCGTGAGCAAATGGAGGTCGGGGAGCTTGTGAAACGGAACCGTGGGATAGCTGTGATGTTCCGCATGATAGGGCATGTTCCAGGCCAGTCGGCGCACCAGCTGGTTTGTGTAAGTCGTTCGGCTGTTCTCCAGCATGTTGGCGACGAAGGGACAGCGGCCATGTTCGGCAAGCAGATAAAGGCGCAGGAAAGGTTGTCCGAAGAGGCAGGGGAGAACCCACACGAACAGGAGAAGGTCCGAATCTGCCACCGGCGACGCTCCGGCAAGGGCGGCATAAAGCGCCAGCGACGCGGCGGCTTCGCGCTGGACCTTCCTTTTCCCGCCTGCGGGAACAAACGGATCCCCGCATTGGCCGGACGCGTTTTTGACCAGTGTTTTCAGTTCGCTCCACCAGGTCGGCAAGCCGCTGACATGCACGATGTATTGCCGCAAGGTTTCCGGCTTCTCTCCGGCGAGTTCCGGATCGCTCTCCGGATCCTGGGTGTGCCGGTGGTGGGCAAAATGGAAATACCGAAACCAGTCCGCGGGCACCAGGATGAGGAAACCACAAATCCGTGCGACAAGGTCGTTGAGCCACGCTGACCTGAAAGCCGTCCTGTGGATTGTTTCGTGAAGCGTGGTGAAGAGGAACATGATCAGGATGCCTTGCGGCACCATCAGCACCGGCCAGCTGGGAACTTCAAACGCAATCACCGTTCCCAGGAATGCAATCGATCCGAAATGAACCGCAAGCGCGGCAAGGCCTTTCCGGTCCGACGTCTGCGTCAGTTCGGTTCTCTGCGCCGCTGTCAGTCCGGCAAGAAAAGATCGATGATCCATCAGGCTTTCTTATCACAGACAAGGACAAGGGAGGAGCATGACAACGCGTCACTTTCCGCGCTCATCTGCGTTTGAGGCGCTGATGCCATCAAGGAAGAAGATCCAAGAACGCTTTACTCGCCTCGGAGTCTGACTTCCGGATCGGCTCGCGCTGCGCCTGTTCGGGATGACGCTTGAGGCATGACGTTTACCTCACTCCCACGCGTCATCCCCGACTTGGTCGGGGATCCAACCCACTTTGCGGCAAATTGCGTGGTTCGGTTAGGGAACGGCGGCCCTGCTTTGGGTCAAACTATCGACGCTCTGGGAACGAGTGGATCCCTGATCTTCGCTGCGCTGCGTCCGGGATGACGCTTGAGGCATGACATTTACCTCACTCCCAGGCATCATCCCCGACTTGATCGGGGATCAATCCACTTTGCGGCAAATTGCGTGGTCCGGGTAGGGAGCGACGACCCGCTTATGGTCACAATACCGACGCTCTGGAAATGAGTGGATCCCGGATCTTCGCTGCGCTGCGTCCGGGATGATGCTTGAGGCATGACATTTACCTCACTCCCACGCGTCATCCCCGACTTGATCGGGGATCCAATCCACTTTGCGGCAAGTTGCATGTTCCGGGTAGGGAGCGACGGCCCTGCTTGCGGTCACAATACCGACGCTCTGGAAATGAGTGGATCCCGGATCTCCGCTGCGCTGCGTCCGGGATGACCAAAAAACAAGGACATTGCCTTGATTCGGTGAGAAGGGGCTTCCCCTCTGCGGCCTATCCTTCGAGACGGACCTTCCGGTCCTCAGGGTAAAGCTGTTCGGACCCGAAGCCGGCCGGGAAACTGCAAATCGTACGACCTCATCCTTAGGAAGCGCGGATGCGCTGTCTCGAAGGATAGCCGACGCACTTGGAGCCAACACGTGAAAAGGCCGCGCAGTGCGCGGCCTCTTCATTGTGTCGTTGCTCCCCGGATTACTCCGCCGCGAGCGGTTGCTCATCCTGCGGAGGCACCTTGGGAGGAGCCGGCTTGGGCATGGAAACCACCTTGGCAGCCGGGCGTTCCTTCTCCAGATCGGGATCGGTCCACTCGACATCCTGGTCAGCATCCGTTTCCGGCTCAACTTCGGCTTCCGCCGTCCTTGCTGCAGCTCTTTCACGGCGCGTCGTCACAAGACCTGCCATCCAGTTCCAGGTCGCATTGTAGCTCCGGACCCAGGTGTTGGGCAGGGCGATCATGACCGGGATCATGACAAGCGTCAGGATGGTCGAGAAGGCGAGACCCGAAATGACTGCTGTCGACAGCTGGATCCACCAGATCGCCGTGATGCCGCCAACCGCGATCGTCTGGGAGAAGAAGTCCAGATTGACGGCGGTTGCCATCGGGACCAGACCGACGATCGTCGTCACCGTGGTCAACAGGATCGGACGGATACGCTGACCGGACGTTTTCAGGATCGCATCGAGCGGATCGAAACCGTCATGCCGGAAGCGGTTGTAGGTGTCGATCAGAACGATGGCGTTGTTCACCACGATCCCCGCAAGTGCCACGACGCCGGTTCCCGTCATGATGATCGAGAACTTCTGGCCCGTCAGCATCATGCCCAGCAGAACACCCATAACCGACATGACCACCGTGGAGAGGGTCAGGAAGGTCTGGTAGAACGAGTTGAACTGGGTCAGCAGGATCAGGAACATCAGGAAAAGCGATGCCATCATGGCCCGCATCAGGAATTCGCCTGATTCCTTCTGATCCTCGTCCGCGCCTCTGAACTGCAGGTACACGTTGTCCGGGAACGTCTGGGTGTCCAGCCATTCGCTGAGTTCCTGGACCTTCGCGTCAACCGTCAGCGGCTTGCCGTCCGCATCGACAGCCGTCTTGTCGACGGTCGCCTTCAGCATCATCGAATAGAGACCGTCGCGGCGGGTGATCGAAGACACTTTCGGCTCCGGAGACCGGTCGATGAAGTTGGCGATCGGGACGAGACCGAGCGGCGTCTGCAGGCGCAACTGGTCGAACCGGTCGAGCGTGCGCTCATCGGCCGGGAGCCGGACACGGATATCGACCTCGTCCTCGGAATCTGTCGGACGGTAGTTGCCGATCAGAACACCGTTGGTGACCAACTGGACCATGTTGCCGACGGAGCCGATTCCAGCCTGGTAACGTCCGGCCTGTTCACGATCGATGTCGATCTGCCACTCGATACCGGGCAGGGGACGATCATCCTCCTGGTCGATCAGGTGATCCATCGTGTCCAGGTGCGTCCGGATACGGGCAACCTGTTCCACCATGGTGTCGTAGTCGGTGGACGTGACCTCAAGCTGGATGTCCTTGCCTGTCGGAGGACCGCCCTCGATCTTGCGCGTCTCTACGCGGATACCAGGGATATCCGCAGACCTGTCCCGGATCTCGGCAAAGATCTCCGAGGCATTCCGGCGACAGCAGTATTTCGCCAGTTCCAGCGTCATTTCACCGATCAGATCGCCTGGCTTGTCCTGTACGCCGCCGATGAAGTCGGGCCCGCTACCGCCACCGGGAGGATAAGCGGAGGTGATGACGTTCTGGATACCGGCTGTCTGAAGGACTTCCGCTTCGACCTGCTTGACGATCTCAAGCGATTCGGCTGCCGACATGTTGCCGCGCGCCGACACCATCACGACCGCCTGGTCGGGCTCCTCGTCAACGAAGAACTCGACACCGGTCGGGTTCGACGCGAACGAGGTGAAGATCAGCGCACAGGTTCCCAGAACGGCAACCAGCGTCAGGATATTGCCGAGCGGGTTGCCCGCCAGCAGCTTCAGGTGCCGTACGTAAAGACCGGTAAAGCCCTTGACCGAGCTGGCATCGAAACGGAGTTCCTCGGGTTTGTCGCTGTCACTGGCGCCATTGCGTGTGCCGAAACCGAGCCACTTGCGCAGGCCGTCGAACATCCACTCAATCAGATGAACCAGCGGGGAGATGGCCTTGTAGGCCGCCCATATGGCGACGATTGCGAGCCCGAACACAACCAGGAAGAAGCCTGTGTCGAGCGCGATCGGATGCTGGAACACCGTGAACGGATGTCCGAGGCTCGCGATCGAACCGAACACGGAGCTGATCGTGTCGGTGACGATCGGCGGCCGCGTAGTCGCCAGGAAATAGGCGAAATAGGCTGCGAAGCCGACCGCGAGTATTTCGAACGCAAGCGAGACAAAAGTCACCGACCGGTATTGTTTCGCCGGTTTCTGGTTCTCCTTTTCGACGCGCATCGCCGCGCGTTCACGACGCCAACGAACGAACGGGCGCAGAACAAGAAAGGCGGCGATCAGAGTGACAAGGCCGAGCAGGCCGGCAACAGGCGCCGCCATTGGTGATGCAGCGAGTGCCTCGACAAATCCGGGTGCTCCGGGAACAGCGCCAAAGGAGCCAAGGGTAATGACGACGGCAATTGCGCTGAACACGACCGCAAGAACAAACGCGGCTTTGCGCTCGATCCAGTGCGTCACCATCGCGAAGATGCCACCCGTGACAGGCAGGAACACCATCGCGGTCAGGAGCGCTGCCATCAGAACGATGATGACCATGATCGGCAGATAGCTCATGAACTCGCCTGCGACGCCCGGCCACAGGAGCATTGGCAGGAAGGCAACCAGCGTGGTCGCGGTCGAGGACACGATCGGCCAGAACATCAAGCGCGCGGCTCGGATATAGGCTTCGCGGTCCTCCATGCCCTCGCTGACCTTGCGGTCGGCATATTCCACCATCACGATCGCGCCGTCGACGAGCATCCCGACGGTCAGCACGAGCCCGAACATCACCATGATGTTGACGGTGTAACCGAGCCCGGACAGGATCAGGAAGCCGACCATGAATGAGGTCGGGATCGCGAGACCGACAAGCAGGGCAGACCGCAGGCCAAGGGCTGCAAGCACCAGGATCATCACGAGGAAAATCGCCGTCAGGATCGAGGATTGCAGCGAACCGAGCACCTCGAAGATGTTCGACGACATGTCGATCATGTAGTCGACCTGGATCGTCTCAGGCCAGTCCTTTGTCGCTTCATCGACCACGGCACGGATGGCGAGGTTGTTTTCGATGATATTGGTGCCGATCCGCTTGGTGACGTTCAGCGCGATGGCCGGGCTGCCGTTCACGCGCGTGTAGGAATCCGCATCCTTGAAGGTGCGGCGGATCTCGGCAACGTCGCTCAGCGTGACAACGCCTTCACCGGCCTGCTTGATCGGCAGCGAATAGACATCGAGCGCATTCTCCACCAGGCCCGGAACCTTGACGTTGAACCGTCCCTGACCGCCATCGATGTAACCGGCTGGCACAAGCTGGTTGTTGTTCGACAGCGAGGTCAGCAGTTCCTGCTGGGTGATCGCGTAGGATTCCAGTTTCTCCGAATCGATCAGAACTTCGAGCTGTTCTTCCCGGTGACCCGTCAGGTCAGCCGAGCGAACGGTGTCGATCGCCTCGACCTGGTCTTTCAGGCGGCGCGCATGCTGGTACAGCGTGCGTTCCGGCACGCTGCCGGAGAGCGCAATCGTGATTGTCGGGACCAGCGCGAAGTTTGTTTCTGAAATGGTCGGTTCTTCGGCATCGGCGGGCAATTCGCCTTTGGCTGCATCCACCTTGTCGCGGACATCGGCGAGCGCCTCGTCCTTGTCGAAGGAGATGTCGAATTCCAGAACGATCCCGGCATGGCTTTCCGACGCAATTGCCGTGATTTCCTTCAGGCCGTCGAGGCCACGCAGCTCCGTTTCCATCGGCCGAACCAGAAGCCTTTCGGCATCTTCGGGTGAAATCCCCTGCTGGACGATGGAGACGTAGAAGACCGGTACGTCAATGTCGGGACTGTCTTCCTTCGGAATGCTGATATAGCTGAACACCCCGGCAACCAGGAGCGCCAGCATCAGCACGAAGACCGTCTTGGGACGTCTCAGGACGCCTTCAAGCATGTTTATCATTGGCTGAGCCCCGCAGTTTCAAAGACCGGCTGGACGGTTTCGCCGTCGCCAACATATTCCTGACCGACCACGATCACGGTTACCTCTTCGGGAAGGCCACCCACCCACAGACCGTCATCCTCACCACCAAGGACCTTGACCGGATAAAATGCGGTCTTGTCGTCGCCATCGACGGCGCGCACGCCAACGATGCCTTCATCGCTCAATGTCAGGATGGCGGGAGAGATCTTGTGTGCCTTTTCGACCGGCAAGGCCAGCCGCGTCACAGCGGTCACGCCGTCGCGCGCAATCCCGTCCGGGTTCGGCAGTTCGACCTCAACGCGGAACGTGCGCGTGTCGGGTTCCGAAGAGGGGGAGACGTAACGGACCTTGCCCGCCATGGTTTCGCCCGTCACAAGCCTTACCTCGGCCGGCATACCGATCGAAATCTGGCCGATATTGAGTTCGGATACCTGCCCGATGGCAATCATCGGATCAGAATTTACAACCGTGGCACAGATGCCGCCGTTGTCGAGCTGCGCGCCGATTTCAGCCATTGGGCTCTCGATGACGCCGTCGATCGGCGAGCGGATGACCGTGCGTTCAAGCTCAAGTTCGGCTTCCTTGACGCGCGCGCGCGCCGCATCCAGGCCGGCCTGCGTTGCAGCGGCACGGGTCTGTGCCGTGAAGCCCTTGTCGGCGAGTTTCGTGGCAGCGGAGTGGTCCAGTTCGGCCTGAGCGAGAAGCGCCTTGGCTTCCAGGACACCGGCTTCGCGCGAGCCGCGGTCCAGTTCACACAAAATGTCGCCGGCAGCAACATGCGCACCTTCGCGTGCGGGACGCCGGACGACGTCGTCTTTCGTCTGCGACATGACGGCAACCTTGGCTTCTGCCTCGGTGCGTCCGCGGACCTCAAGAATTGCCTGTCGGTCTTGCGCTGTCAGCTTGACAACCTGGACCCGGAAGGTGGAGCCGGCGTTTTCTGCAACCCGTTCTGCCGGAGGCGGTACGGCATTCTCACCATCGCCGACCCCGCCGATGACAACGGTGCCGCTCGACATCCAGTAGCCTATGCCCGCGGCAAGGCCCACCGCCATGATATAGGACAACTTAACTTTCATTGGTCTTCACTCCGAAACTCAAACTTACTCGGCGGCGTCGGAAACGGGTCTGGCCGCGTCTTCCGCTATCTTCACGAGCGCATTTCCGTGTTCTTCAAGGTAGGCCAGCGTGCAATTCATGCAGGCGATGCCGTAGCTTCTGGTCCAGTTGGAACCAGGGTGGCTGCATTCTTCATCGGACTCCGTCAGGAGCCGCAGTTCTTCGAGTACCTGTGCTTTACGCCTTTCAAGCGCCCGCCGGATGACATCGGGTGGCAATTGGGCAGCATTCAGCGCGATCAGCAAAAACGGGGATTTGAAGGTGTCTGGAGCCTGTGGCTCGCAAAGGTAGTCGATGAGTTCCGCGTGGCCGGCCTCTGTGATGGAATAGACCTTCCTGGCAGGTTTGCCAGCCTGCGGCTCTTCGCGAACGGTCACAAGACCTTCCGATTCAAGCCGCGCAAGCGCAGGGTAGATGGAGCCGAAACTGGCGTCATCGAAATAGCTGAACCGTCCATCGGTCGACTCTTTGCGGATCTCGTATCCGGTGGCGTCGCCGAAAGACAGGATCGCCAGGCACAGGCTTCGTACACTCATCGGTCTCTCCGTTCCCGAAGGCGTCCCTCCGGATTGACGGCAACTCAGAGCGCCAGTCTGGGCACCGGACTATATCTCCGGCTGTAGCGCAAAGAGCGGTATATGTTGGTTCGATATATCGGACTAATATATATCATGCTGAAATGAATCAAGGGTGCGCTGCACAATAATTTGGATCTGTGACGAAAAAGATCAAATCTGGCACGGCAGCCGCAAATGCGCTGAGGACTTGTTCAATTTGTCACCTTGTTGTTAGCCGTCCGCGCTTTAGTTTGAATGAATAAGTGAAGAGACAGGCACATCGGAGTTGCCAATGCCAGATGGAGAACGGGCGGCCGCGCCGCGCAAACTGAAAGATGAACCGCTCATCCGGCTCGTTGCGATCAACGGTGTCGCCGGAGTTTGCGTGGCAATGCTGGTCATGGGAGGCATCTTCTGGACCAACATCGGAAATCTTCGTGTTCTGGTGTCGAAGGCGGAAGATCCGGTACTGCCGGTTCTGATGCTGGCGTTTGCCCTTATCATAACTCTCGGTTCCGTTGTCATCGGCTCCGCGATCATGCTGCTCGGCAAGAAAAAGTCAGACGGAGGCTCTTCCGGAGGCAGGTTGCACCCCTCCTGGACGGTCGGGATGCACGAAACACGTGCTTTTGCACCCGCGCGCGCAGGCGGTGCGCGCAAGGCGTGATCTCGACCGCGGTGCCGGGGTTGGAACCGGTCTTTCTAGTTTGGAGAGTTGCGAACCTGCGCGAGCGCGTTTGCTTGCGTCGAGGTATCGGAGCCGATGTCTGAATAGACAATCATGGCAGCGGCCGCCAGCAACAGCAGCAGACCCGCAGATGAAAGTTTCATTTCATCAATCCTTGCGATCATGGCCGTCCCCTAGCTCTGTCCGCACGTCATCTTTCTAGTCAAAAGGCTCTAAGGCGCGGATAATCA
>JGI12316J15309_10015521_pt1 | contig 12613 bp, 7 predicted proteins | sample MarCyaLeptolynsp_FD_15309 | JGI IMG/M metagenome (IMG submission 15309) | reverse complement strand
TGCGCGGCGGGCTCCGGCTGCCGGTTGTCGCCAATGTCGATTTCGCCGTTGCCGGCGGCGCGTGCGCGGTGCTGGGCGGCCCTTCCGGTGCCGGCAAGAGCTCGATCCTGAAGATGATTTACGGCAATTATCGCTGTGACAGCGGCGAGATTTCGGTTCTTCATGAAGGCCGGGTTGCCAACGTGGCACGAGCGGAACCGCGTGCCATTCTCGCCCTGCGACGACGGGTCCTCGGATATGTCAGCCAGTTCCTGCGTGTTATCCCAAGAGTTCCGGCGCTGGAAATCGTGGCTGAACCCCTGATTGAGCGGGGGACCGACCGGGATGTGGCGCTCGCGGCGGCACGCGATCTGCTTGTCCGGCTCAATGTCCCGGAAAAGCTCTGGGATCTGCCGCCGGCGACATTTTCCGGAGGCGAACAGCAACGGGTCAACATTGCGCGCGGCTTCATCGCGGACTATCCGATCCTGCTGCTTGACGAACCGACGGCGTCGCTCGATGCGGCCAATCGTGCGGTGGTTGTCGATCTGATCAATGCCAAGAAAAAGGCGGGGGCCGCCTTGCTGGGGATATTTCATGATATCGACGTGCGCGAAGCGGTTGCCGATCAGGTGATTGACGTGACGGCGTTTTCCAGTCAGGGCGATACGGGAGCAACGGTAAATGATGCCTGAAGCCATGCGTTATGCCGTTTATTACACGCCTGGACCGGCCGACGGCCTTACGGCCGCCGCCGCGGCGTGGCTGGGGAGAGATCCGCATACCGGCGAGACGTGCCGGCAACCCGATCTTGACCGGCTGCCTGCCGACAAACTCGAAACACTGACGGCGGATCCGAGACGCTACGGGTTTCATGGCACCCTGAAGGCGCCGTTTCGCCTCGGACGGGATGTGCAGACCGCGGATCTGGTCAAGGAAATCGAGGATTTCGCCGCCGCGACCGCTGCGGTGACAGTACCGGACGGATTCAAGGTGGCGCGCCTTGGCCCGTTTTTCGCGCTGGTCCCGGCCGAAGCGTGCCCGGATCTGACCGCATTGGCGTCGAACTGCGTCCGCAGGTTCGAGACGTTCCGGGCCCCGCTTACCGACGCGGAACTGGAGCGCCGGCGCCGATCACGGCTCAGCGATCATCAGGACAGTCTGCTGACGCAATGGGGCTATCCTTATGTGTTCGATGAATTCCGGTTTCACATGACCCTGACAGGTCGGGTTCCCGAAACCCTTCGCGACGCCATGCAGGCGGAGCTCGAAACCTATTTCGCCGACTATACCGGCCGCGCGCTTCGGCTCGACACGCTTTCGCTGTTCTCACAGGCTGCTCCGGACGCGCCGTTTCTTGTTCAGGCAACTTTTCCGCTGGAAGGCCGGCGGCCTGATGCGCAGCAGCCTGTCCCTGACCAGAGTTTGGCATAACCATGACCATACGATTTGAGACCGTACGCCTGGTGCTCGACGACCGCGTCGGGATTGGAACCCTTACAGTCGAAGACGGCATGATAGCCGGCATCGATGTCGCCGAAACTCTCGAGCCGTCGGATTTGCCGGAGGGCGACTATCTGCTGCCCGGGCTGGTGGAACTGCACACGGACCATCTGGAAACCCATTATGCGCCGCGCCCCGGCGTCCGCTGGAACGCGCTCGCTTCCGTGCAGGCGCATGATGCGCAGGTCGCGGGATCCGGCATCACCACCGTCTTTGATGCACTGCGTCTGGGCATGGATTACGGTGCCCGCATCACATCGAAGGATATGCGGATCCTGGCGGACGCCATTGCGAAGGCCCAGGAGACGGACCGGCTGCGGGCCGACCATTTCATCCATTTGCGTTGCGAGGTCTCTACCGAGGACGTGGCGCCCGGCTTCGCGCTTTTCCAGGACGAACCGCTCGTGCGAATCGCATCACTGATGGATCACACGCCGGGTCAGCGCCAGTTTGTGTCGATCGACCGCTATCGCGATTTCCACCAGAAAAAGGCCGGCATGAACGATGCCGAATTCGAAACATTCATGGCCGAGCGGACGGCGCTCGCCGACACATGGTCGCGCAAGAACCGCAAACTGATATCCGAGCAATGTCTGGAAGCCGGGATCGTCATTGCCAGTCATGACGACGCCACGCTGGCGCATGTCGACGAGGCGATCGAAGACAGCGTCCACATCTCGGAATTCCCGACCACCCAGGAAGCCGCCCATGCGGCGAGAGCGTCCGGGATGAAAGTGCTGATGGGCGCGCCGAACGTGGTCCGTGGCGGATCGCATTCGGGCAATGTGTCGGCCCAGGCGCTGGCGGAAAACGGGATGCTCGATATCCTGTCGTCCGATTACATTCCGTTCAGCCTCCTGCACGCCGCTTTCATGCTGGTGGAACGTATCGAGTCCATTTCGTTGCCGGATGCCGTTCGCATGGTCACCAGGACGCCCGCAGAAGCCGCCGGTCTTGACGATCGCGGCACCCTGGCGGTGGGCAAGCGGGCGGACCTGGTCGAGGCGTCTTACGAGCATGGCGTGCCGGTGGTACGCGGGGTCTGGCGCGCCGGACGGCGGGTTGCATGAATGTTTGGTCTGAAGGGAGAGCATGATGGGTGTTGTCGACACGATTTTTGAAACGCTGGCGGAGCGCGGCGACGCCATGTATGGCGGCGAGGCGGTGACCCAGTTGCAGCACGCGCTGCAATGCGCCGCGCTCGCCGAGGAAGCAGGGGCCGGCGACGGTCTGATCGCGGCGGCCCTGCTGCACGATTATGGCCATCTCCTTGCGATGGATGAAGGCGCTGCCGCCGCCGGCAAGGACATGCGGCATGAAGACATTGCGGCCAAATCCCTGCGCCGTTGGTTCGGCCCCGACGTCACCGAGCCGATCCGGCTTCACGTCGCCGCGAAACGCTATCTTTGTTGTGTCGATCCCGACTATTTCGCGACGCTCTCACCGGCTTCGGTCATGTCGCTCAAGGTTCAGGGCGGTCCGTTCACACCGGCCGAGGCCGATGCGTTTCGACAGGGGCCGCACGGCGATGCCGCGGCGAAATTGCGGATCTGGGACGATCTGGCAAAGGATACGGAAAAAGTCACGCCGCCCCTTGAGCATTACCGCCCGATGGTGGAGCGTGTCTGCACGGCCGATTGATCCGATGGTGAAAGACGGCAAGATCGGTCCCGGAGCCTTCATCGCCGTGGTCGGCCCCTCCGGCGCCGGCAAGGACACGCTCCTGCGCTGCGCTCAACAGGCCCTGGCGGATACAGCGCCTTTTCATTTTCCGCGGCGCCTCGTGACGCGCGCTGCCGACAGTGCGCTGGAAGATCACGACACGATCCGGGAAGCGGATTTCGAAGAAGAATGTTCCCGGGGGACGTTCGCCCTGCACTGGCGGGCGCATGGCCTTGGATATGCGGTTCCGGCGTCGGTTGACCGGCAGATCGGTACCGGTGCGATCGTCCTGTGCAACGTCTCCCGTTCCGTGCTGGCCGGTGCGCTGGCAAAATATCGCCATGTGGTGATTGCGCACGTAACGGCCCCGGTCTCGGTGCTCGCGGGTCGGCTTGCCGCGCGGGGGCGCGAAAGCCGGGCCGATATCGAAAGCCGCCTGCGGCGCGCGCAGTACGATTTGCCCGCCGCCGCCGAGATCGTTCGAATTGACAATATCGGTCCTCCGCAGGAGGGCGCGCAGCGCCTCATCGATCTCGCGACCGGCCTCGCTGCTGCGCCTGGAGCCGGTCAGGTCATAGTTTGACCCGAAATCCCGTGCATCATCGCCGTTGAAGTGTCCTGCATGCGGTTTTCGCCCGCAGGTCGCGACATCGCGTTCACATCGGCTTTCTCCGGGTCCCCCTTTGCGGGCAAATGCTCTAAACTTGCCACCCGATTCGTGATCGCGTGGACGCTTGGAGCCGACAATGAAACGTCTGATTTTCGGTATCATCGGCCTTTTCGGGCTGGTCGTCGTCGCGATTGTCGGAATCGCGATGTTCGTGCCGCCCGAAGACGTCAAGACCGAGATCGTCCGACAGATTCGCAACAATACCGGATGGAACCTGCGTATCGATGGCGGCATCGATATCGGGATCTGGCCGAATATCAATCTTGAAGCCGCCGATGTCGGCATGTCCGGCAAGGCCTGGGCGGACGGTCTTGAATTTGTTTCCGCGGACCGGGTGTCCTTTGGGCTGGCGCTGTTCCCGCTTGTCACCGGGACCGTCGACGTGTCGACGATTCGCATCGAAAATCCGGTGTTCGAGCTTGAAATCGACCGCAATGGCGGTACGTCCTGGGATCCGGTCGAGATCGTCGATTCCGGCAAACCGCCGACATCGATCGAAGATGCGATAGGCCAGGTTTCCGGCGATCAGGCCACGAGCAGCGAATCCGCGCAATCGACCGATGGAACTGACGCTTCTGTCGAAAGTTCCAACGCGGAAGATGCCTCGAAAGGCAACGATGTAGCGACATCGCGCCTGCTGCAGAACCTGAGGATCTCTTCATTTGAAGTGATCAACGGCACGTTGTCCTATCTGGACCGACGCACCGGCGAAGCGCAGACGATGGAAGAGATCAACATCCAGGCGCGCCTGCCGTCGCCGGACAGCCGTTCGAGCATGGAAGGCTCGCTGGTCTGGCGCGGTCAGGCCATAACGCTCGACGCAAGCATCGAGAAGTGGCGGGCGCTTCTGGAAAACACCCCGTCCGACATTGCTGCTGAAATCGCTACCGACAAGGGAACCGTCTCCGTCGAGGGTCAGGTCGCCGCCGGTGGCGCTGCATCCTTCAACGGCAAGGTTGCAGCTTCCATCCCGTCAATACCCGATATGCTGACCTGGGCCACCGGATCGTCTGACGGTGTCCCGGAAATCGGCCCGGTTTCGGTGGCCACCCCGCTTTTGGTCGATCCGACCCGCATTTCCGCCGATTCCCTTGCGCTGGCAATCGGCGAGGCAAAGGGATCCGGATCCGTCGCGCTGCAGCTTGATGGCGCAAGACCGAAACTGACCAGCAAATTTGCCGTCACCCGGATCGATCTCGATGCCATCGTCAAGGGAGAGATCGAAGGGGCCGGCGATCGGCCGTCCGAATTCGGCGGCGCCAGGATCATCCGGGCGTCGCTGGACCGCCCGATCGTGCTGGCCCAGGTCGGGGTCCCGCTCCCGAATCCGCGGCGATCGCCTCCAGCCGCGTCGGGGACGACAGCACCGGCCGCGCAACAGCCGGCTGCGCCCAGGGCGGCCGCTGCTCCGACTGCCGCCGATACGCTCGACCTGAGCGCTCTCAACAGTGTTGACGCGGACCTGGATATTTCGATCGGCGAAATCCTGGCATCAGGGGTTTCGGCCCGGGATATCGCCTTGACAGCAAAGCTCGATGCCGGGCGCCTGGTGGCCAATCTGCGGGAAGCGGATATTTTTGGTGGCAAGACCGGGGGCAATCTGGTGCTGGACAGCGCGCAGGCGGTGCCAAGCCTTACCGGCGCGATAAAGGCTGCGAGCCTCAACCTGGCCTCACTTGCCAAGCTCGGCGGTCACAAGGACCCCGTGGCCGGTGCACTGTCCATCGATACGACCTTCCAGACCAAAGGCCGTTCGGTTGCTGAACTTGTCGGCGCTCTCGACGCACAGGGCGCCTTGCAGGTGCGCAATGGTGCGCTCGACGGCCTGCCGCTCGCCGCGGCCCTGAACGACCCCAACGCCACACGCATCGATAATCTCAGCGCGAGCGTGCGGTTTTCCGGCCGAACCCAACCGATCGTTGCCGAGGGCAGTGCCGGTTGGCGCGGTGAAACCTTTCAGCTCAAGGCCAATCTGACGCCGGCGCCGCTGGCCCTCGGCCGTGCTGCGCCTGTCACGGCGTCGCTCAACTCCAACCGGGTGACGCTCGGTTATAACGGTTCCGTCGCGCCATCCGGCGCGGCCGACGGGGCCATTTCGGTTGCGACCCCGTCCCTGCGAAACCTGTTGATCTGGCTGAATCAACCGGCTCCGGACATGGGCGGTCTCGGACCGTTTTCCTTCAAGGGGCAGCTTGACGCGACGCCCGAGGCGATCTCGTTCAACAAGGCCACCATACGCCTCGATGACACATCCGGCAGCGGGTCCGGCCGCATTGCAATCGGTGGCGCGATCCCGTCGATACAGGCGAACCTGGCCTTCAAGACCCTGAACGTGACGCCCTATCTGGCAGGCGCAAAGGGTGGTGCGGTTGTGCCCTCGGGTCAGCAAGGTGCGGCACAGTCCGGCAGCGGCCAGACGGCTGCTGCACCGTCACAATCGGCCAACCAGAGCAATGCCGCGCCAAGACAGGCTGCGGCTGCCGGATCGTCCTGGAGCCAGGCGCCGATCGATTTCTCCGGCCTGAAGGCGGCCAACGCCAAACTCACTCTCAGTGCCAATGAAATCATCGTCGAAAAGATCCGTGTCGGCCCGGCAAATGTTGCGGTTTCCCTGCAGGATGGCGTGCTGACGACCGACCTGACCCGGCTTGGCCTCTATCAGGGAAGCGGCAAGGCGCGCTTCACATTGAACGGCGCCCGGCAGACACCGTCTTTCAAGGCCGTCGCCAATCTTTCCGGCATCAGCGCCTATCCGCTTTTGCGGGATGCGGCGGACTTCAAGAAACTGGAAGGGGCCGGCGACCTGAACCTTGATCTGGCGGCGAGCGGTGCCAGTGAATTCGCCATGGTCAATTCCCTGAACGGCAGTGCGGCGTTTCTGTTTCGCGACGGGGCCATTCGCGGCATAAACATCCCGAAAATGGTGCGCGGCCTTTCGAGCAACATTCTGTCCGGCTGGCAGGACACGCCCACCGAAAAGACAGACTTCAGTTCCCTGAGCGCGTCGTTTTCGATTCAGAACGGTGTCGCCACCAACAACGATCTCAGCATGATCGGACCGCTTGTGCAGGTCGCCGGCGCCGGGACGACGTCGCTGCCGCCGCGCATGCTGGCATGGCGGGTCGAACCGAAAGTGGTCGGCACGCTGCTCGGGCAGGGCCGCGGCAACGAATTCCAGGGCTTCGGCGTTCCGGTCGTGATCGAAGGAAGCTGGGACAAACCGAAAATCTATCCCGATATCGCCGGTATCCTGCAAAATCCGGCTGCGGCCTATGAACAATTGCGCGGGCTCGGCGGTGGCATATTCAAGCAGATCGATCCCCTCAACGGCGGATCGGCGGAAGCGGCCCAGGCCAAGATCAAGAAGCGCATCGAAAAACAGACCGGCATCAATGTCGACAACATCGTCAAGGACGGAAAGATCGACAAGGATGAAGCGGTCAATGAGGCCGTCAAGGGCATCATTTCGATATTCGGCAACAGAAACTGACACCGGCTGTTGGAATGCATGGCGCGGGCTCCGGCCAATCCGATATCGGCCGGAGCCTTGCCAAAATTTCCGCATTGCGTATAGTCCGACAGTCTTTTGCTCAAAACGAGTATAATTAACGCCATGTCCTTCCATTCGCCTTTCAGCCACGGTTTTTTGCGGGTCGCAACGGCAACGCCCCGCTGCCATATCGCCGATCCGGCACGCAATATCGAGGAGACACTCGATCTGGCCCGTCAGGCGGAAAAACAGCATGCGGACCTTGTGGTTTTTCCCGAACTCGGGCTCTCGGCCTACACCAACGACGACCTGTTTCTGCAGGAGGCGTTACACCTCGCGGTCGATGAGGCGCTTGTCCGGTTGACGGAGGCAAGCAGGGACCTGCACGCGGTGCTGATTGTCGGCGCGCCGAAGATCATTCGCGGGCAATTGTTCAATCTGGCGATCGCCGTGCATCGCGGCCGGATCCTCGGCGCGGTCCCAAAACTCTATCTTCCGACCTACCGCGAGTTTTACGAGCGGCGCCAGTTTTCCGGCGGCGACGGGTTGCCGGTGTCCGAAACCGTGTTGGCCGGACAGAGCGTTCCCGTCGGCCTTGACCTCCTGTTTTGCGCCGATGACCTGCCCGGCTTCGCCTTTGCCATGGAGATCTGCGAAGATGTCTGGTCGGCGATCCCGCCAAGCGGTGTTACCGCCCTGGCCGGCGCCAGCATCATCGCTAACCTGTCGGCCAGCAATGTGGTCATCGGCAAATCCGACTACCGGCATGCGCTCTGCCGGGTGCATTCGGCACGCACCATGTCGGCCTATCTGTATTCAGCCGCCGGACGTGGCGAATCGTCGACGGATCTGGCATGGGACGGCCACGCGATGATTTATGAGAACGGCGCGCTGTTGGCGGAATCGGAACGCTTTGCTCCGGACGCACAACTGGTCTGTGCCGATGTCGACCTGGATCTCCTGCGCCTGGAACGGGCGCGGCACAACACGTTCGCCGACACGGCCAAGGTGCATGCCGCGGCCATTGCCGCGCTGCGTACGGTCACGTTCAGCCTGGAGCGCGGTCCTGCCGAGGACACGCCGCTGTTGCGGCCGGTAAGCCGGTTTCCTTTCATTCCCGATGACCGGGCGCGCCGCGACGAACTGTGTTACGAAGCCTATAACATCCAGGTCTACGGTTTGCGCAAACGCCTGGAAGCGACCGGGATCGGCAAAATCGTGATCGGCGTGTCCGGCGGCCTGGATTCGACCCAGGCCCTGATTGTTGCGGCGAGGGCCTTCGACCAGCTCGGACTGCCGCGCGAGAATATCCTGGCCTATACGCTGCCGGCCTTTGCCACCAGCGATCACACCAGGTCCAATGCCTGGGCCCTGATGCGCGCGCTTGGCGTCAGCACGCGCGAGATCGATATGGGGCCGTCCTGCCTGCAGATGCTGCGCGATATCGGGCATCCGTTCGCGGACGGCAAGCCGGTCTATGACATCACCTTCGAAAACGTGCAGGCCGGCGCCCGCACTTCGCTCCTGTTCCGGCTCGCCAACAAGGAGGGGGCGCTGGTCCTGGGCACGGGCGACCTGTCGGAACTGGCGCTGGGATGGTGTACCTACGGCGTCGGCGATCACATGTCGCACTACAATGTCAACGGATCGGTGGCGAAAACCCTGATCCAGCACCTGATCGGCTGGGTGATCGAAGGCAACCAGTTCGGCGACGAGACGTCTCGCGTCCTGCAATCGATCCTGGATACGGAAATCTCGCCGGAACTGGTGCCGGCCGATGAGGGTGACGAGGGAGCGGAGGGAAGCGGGCCGGCGCAAAAGACCGAGGATTTCATCGGCCCCTACGAACTGCAGGATTTCAATCTTTACTACACGACCCGCTTCGGATTGAAGCCGTCCAAGGTGGCTTATCTTTGCCACCATGCCTGGGGACCGGCCTCGGGAGAGGGCGCTTACAGTCTGGCGGAAATCAAGGCCTGGGCACGCGTATTTGCGAAGCGGTTCTTCCAGACCAGCCAGTTCAAGCGTTCGGCGGTTCCGAACGGACCGAAGGTGGCGTCCGGCGGGTCCCTGTCGCCGCGCGGCGACTGGCGGGCGCCAAGCGATTCCAGTGCGGCGCTCTGGATCGATGAACTGGACAGCAATGTTCCTGACGCCTGATACAATTGCACTGGCTCGACTGCCATCGGGACGCTGATAGCCGGCACTTCTGTCTTTTTTTGGCACAGGATGATGAAGGTTTACCTCAAATCGGCGCGGATGATCGGATGGTCAAGTGCCTATCTAGTGGTGGAACGCGCCGGTAAACCCATATGTCGTCGTGATCAAACCGGAAACGGAGCGGGATAACTGATTCGTTTGGTGTTCGTTCCCGGTTGGATCCAAAGATTAAACAATATCCCGTGGATCTGTGGCCGGCGTTTGTACCCTGCTAACACCGGTGGACGCTCTCGGCCGTTCAGACCTGCCGAATACGTCGAAATCCTTGAGCGTCCCGATTTGGATCAGGATGGTTAACAGTGCTGTTCCAAATCCGCCCGCGACGAGAGTATCCAGCGCTCATCTGGTGTGTCGCCGGGGGTGTGCATCGATATGTTGGCGTGATCAAACCCGATACGGCGGGAAAACAGCGATTCGTTTGGCGTTCGTTCTCGTTTGGGTCCGAAAATGAAGGCGCATGCCACTTTGTGCGCCCGTCCTTTCACCTTCTGTTAGGAAGTGCGTCCGTTTGTCGAGGTGATCCGATGATTTCGCCGGCAAATGCCGTTTCGTCTCGATTTGGGACAGAATCCTCAATAGACGGATGCCGGCCGCCAGACGGATTCGGATTTCGGGCGCCTATCTGGTGGGGAAATTGGCATTTCGGCCCATATATGGGCGTGATCAAACCGGAAACGGCGGTCAATCAGCGATTCGTTTGGTGTTCGTTCCCGATTGGATCCAATGATTACCGGATATGCGATGGTTCCCCGGCGGCTGTTCAGAGATTGTTAAGACGGTGAGACCGGTTGATCGACGTGCGCGAAACCAGCACTCTCAATTTCCCTGCAAATGTCTTAACCGAGGCACAAAACTGCGTGCCAAAACGGGACCGTTCGGTAAATCCGGGTAAGCCGTGGCCTTAAGACTAAATTCATCTTGTTGGTCTATTTTGTGTGTCGCTCTCCGCCATGCCCACATTTAGCCGTGATCAAAGCAAAAACGCGGTGCTGTAAGTGATTCGTTTGGTGTTCGTTCCCGTTTGAATCTATTCGTTAACACCGCGAGAGTCTTTCCGAGTCACTGGGAAATAAACTGTTAACGTCTTGACTCTTTCGGATTCGGCGATTCGCCGGTTAGACTCGGAAAAATCGCAGGATTACCGCGCGGATTCAATATATCGTGCCTGGTGAGAAGAAAATCGCACATATTGTATAGAACAAATCCTGAATCACTCTGAGTCAGCGATTCGGTCCTTTTTTGTTCCGTGCCCGTTCTTGCGTATGGCGCATCCGGGGGCGCGATCCGATTCGATTTTGTTGGAAATGGCGTCCACAGGCGCAGGTGATTTTGCCACGGTTCCGGTTTTTTCATACCGAAAGCGGCAAAAGGCGTGGCCAAGCGTCTTGAACGTGGTATTTGACGCTCCACTTTCGGCGGGTACACGCCCCGGCCCGCCCTCTTGTTGGAATGTTTTGAATGTCTGGCTTCTCCCAACCGCAATCCGGCACTTCGCGGTCGAACCGCAACCGCTCCGTGACGGCGGTGCTCGGACCGACGAATACGGGCAAGACCCATTTGGCGATCGAGCGCATGCTCGGCCATGAATCCGGCATGATCGGCCTGCCGTTGCGGCTCCTGGCACGGGAGGTTTATGCAAAGGTCGTCAAACGCGCCGGCGAGAACGCCGTGGCGCTGGTGACCGGCGAAGAGAAAGTGCTGCCGCCGGAACCGCGCTACTGGGTCTGTACCGTCGAAGCAATGCCGCAGGATACGGATGCCGCGTTTGTCGCCATCGACGAAGTGCAACTGGCCGGTGACCTGGAGCGGGGCCATGTTTTCACCGACCGGATCCTGAACCTGCGCGGCAGCCAGGAAACGCTGCTGCTCGGGGCCGCGACAATGCGCGGGTTGCTGGAGCGGATCGTTCCGGGCCTCAACGTGATCACGCGGCCGCGCATGTCTATGCTGACCTATAGCGGCCAGAAAAAAATAACCCGATTGCCGGCCCGTTCCGCCATTGTGGCGTTTTCGGCCGACGAGGTCTATTCGATCGCCGAACTGGTGCGGCGTCAGCGCGGCGGCGCGGCCGTGGTGATGGGCGCGCTCAGTCCGCGTACCCGCAATGCCCAGGTCGAACTCTATCAATCCGGCGATGTCGATTTCCTGATTGCAACCGATGCCATCGGCATGGGGCTCAATCTCGACGTCGATCATGTGGCGTTCGCGGCCGGCCGCAAATATGACGGTTATCAGTTCCGTGATCTGACGCCAGGCGAACTGGGTCAGATTTCCGGGCGGGCCGGCCGCCACATGAAGGACGGCACCTTCGGCGTGACCGGGCGTACCGAACCGTTTCCCGATGCCCTGGTCGAGGCGCTCGAAACCCACGCTTTCGACCCGGTCAAGATTCTGCAATGGCGGGCGCGCAATCTCGACCCGAGTTCCCTTGATGCGCTGCGGCAGAGCCTTGACGCGGTTCCCGATATGCCCGGTCTGACCCGGGCGCCGCCGGCCACAGATCTCACCGCGCTCGACCATGCGATGAAAGATGACGATATCATCGATGCGGCGCAGGGGCGCGACAGGGTTTCGCTGCTCTGGGATATCTGTCAATTGCCGGACTACCGCAAGATCGCGCCGGCAAACCATTACGAACTGATCCACGCGATCTTCATGCAGATCACCCGGAACGGTCATGTGGATTCCGGTTGGTTTGAAGAGAATGTCAAACGGTGTTCCAGCACCGAGGGCGATATCGACACGCTTGCAAACAGAATCTCGCACATTAGAACCTGGACCTTCGTGGCCAACAGACCCGAATGGCTCAAGGAGCCCGACCATTGGCGCGGCGTGACGCGGGAAATAGAAGATGGACTGTCCGACGCATTGCATGTCCGGCTGACGCAAAGATTCGTCGACCGCCGTACCAGCGTCCTGATGAAGCGACTGCGAGAAAATACCATGATGGAAGCGGAATTCACGGAGTCCGGTGACGTTGTTGTCGAAGGCGAACATGTGGGCCACCTGGACGGATTCCGGTTCACGCCCGCATCCCGGGGCGACAGCGCGGAGGCCAAGGCCGTGCGCGCCGCGGCACTGAAGGCGCT
>JGI12316J15309_10001268_pt1 | contig 12624 bp, 14 predicted proteins | sample MarCyaLeptolynsp_FD_15309 | JGI IMG/M metagenome (IMG submission 15309) | reverse complement strand
TTGGGCGCCGGGGCGATGGCGAAAGCCCTCCGTTGGCCACTCCTTCCGGGCGGCTAGCCTAGCCGCCGTGAACTTGCCGCCATGATAGGCTAGGTTTGCCTGCTGATCGAACCCAAGGACATGTCACGCGACAGACGTCCTGGCAGCCGCGAGGGGTTGAACTGGCGCGGGCCGGTCATCACTTCGTAACAACATCCTGACTTGTTCGAGACCGGAAACGCGGGAAAACTGAACACATGAAACAAGTGATTCGCAAAGCTGCGCCGATTCTCTTGGCAACCCTGGTCCTTGTGGGCCTGTTCATGGTCGCACCCTCCCACAAGGTCGAGGCCAGCCCCTTCGACACACTGCTTGGGACTTGGCGGGGAAGCGGCACCGTACGCTTGAACACCGGCACCGAGCGCCTGAGCTGCAACGCCTACTACACCGGCGGCGGCCAACGGCTCGGCATGGCCATTCGCTGCACGTCGCCCAGCGGCAAGGTGGAAATTCGCAGCAAGCTCAGCCTCAGCGGCAACCGCCTCAGCGGCAATTGGGAGGAGAGGACCTACAACGCCTCGGGCGCCGCTTCGGGCACCGCCAACCCTGGCAGACTCAGCATCCGGGTCTCAGGATCCATCAGAGGCAGCATGGTCGTGAATTACAGCAGGTCCAGTCAGAGCGTCTCGATCTCGACCTCTGGAAGTCCGCTGCAAGCCGTTTCAATCCGCCTGACCCGCAGCTAGTTCGCCGTTAGTCTTAGGCCCGAGTCCTGTCAGCCTAGGGAACTCTCTTCCCGGGCGGGCATCATCGATGGCTAGGAGCGAACTGCGATGGGCGACGTTTTGCTGACGCACAAATTGGTGGGGGAGCGGCTTGAGCTTGCCGCCGCGGGGTCGTGGACCGCGCCGTATGCAGGCGAATTGGAAGCCGCCGTCGAACGGATTGCCGGCGAGGCGCCCAATGCCAAGGATGTTTCCATCGACATGGGGGGCGTCCGCGAGTTCGACACGTTCGGCGCCTGGCTCCTCGAACGCCTGACTCGGCAGTGGACCGCCACAGGCCGCGAAGCGGTCATCGTGGGCATGCCTGAGCACGATCTCGGCCTCTTGGAGGAAATGCACGGCGTTAACCGCACGCCGCCCCCGGAGCCGGCCCGAGCCAACGCAATCGTGGATACGCTTGCCGCGCTTGGCCGGGGCGGTGTCGCTTTCGGCCACAACATCCTGGTCTTCGCTGAGATGCTGGGGTCGGTGGGACTGGCGCTCGGCCGCATCGTTTCGCGGCCGCGCGATTACCGCTTCACCTCCACCGTCCATCAATTCGACCGGGTCGCCTGGCAGGCCGTCCCCATCATCTTGCTGATCACATTCCTGATCGGCGCCATCATCTCGCAACAAGGCATCTTCCATTTCCGCAAGTTCGGCGCGGAACTCTATTCCGTCGACCTTGTCGGAATCTTGGTGCTGCGCGAGATCGGCGTGCTGATCGTGGCGATCATGGTCGCCGGCCGCTCCGGCAGCTCCTACACCGCTGAGCTGGGCTCCATGAAGATGCGCGAGGAGATCGACGCGCTGCGCACCATGGGCTTCGACCCTGTCGAGGTGCTCATCCTGCCGCGCATCCTCGTGCTTGTCGTCGCGCTGCCGGTCCTGACCTTCATCGGCTCCATGGCGGCACTGTTCGGCGGCGGTTTGGTGGCTTGGCTCTATGGAGGCATGAACCCCGATATCTTTATTGCGCGCCTGACTGACTCGATCTCGTTCACGCACTTCATGGTCGGCATGATCAAAGCGCCCTTCATGGGCCTCGTCATCGGCATCGTGGCCTGCGCCGAAGGCTTGCGGGTCAAAGGAAGCGCTGAATCGCTCGGCATCCAGACCACCAACTCCGTGGTGCAGTCGATCTTCCTCGTCATTGTGCTCGATGGTCTGTTCGCCATCTTCTTTGCCTCGATCGGGATGTGAGATCGCGATGACCGGGACAAACGCCGTCATCAAAGTGCGCGACCTCGTGGTCGGCTTCGGCAATCAGACCGTGCTGGACCATTTGGACCTCGACGTGCGCGGCTCCGAAATTCTCGGCGTCGTCGGGGCTTCCGGCGCCGGCAAGTCTGTCCTGTTGCGCACCATCATCGGCCTCATCCCGCGCCGCCACGGCACCATCGAGGTCCTTGGCGTTGACACGGCGCATTCAAGCGAGGAGGAGCGCCGCGCACTGGAGCGGCGCTGGGGCATTCTCTTCCAGCAAGGCGCCTTGTTCTCCTCGCTGACGGCCAAGCAGAACGTGCAGTTCCCGATGCGCGAGAACCTGGAGATCTCGCAAAAGCTGATGGACGAAATGGCCATCGCCAAGCTTGAGATGGTGGGTCTCACGCCCCGAGATGGCGAGAAGTTCCCGTCCGAGCTGTCCGGCGGCATGACCAAACGCGTGGCGTTGGCCCGGGCGCTGGCCCTCGATCCGGAGATCCTATTCCTCGACGAGCCGACGTCCGGCCTCGATCCGATCTCGGCTGGCGATTTCGATGCCTTGATCCGCACGCTACAGCAGACCCTGGAGATCACCGTGTTCATGGTGACCCACGACTTGGAAAGCCTCTACACCGCATGCGATCGGATCGCGGTCCTTGCAGACGGCAAGGTCGTGGCCGACGGACCGATTGCCACCATGCTTGAATCGGAGCACCCCTGGGTGAGAACTTACTTCCAAGGAAAGCGCGGCGGCCTGCTGGCCGAACGTCAGATCAGCGCCTGACCGCAAGGTCGGAGCCAAAAACGAAGGGACCTGACTCATGGAAACCCGAGCCCGTTACGCTTTGATCGGACTGTTCATGCTCGCCGTGATCGGCGCCACCTTCGCCTTCGTCTATTGGCTTGAGAACAAGGGCGGATTCGGCGAGCGGGAGACCTACCGGGTGCAATTCGAAAGTGCGGTCTCCGGTCTTGTCGTCGGTTCGGCCGTGTTGTTCAACGGCATCCGCGTCGGCGACGTTACGGGCATCACGCTCAACCCGAACGAGCCTCAGCAAGTGATCGCCACAATCTCCGTGTTGCAGCACACGCCAATCCGCGAGGATACGCGCGTCAACGTCGAGCAGCAGGGCCTCACCGGCGGCGTGGCCGTCACCCTGACGGGCGGACTGTCGGACACGCCGCTGCAAGACAACGGCGGCGTGGCCACGCTGGTCGCCCCACCCGGCGTCGGCCAGGACTGGACGCAATCGGCGCGCGATGCCTTCCAGGACGTCGAGGCCATTCTTGAGCAGAACGCGAAACCGCTGAACGAGGCGATCCTCAACATCGAGATCTTCACCGAGGCCTTGGCGCGCAACGCCGACAAGGTCGACGGCATCCTCGCCGGTATAGAGCGGATGACGGGCGGCGGCCAGGGCAGCGGGACGCTCTATTCCCTGAAGCCCGCGGCCAACCTGCCGCCACCGCCGGCCACAACTCCACCGTGGCAGCTCGTGATCTCCGAGCCGACCACCTTGCTCGCCTTCAACACGGACAAGATCCTCACCCGCCCTGCGCCCGATGAGAGTCTTCCGCTTGAAGGGGCCCGCTGGAGCGACAGCCTGCCCATCCTGGCGCAAGCCAAGCTGGTCGAGACATTCGAGAACGCGGGCTATGCGCGGTCTGTGACCCGAACCATCGGCGAGTTCGCCGACAACTATCAGCTTGCCATCGACATCCGCCAGTTCGATGTGTCCACTGGTGGCGGCGAACCGAAAGCGACGATCATATTGCTCGCCAAGCTGCTCAGCCCGACTGGCGAGATCATCGAATCGAGGCAGTTCGAGACCTCGGCCCCAGCAGCGGGAGACAACACCCGAGCCTATGTGGATGCCCTGAGCGCCGCGTATGACGAGATGGCCTTGGCACTCTTGACCTGGACCACGGATGCGCTCGCCGCCGCTCCGACACCACCCGCGGTAACCGTCGAGCCGCCGGCGCCCCTTGACGATCTGCCCGCTCCCGACCTGCCGCCTGCACCGCAAGACGGACCCGCCGACCAGCCAACCCCGTAGGGTCCCCGCCCCGCTTCTTGATCTGTCTCAACGACAGGCGGACAAACTCGCATGATGATGCAGCCGGAGCCGTGCCCGCACACCTACGGCGCATGGACTTGTCTGTCCGGACGCGAGGCCATGGATCTTCTGGAAGCCATCAGGAAGCGGCGTTCCGTTCGCGAATACACCGACGAGCCGGTGGATAATGCGGTCTTGCGGGAGTTGATCGAAGCCGCCGTGCAAGCGCCGAGCGCCATCAACCTGCAACCCTGGACCTTCGTCGTCGTCAAGGACGCAGCCCGCCTGTCGCAAATCTCAGAGCAGGCGAAGGCGCATCTCTTGAAGGCTTCACTCGCAGCCCCGGCGCATCCGTTCCGCGATATCCTGAACGACCCTGACTTTCATCTCTTCTATCACGCGCCCGCTCTGGTGGTCATCGCGGCGGCTGACGCCACCGACTGGGCGGTTGAGGACTGTGCCCTCGCCGCAGAGAACCTCATGCTGGCCGCCTTCGCCAAGGACCTTGGCACTTGCTGGATCGGATTTGCCCAGACTTGGCTTGCCTCACCGGACGGCAAGGCTGAGCTGGGCCTGCCGGCCACCTACGCGCCGATCGCCCCGATTGTCGTCGGTCACCCGCGCCGCCGCCCGCCGCCGGTTCCCAGAAAAAACCCCGACATCCTCTGGATTGACGCCCAAACGCACTGCGCGTGATCTGCGCCTTACGCCTCGCCAAACTGCTAGTCCTTAAAGGCGGTTGACTTCAAACCCCTCCAAGGAGACGCCCACTTCCGACAGCCCCTCTTCCAGGTAGTCGCCGAGCTGCGGTATGCCGAGCAGATAGCGCGCCACGTGGACCTCGCTCAGAGCCTCCGCCTCGCGCCGCGCTTCGGCAAAGTCCGAAAAATCGCCCCGTCCGAGCCAGGTCAGAGCCAGCAGATCGAGCCGCTCGTCGATATTGAGGCCGGCGAGGACAGCGCGAAGCTCCTGTTCGGCGGGATTGTCCGCCGTCTCCTCGAGGATATCGACGACGCCGTCGTCGGTGGGATTGGAGCCGGACTCGGGATCGGAGAGCGGCACCGCCCCGTCGAACTCCCGCGCCTTGACGATGACGAAGAAGGACTTCTCCACCGAGATCGTGAGCGCCGGCGGGGCGGGCGTTTTGTCATCAGCCATCGGAGCGGCTCTTCACGCGCAAAGTGCGGGCTCCCTAGGCTGCCTGCTTCTCGATCTCGGGCGTCCACTCGCCGAGCGTTGCCAACCCATTCATCTCCGCACGATGAGCGAAAGCGGTCTGCGCTGCGGCAACATGGTCTTTCTTGCCGGACCAGGCCACTTGCGGCGCGTGCTGCAGGGCGCGGCCGAACGAAAAGGTCAGGTGCCACGGAAAGCTGCCGATGCGGTTCATGGCGTCCAGACGCGCCGTAGCTTCGACGTCGGACTGGCCGCCCGACAGGAAGGCAATGCCCGGCACCGCGGACGGGACGCAGTCCTTCAGCACGCGAATGGTCCGTTCGGCAATCTCCTGGTCGGGCGCTTGGGTTGCGCACTTGGCGCCCGGCACGATCATGTTGGGCTTGAGCACCATGCCTTCGAGCTGCACCTTCGCGTAGTAGAGCTCCTGGAACACCGTCTTCAGTGTCCAAGTGGTGACCGCTTCGCAGCGCTCGATGGTGTGGTCCCCGTCCATGAGCACCTCCGGCTCTACGATGGGGACGAGGTCCTGCTCCTGGCAAAGTGCGGCATAGCGCGCGAGCGCGTGGGCGTTGGAATTGATGCAGTCGTAGCTCGGGATGTCCGGCCCGATATCGATCACCGCGCGCCATTTGCAGAACTTTGCGCCGAGCTCTCGATACTCGATCAGCCGGTCGCGCAAGCCATCCAGGCCTTCGGTGATGGTCTCGCCGGGACAGAAGGGCAGCGGCTTGGCGCCCTTATCCACCTTGATGCCGGGGATCGACCCGGCCTCCTCGATGAGCTTCACCAGCGGGGTGCCGTCGGCGGCCTTCTGGCGGATCGTCTCGTCGAACAAGATCACACCAGAGATGCGGTGATGCATGGCGGCTTGCGAGCGGAACAGCAGCTCGCGGTAGTCGCGCCGGTTCTCCTCAGTGGATTCCACACCGATGGCATCGAAGCGCTTCTTGATCGTCCCGCTCGATTCGTCGGCGGCGAGGATGCCCTTGCCCGGTTGCACCATCGCCGTGGCAACTTTGTTCAGGGCCTCGAGATCCATAGCGTTTCACTCCCTATCAAACCTGCACGTGTCCTCTTGACCGCTCTTATAGGCCAGGATCGGCGCGCTTTGCAGCCCTAAGCGCACCGGCTCTTCTGTGGATAACTCCGCGCCGGAGCTGCCGGCAACAGCCTTATCAAGACCTTTACAGACGCGCCCCATTGCCGCCCCAGCTAGTCCCTGAGAAGGCCCAAGCGGCACCGGATTTCGGCCCCGCTCCCTCGTTATCACGCGGCCCCGAAACGACGAGGAGCGAATCGAGATTATGCGGCAATTGGCCATAGCAGCTCTGATTCTGATCATTTCGACGCCTGCCTCTGCGGCGAGCACCGTCACTGCGACCTGGTACGGCAAGGAGCTCGCTGGCAACCGCACCGCAAGCGGCGAAATCTTCGACCCCAATGGGCTGACGGCGGCCCACCGCTCACTGCCCTTTGGCACCTGCCTGCTCGTGGGTAACCCGAAGACGGGCAAGAAGGTCAAAGTTCGCGTCAACGACCGCGGGCCCTTCACCAAAGGCATCAGCCTCGACCTATCGGCTGGCGCCGCGCGCGCCATCGGCATGCGCTCAACGCAGAAGGTGACGATGAAACGGTGCTAGCGGCGGGCGAGGAATGCGTAAACAAACAGCAGTCCTATAACGACGTGCAGCACCGCGCCCGCCCATAGGCCTGCACCGCCCGCCGTCGCCGCACCGAAAACGAGCGCCACCGCCCCCAGCACATTGTAAAGACCGAGCCCATAGGCTGCGGCGAGCCCGCCTTGGGTTTCGAGATGATTGCGGCCCACGAGCGCGGCGACACCAACGCCGAGTGTTGCCGCCCCGAGGAGCCGGACCAAGACAAGCGTCGGCGTGCCAGCGGTCAATCCCCCGACAGCTTCGACAACCAGCACCGGGTCGAACAAAGCGGCCAGCCCGAAGACGACCTCGATCCACCCCGAGACGAGCATCAGAGCTTTGAGCATCTCACTCTGCCGGGCTTGCGGCTTCCGGCTTCCCCCATGAAAAAATGACGTTCCAGTCGTTCTTCATGCTCACGACGTTCCAGCCGCTGGCCATCGCCTGTTCCATCAACGCGACCGGAAACCGTCCCACGTCGGAGTCGGGTCCGTAGGCGTATTCGCGCTGCGCATCGTCATGATGGACCAGCCCCATGAAGCAGACGCCTTTGCAGTTGGCAGTCCACTCCAGCATTTCCTTGTCGCCGATCGAGTTGCCGAAAGCAAAGATCGGCTGACGCCCGACATAGTGATTGATGCCCTCCGCCTTGCCGGGGCCGTCGTCGAAGAACAGAAGATCCGGCAGCTTCACCAAGGTCGGACTTGAATCCCACATGCGGAATTCCGTCTTCCCCGAAGACCCCACGACCTGCCAGGGGAAGATGCCGTAGCTCTGCTCCGTATAGGCCCGCATGAAGGCGATACCGCCGCCGGAGACGATGAACGTCCGAAATCCGTTGGCGCGCAGATAGTCGAGAAGCTCGATCATCGGCTTATAGGTAAGGTCGGTATAGGGACGGTCGAAGCGCGGATGCCTGGCCGTTTTGAGCCACTGAGACACGATCTCGTTGAACTCCACCGTGGTCATGCCGGTATGGGTTGCCGTGATGAGCACCATGGCGCCCTGTTCGCCATAGGTCAGGAGTTTCTCGGTGTTGCCATCGAGGGCCGACTTGAAGGGCTCCTTGGTCTTCCATTCGGGATGCTCATTGGACACCGCCTTCACCCTGTCGACGACAAACACGAACTGCGTATAGAGCGGCTTCTCGACCCATAGCGTTCCGTCGTTGTCGAAGGTGGCGATGCGGTCTTGCTCGGGCACATAGTCGGAACTGCCCTCAGTGGTGACCCGCGTCACGAAGTCGATAATGTTCGCCTTGACCGTGCCATCGTTCCACGAGGGCAGCGGATCGGTCTCTTGCGCATGACCAGGCAACGGGGCCCCGCTCAACGCCAACGCGGCAGCGACAATGAAACTTCGGCACATCACGGCAACCATGGCTCGCTCCAGCTGAGTTTGACCATCAGTCTATGAAATCCCGGATCAGCTCCAAAGTCCTAGAAGGTGCCTCCACCATGGGGGAGTGGCCGACGTCGTCGATCATCACAAGCTGCGCCCCTGGGACGTCTGCAAAGCGCTGAGCACTTCGGACCGGGATAAGCGCATCTCGCGTCCCGAAGATAACAAGGATGGGCGGTTGGGACTCAAGAACCGCCAGCCGCTCCGGCATGCTACGCGTAGTGACATAGGCGACACTCTCCTCGTGAGCATCGTGAAAGGCCGTGTAGGTGAGCTGCCGCAGATCGGCGATGAACTTGTCCGGAATGGGGAACCCCGGTGCGAAGCCCTGTGCTAAAGCCTGGCGCAGCATCCCGTCAGTCCGGACACGCCATAGGCCTTGGCCGATCAGGCGCCGAAAGGCCAGCTGCGTCCCAAGGCCGAAGGAGTGCTCGGCCGCCGGCGGCGTATCGATGAGGACCAGCCGCTCGACGCGGCCCGGGTTCGCCTCGGTGAACGCGGTCGCCACCTCGCCGCCCATGGAATGGCCGACCACGACAGCCCGTGCGATATCGAGTTCGTCGAGCACCGTCGCGACCAGCGCCGCTTGACGCTCGATCGCATAACCGGATCCGGGCGCTTCCGTGCCGCCATGGCCGATCAAATCCAGCCGGATGACGCGATGGGTGCGGGCGAGCGCGGGCGCGATCTCGTCCCACCAATCAAGCGCCGCGCCAAAACCGTGAATGAGCACGACTGGAGGCCCATCGCCCTCGGTTTTGACATTGGCGGTGACGATGTCGGTCTCAATCAGCGTACCGCCGCTACGGGCCTCGGCGGGGCGCGTTTGGATATCGACGAAAATCGAATTGAGCGCGAGCACCGCGGCAAAGGTGAGAAGAACCGCCGCGACCGTTGTCAACACTCGAACCATCAGCCCCTCTTCGCACCTTTCGTTCAACCGACGCCGACCCCACCAAGGCGCTGACGGTGATCGTCAAGTGGTATCACGACTTCCGTACGCGAAACACGATCGAGGGCGACGCCATCGAGCGGCGGCAACCTTCTAGGGCCAATCCTAGTTATCCAAAGGGTAAGCAACTGACGGTTCATCCCGCAAAGCGTCACGATTCCGCGCTATCGTCGCAACTGTCCGATGAGACCGGATCGGTTCCAATTTCCAGAGAAGGAGGCTCTCATGACGCGCATCCGAATGCTCAGCATCGCCACCGCTTTGGTCGCGCTCCTGGCTGCACCTGGCCTGAGCCATGCCGAAGACGCCATCAGCCATCCGGCCAAGACCGCGATCGGCGCACAGAACAACATGATCGCATCGCTTGCTGTTCTAAACGCCAAGGGCGCCAGTCTGGACGGCAACACACTGACACTGACAGGCGTATCACCCAACTCGATCGTGTTCTCCGAACGTCCGGTTCACGCCGCAGGGCATGTGCTGACCGCCCATTTCATCCGTGAGTGGGATGAAGGTTCCGATAGCTTCGCGAAGAGCCCGCCTAACGCGACGATTTCGGTGTTCGGCAAGGAAGGCGACACCGTCGAGGACGCCGTTGTTGTCCTCAAATCGCCGAAGCTCGATGGCGACAACCTGACGTTCGACGTCAAAGTGCTTGAAGGCGACCTGGGCGATGCAGACGGCGCGGCCGCGCTCTTCATCGATTACTGGTCGGTTCACGGCGTTGGTCCCCGCGGCCATGCCTTCAGTGCCTATGGCACGGGTCATCCTTGGCGCGGCGCTTGGTACGCCCGTCCGCGTCCCTATTGGGGCCCGCGTCCCTATTGGGGCCCGCGTTGGGGCTACTACTAGGGTCGGCGCAGCAGCGGCAAGCCGCCCTTCAGGGCGGCTTGCTCTGGCCAAAATGTGGTTGTGAACTCATGGCGTGATGGTGCCGGACGGCTCCTAGACTGTTCCGGCTTTGCGGAGCGGCATGACAGGCACAAGACCACGTCCCGACCGGAAGCCGCTCGTGGCGCTGACGGGTGCCACGGGCTTTATCGGCCAACACCTGCTGAGGGCGTTGTCTGACCGCGGCTATCGGCTGCGCGTCCTCCTGCGCCGTCCCACCATGATGCCGGAGGGCTGCGCCAGCGTCCTCATTGGCGACCTCGCCCAGCCCTACAACATGTCTGAAGCCCTCGCCGGGGTGGATGCGGTCATCCACTCCGCTGGGATTCCGCGCGCCATGTCCGGACTGCCGGAGGACGACTATCGCCTGCTGAACACGGAGGCGACGAACCGCTTTGCCCGCGCTGCCGAGCGGGCTCGGGTCAAGCGGTTCCTGTTCTTGTCATCGATCCGGGCTCAGTCCGGGCCAACCGCCAAGGACGTGGTCACCGAGGCGCAAGAACCCGCACCGACAGATGCCTATGGCCGTTCGAAGCTCGAAGCGGAGAAGGCGCTTGCGGAGACCGGGCTCGATTGGGCGGCCCTGCGCCTCGCCCTCGTGTACGGACCGGGCGCCCAAGGCAACATCGCGAGGCTGATTAAGCTCGCCCGGTCGCGCTATCCGCTGCCGCTCGCGGGCCTCAAGGCACGGCACTCCCTGTTGGCGCTCGACAACCTGGTGGAGGCCGTGGATCGTGTCCTCACAGCTCCCGCTCCCCTCAAGCGCCCTTTCATCGTGGCCGATCCCAAACCGCTCACTATCGGCGAGATCGTCGCGGCGCTGCGCCAAGGACTGGGACGGCGCGCGGGCCTGTTCTACGTACCATCGCCAATGCTCAGGGCCGCATTGCACGCCACCGGAAAAGCCGCGGGAGCCGAGCCGCTGTTCGGCTCGCTGGTCGCGGACCCCTCGGCTTTGCGGCAACTGGATTGGGTGCCCCGTGTTGCAACGCAGCAAGCGCTGGCCGCCCTTGCGCAGAAATCGGGGCCTGCATGATTGTGCGATGCGGAACTTTGCGCAGCATAACTCATAGATTTTTAAGCGCTTTCTCGCCTCTGGTCTTATCATTGTCGCATTCAAGTGCTACAACCTTAGTCAGGCTGACGTGGGGGTTCGCCGAATAAAGATAGTCGTCCGTGAGATTTGCCTTAGCTCTGACGCCTCAATGAACAGAGCAGGATCTCTAAGGAGGGCGCAATTGGAGGCGGGTATGGCACTCCCCCGTATTGTCGTTCACGGCAAGCAAGTCATTTTGCTCAGCGGCTATAAGAGCGAGGCTAAGCGCGCAGGCGAAGCCCGTAAGGGCGTGGTCGTCGACGCCGAGGATAAGCTCGTGGCAGCTGCTCAGCGGAACCCAGATGCGGTCGCATTCGGTTACGTGGCCGGCGAGTGGGTCGCGTCTGCGTAGGGCTTAACAACGAACATTTCAGGTCGGCGGGCCCAGGCCCGCAGCGGCAGAGCTGAGCGCTCTTGCCCGGCGCTTCCTCACCCCTCATAAGGCGTCTCTTATTCGCGAAACCTCACCGCGGGCGGCCCTCGCGCGCCGCACCCCTCATGACGATCGCCTTATCCCGAAAAGTGCTGACCGTGCCGCCTGAGTGGGCGCCGCAAACGGCCATCTGGACGGCCTGGCCCGCAGCGCCTGCCGAGTGGAACGGCGACCTCGCGCTTCCTCGCAGCGACGTGGCGGCCCTCGTGCGGGCCTTAAGCCCCACCAACGCCGTCCGCGTGCTGGCCAAAGGGACCGAGGCAGCCGCATCCGCGCACGCTGCTCTCGCCGGTACAACGGCCGAGATCATCCCGGCGGACTACGGAGACATCTGGCTCCGCGACACGGGCCCCATCTTCGCCCGTGGCCCTCAAGGCATGCGCGCGCTCCGCTTCAGGACCAATGGCTGGGGCGGCAAGTTCATCCTGGCCGGCGACGACACGGTCGGCGACGAGATCGCCAGCCTCGCAGGTGTGCCGGCAGTGACCTTCGACTTCGTGCTCGAGGGCGGCGCTGTCGATCATGACGGAGACGGGACGATCCTTGCCACGCGCCAGACGCTGTTGAACCCAAACCGCAACGGCTGGACTTCGGGCCAGGCCGAAGCCGCCCTGTCGGCGGCACTGGGCGCAAAGAAAGTCATTTGGCTAGATGAAGGTCTCGCCGGCGACCACACCGACGGACATGTCGACAATGTCGCCCGCTTCGTAGGGCCAGCCCGTGTTGTCTGCCAAACTCCGTTCGGCAGTGACGACCCGAACGCTGGCGTGCTGGAGGCGATTTCGGCGCGGCTTGCCCGCGCCACCGACGCCCGCGGCCGCAAGCTTGACGTGGTGCAACTGCCAAGCCCTGGCCGCATCTTGACGGGTCTCGGCCATGTGGCACCGGCATCCCACATGAACTTCGTCATCGCCAACGGCGTCGTTATCATGCCTGTCTACGGCACTGAGGCGGGTATGGCAGCGCTCGACGTTCTTCAGACCGTGTTCGCGGACCGCAAGGTGATTG
>JGI12316J15309_10020410_pt1 | contig 12712 bp, 9 predicted proteins | sample MarCyaLeptolynsp_FD_15309 | JGI IMG/M metagenome (IMG submission 15309) | reverse complement strand
CCCCTGAGGCGCTCCGAGCCGCATCTAACAACAAGCGTTTCTCGGCGCGCGCGATCGCCCGATAGGTTTGTTCCACCGCATCCGGCTCCACAGAAATCGAGTGAATGCCCCAGCGCACGAGCTTTTCCACAAGTTCTGGATATCGAACGGGAGCTTGTCCGCAGATCGAACAGGGAATATTCTCAGCTCGTGCCAGCTCGATCAACTGCTGAATTGCTCTTAAAATCGCCGGATTTCGCTCGTCAAATCGCTGGCTTAAATCGGCTTGCTCTCGGTCGATACCCAACAGAAGTTGGGTTAAATCGTTGGTGCCAATGGAAATTCCCTGCACCCCCGCTCGCACATAGTCCGGCAGCAAGAAGAAAATCGAAGGAACTTCTGCCATAATCCAGAGTTGAAAACCCGGCTGTTTGGTCAAACCAAACTGATGGGCGCGATCGCGGCAATAAATGAACTCTTGGACGCTGCGAACAAAGGGCAGAAGCAGGTGAATATTACCGTACCCCAACTCCTGCAACCTTGCTAGAGCTTCCAATTCTGCATCAAAAAGAGTCGAGTCCAAAACATAATTCAACGTGCCGCGCTGACCTAAGATTGGGTTGATTTCAGTTCTCGGCAGATGAGTTAAGTCAGCCAGAGCGGGAAACTCCGGCAAGCGCCAATCGTTAGAGCGATAAAAAACCGGACGCGGCCCGAAATGAAGGGCAAACCGGCCAATGAGATCGGTCAATCGTTTCACAAAAACCGGTCGTTGCGAGTCCTGCAACCACCAACTGAGATTTTGATTGTCCAACAGCTCTAAAATGGCGAGTTCGGAGCGCAACAGTCCAATCCCATCAACGGGTAAGGCCGCCGTCCGAGCAATCGAACTGATTTGACTGAGGTTGACCAGCAGTTGAGTCGCGATCGGCACTTGACTGAGCGCAGGAGCAATAGTAGAACCAGCCGCCGTTTGAGTCTCAGGGGTTTGAGAAAGCGGCTTCTCGTCGTGTCGGCGCACTTCGCCTTGAATGCCATCAAGCAGGAGCGACTCTCCAGTTTTGATCTGTTCGGTGGCGCGGGGAATGCCGATCGCGGCTGGAATGCCTAGCTCTCTGGCAATGATAGCTGCATGGCTGGTTAAACCACCCTGTTCGGTAATCACCCCAGCCGCTTGTTTGAGTAAAGGCAGCCATTGAGGAGAAATCGTCGGCGCGACTAAAATTCGACCGGGGGGAACAGATTGAGGCGGAAACGTTGAGTCTGAAATGGTGTAAGCGCGTGCCGCGACGCGGCCGGGAGATGCAGACAACCCTTTGAGTAACCCATGTGCAAATTCCATTGTCGATTTCGTTAAATCCGGAGCAAGATTTCTGGGACTGAAACCTCCCTGCGTCAGGGAAAGCTGTGGCTTAGGACTATCTGCCCATAATGTCCACTCGATGTAACAAATATTATGGCGATCGCTCGCAAGTTTTTGTGTCAAAACGATCGATTCAGCTAGCACTTCGTCACTCAAAACCAAGGCTTGTTGCCGTTCTTCCTCCAGAACGTTCAGCCGCAGGCAGTCTCTCTCTTCGCCCGGTACGGGGACATCGGGATTGGGGGAATAAGCCAGCGTTTTGAGGCCCGCCTGACGCGATAGAATGCGACCCGACCTAAGTTGAAAGCAGTAAGTGTCGGGCTGAACTTCGCCGCGAATGAGGCTGTGGCCGAGTCCCCAGACGGCTTGAATGCAAGCGTCTCCTCCTTGGATTTCGACAATGCCCGATGCGATCGCCTCTCGCAAGGGTTGAACGATTAGAGCCAGGTCGATCGCTTCTAATGGCAAACCGGCCCGCTGCCAGCAAAACAAGCTGCTCGCGCGAAAGCGCTCCGCCCAAACCCACTTCAAGGCGAGTTCGAGATCTTCAGCTTGACACCAACAAGCGCGCGATCGCATCAACCCGGTAAAATTTTGCCCGCCACTGTTGGGCAAAGCGAGGGAAGGGCGAACAATCAGCGTAGAAACATTCCAGTTTTGAGCCGCTGCGAGTACCTCAGCTCGCCAGGCTGAGGGCAACGGAGTCTTGAGAATTCCCTGGCGAATGCGTCGCGCAATAGACTGCAGGGCTTCGCTATTGTCAACATCAACGTAGAGAGACGAGTCAGACAGGTCGGTTAAGTGCGGTTCGGCCGAGCCTAACACCTGCAAAAATTCTTGCAGCATCGCTGCCGAGATCGCAAAACCGGGGACAATTGGGTAAGCATGCTGACCCAACTGACTCAAAACCATCGCTTTTTCCCCCACAAGCGAGGCATCTGAGGGTTGAATGCAATCGAGCCAATGTAAGTATTTCACGCAGTTTGTTCGGCCGCATACACAGTTCAACCGTCACGAATCTGTTGTGGGCGTATCTTGGTTGTCACCCTCTGGTGTCTCAGCCTCGGAATCAGATTCTGCTGCGGCCGACATTCGGGCCAGTTGCTCCTGAATTTGCTCTTTGTACTTCGGCGGGGCGAGAGATGCAGCTTGGTTCAAGAGCGCTTTAACTTGGCTGTTTTCTCCCTGTTGCTCCAACACTGACGCTTTGGCATAAAACGGACGAAAATCTTTGGGGTTGGACTCGATCGCTTGATCGTAGACCGCGATCGCCTCCGTCCAGCGATCTTGGCGAGCATACACCTTACCGAGCAACAACTGAATCGAGGTAACGTCTATACTGCCCGGACTGGCTAGATTGGTCTGCGTCGCAATTTTCAAGGTATTTTGCAAGCGATCGATCGCTCTTTGGGGCTTATTTTGTTGGAGCTGTAACTCAATGACCCCATCCAAAGCACGAACATTACCCGGATCTTTGGCTAAAACGCGATCGTAAGCTTTGAACGCCCCCTCATAGTCTCCGAGCTGCTGCTTGCCCTCAGCCAGCAAAATGGCATAGTCGGGTTCTTGAGTATTCAGTTCTGCAAACTTTTCTAAAGGCTCCAGCGCGCCGGGCAAGTCGCCCTGTTCCAACCGCACTTCGACTAAACCTCGCAGTGCCGTCGAATTGTCTGGTTCTCGCTCCAAAACGAGCTGATAGCCTTTGGCGCGAGCGGCGAGTTCTTCTTGCTGTTCGGACGAAAATCTCTGCGTCGAAGTGTTAGCCACCGAAGAGGGGTTGGCTTGGAATAACCCGCTTATCAACGGCACCATTGACACGCCAACAAAGGCAAGTAAAGCAACGACCAGTACGAGATATAGCCAACTACTCCGTTTTTTGGATGTTGTCACAGTCACAGGCCCCCAAACAACTACTCATTAGTAATTAGGCTACCAGATCGCCTGCTCGCTGACACCGGAGCGCGATCGCAAACATCTCCCCCCTCGCCGTAATGTTCGGATGTCAGTCGCGATCGCGCTCGTCGGATGCAGAGAACTCAACCGAACTTTATTAAAAATTTAGAGAAATTGTACGGATTTATCGGCACTTGTCATGCATTGATTACAAGAAGCAAGCTTAGACTAGAGTTAAGACCATCGAACAGTCTGCGTCCTGCCCTTCCACCCTGCCAGAACGATTTGATTTGCTCTGGGAGAGCATCGAAGGCAAGACGATAGGAGTTTTTGATAGTCTAAATGAAGTCAGTTCGCCCCTTAAGGCGTTTTTGACTTGCTCTATCGAAATGTGTGTCTCCGCCGCGAGGAGTTTGTATGAATCCCACTGTGAATCGGTCTTCCGAATCACCCACACCGCCTGACGATTCGTCGCCCAATTTATCCGCTACCTCCAGTCAGTCCTCAAGCCAAGCAACTGGCTCTGTGCCTGAAACGACTCAGCCTGCAAAGGGCAATTCGGAGCGCGCGACTCAAACCTCAGTCTCTCCTAGAAATCATCCGATCCCACCGCCCAGCGAACCTCGGCAATACCGAGCGATCGGTCTAATTCGCGGTTGCTATCAACCCTCGGATGAGTTGTTAACCAGAGGGAATTTGATCGCTGGTGATGGCACGGCGATCGATGCAGTCCTGTTGGGGCGCGTGATTAGTTTGGTGAAAAATCATCTGGACTTAGCCCAACCCCATCTCTGGGTTGTCTATCCCCGAACCAGACAAGACAAAGAAGACTTGCACGTTCAAATTGTTGGAGTGTGGGAACCAGAAGTTTTGGGGGCCAAATTCGAGCCGCCGGAGGATTCCACTCCCGAATCGCCAGGACTGGAAGCGCCTAAGTTTCCAGAGGCGAGCGAAGCCTTGGCTTCCCCCATTGAGGATGGCCATTTCTCAATTCGAGGCGAAGCCATTTTTTACTCTCAAGAATCCCAAAAATTGATTATTAAAATTCAGCAGTCGCCGCGACGGGAATCGGAGAAAGCCAAGTACTTTAAGTTAACTTTGACAGGAGTGCTGCCCTCAGAGAGGGCCTTGGGACATTTTTGGGATGTGCAAGCGCTCTTGCAGGGCAACAAACTAACCATTGGGCAAGCGACAGATATTGGTCTGATGCCGCTGAAAAAGCGAAGCAAGCAGAATCGCAAGTCCAACTACAAGCGCAAAGTATTTAAGCCCAAATCTTCTGCAGCCGAACGCAAACCCCCCAGAAGCACTCCGCTGCCAAAACCTGTTCCCCGCGCGAATCAGAACAAACTTGACGAGTGAAGGTTCGGGGTTCAGAGTTCAAAATTGATAAATGTTCAATGCTCAATGAAAAGATTCCCCAATTCCCCAATTTTCCGGGTCTCTCCCACTGTTGACTGATCGCTGAACCCCACTCCCTCGGATGCAGATCCGGGGGATTGATTTATTCGAGAGTAATTTGCGACCCCCAACTGTCTTGGGGGAAGAAGGCGCGATCGCGCGCGAGGGGAGCGACGGGTTCGGTGAGGGTAAATGTGCCGTTGGCGATCCATTGCTTGAGTTCTTCGGCTACCTGTCGCGAGAGGTGAATGCTGGCTAGGGGAGCTGTCCTCACGCTTTGTCCTTCGATCTCGATCCGGCCGCTTTTGAGACGAGCGTAGCTGACTAAGCCGAAGGTGGGACGAACGCGGCGGGGAATGGAGAAATCAACTACGGGAGCGACAATTTCGCGATCGCTCACCGCACAGCGGGCCACAACCTCTTCGTGCAAGACGGGAAGCGGAATGCCAACACCCAGCATGATCGACGGGCCGTAGTTTTGGAAGTAGCAGCCTCGCACCCAGCGAGGGTTCATCTGTTTGGCATCGCCAATTAAAGCCAGAGTCGCCGCCGGGCCAATGGGAGTCCGGTTGGGGAGGCGTTTTTGTAAGGGGAAGTGTTGCGTTCCTTCCCAGGAAATGTAACCCACGCCGCCGCCGAGGAAAATGCGCGTTCCCACGCCAACCAAATCGAGATCCGGATCGTTCCAGAGGGGGGAAATAGCACCGGGGTTGGAATAGATGGCGTTGGCCAGTCTGGGTTGGAGGGGGCCGAGGTAGGTAAACAGGGGGCGATCGCCGCCGTTGACTCCCACAATGAAGTTTTGATACAAGTTGCGGGGATTGAAGAGGTAAAACTGGTTAATGGTATCCCGCGAGATCGTGGTTTCTAAGGTGGCTTTGGGATAGCAGTCGGTGACTTGTCCCCGAGCGCGCAGGTGGATGGGTTTGCCAGCGATTAAGTCCGCGATTGCGTGTCCTCCCCCGCGTTGAAGGCGAGCAGTTCCCAACCCCCGCTCACCATCGCTTCCCTCGTTCGGATGCGGGAATTCCGCGATCGCCGTCGCTCCCAAATACAAATCCACCGCTCCCAAACCCGCGTAGGCGGGAACGTCGTCTAACCAACACTGACGAATTTTAATTGGCGGATCGGTGTGGCCGAGATTGATAATCGCTCCCGTCGATTCCATCGGCTCAAAGGTTCCCGTCGCGATCGCATCAACTTCTTTCGCCACCTGTTTCACACTCGTTTCGGCAACGCGAGCTTTGATTTCTTCGACGGTGCAAACAACGGCTTGACGGCGGCGAATCTTGTCATTAATTTCTGCTAGGGTTCGCATGAGTGATACTAGGGCGTGTCATCAGTTAAGCCAAACAACAGAAGCCGCCAGATAGATAGCCCCCAGAAAATTTCGAGCGGTCTTATCATAGCGAGTGGCGATCGCTCGGTACTGTTTGAGTCTCGCAAAAAAGTTTTCAATCAAATGGCGAGCATTGCTTTAGCATCGAGGTCTTCAAGGAGAACATCCGCCCCCTCCAAATCATGGGCTTGACCTCCGGTGAGGTAAAAACCTGTGGGATTGCCCAAAGCATCACAGGTGGCGTGAATCTTAGTGCTTATTCCCCCCCGACTGCGACCATTAGCTTGGTCATTGCCTTTTTCTTGGCGCTCCAGCACTGTGTTGATGGGCGCGGACTATTGTGGCATCAATCATGTAGTACTCGTTGTCCGCTTCGGACGCTAGCACTTTGAACACTTTTTCCCACACTCCACTCGCACTCCAGCGACTGAATCTTGTATGCACCACTCGATAATCTCCAAATCGTTCTGGTAAGTCTCTCCAGGGAATTCCGGCTCTATACCGATACAAGACAGCTTCGACAAACAGACGATTATTCTCAGCTGTTCCTCCGACGTGCCCTTCTCTCCCTGGCAAAAAATCCTTCATTCTTTCCCATTGGCCATCCCGCAGTCCATATCTACGCATTTCCTCTCTCTTTTGAGCTTTATGTTAGATTAACGTGTGTTCTGCCTCAGCTAACATCCTCATTCTGTCGTAGTCTGAAAAACGGATTCTCTCGTGGGATTACCCCCAAAACGGTCTTAACCCGAACTGAGGTTAGATTACTCTTTTTCTAAAGCCATTCGCAATTTCTTCATCCCCGACTCAAAGACTTGACCGTCCTGCGACTGCACCATCACCATCGGTAAAATTTGGATTTTGCCGTAGATGTTTTGTAGTTCGCTTGAGGAAGGGGAGTAGAGGAGTGAAATCGGTGCGGTATAAACAACGTGGCAATCTAGCCCTCGCATTAACTCAGAACGATTGATAAAAATATCTTCGAGGTTTGTGGGTGCGCCTTCTTCTGGCTGAGTTTGGACGATGCGATCCAGATTGTCGGCAATGACGACGACCCGGTTTTCATCCCCTTGTCTCGACGCTTTCGCATTGCGAATAAACTCGTTGAGGGCCTGAACGAGCAATTCGGTATTGGGTTCGACTAACTTGCGAATCTCTCGGCGTTTGCTCGGTTCGGTGCGGACGGCTGCCGTAATTCTCGCAAATTGCGATAGGGCTAAACTGAGGTTGAGTTTATCTAGGGACACCTCGGTTAAGGCCAGATCGGCGAGTTCTTGACCGCGATCGCGCAGCCAATTTTGAATCGGCGACGAATCGGCCCGATCTTTTAACTTGCTTAATAGTTGCCGCGTACAGGAGAGCAGAATATCTTGATACTGCGTATCTTGAAAGCTCAAATCTCCTGCGTCCTCTGTCGCTGCGGCGAAATAAACCACCACAAACCCGCTATCTTCTAGATGCTTTGCTAACCGCTTTAACTCTGTTGACTTGCCACCGCCTCGATGTCCGGAGTAAAGGTGATAGGTGTTATTCTCGTCTTTCGTAATATAGCCACCGAGTTCTGCGATAACGTCTTCATCGCCGCGCACCGATTGACAGTCCACGTACCGCGCATCCCCTGGCTCTAGGGGCATATCGGGTTTGAAAGAGTTGAACAAATCTTTGAGCAGACGGCTATCTGAATTCATGAGCGGCTATTTCAATTGCGCCTTCAAAGCTCAATTTTAGCCCACCTGACTTTTCGACAACGCGATCGCGCCTACTTCTTCCCCACTCTCTGTTTCGACTGCAACGGTGCATTCAACGCCTTGCGAACGCGATCGCGCGTCTCGGTTAAATGCGCTTGGGTGTAGGTATCCAGATCGCCGCTGTAGCGTCCCAACATTCCATCAAGGCGATCGCCCAACTGGTTCAATTGATACCAAGCGAGCGTCCGCGCATCTTCGGGAACTTGCAAACGGCGCAAGACCATCTTTGTGAGGATATCCAAATGCTCTCGCTGTAGGGCACGGCGAATGCTAGAAATATTGAGGTCTGCGTCATCCGGTTCCAACACCTCCGTCCAGATCCCCCCTTGCAGGGTTTCAAACAGTTCCGGGAGAGTCAAACTCTCGCCAGCGTTGGCCCGCAACTCCAGATTTCGCAGGTGACTGAGACGCTGGTTCGAGAGGAGCGATCGCAACAGGGAACGTTGCAGGGAAAGGATGCTCTCGTGAATCGGATAGTCGAGAGAAGAGGTACTGGGCCGCTGTCCCCAGTGGTTCCAGCGAGACGGCGCGAGCTGGTTGAGTAAGTCCGGAGGGAAGTTGAAAACATTTTCGGCAAAAACGTACTCTTGCAGCACCGCCAAAGCCGCTCTCTGCTTCTCGGCCGGGACGGGTTCAAAGGGCAAGCGGCCGTTAACCGTACCGGGGCGATCGCGGTTGAAAGAACTGCCGCCAATATAGTTGGAGATTAGAATCGCCTGCTTGAAATAGTAGGAAAAAATGGTGTTGAACTGCTTCCTCACCTCGCTATATCCCTCGTCAGCAGACGGATAAGATCGACTGAGTTTCTCCCACATTTGTCGCGCATTGTCCATCTGTGACTGCGCGTAAGCCAGCACATCGCCGCTGAGGTCGTAGATATTCACCTCCGGATCGCGAAATCCTCGCCGATCTTCGTCGGTGGCGTAGGCCAGTTCCGGTTCGGGCGATCGCGCCGCAATTTGCTCTAGAAACGAGCGTTCGGCAACAGAAAATCGCTGGCCGCTGGGTTTGTAACCATATTCAATTGCCCAGCGATCGTAAGGCCCCACAATCGTCGGATAGTAGTCGCCTTGTTCGACTCCCGGAGGTGCTAAGTTCACCGCCACATAATCCATCACCGAGCTGGTCATCCCCTTGGTGCGGGTAATGCTGGTATCGTTCAACTCCTGGGGCATTAACAACGTACTGCCATGGAAATTGTGGCGCAACCCCAGCGTATGTCCGACTTCGTGGGCCGTGAGGTAGCGCAAATATTGCCCTACATAATTTTCCATTTCGTCGCGACCCGCCGCAGGATTGTTGGAAAGCGCCAGAGAACCCATCCCTAACTGCTGCTGAGCCGTCAAATTCAGGCAAAAATCTTGCTCCTCGATTAAGCGAGCGATAAATGGGGGTAATTGTTCGGATTTTGAACCATTTTGCCCTGCTTCTACTGATTGCCCATCGGGGACCAATCCCATTGCCAGTTGCGACTCTAGATCGTCCCCGCACCAATTCAGTCCCTGTCGTGCAGCCTGACTCAAAGTTACCAGTTCTCCGTACTTTCCTTTCAACCACCGCACAACATTGGCATCAATCACAATGTCTGCATCCAAAATTTGCCCGGTGAGGGGGTTGGTGTGGGACGGGCCGATGCCGATAAAGTTGGCGTTGAGAGAGTTCGACCAGCGAATCGTGTTGTAGCGTACATCTGCCGGACTCCAGTTGGCATTATCGGGCATTTGCTTCGCTTGGATCGCCTCTTTAAACCCCGCTTGCTCGAAGGCTTGGTTCCAGGCCAAAATGCCATCGCGGATTGCCTCCCGGTACTCTGACGGGACGGTGTTTTCGATCCAGAACACAATCGGCTTTTTGACTGGGGAAAGAGAAGCCGTGGGGTCGGTCGGTTCTAGGTTCCAGCGGCGGATGTAGCGGACAAAGGAGTCGGCGCGATCGCGCTCGGATAAATTTTTATAGGCCGCGATAAAATAACCGACGCGATCGTCTGCTAAGCGAGGTACGTAACCGTTATTCTCCGGCAGTTGAGAAAAACTGTAGTGTAGAGAAAGATTAAAAGAGCGGTTGTCGGGAACAGAAGGCAGGTTGGCAAACAGCGTATCATCCCCCATCCCCGTGAAGCCGTATACAGCCTCAACTTCCGCGTTCAAAGGAAAGGATTTCGCGTCGCTGAAATAGGACTTATCGCGATCGAGTTTGTACGATGCGCCTAAAACAAAGGGCAAAGATTGGGCAAGTTTTGGCAAATCGTCTTGTACCAGCAGTAAATCGCTGAGATCGACCAACAAACTTTTGCGCGTTGGGTGAATGCTAACGATGTCGAGGGAGTAGAGAACGGAGTCGCTAAATGAAGCTTCCGGTCGCGTTCCCAGCGGTTCGTTGGGTTCCACCCGGAAGTTGACATTGGGACGGACAAACTGAACCCGATCGTTCGCACGCTCAAAGCGGAACAGAAAGTCGTCCAGCGATAAACCGTTTAATAAAAACCCATCTCCAATTCCCCGTGCTAGGGTAATGATGCAGAGATAGTTTTTGTTCAGTTGTTCGGGTTGAATCTCAAGGTAAAGTTTGCCCTTCCGCTGGTTGCGGTAGAGCGCAAACAATCCGTCGAGCTTTCGAGTATTTTTAACCACATCATCAAATGGCTTCCGTCTCGCTTTTCCAGCAGTTTGAGGCGAGTTGCTCCGAACCGCTTGAGATGGTTGTAATGCGGCAATTGTTGACGGTTGCGCTGGTGAGGGAAGGACTTGCTTTACCCAAAAAAGTGCCAACCATAGAACGATACCGAGGACAGTCAAAACCCAAAAACGTTGCTTGTTCATCGAACGCGATCGCTGAAAAATCCAGAGAAAACTCTAGTGTAACCCTTCAAGAAGGGTAAGTAATTCTACAGTGAGAGGATTTCTTTTCTCTCCCAAATGCGAAGGTTGGAATGCAGATTGCGTCTTGATAGGCTATAACTGTCTCGATCGGATGCAGGATTGCATCTTTACCCTATCCCTGAAATCACATCCAAGTTCGGAGGAGACAAACGATGAGTGACGCAGAAGAAAACGGACAAACTCCTGAAACGCCAGCACCCGAAAACAGCGAAGCCAGACACTGGGGAAATGTAACCATCCTAGAAGAAGGAGAGCGTTACCGGATCAATCGCATAGAGGTTAAACCCGGACATCACATCAGCACCCAAATCCACTATCATCGCAGCGAACATTGGATTGTCGTCGCGGGGACGGCAAAAGTTGTTTGCGATGGCCAAGAAAAATTACTCATGCAAAAACAATCAACTTATGTTCCAATGAACACCAGCCACCGAGTCGAAAATCCTGGAGTCATTCCCCTCGTTATGATTGAAGTTCAAAATGGAGAATATCTCGGCGATGACGATATTATCCGTTTTGAGGAACTCGATAAGTGATATAAAATCCGTTTAATTAGACAGTGCTAGTTGGCGATCGCGGCCACCCATGAAATTGGGTAAAGGCCTTGATCTCGCGGGGTGACAAGGGATTCAAAAGAGAGAGAGGATAAGCTGTTGAGCAATTTGACCTTGTTGGTAAAAAGGCAGCTTATTCGGAGTGAGTCTCATTAGCTCCTCCACCCAACAATGACAACTTTGTGTATTCTCAACCCATAATTTCCCATATAACCCCACCCAGAAGGTGCTGTGTCTGCGGGTTCTTCTTGATGCTTCTTTTAATCGGCACACATAGTGTTGGCAACTGAAGGTCTTGATTTGGGTTCCCTTTTCAAGAGCCGTTTTCAGGTGGAAGTCTTTGCGGCGATTGACAATTCGATGGTGCATTCTGGCAACTTTGATCTGCGCCTTTTCCGAGTTGTCAGCATGGCTATAGTTTACCATCAGCTATATCTGCTGGTAAATGCTTGTCTCATCCACATCACAGCTTGCTTCTGCGTAGGCAGTGGGGAATCGACTTTTCAAGGGAAGTCCATGTATCAAGGGCGCTGACCTTTCAGGTACAACACGGGACTTATCGCTCCCCGAACCCCTCATCAGTTAACCCAATACGGGTTTTCTGAAATGCCAAGTGGTTGCCTGTTCGTAAGCATGAGCGACTTGCAGCAACAAGTCTTCTCGCAAGGCTTTGGCAATCAACTGCATTCCCACGGGTAAGCCGAGATCGTCAAAGCCGCAGGGAACGCTAATCGCGGGCAATCCGGCTAAGTTGACGGGAATCGTCATCAAATCCGATAAGTACATACTTAAGGGATCGTCTGTCTTTTCTCCCGCTTTAAAGGCTGTCGTGGGGGCGGTGGGACTGACAAGGATATCCACCTTATCAAAAGCCTCGTCAAAATCCTGCTTAATCAACGTCCGCACTTTCTGCGCCTTGAGATAATAGGCATCGTAATAGCCAGCAGAGAGGGCGTAGGTTCCCAACATAATCCGACGCTTCACTTCTGTGCCAAATCCCCGCGCGCGGGTTGTCTTGTACATCGAAATCAAGTTTTCCGCCGCTTCCTCCCGAATCCCGTATTTCACCGCATCGTAGCGAGCGAGGTTCGCAGAGGCTTCTGAAGGGGCAATGATGTAGTAAGCGGGCAAACCGTAGGCGAAGCGGGGACAGGAAACGATCTGAATTTCGGCTCCGAGTTCTTGCAAGACTTCTAGTGCGGCTTTGACTTTCTCCTCAACAGCATCATCCAATCCGCTGCCAAAGGTTTCTTTGATAATGCCAATTCGCAAGCGCTTTTTGGGTTGAAAGTTGGGCCGGAGGAATCGGGTATAGTCGGGGATTTCGACGTTGAGACTGGTGGAATCTTTGGGATCTCGACCCGCGATCGCGCCGAGTAAAATTGCTGCATCTTCCACCGTATTGCCAAACGGCCCGATTTGATCGAGCGAGGAGGCATAGGCCACCAACCCGTAGCGAGAGACTAATCCATAAGTGGGTTTCATGCCCACCACGCCGCACAAAGACGCGGGTTGACGAATTGACCCTCCCGTGTCCGAACCGAGGGCGATCGCGC
>JGI12316J15309_10027011_pt1 | contig 12787 bp, 14 predicted proteins | sample MarCyaLeptolynsp_FD_15309 | JGI IMG/M metagenome (IMG submission 15309) | reverse complement strand
GAGGGCAGGCGCAGCAAGAAGAGCGACAGGAAGTGCAATACGCATAGGGATCAGCCTGTTTTGAAGTGGGGGAAACTATCTGAAAGGCTGAGTTTGCAGTTCTTACTTCGAGGGTCAAGTCTCGATTCGACGAATGACACTAGCCCAAGTCTTTGTGTTGCAACCGTTCAACGCAATCAGTCACCAAGGTGATCAGCGTCGATCCCGCTCAAGCGTGCTCAAGACACCGCGCAATGTCCGAACTTCGAGATGATTCCACCCTGGCTTGGTCAAAATACCACGCAGCGTATTCTGCGTCGCGGTTCGCCGTGCTTCGGGTAAGTAATAGCCTCGCGGGTCAAGCATGCCCTCAAGATGCGCGATCATCGCCTCCAGCTCTTCTTGCGGGGCGGGGGGCAGTATTTCTTCTTCTGTCGGTTGGCTGAGTCCCGCAGAATCTCGCGCGAGCTTTGACCATTCATAAGCGCACAGAATCACCGCTTGTGCCAGATTGAGCGAACCAAAGTCTGGATTGATCGGGACGGTCAGGATTGAACGCGCGAGCGCCACATCTTCGGTTTCGAGACCCGAAGCTTCGCGCCCAAACAGGATCGCGCTGCGCCCAGGTTCTGAGACGATTTGTTTTGCCGCTTCATCCGGCCCCACGACTGGCTTGGTTACGCCACGCTTGCGGACCGTGGTGGCGAAAATGTTGGTGCAATCGGAGACCGCCTCCGCGGTCGTTTCGAAGATTTTTGCTTCGTCGAGCACAATATCCGCACCCGCCGCTGCCGGTCCGGCTGACGGGTTGGGCCATCCGTCACGAGGATTGACGATACGCATTTCGGTCAGACCAAAATTGAGCATGGCGCGGGCGGCCTTGCCAATATTCTCGCCCAGTTGCGGACGGACCAAAACGATGACAGGTGCCGCGACTTCGTTCATCACTCAGTCTTTTGCTGCGTCTTGGACGGTGCTGGCGAACTCTTCGAAATCTCGTGCCTCGGAGAAGTCGCGATAGACGCTGGCAAAGCGGATATAGGCAACGCTGTCGATTTGCCGCAATCCGTCCATCACCATCTCGCCAATGCGAGCCGACGGTACTTCGGCTTCACCCGCAGTTTCGACTTGGCGTTGAATGCCTGATACCAATTGATCGATCTGCTCCTGGCTCACGCCGCGCTTGCGGCAAGCAAGCGTGACCGACTTTTCGAGCTTTGAGCGATCAAATGCCTCACGCCTGGCATCCTCGCCATCATCTCCCGATTTGACGATGAAGATCTCGCGCAGCTGCACGCGTTCAAAGGTAGTGAAACGTGCACCACAACTCGAGCATTGTCTGCGCCGACGGATTGATGTGTTGTCCTCAGTCGGCCGGCTGTCTTTTACCTGGGTGTCTTCATTGGCACAGAAAGGGCAGCGCATTCAGAGCCTTACTTGTTGAGGCGCGAAAACAAAGCGACGCCGGCTCCGGCCAATCCGCCTAGAATTGGTCCGCCAATCACAAGCGCGCCGGCCACCGCACCAATACCGGCTCCGATCAGCACTGGCTTGGTCGAGGGGTGTTTCATCCCCTGCTTGCCAATACCTACGATTTCATTCTTGGCATCTTCTACCCAATCAGGGCCCTGGTTCTTGTTATTGCTCATCGCTTACATATCCGGATAGACGGGGAAATCGGCACACAGATTGGCGACACGCGAACGCACGTTCTCTTCGATCTGGGCATCACCTTCAGGGCCATTCTTGGCCAATCCGTCGACAACCTCAGCGATAAGAGCACCGATCTGCCGGAACTCAACCGGGCCAAAGCCTCTCGTTGTGCCCGCGGGTGTGCCGAGGCGGATGCCGCTGGTTACAAAGGGCGAGCGGGTATCGAACGGGATGCCGTTCTTGTTGCAGGTAAGCCAGGCACGATCGAGGCCAGCCTCGGCGGCCTTGCCGGTGACGTCCTTTGCCGTCAGGTCGACGAGCATGGAGTGATTGTCTGTCCCGCCCGAGACGATCCGCAGGCCGTTCTCCTCGAGACTGGCTGCCAGAGCGCGCGCATTTTCGACCACGCGCTGCGCGTAAAGCTTAAACTCAGGGCGAAGCGCTTCGCGAAAAGCGACTGCTTTGGCTGCGATCACGTGCATCAGCGGGCCGCCTTGCAGGCCGGGGAACACCGCCATGTTGAGCGGCTTGGTCAGTTCCTCATTGTTCCACAGGATCACGCCGGACCGCGGACCGCGCAGGCTCTTATGGGTGGTGGTGGTGACGATATCGCAATGCGGGAAGGGCGACGGGTGAGCCCCGCCTGCCACGAGGCCAGAAATGTGGCTCATATCGCACAGCAGATAAGCACCCACTTCATCCGCGATCGCGCGGAACGCTTCGAAGTCCCAGATGCGCGAATAGGCGGTGCCACCGCAAATGATCAGTTTGGGCTTGTGCTCACGCGCTGTGGCGGCAACCTCATCCATATCGATCAGCTCGTCGCCTTCACGAACGCCATAGCTGACCGGGTTGAACCACTTGCCCGAGATATTGACCGGCGAACCGTGAGTCAGGTGACCGCCAGAATTGAGGTCGAGGCCCATGAATGTGTCGCCGGGCTGCAGCAGCGCCAGGAACACCGCCTGGTTCATTTGCGAGCCGCTATTGGGCTGCACATTGGCGAAATCGCAGCCGAACAGTTCTTTGGCCCGATCAATAGCCAGCGTTTCGACGACGTCGGCATAGTCGCAGCCGCCATAATAGCGCTTGCCTGGATAGCCTTCGGCATATTTGTTGGTGAACACGCTGCCGGTTGCTTCAAGGACGGCCCGACTGGCGATATTTTCGCTCGCGATCAGCTCAATCTTGTCTTGCTGACGCGCCAGTTCACTTGCGACTGCTGCCGCGACTTCAGGATCAGCGTCGGCCAGTGTGTCGCTCCAGAAGCCGTTCGAAGCGGCGCCGTCATTGGCAGGCAATGTGCTCATTGATGGGTCTCAATTCGTGTCATTTGGATCGGTGGGCTGCCCAGTTTGTCAACGCGGCGCTGGTGGCGTCCGGCGGGATCACCGGCATCGGCAAACTCGGTATCGAGGAAAGTCGCGATGCAGCTCTTGGCCATTTCAATGCCTGTGAGGCGGGCACCAAGCGCAATAGCGTTCGCATTGTTGTGCTCACGAGCCAGCGCTGCAGAAAGCGGTTCGGAAACCAGCGCACAGCGCACTGCTGGATGGCGATTTACGCTGATCGAGATGCCAATGCCGGATCCGCACAAAGCGACGCCAAACTGGACCGTGCCGTCGGCGACGACTTCAGCAAGTTTGTAGCCGTAATCGGGATAGTCGACACTATCCGTGCCATCGGGGCCAAGGTCGGCCACCTCATAGCCTTGGTCAATCAGCCATTCGGCAAGCTCTGCCTTCATGTCGATGGCGGCGTGGTCTGAAGCAATCGCGATACGCATGCAGGCTACATAGGAGCGCCAACCGATTCTCTCCACCCCTGACCGGCGGCTTTTCGACGCGTGTTTTTGCAGAAGAGTTTGCGCTCAACGGAGCCTAAATATGATCGCTTGAATCGCTGGCCTCTTGGTCTTCCATATATTTCATTAAGTCGTCCAAGAGTTCTTGCTGTGCAGGAGCCAGAAGCTCCATGGATTCATCAAGATATCGCTGGTTGGCATCAGCAAAACTGGGTTCGCCCAAGACTGCCGGCGAGAGCTCGAAGAACTTCTTGCCACTGGGTGTTTCAACGAAAGCAAGAATGTCGGTCAGCTCCTTGACTGTGAACACCTTGGCGTAGGCTTCCGTCATCCCGGCCATGATCGACGGAATATGCTTGCGCAGCACGTCCTTTGATTGCGCGGTGTATTTGAGCACCCAAGTGTCAAAGATCTCCATCGCTCCCGGATCATTCTGCGGAAGGTTAGGGCCGATCGCTTGCCGCATCTGGACCACCGTCTGGTCCATCGTGCCAAAGAACAAAGCCTCGCGACTTTCCTCAGGATAGCCAATATCAACGATCTGGCTTGCAAGAGAGAGGGCTTCGGCGTCGAAAGCGGTTTCGCTCGTCACTGCTTCCGCGCTCACGGCAGTCGCCGCCGGTGCGTCTTGCGCCGACAATGGAGAAGCGATCGCCATGAAGGACAAAGAGCCAACGGCGACCAAACGAGCAATTGGGAATAGGGGCATCGCAGCACTGTGACTGCGTAATCTTTGAATAGCAATGCCCGCTGTGGGGAAATCTTTGAACGCTCGATGGCAGCCGTCGAACAACAGTGCATTTTCGGGCTGCCAAAAAGCAATTGACCCCTCACCAGAGATGAGAGGCCAATTCAAAAGCTTCAGCTTCCGACCTTACTGGTCAAGGAAGCTCCGCATTTTGCGCGAACGGCTCGGGTGCTTAAGCTTGCGTAGAGCCTTTGCTTCGATCTGACGAATACGCTCACGCGTCACCGAGAATTGCTGGCCAACCTCTTCGAGCGTGTGATCGGTGTTCATCCCGATGCCGAAGCGCATGCGCAGCACGCGTTCCTCACGCGGCGTCAGCGAAGCGAGCACGCGGGTGACGGTTTCCTTGAGGTTGGCCTGGATCGCTGCATCAACCGGGATCACAGCGTTCTTATCCTCAATGAAATCGCCGAGATGTGAATCTTCCTCATCGCCGATCGGCGTTTCGAGACTGATCGGTTCCTTGGCGATCTTCATCACCTTGCGAACCTTTTCGAGTGGCATCGACAGGCGTGCAGCCATCTCTTCAGGAGTTGGCTCACGGCCTTCTTCGTGGAGGAATTGACGGCTTGTGCGGACCAGCTTGTTGATCGTTTCGATCATATGGACCGGGATACGGATCGTGCGGGCCTGGTCAGCAATCGAACGGGTGATAGCCTGCCGGATCCACCACGTCGCATAGGTCGAGAATTTGTAACCGCGACGGTATTCAAATTTGTCGACCGCCTTCATCAGGCCGATATTGCCTTCCTGGATCAGGTCGAGAAATTGCAAACCGCGATTGGTGTATTTCTTGGCGATCGAGATCACCAGGCGAAGGTTGGCTTCCACCATTTCCTTCTTCGCGATACGCGCCTCACGCTCGCCCTTCTGCACCATGTTCACGATGCGGCGAAATTCGGGCAGCGCCATACCGGTCTGGGCAGCGATGTCTGTAATCTCGGTGCGGATGCGCTCGATCGCGGCCGCTTCCTTCTCAGCGAAGGCAGCCCACTTCTTGTCTTTCTTGGCATTGGCAGCGATCCAGCTGTCGTCGAGCTCATTGCCAACATAGGATTTGAGGAAGTCGATCCGCTTCACCTTGTGACGCTCAGCCAAGCGCAGCATCTGGCCGCCAAGCGCAGTCAGGCGACGATTGAAGGCATAGAGGTTGTCGACCAGGAATTCGATCTTGGTCGCGTGGAACTGCATGCTTTCGACTTCGCCAGTCAGCTCTTCGCCAAGCTTCTCGTACTTCTTCTCTTTGGCGGGCGGGAAGTCATTGCCAGCAGCCAGCGTATCGACACGCTCGGCCTGCAGCTTCTCAAACGTCTTGAACAGCTTGGTGATGCGGGCGAAGCGCTCGATCGCATCGGGCTTCAGCGCAGCTTCCATCTGAGCGAGGCTGAGGGTGTTGTCTTCCTCCTCTTCCTCTTCGCGCTTATTCTCGCCGTTCTCTTCACCGTCTTCGCCTTCGGCCGATTCCTCTTCGGTGTCGTCATCATCGCGAATGGTTGGTCCGGCCGTCTCTTCGGAGATCTCGCCGCTGTCTTCCTCATTCTCTTCCTCCATCTTGTCTGGTGGAGGTTCTTTCGAGAGCATGGCGTCGAGATCGAGAATTTCGCGCAGCTGCATGTCTTCGGCGTTGAGCGCTTCAGACCACTGGATGATGGCGTGGAAGGTGATCGGGCTTTCACACAGGCCCATGATCATCATGTCACGGCCGGCCTCGATCCGTTTGGCGATCGCAATCTCGCCTTCACGGCTGAGCAATTCGACCGCACCCATTTCGCGCAGATACATCCGCACGGGGTCATCGGTCCGATCGCCGGTACCAGTCTTCTTGGTGGTTGCGGCCTTGGTCTCTTTCTTAGCGTCTTTCTTGTCGGCCGTGCTTCCTTCCCCGACTGACATTTCTTCGACTTCGGCTTCCTGCTCGGCCTCAGCCTCGGCTTCTTCGTCATTTTCGACGATCTGGACGCCCATCTCAGACAGCGCGGTCTGGATGTCTTCGATCTGATCAGGGCTCATCTCGCCAGACGGCAAGGCCTCGTTAAGCTCGTCATAGGTGACGTAGCCCTTCTTCTTGGCCTTGGTGATGAGCTTTTTCACTGACGCCTCATTGAGGTCGATCAGGGGTGCATCTTCGCTGTCTTGCGTTTTTGCTTTGGAAGCCATGGATTCCAGTTAGTCCGTTTCTAAGTCACTCATGGGCTCTTGAGCCGCAGAGGATGCTAATTCTGTGGTTGGCCCTGATGCAGCTTTACGCCGCCCAAAAGCCTTCAATCGTTCGTCGACAAGTCGCAGCTGGTCCCGCAGTCTGGCTTGTTCGGCAAAGGCCCCTTCAGGGTCTTCATCAAACTTCGCCACAGTCGCCGCAAGCGCGGCTTCCAACGCCGGTTTTTCAACCAGCAGCGAAACAGCTTCAGCCAATTCCTCGCGCGCTTCACCGGGTTCGGTGCCTTCTCGCAGGAAGGCGAAGCGGGTATCTTCCGGTGGGGCGGGTAGGCCTTGCTGGTCTGATATGGCCAGTTCTCCGCGCGAATCAAGCGTTTCCTCAAGTTCGAACAAGGTTTCCACCAATTGCGTTGCATTGGGGTCAAGCCGTGCAAGGCGGGTAAGGGCTTCAGAATGGCGCGAAATCTCGCTTGGATGACGCACCAGACCGGCCATGATTGACGTCAGGAAGGTGTCGCGGCCACCGCCCGAAATCAGTCTTTGCAGCGCCGCACGGGCGTCCTGAGACAGACGCTGAGGAGCGGTGCGCGCAGGCCCATTGCGCCAAGCCGTGCGAGGACGATTGTCGCGCGGCGGATAGGCAAACTCACCAAACCGATCGAGCAGCTCACGCCGATAAAGCGAGCGAATATCCTGATCGGTGATCGTGTCGATCTGCGCGATCAGGCGTGCCTTGAGGCCAGCCTTGGCTTCAGGCGAATCGAGTGGTTCGGCGTCGCGCTCGAATTCCCACAGAGTGTCGAGCAGGCTGGTGGGTCGATCGAGCAGCTTGTGCATCGCGCCGACGCCTTGCTGGTTGATCAGATCATCGGGATCGAGCCCGGCGGGCAGCCGTACGATGGAGAGCGAGCGCGATGGCTTGAGCAGCGGCAGCGCACGCTCAATCGCGCGCATCGCGGCGCGCTGACCCGCCTTGTCACCATCGAAACACAGGACGGGTCGCTCAACCATGCGCCACAGCATTTCGAGCTGCATCTCGGTGAGCGCGGTGCCGAGGGGGGCAACCGCATCAGCGATCCCAGCCTGTGCCAGAGCGACGACGTCCATATACCCTTCGACCACGACCACGCGGCCGGTCTGGCGTGACGCTGGCGAGGCCCGGTGCAGATTGTAGAGCGTGCGGCCTTTGTCGAACAACGGAGTATCAGGCGAGTTGAGATATTTAGCGATGCCATCGCGGCTTTCCAGCGTGCGCCCGCCAAACGCGATCACGCGTCCGCGCGCATCCTGGATCGGCAGCATCACCCGATTGCGAAAGCGATCATAGGTCGTGCCGTCCTCGGTCTGGATCCGCATGCCGGATTCGACCAGCATGCTATTCTCAAACCGCGAGAGCGCTCGATTGAGCGCTTGCTTGCTATCGGGAGCACAGCCAAAGCCGAATTCGCGCAAGGTCGCCTTGGAGAGCCCGCGTCGCTTGAGATAGTCGAGCGCTTCTGCGCCATCGGCGCTGCGCAGCTTGTCAACAAACCAGTGTTGCGCTTCTTCCGTCACATCGATCAGGCTGGCGCGTTTCTCCGCGCGCTTCGCGGCCACAGGATCAGGCGCGGGAACTTCCATCCCGGCCTCTTCCGCCAGCTCTTTCACCGCATCGATAAAGGACAGGCCGCGCTGTTCGGTCATCCAGCTGATGACATCGCCATGCGCCCCGCAGCCAAAGCAGTGGTAGAAACCCTTCTGATCATTGACGTAGAAGCTCGGTGTCTTTTCGTCATGGAAGGGACAGCATGCCTTCCATTCGCGTCCCGCTTTCTGGAGCTTGGTCGTGCGCATGACGACCGTCGACAGGGTCACGCGCGCGCGCAGCTCATCCTTCCATTGCGGGGTGATCGTCATGCTGTCTTGTCGCTGATCTCAACTCGCATGTCGAGCTGGCTGTGAGACCAGCTGTGCGCAGCATTGTGGATCAATCGCCTTCGCTTGCCTGCACGGGATAAATCTGCGTCAGATTGGTCGCAAACGCGGGGAGCATGACGTTGAGCACCCATTCGGGCGAAACATCCAATTGCGCGTGGAAATGCTCGAGGAACTGCTCGTATCCGTCCATGCCTTCATGCACTTCCCAAACGCCAAGTTCGCTCTCAATGCCCAGGCAGATCAGATCGGTCGTGATGAGGTCGCGTTTGTAGGCGTGGACGGAGGTTAGGCCCGACCATTCGAGTGACTGGACTTGCTTGTCGCCAAATATCGAAAAACCGTCTGGGCTTGCTTCGAGCGAGAGACTGCGCGGCTTTCTCCAAGCCTCAAGCGCAGTCTTCAGCCGTTTCAGCACCTAGCTCAGCGCTGCCTTGACCAGACCGCTGGCGAGCTTGCCATCGAGCACCGCGCCGTGGCGCGATTTGAGCTCGCCCATCACGCGGCCCATATCTTTCATGCCTTCAGCACCCGTTTCAGAGATGATCGCGGCGATCGCTGTTTTGGTGTCATCCTCTGACATCATTTGCGGCAGGAATTCCTCGATCACCGCCAGCTCAGCCTTTTCCGCTGCGGCCAGTTCGTCGCGGCCACCGCTTTCATACATCTCGATCGATTCGCGACGCTGCTTGGCCATCTTTTGCAGGACTGACGTCACAAGGTCGTCATCAGGGATTTCCTTGCCCGATGTGCGTTCCTCGATATCGCGGTCCTTGATCTTGGCAGAGATCTGGCGGAGCGCAGCCGTGCGGTCCTTCTCGCCAGCCTTCATGGCTGTGATCGTGGCAGCTTTGATGTCGTCGCGAAGCATTGTTCGAATCCTGTAATTATCTGTTGGCCTGCTATGTCTTCTTGGTCGGCTTCGGTTTCAAGGTCTGCGCGTGCGAAACACACTGTTTGAACAGGGCGCGCAGCTTGGCATCGTCTGTCCAGATCTCTGGCGTGACATAGACATAGCCGCGCAAGACCGAGCCATAGGAAATCACATCGCTGGTGCCGTGCTCTTCATTGTAGGCCTTCTTCTCTGCTTCAGAAAGCCGCACGGTCAGCACGCCATCTTTCTGTAGCGCGCTGAACATATTGCCATTCATCGAAGTGTATTTGTTGGCCGCGCCTTTGACCTTGAGATCGGGATAGTCGCTGACGATCATCTCATAGCGTTCAAGCGCTGCAGCGTAATCGGACTGGCTCATAGACAATTCCTGTGGATCAATGGCGCTTCAGCGAAATTATCGCATCAGCAGGCCGCTGGATAGGTTGACGCAGGCGAGGCGGATGCCTAGCGGATGAGACTTAGCACACATCGCAAAAACTCTTTTGAAACGGAGCGCCCAATGGCCGACCCCGCATCTTCCCGCGCGCAACCCAAAGGCGCGACGGGAGTCCTTGTTCTGGCTGATGGCAGCGTGATTTGGGGCAAGGGGTTTGGTGCCGCAGGCGATGCGGTTGGCGAGGTCTGCTTCAACACCGCGATGACGGGTTATCAGGAGGTGATGACCGACCCCTCCTACGCCGCGCAGATTGTCACCTTCACATTCCCGCATATCGGCAATGTTGGCGCCAATGGCGAAGACATTGAGAGCCAGGTCGAAGGGGCTGTTGGCTGCGTCACCCGCGAGGACGTGACCGAACCGAGCAATTTCCGCAGCGCGGAGCGTTTCACCGAATGGATGGCGGCCAATGGCAAGACCGGGCTGGCCGGGGTCGACACGCGTGCGCTGACCCGGCGGATCCGGCTGTCAGGCGCACCCAACGCAGTGATCGCGCATAATCCGGAGGGTGAGTTCGACATACCGTCCTTGCTGGCGCGCGCGCAGGAATGGGCTGGCCTTGAGGGCATGGATTTGGCCAAGCGCGTGACCCGCGAAGAGCAGGAAAGCTGGGAGGGCGGATATTGGCGGCTAGGCCATGGCTATGGCCGCGCCGCGCGCGATGCCACGCCGCATGTCGTCGCGGTCGATTATGGCGCGAAGGACAATATCTTCCGCAACCTTGTTCGCGCCGGCGCCAAGGTCACCGTGGTTCCCGCCAAGACGTCGCTGGAGGACATCCTCGCGCTCAATCCAGATGGCGTGTTCCTATCCAACGGGCCGGGCGATCCGGCGGCGACCGGCGAATATGCTGTTCCCGTGATCAAGGCGTTGCTTGATCGCGACATGCCGCTGTTCGGCATTTGCCTCGGCCATCAGATGCTCGCGCTCGCTGCGGGCGCCAAGACGGTGAAGATGCACCAGGGCCATCGCGGCGCCAATCATCCGGTTCAGCGCGTGGGCGAGGGCTGGGGCGACACCCGCGACCTGGTTGAGATCACCAGTATGAACCACGGCTTTGCGGTCGATGCAGACAGCCTGCCAGAAAGCCTCGAGCAAACCCATGTGTCGCTGTTCGATGGATCCAATTGCGGGATCGCAGTGAAGGGCAAGAATGCGTTCGGCGTGCAATATCACCCCGAAGCCTCGCCCGGTCCGCAGGATAGCTTTTACCTGTTTGAGAAATTCGTCGGGGGGCTCAGTGCGTAACGAACCCGCCCGCAAAATTCCGCGCACTCTGCAGCTGATCGAACAGCTTGAGAAGGATGGCGTCGACACCAGCGAAGACCATGAGGTCGAGCATTTCTTTGTTGGCAGTGCCGACCACGCGACCGCTGTTGCCGAATTGTTTGGCGAGGGTGGCTACACCGTCAGCAAGGCGCTCAATTCGCAGAGCGAGCAGGATTTCAGCGTACTGCTGAGCCAGCCCATTGATGGCAAGACCATCACCCGCTCGATCATCGATGCCTGCCAAATCGCCGAAGCGCGCGACCTTGGCTATGATGGCTGGGATGTCGATGTCTCGCGCTGGAAGCTGAAGGGCGAGGGCTAGGGAGTGATCGTTCGGCTCTTCTTGCCTTGTCTGGGAATCCTCGCCGCTCCCCTTGCGGCGCAGAACCCTGCGATGACGCCGCCGCCATTGGAGACATGGCCGGGCGCTGAGATCGTCGATGGCGTGGCGTTTCAGGGCGATGGCTCGGTTTCGCTTGAGCGCGCGGCGGGCGGGTTGCCGGTGATTTCGTTCTGGCGGCCGATCCTGTTCAAGGAAGACAGCCGCTATCCGATCGCTGGACGCATGGATTGCAAGATTGTCGCCAGCGACGGTCTGTTCAGCGACGAGGCCTTCAATCCCGAAGCCAAGCATGACGCGGTGCGCGAATTGCGCGCGGGCCAGGGCTTTGTCGATATGGATCGCCTGCGCGACTATGACGACAATATCCGCCAGCTCGATGTGGTTGGTCGCCGACCAAGCCCGCGCTCGCATTATGTGCTGAGCTATATCATGGTGCGCGACGGCGCACGGATGATCGATATCCGCCGCAATTGCACCTTCATCTATGGCAGCGGCATCTCGAAGCCCGACGTGCTGCCCTATGTCTATCGCTACACCAAATTGAGCTACGCATTTACGCCCAATGGAGGCGAAGAGGCCGGAGGTGAGGGTTGACCTGCCAAACCTCTCTTGAGGCATTCCTAGATGCGCACACGACCATCCTAGATATGTGTCCGCTGTTTGCCTCTGATCCACGCCAAATTCCTGTCGAACTTCACGCTTTCGAAAACGAGACCAGCACCTAATGCCCAAACGCACAGACATTTCTTCGATCCTCGTCATTGGCGCCGGCCCGATCATCATCGGCCAGGCCTGCGAGTTCGACTATTCGGGAACGCAAGCGATCAAGGCGCTCAAGGAAGAGGGCTATCGCGTCATCCTGGTCAATTCGAACCCGGCGACGATCATGACTGATCCCGAATTCGCCGATGCGACCTATATCGAGCCGATCACGCCCGAGATTGTGGCCAAAATCATCGAGAAGGAACGCCCCGACGCATTGCTGCCGACCATGGGCGGTCAGACGGCGCTCAATTGCGCGCTGAGCCTCAACAAGGATGGCGTGCTGGAGAAGTTCGGTGTCGAGATGATCGGCGCCAAGGCCGAAGCGATCGACAAGGCGGAAGACCGCGAGAAGTTCCGCGCGGCGATGGACTCAATTGGTCTTGAAAGCGCACGTTCGGGCATTGCGCACAATCTCGAACAGGCGAGGGAAGTGCTTGAACGCACCGGACTGCCGTCGATCATCCGGCCCAGCTTTACTCTGGGCGGCACCGGTGGCGGCATCGCTTACAACAAGGCCGAGTTCGACAAGATCGTGTCCGACGGGCTTGATGCTTCGCCGACCACCGAAGTGCTGATTGAGGAATCGCTGCTCGGTTGGAAAGAGTATGAGATGGAGGTTGTCCGCGACAAGAAGGACAATTGCATCATCATCTGCTCGATCGAGAATGTCGATCCGATGGGTGTGCACACAGGAGACTCGATCACCGTCGCACCTGCGCTGACGCTGACCGACAAGGAATACCAGATCATGCGGACTGCCTCGCTTGAGGTGCTGCGCGAAGTCGGTGTCGAGACCGGTGGCTCTAATGTTCAGTTCGCAGTCA
>JGI12316J15309_10020353_pt1 | contig 12795 bp, 9 predicted proteins | sample MarCyaLeptolynsp_FD_15309 | JGI IMG/M metagenome (IMG submission 15309) | reverse complement strand
CGCGTTTCCACAGGCTAAACAAACGCGAATGGGCCAAGCTACAAAGGGCGTTTCGCCATCGCGACGCGGCACTTGGTTAACGGCGTTGCATGGCAGCGGTGTTGTCATTCGTTTTGTCGCTATTTCACGGTGCGAACAGGTGGCGACACCCATCTTGTTGACGATCTCATGCAACGCCTGTGGCTCCGCGCTTGGCTTAAGCGCGACGATGTTCGATCCGCTGAGATCGAACGCTGGCTTTGGCGCATCGCACAGAACCTACTGCGGGAATTTCGGCGCGAGCAAGCTAGAAAGATCGAACGGCGCGTTAGCGCCATACCATCCCTCGCCAGGGAACTAGCCGGTCGATTCGAGACCGAAGAAATCCCACTCGACGTTCTGAATCGCGAAGAGGTTCGAGATCAACTACTTCTTGCCCTAACCGAGCTTCCGAGTGCGGAGCAGGACCTGCTCGTTGCTCGGTATTTTGAAGGAAGATCCCAGTGTGACCTTGCTCAATATCTCGGTATCAGTCAGCGGGCTGTTGAAGGCCGCCTTTATAGGGCGCGTCTTGCGATGAGAAATAAGCTGCAACATTTGAACCATGAGGAATAATCGTGATGTCGCATGAGCAAATCGACCCCAACGACGCCAATCGCCATCGAAATCTACTGCAGATCGGTGCGCTCTATTCAATTCCCACACAGGTTGATGAAGATCGGAAATCGCGATGGCAACAGACATCGCTAACCGCTGATGATGGTGCGATTCAAAAGATGGCCTCTATCGCAAGGCGTCACGGGAATCTAAAGTTCCTCACCTCGGGCGCGATTGCTGTCGTAGTGACGATGATCGTTTGGATTGGACAGAGCGGAAACGAAGAAGTCTCAGCGGCCATGATCTTTGCGAATCTGAAGGCGGTATTGGGTCACAAGCTTACCATCCATGTTGAGGACATCGACCTTGGGAACGTTGAAGTCGCGGGTGAAATTGTCATCGATCGCAATGGACCACGATTGAGCTCTAAGACCGATACGCTCTACTCCGAATTAAGATTCGCATTGAAACCAGACAATTCGCAATGGCGTGACATCGCCGCTGCAGTTGTCGTGTGCCAATCTCCCGAGAAATCATGGGTCTATCACCGGGGAAACGGGGGCGCATCGAACACGGCCGACCCGAAGCGTGTCGTCTTGTCAGACTGCCTGGTGAACGGGCGACCTTGGCAGGATTTTATGGCAGACCCTCTTTATTCTTTTGGAGCAATGCCGATTCATTTGAACTTCTCCGATCACGACAGTGTGGCAACGTATCGATTTTCCAATGCTCAGCAAACTTTCGTCGAGCAGCTGTTCTACTATCTCGTTTTCAATCTCGGCAACGCCGAGACTTCCGATCGCGTTATCGCTCAGCTCCGAGACTCCGCCGGCAGTGTTCGTGTTGAGCAAGTTAATAAAAGCACCTGGGAACTGCGTGCCTCGGATATTACCCAGCTTGGGGCACTGCAGCGCTTAGACAACATCGATTCGGCAACACCCGATCTGGACACGACCGACGTCATTACCACGCTGACTTACGACGGAGACTGTCAGTGCATCCGCGGACGGGTGGTGCGATCGACTGCGCCACTCGGCGATCTTGGCGTCGTCGTCGTTCCGAGAACACTTCCCAAGCTTGCCATGGAATCGGCACAAGCACTCATCGCCGAACTTGAGGCGTCTTACACCGTCTTGAAGACAAGCAACGTCGCCGCCTCGACATGGGAGATTGAGGTCCGGGGCCTCCCTGTTGAGTTGGATACGTCGGAATTCGAGTGGCAGCGGGACGTGCTGCCGAAACTGATGAGCAAGCTCGAACTACGCGTGCAGTACGATGCATCGACGGATTCGATTACCCAGGCCGAATTCCGTGGTGTCGGTCTGGATGATGGCAGGATTGTGCTCGATCTTGGTCGAGCCGAGCTCGATCCTCGTCGATTGGAGGCGGATGCTTGGATCAAGGGCTGTACCATTACGGAAGATGAATTGATGGCATTGTCACCGGCTGAGAGGTGCAACTGCACCGTAGTTTATGAGCGGCGCACCAATGAATGATAGCAGTGCGACACCAACTTCTTGAGTACCACGCAAACGCAAGGCCGGCTGATCTGAAAGTCTGCCTTGTTGCATTGATGATTCGGCCGTAACACAGCGACAAAAGCGATGCTCGCGGCAAGGTGTGGGCCCCCAGGTTGGTAGACCAACGTGGGGTCTCGATTCGGCCGCCCACCGGTATAAATCACCCGCATCTGCACACGATTACGCCCGTCCCCCACAACCGATTACAGTCGCGCGTCAGTCGCCCGCCAATCTGACATCGTCGGCTCAAGCGCCGCGCTACGAACGAAAGTCATTCAGAACGCCCATATATGCCGCGAACGGTTGCGCCGCTTCGCGATATTGGTACGCCATCGCCTTCGCAACCTGATGGATGTGATTGAGATCGTGCGCCACCCACGCGGATAGCAATTGTCGCGCCGTGACCGCACCCAACGCCGGATGCATGCCCGTCTTCGCCAGATCGGCCTCGCTGAGTTTGAACCCTTCCAACGCATTGAGACTCTCTTCCCGACGGCGCGCGAAGTCGTCGAGCAATTCCGCCATCGTGCGTCCTTCGCTCAGGCGATACATCGCATAACGATCGAACGGCTCGAACGGTCGCGACTCGCCGTGTTCGAGAATGATGGTCAGCCGCGGTACCCAGTCGGTCAGCTCACCGTGAATCAGATGGCCGACGACATCAAACGGGCTGAACGTATCGGCACCATAGTTCGCATGCGTCCACGCGGGCGACAAGTCATGCAGCAGCGCGGAAAGCGTGGCCGGCGTATTGCGTAGCACGGCGACCATGTCGGTGAGTTGAGCGGGCATGTTTCAGACCTCGAAGTTTTAAACTCTCAGGGGTTCGATGCTGAGCATGACACACCGCAATGTCATCGAGGCATGCGCGGTTTATCGTGCGTGCAGGGGTTGCGCGGGTGTTTCGCGCGGCAATGAAGCGCGTTGCGCATGGTTTGCACCATCGTGCGCGGGGGGCGTTATGGGTCGCGCGGGGATTTTGTGTTTTCGGAAGCCGCTTATCAGGTGCGAAAACGCGGCGGGCCGAGAATTTTCTCGTTGCGGCGCGTGGGAAGCGCGGTGCGTTAGTGTCGGATAATTTTTTTTTGCTCCGGCGCGCAGTTGTAGCAGAGCGCCGCAAGGTTGTTTTGCTCTGACGCAAGGTTGCGGCGCTCTGCCGCAAGGTTGTTTTATTGCGCCGCAAGGTTGCGTTGCTCTGCTACAAGGTTGTGTTGCTGCGCTACAAGGTTGCGGCGCGGCGCCGCAATGTGATGTTGCCGTGCGAAAAGGTCGCGGCGCTCTGCGAACCGGTGCAGGTATTGCGCGGTGAGGTCGCGATGCGCTTCGACAAGGCGAATTTATTGCGCAACCAATTTATGTCGCGACGCCGCAAGCGGATGTTATGGCGACGTGGGTTTGCGACACATCGGATTCAATCTTCTGCGCGATTCCTATTCGTCACGTTGCCGTATCGGACGGTCCCGTATCGACAACGCGTGCAACCAGGTCGACGATTGCGATTCGAAACACGGTCGTGCAACGTCGCGCGATGTAATGGCATCGACGCGCCGTATTACATCGCCGGTGTTTCGGTGGGTCGAGTACGACCCACCCTACGCCTCGCGACACACGCCGCGCGCATCGCGACGCATGCCGGACGCCGTAAACCCTACGCCTTAAGCCGCAAGCCCCAAGCCACAAGCCTCGCAACCCACGCCACAAGACTCACGACCCAAGACTCACGACGCTCGCCCCCCGACGCAATAAAGCTAATCAACTGACATGCATAAACCGTCGCGCCAAACCGCCAAACCGATTTAACATTACGTTCAATACCGCCTGCGCTGCGCCCCTTATCAACCGACTCGACCCGTCGTATCATCCGAACGACACCCTCAGGAGCCTGCGCCTATGCGTAAACCCGTTATTCTCATTACCGGTGCCAACGGCGAAATCGGTCACGGTTTGATCGAATACTTCAGCACCTCCGAAACGCACGACATCGTCGCGCTCGACCTGCGGCCGCTCGACGAATCGCTCAGCGGCCCCAACCTGCGCAGCATGCAGGGCGACATTCTCGACGACCATGTGATGCAGCGCATCGTCAGCGAGTTTGAGATTCACGTGATCTATCACCTCGCCGCCATGCTCAGCACGCGCGCCGAATACACCCCCGACATCGCCCACGACGTCAACGTCAACGGCACGCTCAACTTGTTAAAGCTCGCGACCGAACAAGCGCGCTGGCACGGCACGCCGGTCAAGTTTCTCTTTCCCAGTTCGATCGCCGTCTACGGCCTGCCCGATGTCGCGACCAAGGCCGACGCGGGCCGCGTGCGCGAACGCGATTGGAATGTGCCGACGACGATGTACGGTTGCAACAAGCTCTATTGCGAACAGCTCGGTCGCTATTACTCCGATCACTTCCGTCAGTTGGCGGCCGACCGCAGCCCGAGCGGTGTGGACTTTCGTGGGTTGCGCTTCCCCGGTTTGATCAGCGCCAAGACGATGCCCGCCGGCGGCACAAGCGACTTTGCCCCCGAGATGTTGCACGCCGCGGCCCAGGGCAATCCGTATGCGTGCTTCGTGGAACAGTCGGCGCGGATACCGTTTATGGCGATGCCCGATGCGATCAAGGCGCTGGTTGATTTGGCCCACGCCGATGTGCATCAACTCTCGCGGCGCGTGTATAACGTGAGTTCGTTCAGCATGAGCGCGGGCGAGGTGCGCGACCGCGTGTTGCAGGCGTTTCCGAAGGCGGAAGTCACCTTCGAACCCGACCGCCAGCGCAACGACATCGTCGATAGCTGGCCCGCCGATGTGGACGATTCGGCAGCCGCCCAAGATTGGGGCTGGCAGCCGGAGTACGACGTGCGCCGTGCGTTTGAAGAGTATTTGGTGCCGACGATCGGTGAGAAGTATCGCGAAGGTTAGCCAGCCTCTGTAACGATGCACGGCTTCCAAACGGGCGCAATGATGCGTGTATCGATTCAATTCAAATCGAACGGCACACTGCACGATGACATCATGCTGATGTTTGATGGCGAACGATGCCATGCCGACAGCTACTTCTTTGCGATCGATCCGGCTTGGTTTCCAAACCTTGAAACTGGCGAGACAAAGGCCCAAAGCGCGCTGCGAAAGCTATTGCAAATCGCTCACCAACACCTCAGCGATTTGGCCCATGGTCAGTCGGTTCATGTTCCATACGACTTGTCCGACGAGTGTAGCGCATGGCTGTGCTGTACGCGCGACGGTGATAGCATCAATGTCGTGCGCGGCTGGACCAACCGCGGATGCTTATCCCCGTCCGTTGCCGTCACCATGATGAAGGGTCTTCAAGACTTTGATCCCTTTGGTGCGGAACTTCGCATCGAGCGTGAGGCGTTTCTCAAATGCCTTGATACGTCGATAAGCGACCTAAAAGCGTCTATCGACGGTAGCGATTGAACCGGGAAACGAGAAGCCGGATATCGCCTTCGCTTTCGTGGATCTGTGCGTATCGCAATCAACCACGAGACGACATGCCGTACGAGCGCTAACCACCGCCGAGCGACAGACGCGAAGTCGTCGCCTCTCGATTTTGACGGCTCGACGTTTTGACGTTTCGACGTTTTGACTTTAAGACGTTTATTGAGCCTATCCCGCCGCCGACAAATCGAGTGCTTTAATCTCTTCGCTGTCGCGTACGTAGAGCGTCGTGCCGCTGATGGCGGGTAGGGTCCACGACTTGCTTTGACCTTCGGGCGTTAGCACTTGGGCCTTGCTGTGGATTTGGAAGAACTCGGGCGTGGCCGTAGCCAAACCGAGGTTGCCGTTTTCATCGAGAATGATAAAGCGACCGTCGGCATAGATGAACGTGGCCTTGTCGAAGCCGCGCTCTTGCCATTTCACGTCGCCCGTCTTCACATCGACGGCCCAAAACACGCCCGGCCCGCGACCGCCGGTCGAGGTGTAAACCGTATTGCCGACGCGCACCGCGTTGCTGTGGTGCACGCCCGGCTTGCGGCTCGACCAAAGTTCGTCGACGGTGGTCTTGCCGTCTTTTTGCGTGAGCTTTAGTCCGCGACTGCCCGCGCCGTTGGTCGAGATGAACAGGATGTTGTCGTTGCCCCACACCGGCAGCGTGATGTTTTGGTTCCACTGGTTGCCGATTTCATACTTCCATAGAAACGCGCCGTCTTTGGGGTTTACCGACACCAACTCTTGCGCCATGTAGCAGAGCAACTGGTCCTGACCGTCGACGTTGATGAGTTTGGGCGTCGAATAGCTATTCGCGAAGTCTTGCTTTTGCCATTTCACGTCGCCGGTCTTGCGGTCGAATGCAACGAGGCTGTGGCCTTCACCGCCGACGGGCACGATGATCGTGTTTTCGTAACCGAACGGGCTGGACGAATAGCCGTGGTTGAGGAACGAGCCGTCCATCTCCTTCCACAGGTCGTGTTGCCACTTCTTCTTGCCGTCGGCCGGGTCGATGCACGTAAGAATGCCGGAGCACCCGACGGTATAGAGATGATCGCGATAGATCGTGGGCGTGCCGCGCGGGCCGTCGTTAAACGCGTGGGCATGGTCCTTGGAAATCGGCGCGTCGTATGCGTATTCCCAATTCGTTTTGCCGTTCTTTGCATTTAGACAAATGACGACTTCCTTGCCGTCGAAACGGTACATCGTGTAGAGCCGGTCGCCATCGGCCAGAATGCCGGAATACCCCTCGCCGATGTCGCGCTTCCAAAGCGTCTTCGGGCCGGACTCGGGCCAGCGATCGGCCAAGCCGTTGGCCTTGAATTTAAAGTCCTGCTTGGGACCGCCCCACTGAACATCGGCGGCGTTGGCAGATAGCGATGCACCGGCGACGACGACGATGGCGAGCGTGGTGATGTGCGACTTAAACATGGCGAAGCCCTCAGTTGGGAATTGGCGGATTCTGGAAAACGAAAAAAGCCCGACCGCTCGCGCGGCCGGGAGTTGAACTCTGGGATTTGACGGCAACGCCGCCCCGACGCCGCCAGTGTACACCGGCGCGGCGTCGTTCGTGAACGGTTTCGACAAGGTGGATGGTTATTCCGATGCGGCCTTTTCTTCGCTGCGCTGCTTGCCGCGTTCCTGTACCGACATGCACGCGCGTTCGGCGTCGATCGTGACCGACACGTTCAACACCTGACCGCCGGGCCCTTGGGCCTCCAAATCGAGCGTGCCTTCATACTTGCCCGCGAACACGCGGCGCGTATTCAGGTCGAAGTGGATCGTGCCCTTGCGCGTGCCGCTCTTGAGCGTCGCACCACCGGCCGGGTTGTCCTTGCCGGGGCTCATTTCCGATTCGTACGTGATGACGGCCGTCTTGCGCGTCTTGCCGCGCACGTCCATATCTTTGACTTCTTTGAGTTTGTAAGTCGTCTTGGTTTCGATCGTGCCGATCGGCCCGTCGTTGCGCGTGTCGTTCTTCGTCCACGTATCGCCCACGGCCACTGGCTTTTCGGGCACAAACATCATACGGCCCTTGCCCCACTCCTGCTTTACGCTTTCTTCCGTCAGGTTGGCGGCGATTTGCTGCCCTAATTGCGCCGTCATCGGATTGCCGCCCGCGCTCTTTTCGACATCGGCGCGGATTTCATCGATGCCGGTCACCGACACCGCGTTGCGATCCTTATCGAGCTTAAGCGTGAACTCTTTTCCGAGCATGGGCTTGAAGATCGGCTTAATCATCGGCGAACCGGCCGCGTCGTTGTCGGAATCGTAAGACTGCTTCTGCCCCATGACCGACAAATTGAACTTCTGGCGGTCGTACTTCAACGACATCGTCGTGCCATCGGTGTCGGCCTTGGTGATGGTTTCGATGACGCCTTCGACCGTGTCGAACGTTTGGTTGGCCATCGGCATTTCGGCAATGTTTTGCGTGACCTTGGACGACTCTTCGATGTACTGCTTCTTGCCCTGTTCGAACTTGGGCGTGAGGTCGTAAGTTTCGCCCGCGAGAACCGGGGCCGAGACGGCGACCAAGATCGTGGTGATGCACAAACGAGCGATAGAGCGCTGCATGAAAAACCTTTCGTATTGGGATTGGGCTCGAAATTTCGCGGGGTGCCGGGCTTCTAGCGGCAGTCCTCCCCCGTGGGAATCAAACGGCAGCGACGCCCCAGATTCACGCCGCCGTGCGGAATTCACCGCTGAAGGCGACTGTGCGGGCTTCTCGGCGATTTGGCAAATAACAAGCCCCGGCAGGTTCGTGCCGGGGCTTAAGGTTTGGTTTAGGTTGGAGGCTGGCCATCGCGTTTCGATGGCTGGCGCGGATTAGTCGATCGGCGTTTCGTCTTCGGTCGGCGTGCCAGCATATACCTTTTTGCTGCGCGTCGGCTGTTCGACCACGCGGATGGTGGGCCGACCGCGCAGCGATGGCTTGTCGGAAGGCAGCGACCAAACCGGTGCCTTGCCGCTGTCGGGCTTGCTGCCGAGCGACCGCCACGGATGCGACGAGCCGTCCGCGTTGCTGTCGCTGGCGACGATGCCGGGCATCGGCGCGACGAGTGTGTTCGCATCGGGTGTCGCGAGCGGCGCGGTGCCGCGCGACGTTGAAGGCGAAGCCGACGCGTTGTAGTCGCTGCGTGCTGCAACGGGAACGACCTTAACCGACGTGTGGTCTTGTTCCGTCATATCCGTTTCCGATTCGTTGCGCGTGGCGACGACGGTCGTATCCGTGCTTTCGTCTTCCGATGCGTTTTCTTCTTCGGCACGTGCCAATGCCTGTTCCTTTTGTGCTTCTTCGGCGGCGGTCGCGACCGTGTCGGCCATCTTGCTGAACGCCGTCTTGAATGACGCGATGACTTCTTCGCCCCGCGCCGCATCGGCGGCGATCTTCGCTTCGTCCACCTTGCGCTCGTCTTTAGCAGCGACTGCTTCCGTGTCGTTCGCCGTCGTCTTGCGTGGTGCGATCGTCACAGCCGTCATCGCCGGCGCGCGATCGTCTTTCTTTTCGGAAGTGCGGATCGCAATCGACTTGTGCGCCGGCTCGCGCTCGGGGCGCATGATCGACTGCACCGAATCGTCACCGTCGTTCGCGGCGAGTTCGTCATTCGTCATCGACGCGGCGCTGATTACGGTCGGCGTGTTGGGCTGCTTCGCCGCTTCGATCGTCTTCGGTTCGCTGACCGTCGTCGGCGTTGCCTTGCTGATCGGCGTCATGGTTTCCATAGTGGCCGTCGGGTTTGAGCGAACCGGTGCAGGTTGCGGCGCCGGTTGGGGTCGCGCGGGCAGGCGATCGTCGTGCGGACGACGCGCGCGCTTCTGAACAATCTGTTCGGCATCCTGATCGACGATTTGCAGATGATGCGAGTAAGCAAGGCCGAGGTTGTCGGCGCGATCCACCGCTTCGACGCGGAAGACGATTTCATGTCCGGCCGTGTCGGGCATGATGCGGTACGTCATCGACCCTTCGTCTGCCAAGTCGCGCTGCAACTCAACCAAGTTACGAACGTCGCCAGTGAAGTCCATCAACATGCCGAGACGCACCGGGGTGGCGATGAGATGCGGGTCACGCGCCGCCCATGCGATCTTGATCTGGTCGCCGGGGCGATACCAGGTTTTCTCCGGGTTGATTTCGATCTCGAGTTCCGGCGGTTGGGTATCAACGTGATATACGCGCTGCGGATCGGCAGGTGTGCGCTCGGCCAGTTGCTGCCCCGGACCGACGAAGCGAATGCCGTAGTCACCATCGGCGTAGGTCTCCAGCGCGTAGTACTGTTGCTCGCGCCCAAACATGCCGTCGCGCTTCCAGGTGAAGCCGTTGTCGTCCGAACGGAACACGGCGACCCGTGGAATTTCTTCGGGCGTGTAACCGGTAGGTTGTTCGATCAGCACGACGCAGTTGTTGGTGAAGAAGTGATTGGGGTCGTCGCCGCGACTCGGCATTTCGGCATCGAGCGGCGTGTTGGGTTGCAGGTATTCGGGCTGGTCGAAGGCCCATCCGGGATAGCGCTCTTGCGGGTTGAACGGCGCTTCGTGCTTGTCGCTCAGCACGCGCGATTCGGGCTCGAACGGTGCCGGCTTTTGATTCGAGCAGCCGTTGGAAACCACGATCAACAAGATGCCGATCATCGCGGCTCTTACCATCATGCGGGTCGGGGAAAACATGGTCGCATCCTTGCGGGTCTGGGGTGTATTGCGGGCCGACCGATAGCGCTCACGTCATGCACCAGAGCGGCGGCAAATGTCGAAAATATGATCCACTTCTATCGACGGTCGGCGACAATTTTGAAAGGAATCTTGCCCCTATTTGCGCCTGGTTCGGCAAGGATCGCCGTAGCAGTATTAGCAGGTGAGATCGCCGATTTAGGCTTCGGCGGCAAGGCGACGGACGGCGGTCTGAAAGAAGCGCAGACCATCGGCGACGGGCAAATCGCCGTTTTTAGTATTGCGAAGCGGGCCGGTGCGGTATTGCGTCGGATCGATATAGCGCTCGGGGTGTGGCATCAGGCCAAGAACGCGACCCGAAGCATCGATCAGTCCGGCGGCGTTTTTAATGCTGCCATTGGGGTTGTCGGGGAAACTCACAGGGCCGTCACCGCCATCGCGTGCGATGTATTCCAACGCGACGCGCCCCGCCGCTTTGAGGCGTTCGGCCCCGGCCGCTCCGTCTTCGAAAAGCAAGCGACCTTCGGCGTGTTCGATGGGGAATTCGTACTCGGCGCCGGCTTCTAGAAATGGCGACCGATCGGTGAGCGCTTTGAGGCGTACCCAGCGCGCTTCGTAGCGACCGCTCTCGTTCCAACCGAGCGTGGCACGCGCCGGCGCATCGGCACCCGGCACGAGACCGGTACGCACCAACACCTGAAAGCCGTTGCAGATTCCGAGGACGCAACCGCCGCGTTCGACGAAGCGCGTGAGGTGATCGCCGAGGCGTTGGATGATGCGATTGGCGAGCACCTTACCGCTTGCGATGTCGTCGCCAAAGCTGAAGCCGCCGGGAATCGTGAGTACCTGTTGACCGTCGAGAAGCGTCGGCGATTCGATCAGCTCATTGATGTGAACGGCCTTCGCCCGCGCGCCGGCCAGCCGCCACGTGAAGACGGTTTCATCATCGCAGTTGATACCGGGAGCACGTAGCACGAGAACATTGGGAATCGCCATGCGGAGGATTGTAGCGGGAATCGGAAATCGGTCAGCAGGGTTGGGTGGCGGTGCGTTCGGCGGTGCACCCACGACGATTCTTATGCTCGCTGTGGCATCGGCGCGTTTGTCCCCCACCCTTGGAATGGCTGACGCACCCGACAGACGAACGGCGAAATCGAAATTCAGAGCCGCCGCGTCCCCGCGGCGACGAATTCGAAAAACCCTCTCTGGAACGTGGTGACTCAAAGCTTCACAAGACAATTCAAGTTACCGAGCCGCCTTGCAGGTCGCCGCGAAATTTATCGCCATCGAATACACCGGTTTCAAACCGGTGCCACAGCGCCTCCTTCGATTCACCATCACGCTTCGCGCGTCGGTCGTCGCAGGTAGTCACAGAATTGAATAACGCCGACAGCGAGCGCGATGATCAACACGCCGTCCACGGTCCAGCGAATCCGCGAGAGCGGAATGAAGATCAGCGCGACGGCCAATTGCACGAGCACGATCCCAGCAAGCAACCGGCGCGTTTGCAATTCAAAACGCGACAACACTATCGCCATCACACCAAGCGGCAAGAGATAGTGCGGCGCGATATACGGCGGCGGCATACCGACGCCGCCTTCCGCCGCGACTTGCGCGCTGAGCTGCGCGTACAACCAATAGAGGAGCCACACCAAGGCAAGCGCCGCTGCGCCCCACACGCCGCGCGTTACTGCCGGCGCGTGCTTCGACGCATTACCGTCGTCAGCCGTGCGCTTACGCCGCAACCATAAAACGTATGCTGGTAGCGCCGTGACCAACACGAGCAACACCGGACCGAAGCGCTGTGTCGTCGGCGTGATAAACGTGACGAGCTTACGACCCAAGTTTGCGAATGCCGTTCCCGGTTGATTTCGGATGAACGACCATGCCTCCGCATACAGCGCGCGATCGGCTTCGACTTCGGTCAGTCCTTCGGCGCGCAAGCGGTCGAAGCGTTGGTAATCTGCCGACGCGACGCCGGCATCCGAGGCATAGTCGGGATTGTTTCCCAGATAGAAATTCAAACCGCCGATCGTCGAGAGCGTGAACTTGCCGACTTGCTGCTCGTTACGGTAAGCCCAACTCGCCAGCAAAAGCCCCGCCGGTAGTAGCAACGACATCGCGCCGACGAAGCGACCGTGGTTCTGGCGGCGCATCGTGACGTCAATGGCAAACGGAATCAGCGCGACCAACATGTTGGCGCGGGCCAGCGTTGCGAGACCGATGAGCAGCGACACAGCAACGATCGCCATCGTGCGGGTGCTCTTCGACCGACTGTCGGCGGCGACGTATGCGAGATAAATCGCCAGCGCCGTGGCGAGCAATGCAATCGTCAGCGTCTCGGTCAGATACTGCGTTTGAAGAAATGCAAACGGCCCATACAGCGCGGCGATAAGCCCGGCCAAAATTCCCGCACGGCGACCGGCCAATACACAAGCGCAACACGCCAATGCAATCGTGCCCCAAGCGGCCATGCCGCTTTGCACGAGATCGATGGTCGAGCGCCACTCGCTGAATTCCTGCTCGCCGCGAAGGTGCGACAGTAGCCATGGGTATAGCGGCACGCGCTTGGCATAGTCGCCGGTCGGAAGAACAA
>JGI12316J15309_10022041_pt1 | contig 12815 bp, 11 predicted proteins | sample MarCyaLeptolynsp_FD_15309 | JGI IMG/M metagenome (IMG submission 15309) | reverse complement strand
GCCGGTTCCTCCTGCCGCATCGGTTGGCCGTGTTCGGGTCCAATGACCGAGATCGCCCAGTTGTTCGAATCGGCTCTGCGTAGCAATCGCGCCAGTCTCCTCCGCAAGGCGGCGATGAATACGGTTGCGCGCATGCCACCCAACACCACCCTCCAGGATCTGTTGGCCAGCGATGCCGCCGAGGCGATTCGCGCGCTCACCCTCGAGGACCTCGGCACGGCGCTGCGCGAAGCGGGATTGGCCCCGGCGCCCAAGCCGCCAGCCGCTCCGGACGCGCCGAGCGAGCCCGCCAGTCGCGAAGAGCAGATCTATCGCCGCATCCTGGAGACGATGTCGGACGAAGCGCTCACGATCGGGCAGCTGTCCAAGCGCCTCGACGTCGACGTCGAGGAGCTTCGCGGCTACCTCACCTGGATGAAGAAGATGGGCAAGGTGATCAGCACCGGCCGCGCGCGCGCGACCCGGTACCAGGTCGCCCCGTGATGTTCCGTGGACGCTGTCTCGCTCGGTGAACGGGTCGCGGCGCTCAAGCACGACCTGGGCAAGTACGTCGCCTGGATGTCGGTCAACCTCGACGACGAGGCGTGGACCGGCCCGATGACGGACTTGCTCGTCACGGCATTGCGCTCGGACGTGCTCGCCACCAAGAAGGGGGCGGACGGCGACGACCGCACGGCGTGGGACGTGTGGCTGTCGCACACCGAAGACCTGCCGCGTCCGCTGCAGCCGCCCGAGCTGGCGATGGTCGAAGCGGCGGTGGCGGTGCTGCAGGCGGCCGGACCCGCGCTGCAGGCCGGCGACCACGACGCCATCGCCCCGCGGCGCGCCGAGATTCGCGAGGCGCAGCAGACCATCCGGAAAAACCTCGCGGCGGTGCATCGCACGCTGCTCGCACAGGCTCGCGCCGAACAGGGCGAGGTGTAAGGCCGCCGTGTCGTCGATCCTCATCATCGACGACGAGGACAAGTACCTCGAGCTGTGCCAGCGCTTCATGCCCGAGCACGGCTTTTTGCCCGTCGCGCGCAACTACAAGCAGGCCTCCGAGGCGCTGACCGAGCATCGCGGGCGCGTCGACCTGGTGCTGCTCGACGTGCACTTCGACATTCCCGAGGACGACCTGCTGCCCTACGACAAGAGCAGCCTGCTCGCCAAGGGCGACCCCAAGCGCGCCATCGAACGACTGCGACGCGCCCAGGGGCTGCACATTCTCAACCAGCTTCGCGACAGCCATCCCGATCTGCCGGTGATCGTGATGACCTCGCGCGACGATCTGCCGCTCGAGGCCGATGCGGAGCGTCTCAACGCGCAGGACTACACGTACCTGCTCGACGACGACTACCTCGATGCACGCTCGCTCAAGCTGCAGATGGAGGCGGTGCTCGCCCGCCGCGAAAAGGCGCCGGCCGCCGCCGACGAGCCGTTCTACTGGGGCGAGACCCCGTCGATGCTCGCGATTCGCCGGCGCCTGCAGATCCTGGCGCGCGGCAAGCTTCCGATCATCTTGCTCGGCGAGACGGGCACCGGCAAGAGTCTGCTCGCCCGCGAGTTCATTCACGATCGGTCCGGTCGTAAGGGTCCGTTCGTCGCCGTGGACCTGTCCACGATTCCGTCGGACCTGATGACGGCGCACCTGTTCGGCGTGGTCAAAGGCGCGTACACGGGGGCGACGAGCAGCCGTGAGGGCGTGCTGGCGCGGGCCGACGAAGGCACGCTCTTTCTCGACGAGATCGGCAACCTGTCGCTCGATGCCCAAAAAGCCCTGCTCACCGTGATGCAGGACGGTCGCTACTGCCCGGTCGGCTCGGTGGAGGAGCGCCACGCCGACATCAAGCTCGTGGTGGCGACCAACGAAGACCTGCTGACGATGGTCTCGGAGGGCACGTTCCGCGAGGACCTCTACATGCGGCTCAACCCCGCGGCCGCGGTTCGGTTGCGATCGCTGCGGGAGCGCAAGGACGACTTTGCCGAGCTGGTCGGCGTGTTCTTCGGTCGGGTGTGCGCCGACCCGTACAACCGCGACCTGCTGCATCAGTACGCCGAGCAGCGCGGGCTTTCGGTCCCCGGCGCGGACGAGACGATGCCGGTGAACCTGGGCCGTTCGGTGCCGCCCAAGGTCGATCGCAGCCGGGTGCACTTTCTGCTGCAGACCCAGAGCTTCAAGCTGCTGCGGGAGTACCGGTGGCCGGGCAACTTTCGCCAGCTCGAGATGATGCTCTCCAACCTCGTGGCGCTGACGCTCGTCGAGCTGGTCGATCGGGCCGAGCAGGTCGAGCCCGAGACGCCCGGTGAAGCGTCGCGCCCCGACGTGGTTCCGATCCTGCCGCGCACGGTTCGCGATCTGCTGCGGCCCATGGAGAGCCCTGCGACCGCCGCCGCCAACGACACGCCCGTGGTGGCGCTGGCCGAGGACGGCGCGCATCGGGTCGCGGTCGAGGTTCGGGCGGGGGACTCGCTCAACGCGGTCAGCTGCGCGGTCGAGCGCCAGTACCTGGAACGGCTGTTCGAGAAATACGGCGGCGACCTGGGGCGTATGGCGGAAGTCCTGCTCGATGACGCCAGCGCGGGGCGCAAGGTGCAGCTGCGGATGAATCAGCTCGGAATCAAGCTGAGGAAGCTGAAGCGACGCACGGAGTCGGCTCGATGACCTGGCCCGAGGGCAGCGGACTGCGGCGGTTTGCCGGCCTGGGGCTGGTCGGGGCGATCCTCGCGGCGGTCGGCCTGTCGACAGCCCAGGGGGCTCCGCCCACGCTGCCCGGCGTCGACGACGACGGGGGAGGGGACCACGGTCAGCTCCCCCCGCCGCCGGGCGCTGATGAGGGAGGCGACGACGCGCCGGCTGCGACCGCGGGAGCGGATGCCGGTACGGACGCCGGTGACGACGACGACGACGAAGACGACGACGACGGGGGCGAAGACGATGGCGGTCCCGCCCCCGACCGGCTCGCCCAGCGCACCGCCGAGTTCGAGTCGCACCTGCGCCGGGCCGACGCCGCGCGCAAGAAGGGGCGGCACGACGACGCGATTCGCGAGTACACGGCCGCCCTCGAGATCGATGCCGGCGATCCGGCCGCGCTGATGGGGCGGGCGTACTCGCGCAAGGCGCGGGTTCGCGAGGGTCGGTGTCCGCGATGGGCGTTGTCGGATCTCGAGCGTCTCGGGACCTACGACCCGCGCGGCGAGTGGCTCGAGCAGCGTCGGTTTGCGCTGGCCTGGATGGCCGACTGCCCGCAGATGCAGGCCGAGCGGATTGCGCTCGCCAAGGAACTCGCCGCCGAGGAGTTCGACGCGACGGGACGACCCGAGCACATTCGGTCTTCGGTCGCGCAGCTGCTCTACGACGCCAGCCAAGAGCTCGAGGAACCCGAGGCATCGACGTACCGCGACGAGGCGCTCGCCCAGCTGTCGAAGTACCGCGACGAGTGTCGAGACCACGACCTGACCCCGAAGTCGGAGTCGATTCGGCTGCTCGCCGACCTGCTGCGCGAAAAGGACGACCTGGCCCAGGCGCGTGCCGTCTACGAGGAGCTGCTGCGCACCGCCGCCGGCACCGACGCCGCCAAGAATGCGTCGCAGCTGGTGGAGGACATCGACTTCGAGCTGTCGCTGCGCGAGCTCGAGGGCACGCAGGGGTTTGCGCCGACCGAGGCCGCGGAGGCGTCGTATCGCGAGGGCCTGGCCGCCCTGCGCCGCAGTGACCTGGTGACCGCGGAGTCGGCCCTCGATGCCGCGATCGACGAGTCGGCCTGGTTTCCGCCCGCCTACCACGCCCGCGGAGTGGTCCACGCTCGCAACGGACGCTTTCTCAAGGCGGTGTCCGACCTCAAGCGCGCCATCCGAATGGATCGCTCGGACTACGAGGCGCACATCAAGCTGGGCATGATCTACAAGAAGGAGTTCGCCGGGGCCAAAGACGCCGAGGCGATCGAGCAGCTCGAGGCGGCGCTGCGTCTGCGGCCCGACCTTCATCGGCTGCACCTCTTTCTCGGCGAGCTCTACGCCCGAACCGATGCCCAGAGCGCGCGCGAGCACTACTCGCGCTTCATCGATCTGGCCGAGATCGACGACGCCGACGCAGACCGGGCCCAGGAGGCACTGCAGCAGCTCGAGCGCGACATTCGCAAGGAAGAGCCGACGGCGCTGCCGCCGCCCACCGAGACCGCGCTCCGATCGCTGGACCCCAAGCTGCAGCGGCTGATCAACGAGGCGTACCTGCGCGGCACGGAAAACCAGGACTGGCGGATGGCGGAAAAGATCCTCCAGCAGGCGCGTGAGGAGTTTCCCGAAGAGCCGGTGGTGCTCAACCAGCTCGCGCGAGTGGCCTACGCCCAGGAGCGCTGGGGCAGTGCGCGGGACTACTGGGAGCAGAGCCTGCAGATGGAGGACAAGCAGTCGCTCGCCGAGCGCATGGAGGTGCACGAGCGTCTCGGGCTGCTGCTGCGCGACGACCTTCCCGATCGGGCGATCGAGCACCTGCAGCGCGCGGCCGAGCTCGGCTCGCTGACGGCGCGCTACGTGCTGGCGGATCTGCTGTGGGAGCAGACCCGTCCGCTGGCCGCGTCCGAGCAGCTCGATCTCTACCTCGATGCCGCCGGTGACTACGACCTGTACTACGACCGCGCGAGCGCGCTGCGCGAGGAGATCGACCGGCGCTTCTTGCAGGTGTACTTGGTCACCGGGTTGGTCCTGACGTTCGGGACGGTCGTCCCGGCGTGGCGAATCTGGCGGCGCTATCGTGGCTCGTCGCTGTCGCAGCTGCTGGAAAAGGACCCCAAGAGCTTTCCCGAGGTCGCGCGGATCCTGTCGCTCATTCGGCACGAGATTCTCAAGCACAACACCGCGTTCTTGGCCGACGTCGGGCACGCGCTGGAGTTCGAGGCGCCCGACGCCGACACGCGCGCGGCCGTGTTGGCGCAGCGCCTGTTCGGCGGCGCCGGGGCGGCCGGACGCAGTGCCCTGATGACCGACGACCCCGTGCGTCCCCGCGATCGCAAGGGCCGGCCTGCCGGCGGGATCTACGGGCGATTTTTGGGCTACCTCGGCGAGCTCGAAAAGGTGGCCCGTAGCCACCGGGTCACCCTCAACCTCTACCGCAAGGACCCGATCTTTCGGCCGATGATCAAGGCGTTCGAGGAGCTGTCCGAGCGCGCCGAGCAGCTCCGCAATCCGGAGCGACTCAAGGCGAGCAAGCGGCTCGAGCTGGCCCGGGTGCTCGGGCGCACCGGGCACGTGCTGGGGCGTCAGGCGTTCGAGCGGCTGTCGGGGCTCATCCGCGAGCTGTGCGTCGTCGAGGTCGACCCGGCCTTGGTCCGCGAGATCTACGACCAGGTCGCGGGCGAGGAGCAGTTCGCCGGCTCGGTTCTCGCCCCGCTCGAGGTGTTCGGGGGCGCGGCGCAGGTCCGGATTTTTCGCACCGACCTCGAGGACATTCTCGCCAACGTCATCCGCAACTCGCTGCGTTCGAGCCTGCTGTACGCGACCCCGCCGGTGGGGCTGGGCCTCGATCTGCAGGTCGAGGAGGACGAGATCACGGGCCTGACCTCGCTGGCGATCCGGGTCAAGGACCGCTCGCCCGAGCAGCTGTCCAACGAGATGCTGCGCGGACGTTACGTCGAGCGCGGCATGGGGATCACGGTCGACCTGCTTTCGCGCTACGATGGTGCCATCTCGGTCGAGTCCGAACCGGGGTGGAGCAAGGCGGTGGTACTGCGCTTCTTCATGGTCGAAGATGACGGCACCACCGCCGGGGCTTCGCTGTCGCACGGGGAGGCCCGGCTGTGAACCAGCCCATGCCCCCGCGCGTGCTCGACATTCTCGTGGTCGAGGACGGCAACGAGTATCTGACGAACCTCTCGACGTTCGTCGCCGATGGGTTTTCGTATCGTCAGGCCAAGAGCGGGATCGAAGCGCAGCGCCTGCTCGCGCAGCAGTGGCCGGACCTCGTCTACCTCGACATGCGCTTCGATCGAACGCCCGAGGAAGAGCTGCTCGGCAACTTGGTGGAGCTGTCGGCGCGCTTCAACGGCGACGTGGCGCGAGCGCGGCGATTTCAGCAGGACAACCAGGGGCTGTTCGTGCTCCGGGCGCTCCGCGAAGCGAACTACGCCGGTCCGGTCATCTTGTCGTACGACTTCGGGCCGGAGGAGCGTCGGTTCCGGGCGCTCTCGGCCCGCGACCCGTGTTTGCGCTACTGCCCCGACTACGCAGATGCGGCGTCGATCCGGCGCGTGATTCTCGAAGCCGTGACCGCCGCCGGCGGGATGCAGTAGCGCGCCTTCCCGTTTTGGGAAGGACGTCGCAGGCCTCGATTTCTCGGATCGGGAAGCGGAGGGGGCAAAACCCCTCTGTTTGCGCTGGGCCGGGCCGCGGCACGCCGGTTGCTAGTCGCGGGGGGCATGGCGAAGAGCATTTCCCAGATCATCGCTCCGCTCGGCCTTTCGGTTCTCGTCCTCGGTTCCGGCTGCGCCATGATGGGGTTTTCCCAGCCGACCTCGGCGGACTACGCGAACGCGTCGCCGACCGCTCCGGCTGCGCCCGCTGCTTCCTCGAGCGAGTCCAGCGCGGCGAAGCCCGGCGCGTCCGACCGCCGATCGGCCGATGCCCAAGCCGACCTCGCGACGACGCTGCTGTCGAGCCCCAGTCCGACCCAACACGCGCTGTTTCGCGGGCTCGTCCCGGGCTCGTCGCGGTCCGATGTCGAGGCCCAGTTCCCCTCGCTCGAGCACGACATGGTCGCGATGAAGGGGGGCTCCCACGCGATGTTCGTGTTTCAAGACGACGTCGTGCATTCGCTCGCGATGCGCATCAAGGACCCCGACCCGCTCGCGGCGGCGCACGAGCACTGGGGTCCGGCCACGGTGTGGCGGACCGAGTCTGGCGGGACCGCCCACGTCTGGTTTGCGCCGCAGGACAAGTTGCGGGCAGTCATGACCCTAAGAGATGGATCGGCCGACCTCAGCATCGAGGCCTACGAGCCCGTCCGGTCGCTGCTCGGCGAAGGCGAGGACTTCGCGTTCGAGCAGGGCTACTCGCTGCTCGGGGCGACCCGCGGCGAGCTGGAGGCCCGCTTCGAAGGCCGCTTTCGGCCGGCGGATGGCGATCGAGGTCACCTCGATCTGCCGGCCACCGAGCACTCCGACCGGACCCTGCTCATCGTCAACTTCGACAAGGCCGGCCGGGTGCGTGGGTACTCGTTCGACATTGTGTGCTGGCGAGACGAGTCGGCCAAGGACGACATCCACCAGCTCTTCGTCGACAAGTGGGGCGAGCCCAAACCGATCCACAACGGAAACTACGAGCTGTTTCGCGCCAGCTCGCCGAAAATCATGGTCCGCTACGGCGCGGGCAGTGCGTGGGGCGTGCGCGTCGATCGCTGACCGGGACCGATGCCACGAGCCCCGCAGGATCCGCGCTGGCGTCGGTCCCGGGGGTCGTCCATGATCGCGGCATGTTCGCTGCCAAGCGCATGAGCAAGCTCGGACTGTCCCTCGTCGCCGGCCTCTCGCTGGCGCTTTCGGCTGGCTGCGCCGAAAAGCCCGGCAAGAAGAAGGACGACAAGGAAGCCAAGGACAAAAAGGACAAGGACAAGAAGGGCAAGAAGGGCGACAAGGACAACAAGGACAACAAGGACAACAAGGACAAGAAGGACGAGAAGGAGTAGAACCGCCGCGCAGTGCGGCTTCCGCTGCGTCATCCTCCGCCCGGCGCGGATGCTCTGCCCCGGCGCTGTGCCCACCTCGAGGCGCTCGCCCGGGGGCTGGTCGGGGTGCCCCTGGGGCCGGCGGCGAAGTTCACCAGCTCGTCGCAGTCACGTGGGCGCCACGGCAGCGCCCTGCAGTGGCACCTGGGTCTGGCGGCCCACGACTCCGAGGCGGTCCCGGACTGGGAAGGCCGGATCGAGATCAAGTTGGTCTCGGTGTGGCGGCGTCCCGGTGGCGAGGTCGGCTGCGACAAGCTCAAGGTTTGCGATGCGGGCGTCGATCCGTGGACCAAGCTCGCGAACGTCCTGTGGGTGTTTGCGGATCGCCTGACGCGGATCGTGGTGGCGCAGCGGCTGTGGACGCTCGCGGGGCCGGCCCGCGAGGCGCTCGAGCGGGCCTGGCAGGCTGACCCGCACTTTGGCGATCCGTCGCTGTTCGTCGAGGCGAGGGAGCAGACCGCCGCGGACGGCACCGTGCGGCGAGCACCGGCGTACTACCTGTCCAATCGCTGGCTCGCGAGCGCGGGGCTGCTCCCACCGCCAGGGCCGGGGATCTTTCCGTTCGACGCAACGTGGTGGCGGGAGGTGAGGGCGGAGCACCGGCGCGATCCGATCGCCCACGTGCGGGTCGGCGCCGGCCTCGAGCTCGGCGCGCAGACCTGCCGCCGTTGTGGGGGTCCGCTGACGTTCGACCCGGACCGCTTTGCCGACCAGGGCTGGGCACCCGCCCGGCACGGGATGCCGATGCGAGGCGATTGCGCAGTCCGGGGCCACTTCATCCTCGATCCCAGTGGCCTGGTCGCGCCGGCGGAGCTCGAGGCGCCCCGGCTGCTCGAGATCCTCGAGGAGCGCGATGCACCCGGTCAGGTCTTTCGGGTCTGCGATCAGGTCGCCGAACCGGACGACCACTTGCACTAGCTCGTCCCTGGGCTGGGCGAAGCGATCGCGGATGCTGCGTGAGGCGGCGCGGTTGGCGACCATCCCCACGACATTGATGTCATGGTCGCAAGCGGTGTTGCCGGGGGATGTCGGACATCGATGTCATACCCCGGTGCTCTGTCGGGCGATTTGGGCGCCGGCTGACAGGCCGACACGAGTCATTTCAACGGTTTGACAATTTGGCCCGGCATTCGCAAACAGGAGCGGCGTCGGTTGAGCAAACGGCCCCCCTCCTACGAGAGGAAGGCCAACCGCTCCGAGCTTCGCTTACCGCTACGACGAGCCTACGCCTTAGCCTTTCAAATCATTCGCTTTTTTCTTAGCGCTTGGCCTGGCTTCCCGTAACGACTGTTTTGACTTCCTTGGACTGATCCACTTGGCCTGACCGCTTGTTCTGACTTGGGTCTGCTTTACGCCTCTGGACTTTCCCTGAGCTTGCTCGCTTGACCTGGACTTTCTGACTTGTTGTCTGACTTGTCCTCTGACTTTCCCTGACTTCGCTTTTCACGCTCGTACTACGCGGCAACAAGCCCGGCTTGGAGCCTGCGCAAAGCGCACCTTTTCGGTCGGTGCCATTTCGCAAGAGAGACTTGGTAACACTGTAACCTGGGGGGGACCCGAGACGGCTTGGTCGGCCGACTCGGGTCTTCGTTTTTTGGCCCTTCGTGCTAAGCCATCGGCCAACCGTGCCGACTGACGCCAACCCCCCAAGCTCGGCCAAGCCTCGTGTCGCCATCATCGGTGGCACCGGCTACGGCGGCGCCGAGCTGATCCGCCTGTTGCTGCCGCATCCGGGCGTGGAGCTGGCCCGCGTGACCAGCATCGACCACGTCGACGAGCCGCTCGAGGCCGTGCACAAGAACCTGCATCGCACCGGCCTGACGTTCGAGAACATCCCGCCGGCGGACGCGGGTGAGGGCATGGACATCGTCTTCCTCGCGCTGCCCCACAAGGTCAGCGCGACGCTCGCCGAGGATCTCGCGCCGATGACCGCGCGCGTGATCGATCTGTCCGGGGACTTCCGGCTGCGTGATGCGGCGGCCTACGCCCAGTACTACGGCGGAGATCATCCCCATCCCGATCAGCTCGGCAGCTTCGTCTACGGCATGCCCGAGCTGCACCGTGACGCGATTGCCAGTGCCAAGCGGGTCGCCTCGCCGGGATGCTTCGCCACCACGATCGCGCTGGGTCTGTTGCCGCTCGCCAAGGCCGGCATGCTGTCGGGACCGATCCACACCGTGGCGGCCACGGGCTCGTCGGGCAGCGGGGCGTACGCCAAGGCCGGGACCCATCACCCACTGCGCGCGCTCAACCTCAAGATCTACAAGCCGCTCGTGCACCAACACCGCCCGGAGATCGAGCAGACGCTCGCCGATGCGTGTGCGCAGGGCGGCCACGAGCCGAAGTTCTCGCTGCAGTTCGTGCCGGTGTCGGCCCCGCTGACGCGCGGCATCTTGGCCAACAGCTTCATCGAGGTCGACGCCTCGGTCACCGCCGAGCAGGTCGAGCACACGATGCGCGCCTTTTACGAGGGGGCGACCTTCGTGCGCGTGCTCGGGCCCGGGGGCGGGGCGGAGGTCGTCTCGGTCAAGGGCAGCATGTGGGTCGACCTGTCGTGGACGGTGGGTGAGGTGGATCCCACCACCGGACGGCGCCAGGTGCTCGTCACCACCGCGCTCGACAATCTCGTCAAGGGCGGCGCCGGCCAGGCCGTGCAGTCGATGAACATCATGCTGGGATTGCCCGAGCACACGGGCATCGATGCTCCCGCGCTGTGGCCGTGAACGGCGAGACGCAGCGCACCATCGTCGTCAAGTTCGGCGGGGACGTCGTCGCCGACCCGACCTCGCTCGCCGGGCTGCTGCGTGATGTGGCGACTCTCGCGAACGCCGGGATGCGGGTGCTGTTGTGCCACGGCGGTGGTCCGCAGGCGGGGGCGCTGCAGCAGCGGCTCGACGTGCCGGTGGTCAAGGTCGGAGGGCGCCGCGTCACCGACGGCCCGACCCTGCAGATCATGAAGCACGTGTTGGCCGGCGAGGTCTCGGTGGACGTCGTCGCGGCCGCGGTTGCGGCGGGCGTGCGCGCCGTCGGCGTGAGCGGGGTCAGTGATGGCCTGGTCACCGCCCACCGGCGGCCGCCGAAGGTCGTCAGCGGCGGTGGGGACGAGCCGGTCGACTTCGGTTTCGTCGGCAACGTCGACCAAATCCGTACCGGGCTGCTCGAGCACTTGTGGGCGGGCGGCTTCGTGCCGGTGCTCAACACCCTCGGCATCGACGGCAAGGCCAACGACGACGGTCTGAGCCGGCAGGTCTACAACATCAACGCCGACACCGTGGCATCGGCAATCGCAGGGGCGCTGGGCGCCGACCACCTCATGCTGATCACCGCAATCGGGGGGGTGATGGCCGACAAAGACGACCCCAGCACTCGGATTCCGCGATTGACCGCGGCCCAGGCCCGGGCGGCGATCGCCGACGGTACGATCGCAGGCGGCATGATCCCGAAGATCGAGGAGGCGCTCGACAACCTCGCCGCGGGTATCGGGGCGGTGCACATCTTGCCGCCGGGCGCGGGCGTCATCGCGGCTGCCGTGCAGCAACCGGGGCAGGCCGGGACCGTGCTGGTTGGTGAGGGGGACGCGTGAACGCTTCGAAGTCCGGTGATGACGATCGGGGGCCGGCGCTAGCAAGCTGCGTCGCCGAGGCATTCGAGTCGCAACAGGTTCCGTTCTTCTCGGATCTGGTCGACACGCCCAGTCACACCAAGGCCAAGGCCGACGTCGAGGTCGCCGCGGGCAAGCTCGACGCCGTCATGGAGCAGCTCGGCTTTGCCCGCCGTCTCGTCTCAGACCCCGACGGTGTCTACGCCGACCACCGAATCTACGAGAGCCCAGCCGTCTCGGACGCCCCGTGCCTCGCGCTGGTCGGCCACGTCGATACCGTCTTTCCGCGCAGCCTCGGCTTTCTCGAGTTCTCGCGCGAGGATGACGTGGTGCGCGGGCCTGGCGTGCTCGACATGAAGTCGGGCCTGTCGTGCATCATCTTTGCCCTGCGGGCGCTGCAGCAGGCCGACCGCGAGGCATTCGACCGGCTCGCGCTCCGCTTTGTCTGCAACAGTGACGAGGAGGTCGGATCGCCCAGCAGCCACTCGCTGTTCGAACAGCTCGCCCCCAAGACCTCGGCCGCGCTCGTGTTCGAGGGGGGACGCGATGAGGACCGCGTCATCACGCGTCGCAAGGGCGGCGGCATGTTCATCTTCGAGGTGACCGGACGCGCCGCCCATGCCGGCATCGACCACGCCTCGGGGATCAATGCGATCGCGGCGATGGGGCACTTGATCCGGCGGCTCGAGGCGCTGACCGACTACGATCGGGGCGTGACGGTCAACGTCGGGCTCATCGAAGGCGGCACGGCGAAGAACACGGTGCCCGAGCAGGCCAAGATCATCGTCGACACGCGCTTTTTGACGGTGGCCGACGCCGATGGGCTCGTCGCGTCGCTGCAGGCGCTGGCTGCCGATCCGTGGGACGAGGCTGTGCCCGAGCGCCTGCGCGCCGCCACGGTATCGATGTCCGGCGGCGTCACTCGACCCCCGATGGAGGCGAGCGAGGCCAGTCAGGCCCTGCGCCAGCGCTACGAACGGCACGCCGCGGCGGCGGGGCTGCAGATCGGTGAGGCCCCCCTCCAGGGCGGAGGCTCGGACGCGAATCTGCTGTCGGCGTACGGGGTGCCGTGCATCGACGGACTCGGGCCGTTCGGAAAGTTCTTCCACAAGCCCCAGGAGTGGAGTCGGCTGTCGAGCCTGCGCCAGCGCACCGAGGCACTCGCACGGTTTTTGTCCGAGCACGCGCGAGGACCCGATGAGTGACGCGGACCTGCTCGGGCTGCTCGTCATCGCCCTGTGCCTGGGGGGCAGCATGTTCTTCTCGGGAAGCGAGACCGCGATCACCTCGTTTGGTGAGCATCAGGCCCGGCGTCTGATGGAGGAGGGCGGCCGGGAGGCCAAGATCGTCGCGCAGTGGGTGGAGCGGCCGGTGCTGGTGCTGTCGACGATCCTCGTCGGCAACAACATCACCAACACGCTGATGGGCTCGGTGGCCACCGCGCTCGCCATCCGGCATCTGTCGGGGGGCCAGTACGCGGACTGGGCGGTGCCGGTGGCCGTCGTGTTGACCACCGGG
>JGI12316J15309_10006249_pt1 | contig 12861 bp, 13 predicted proteins | sample MarCyaLeptolynsp_FD_15309 | JGI IMG/M metagenome (IMG submission 15309) | reverse complement strand
GCCCGAGCTGTGGGTCTTGCCGCGGTCGTGGTCGAAGAACACGCCCGGCGACCGGTGCAGCTGCGAGACGACCACGCGCTCGGTACCGTTGATGATGAACGTACCGTGCTGCGTCATCAGCGGGATCTCACCGAAGTAGACCTCCTGCTCTTTGACGTCGCGGATCGACTGGGTGCCGGTCTCGTCGTCGACATCCATGACGATCAGACGGACGATGACCTTGATCGGCGCGGCGAACGTCATGCCGCGCGCACGGCACTCGTCCTCGTCGTACTTGGGCCGATCGAGCGCGTAGCTCACGAAGTCCAGCGAGCTGGTCTCGCCGAAGTCCTTGATCGGAAAAACGCTCTTGAAGACGGCCTGCAATCCGATGTCGTCCCGCTCGTCGGCGGGCTGGTCGCGCTGCAGGAACTTGTCGTAGGAGCGCTTCTGAATGTCGATGAGGTTCGGGACCTCGACAATCTTGTTCAGCTTGCCGAAGTTCTTACGGACCCTGAAGTTGTTCTGAATGCGCGGATGCATGAACGATTCCTCCGTGAGAGGGTTTCCGGTCGGGGCGGTGGGCTAGGACGTGCCCCGAACGGGTGGTCACGAGGCGGGCGGCGACGAACGATCGGGTCGACTGCCCTGAATGTCGGTGCCCGCGCCACCCATGACCGGTGCGACGCGGGCCCGTGACGAGCAACGCGGGGCTACTTGACCTCGACGTCGGCGCCGGCTTCCTTGAGCTTCTTGGCGATCTCCTCGGCCTCCTCCTTGGGGACGCCTTCCTTGATGTTCGCCGGGGCGGACTCGACGAGGGTCTTGGCCTCCTTGAGACCGAGGCCCGGGATGAGCTCGCGGACAGCCTTGATGACGTTGATCTTCTTCTCGCCGAAGCTCTTGAGATGAACGTCGAACTCGGTCTTCTCCTCGGCCGCGGCGGCATCGCCACCACCGGCACCCGCGGCCGCGACGGCCACCGGAGCGGCTGCGGACACGCCCCACTTGTCCTCGAGATCCTTGACGAGGGCGGCGATCTCCATCACCGGGAGGTTGGAGAGGTAATCGATGACTTGGTCTTTGGTCAGGTCGGACATGATCTTGGAATCTTTCTTGGTGGTTGAAGGCGGACGTCGGCCTCAGGCCGCGTCGGCGTCCTTCTTGGCGTTGAGAACGTTGAGTAGGTTTTGAGCGGGCGCGTTGAGCACGCGCACCATTTGCGTTGCAGGGGTGTTGAGCAGAGCCAGAAGCTGTGCCTTGAGCTCGCGAGGTCCAGGCATGGCGGCGAGCCGCTCCACACCCTGTTCGTCGAGCAGCGTGCCGTCGGCGATGCCGCCTTTGACGGTCAGCTCGTCGTTGTCCTTGGCGAAGTCCTTCGCGACCCGGGCCGGAGCACCGGGATCGTCGACGTTGTACGCCAAGCCGCTGACGCCCTTGAGAAGGGGCGTGAGCGCCTCGTGCTGGGTGCCCTCGATCGCGAAGCGAATCGTGGAGTTCTTGAAGACCCGGTAGGTGCTACCGGACTCGCGGAACTTCCCGCGCAGCTCGTTGGCCGACTTGACGGTCAGCTTGTCGAACTGCACGAGCACCAGCGCGCTGGCGGCTGCCAGCTCGTCTTTCAGGTTCGCTGAAAGCTCTCTCTTGGTGACGCTGTCCATATGGTTGGTCGTTTCGGTTGGGGTTGGTCGCGGAAGGCGACCCCCCACCTGCAATCGCAAGCGCTCGGGGTCTGATGCCTTCCACTCTGGGCAGGACGAGAGAATCTCGATTAACGGGCGGGTGCCCTACCTGCGGTCTTGGAGTGGTTCCCGGCGGAGCCGGGTGTAGGTCGGTCAGAAATGGTCTCGAACGGTCTCGATAATCCTTGGCTCGTGGTTCCTAAGTCTCGACGACGGTGGAGATGTCGCCGGTGTCGATCTTGAGGCCCGGGCCCATCGTCGAAGCGATGGTCAGGCTCTTCCAGTACTTGCCCTTCGCGGTGGAGGGCTTGAGCCGCTGGAGGGTCTCCAGCAGGGCGGTGAGGTTCTCGCGGAGCTTGTCCGAACCGAACGAGACCTTGCCGATCGGGGCGTGAATGATGCCGGTCTTCTCGGTGCGGAACTCGATGCGGCCCGCCTTGAGCTCGGAGACGGCCTTGCCGACGTCCATCGTCACGGTGCCCACCTTCGGGTTGGGCATCAGGTTGCGCGGGCCGAGGATTCGGCCGAGGCGACCCACCAGGCCCATCATGTCGGGCGTGGCGATGGCGCTGTCGAAGTCGAGCCAGCCGTCGTCCTGAATCTTGGTGACCAGGTCTTCGGCGCCGACGAAGTCCGCGCCGGCTTCCTGAGCCTCGGTCGCCCGGACACCCTTGGCGAAGACGATCACGCGGATCGACTTGCCGGTGCCGTGCGGCAGGCTGACGGAGCTGCGGATCATCTGGTCGGCGTGGCGCGGGTTGACGCCCAGGCGGGCGGCACAGTCCACCGTCTCGTCGAACTTGGCCGGCGACATCTTGGTCACCAGGTCGCACGCCTCAGCGATGCTGTAGCGCTTGGTCGACTCGAGCTTGTCTTTGTTGGCTCGGTATTTTTTTCCGTGAATCGGCATCTGTTCGGGCTCCTTCGAGGTCCTGACGAGCGGTCGGCTCTCCCTCGAGTGGGAAGCAATGGTGTTGGGTCGGGAAACCTAGTCGACGACGTCCAGGCCCATGCTGCGGGCCGTACCTTCGATCGAGAGCATCGCGTGCTCGACGTCGAAGGCGTTCATGTCTTTGAGCTTGTACTCGGCGATCTCGCGGATTTGCTCGCGCTTGACCTTGCCCTTCTTGACCTTGTTGGGCTCGCCGGAGCCCTTGGGGATGCCGGCAGCCTTGAGCAGCATGACGGCGGCCGGGGGCGTCTTGGTGACGAACGAGAACGACCGGTCCGAGTAGACGGTGATCTCGACGGGGATGACGGTCCCCTTGTCCTTCTGCGTGCGCGCATTGAACTGCTTGCAGAAGTCCATGATGTTGATGCCCTTGCTGCCGAGCGCCGGGCCGATGGGCGGTGCCGGGGACGCCTCGCCTCCCTTGCACTGCAGCTTGATCATGCCGGTGACCTTCTTCATGGCTCTGCTCTTCTCGTTCTAGACAGTCTCTTGGAGTTTGGTTCGGTGCGGGCGAGCGCCGCGCTTGCCGTCACGGGCAGGCGCGGGAGGCTTCGCGAAGGAAATCAGCTGGCGGGTTCGACCTCGGAGAAGTCGACCTCGACCCGAGTCGGGCGGCCGAAGATGGAAACGGACAACCAGATCTTCTGCTTGTCGTTGTTGACCTCCTCCACCTCACCGGTGAAGTTGGCAAACGCGCCGCTCTTGACGCGAACGTTGTCGCCGACGGCGTAGTTGACCTCGGGGACCGGCGCCGCTTCGACGCCCTTGGCCTCACCCGAGGTGGCGCCGAGCATGCGCTGCATCTCGCCGGTGCTCACCGGCTTGGGGGTGTTGCCGCCCAAAAAGCCGGTGACCTTGGGCGTGTTCTTGACGAGCGACCAGGCCTCCTTCGTGAGCTCCATGTTCACGAAGATGTAGCCGGGGAAGAACTTGCGCGTGGTCTTGATGTTCCGCTTGCCGCGACGCTCGGTGACCTGCTCGGACGGCACCAGGATTTCGCCGATGTCGGACTCGACGGACTTACCCTTGATGCGCTCCTCGAGCGCTCGCTTGACCGTGTTCTCGTAGCCCGAGAACGTGTTGACCACGTACCATTCCATGTTCAAAGGTCCCCCGGTGTCCCTCAGGTCAGATGCCGTAAAGCCAGTTGGTGATGCGTGACCAGGCCTGGTCCATGGTCCACAGAAGGCCCGAGCAGATGAGGGTCATGACGATCACGACGACGGTGGCCTGGCGGGTCTCCGCCTTGGTCGGCCACGTCACCTGCGAAATCTCGATGACGACCTCGGTGCAGAACTTGAACCACCGCTCTTTGCGCCACGCGTAGCCGGTGCCGCCGAGCGCGATCACGACCGCGGCGATGTCGGCGGTGGTGGTGTCGGGGCGCGCGATCTGAGGCCAGTACGACCAGATGATCGCCCAGATGTCCTCGATGGCGTGGGACAGGACCCAAAAGCCCATGAAGCCCCCGAGCGCAAAGATCAGATGCGCCCAGCGCGTCGGATCGGACTGCTTCTTGAGCGTTCCTTTTTGCTTTTTACTTCGCGCCATGGATGGGGCCTCCTTTTTTCTCCCGGTCCGTTGCGGCGGGCCCCGCAGGGCGGGGCGTCGTACCAGGAGTACTTCGAGGGTGGTGGTGGTCTGACGAAGAGGCGTGCAGACCGTTGTTGCAGGGGGCGAGGGGCTCGAACCCCCGACCTACGGATTTGGAGTCCGTTGCTCTACCAACTGAGCTAGCCCCCTATGAGGGTGGAAACGGATCGTTGCGAGAAGCTCGGGGAAGCGCACCACCTCGACCTCGAAGGTCGAGCCCATCGGCGCTCGCCACCCAAAGCGAGCCTCATCGCGGTCTTACTTGGTCTCTTTGTGCTCCGTGTGCTTCCGGCAGAAACGGCAATACTTCTTGAGATTGACCTTTTCCGGGGTGTTCCGCCGGTTCTTCATGGTGGAGTAATTCCGGTGCTTACACACCTGGCACTCGAGCGTAATGATGATTCGGTGTCCGGCTGCCATGGGTAAACTCCCCGCGGGCGGGCAAGGTCGTTGCAGATAGCAAGACCCGTTCCGGTTTTCAAGTGAACGAGGGTTGCAATCTCGTTCTCGATGATGTGAAGGTCCGCGCGCCTTTGCGCGGTTTTCGCCGTTCTCGATGTTCAGTGGAGCGGCATGTGCGCCGACAGCCTGCGGCAACAGCGCCAAAAACGGCAACGAGCCCCGAGACCCCAGAAGGTCACGAGGCTCGCCGAGGGGCAACGCCCGAACGACCGGGCTACTCGAGGATCTTGACGACGACGCCGGCGCCGACCGTGCGGCCGCCCTCGCGAATCGCGAACTTCAGCCCGTCCTCACAGGCGATGGTCGAGATCAGCTTCACCTCGATCTCCACGTTGTCGCCCGGCATCACCATCTCCACGCCTTCCGGCAGGATGATGTCGCCCGTCACGTCCGTCGTGCGGAAGTAGAACTGCGGACGGTAGCCCTTGAAGAACGGCGTGTGACGTCCGCCCTCTTCCTTCTTGAGCACGTACACCTGCGCCTTGAAGTGCGTGTGCGGGGTGATCGACCCCGGCTTGCACAGCACCTGCCCGCGCTCGATCTCTTCGCGCTTCACACCGCGAAGCAGCACGCCGACGTTGTCGCCCGCCTGCCCCTGGTCCAGAAGCTTGCGGAACATCTCCACGCCCGTGACCGTGGTCTTGTTCGTGTCTCGGATGCCGACGATCTCGATCTCGTCGCCAACCTTGACGATGCCGCGCTCCACACGACCCGTGGCCACCGTGCCACGACCCGAGATCGTGAACACGTCCTCCACCGGCATCAGGAACGGCTTGTCCAGGTCACGCTCCGGCTCCGGGATGAAGGAGTCGCACGCCTCCATCAGGTCGAAGATCGGCTTGCACTCCTCGGCTTCCCAGTTGTCCGAGTTGAGCGCCTTGAGGGCCGACCCGCGGATGATCGGGGTGTTGTCCCCGTCGAACTCGTACTTGGTCAGCAGCTCCTGCAGCTCGACCTCGACCAGCTCGATCATCTCCTCGTCGTCCGCGTCCAGCTGGTCGACCTTGTTGAGGAACACCACGATCGCCGGAATGCCCACCTGACGACCGAGCAGGATGTGCTCGCGCGTCTGCGGCATCGGGCCGTCCGGCGCCGACACGACGAGGATCGCCCCGTCCATCTGCGCCGCACCCGTGATCATGTTCTTGATGTAGTCGGCGTGCCCCGGGCAGTCGACGTGCGCGTAGTGCCGCTTCTCCGAGTTGTACTCGACGTGCGCGGTCGAGATCGTGATGCCGCGCTCGCGCTCTTCGGGCGCCTTGTCGATGTTCTCGAAGTCGACCTTCTCCGCCCAGCCACGGTTGCCGAGCACCTTCGTGATGGCGGCCGTCAGCGTCGTCTTGCCGTGATCGACGTGGCCGATCGTGCCGATGTTGACGTGCGGCTTGTCGCGAACGAACTTCTCCTTGGACATCCGGGTACTTCTCCGACTTTCCGACTTTGCGGGGATCTGGGCGTAACTGGGTGCGTTACGGGTTGCTTCGAGTTGAGAAAAATGTGGAGCCCTCGACCGGATTTGAACCGGTGACCTCATCCTTACCAAGGATGCGCTCTACCAACTGAGCCACGAGGGCACCTGTGGGCGGGCCTTTTAGCCCGCTATCCCCGGCCCGGCAAGGTGATAATGGCGGGGTTTTCTCGCGAAGCCGCGGCGGGCCAGGTCACGGCATGCGGCGAGCCGGCCGGATCGGAGGCAAACCCGTGGTCCGCGAACACCGCGCTCGGCGACGTGTTGTGATGGGGCTCGTGGAACGGGGGAGCACGCGGGGGGCGTGGGCCACGGGCGCGGGCCTGCGACTGGGACTGGGCCTGGGACTGGGCACCATGCTCGCGCTCGGCGCAGGCTGCCAGTTCGGGCTGGAGCAGGCCATGGACCCCAGCACCGAGGCCGACGAGAGCACCGGCACCCCGCCGTCCACCACGGGCGTGGCCAGCGACGTCACCGGCGGCGACGACACGACCGGGCCCGGCGGACTCACCGGCGACGACGAGGGCTCGACCTCGGCGAGCACGGACGAGAGCACGGACACGGGCGATGACAGCGATCCGGGCAGCAGTGACGAGGGGACGAGCACCGGCGAAGGCTCGTGCATGGGGATGGATGACTGCCCCGATGGCTGGACGTGCCGGGATGGCGAGTGCCTCAACCCGGCCGAGGGCATGCCGTGCGACGGCCAGTTCGACTGCGATCCGCTCGCGCCGCTGTGTGCGGACAACCAGTGCTGGGACGGCGACGACGGCGATCCCTGCCCGACCGGCGCCTGCGCGATCGGGTTCTTCTGCAACCCCCTGGCGGTGTGTCAGGACGGTGACGAAGACGATCCCTGCCAGGCGAACAACGACTGCGGTCCGTCCGCCCCGCACTGCGCCCCGGACGGTCTGTGCCACGACGGCAGCCTCGGCGACGCGTGCAACGGCAACGGCCAGTGCGTCCTCGCGGCGTTCTGCAGCCCCGATGGACTGTGCCAGGCTGGCCTGGAGGGCGACCCATGCGACTTCGCGTACCAATGCGCTGACGCGACCCCGTTTTGCACCGAGCAGATGTGCCACGACGGCTCGGACGGCGACCCGTGTGCGAACGCCGGCGAGTGCCAGGCCCCACTTTTGTGCAACCCGGCGTTCGACTGCCAAGACGGCGACGAGGGCGATCCCTGTGCCGTGAGCGGTAACGACTGCGGCAGCGAGGCGCCGTTTTGCGCGAGCGATGGCCTGTGCCACGACGGCTCGGTCGACGACCCGTGCACGTTCGACAGCGAGTGCGCCCTGACGCTGCTGTGCGGGCCCAATCAGACCTGCCAGGTCGGCCTCGAGGGCGACCCGTGCGTCGTCAGCGGGGGCGACTGCAACCCCGGCCAGGCCCCGTTCTGCGGCCCGGACGGCATGTGCCACGACGGCGACACGGGCGACCCGTGTTTTGCGGGCGGGTGCATGGCCGGGGCGATGTGCACCGACGGGCTGTGCCCGTGAGCGTTCGCTACCGAGTCGACAGCGCCAGCTCGGTGAGCCAGTCGCTGGCGTCGACCTGGGCGCCCGCGACGTAGACGTGGTCCCACGTCTCGCGCGTGACGGCGCAGGTGCCTTCGTCGTCGAGCGTGTAGACGGGATCGGCGTGGGCGGTCGGCTCGAAGAAGGCGGGCTCGCGCTCGTCGGGGCACGGGCCGTCCACCGCATCGAGCATGAGTACGGGCAAGGCGTCGCCGTTGGTGGCGTAGACCGGCATCGTGCACGCGTCGTCGGCAAAGCCGGAGCCGGTGGCGGTGGTCCAGCCGCGATCGAGACTCGCGGGGACGCATGCGTGCCCGGAAGGCGTCCGCAGGACCTCGCAGACCTCGTCGCGCGCCACGTGCCAAAAGCCCTCGGCGATCAGCGGCGACTGTTGGCCACGCGCACGCCGGCGCGCGACCACGGGGCCGTCACCATCGTCGAACACCAACGTCGGCGCCAGCGTTTGCTCGGGCAGCGGATCGGACAGCGCGTACATCGGCACGCCGTCGAACTCTTGCTCGACGCACTCCATCGTGTCTGGGTCGATCAGCCAGCGCGTCCCGAGGTCGTCGAGCACCGAGCGAATCTCACCGTTGGTGATCGCGAGCTGCGGCGCGTAGAGGCAGTCCTCCTCGGGCATGAGCATCACCCCGCCGGCTCGAAACTCGCAGTTGGGATCGGCGTAGTGGGTCGTCAGCTCGAACGCGGCGGGACTCGCCGCACAGTAGTCCGACGGCAGCACCGAGCACGGGTGCTTGTCGAGCGCGAGCAAGGTGATGTGCATCCACGAGCCGTCATCGCCGATCAGGCGACGCACCGTGCCCGTGTCGAGCTCCATCGCTTCGACGTAGCGGTCGTAGTCCTCCATGGGCCGCGGCGTCGTCTCGAACGCGACCTCCCCTTCGGCGAGCGCGATCGGGCTGCACGCGTCGTTCGCATCGCCGATCTCGGACGATGCCGCGCCCAGCTCGACGACCTCGCGCGGAGCGGGCCCGGGGCCACACGCGACTCGAGCCGGCAACGAGACCAGATCGCCCGGTTGGGCTCGGCACTCGCTCGCGACGGCGACCGTGGTCTCGCAGTCTGAAGCCGACGCGGCGAATCCGGAAAACCAGGTCAGCGCGTCGCGCTGGTCGACGCCATACAGGTCGTGCGGCCACACGTTCCACGCCCGCGTGCCGTCCGTGGGCAGGCAGCGCCAGGTGCTGAAGCGGTCCTTGGTGAAGTTGCAGTCGAGGTCGAGCTCGGTGTCGTGAAAGGAGAGGATGACCTCGCCCCCGCCCGGAGCGGTCAACACGTTGGGGCGCAGCCGGTCACCGCCGCCGAACGGCTCGTCGGGCAGCAGCGGCGGGTCGAAGTCGGTCTCGCCATCCGTGGCCGGGGGCTCGATGGTCGTCCACACGCCGGTGCTCGTGCTGGCGCCCGTGGTGGTGCTGCCGGTCTCGTCGGCGGCGGCGCCATCGTCGGCACAAGCCGCGGCCGCGAGGAGGCCGAGGGCAAGCGCGGGCGAGGCGATGATCCGAGCCACGGCATCATCGTAGACCGGTCGTGCCCAGCACTCCAACCGGCCGACCCGTCGAAGGGCCCGCCTGCGGGCCAGACGGTGGCCCAATTGCGCCCCGACGGTCGCACGGTTCTCGCTCTGTTCGCGGGGGCGGATGCGCCGCCGATGACCGCGACGACTTCTCGAAGCCATGGTGCGCGTCTAGGGCCGCGAGGTGAAGCCCAACGGCGGAGAGACTCACGATGACCACCGTTGCTGAACGCTGGCGATCCGAGGGCAAGATTCGAGGGCAAGATCGAGGGCACGCTCGAGTCAAACCCCGTCATCCTCGACAGTCGCCGCATCCCGCTCGACCAGTGGCTGCGATGCGCCGCGACGGCCGCGACGGCCAACCAAAAAAAGAAGGCCCCGGAGTGGGGCCTTGTTGGAGCGGGAGACGAGGGTCGAACTCGCGACATTCAGCTTGGAAGGCTGACGCTCTACCAACTGAGCTACTCCCGCGGGCGTCGTTGCCCCCGGGCCGTGACCCGGGGGCTCTTCGTGGATGGGGTAGGATTCGAACCTACGAAGCGATAACGCGGCGGATTTACAGTCCGCTCCCTTTGGCCAGCTCGGGCACCCATCCGTGTCGTTTGGGGGGTGGAAGGTAGAGCCCTTTTGTCCCCCTGTCGAGAGCTGGCGATGGGACTTGAACCCGCAACCCCCTGATTACAAATCAGGTGCTCTACCAATTGAGCTACGCCAGCACACGACGGCCGTATGTCGTTTCGAGCCGGCGGTTTAACGCCGGCGCCGGCCCGTGTCAAACCGCTTTGTCACGGTCGGCCGGCCTGGACGGTCGATCCGTGGTATCGCAGCGCGGATCGTGAGTGCCCGCGCGCCCCGCTTCGCCCCCGATGCGCGTCGCCCGGCCGCCGCCCGACGGCTCGCCGTGGTGGTCGGCCTGGGCCTCGTGGCCCTGCTGCTCGCTGCTTCCGCCGTCAATCAGGGCACCTGGCAGCTGCTGTGCGAGGGCGGCGCGCGGGTTCCGTACCGCGGTCGCTTCGCTCCGGCGGGGGCGCTTCGGGTGGACGATCCTCGCTACCCTGCCCTGCCGATCCCTGAAGGGACCGTGTGCGAAGACCAGAGCTTCGCGACTCGAGGCGGCTTCGAGAAGCGCTACGTCGAGCTCACGGTGGGGCGGGCCGACACGGTGGTCGTGACCGGCGAGAGCGTCGAGGCGCTGCAAGATGCCGCGGACGCCATGGAAGCGGTCTCGTCCCTCCCCGCCGCGGCGACGAAGGCGTTTTCGGAGCGTCGACGCGCGGTGATGGAGGCGCTGCTCGAGGCCGCGGTGGAACAGGCCACCGAAGCCCGCCGCCTCGCCCTCGACCGACTCGAGCGTGCCCGCCGGGCCGGCGTGTCGCCCGACGTGCTGCGCGCCCAAGCCCAGCGACTCGGTTTGACCGAAGGCGACGATCCGAAACCAATCGCGCCGAGCCCCACTCCCGAGCCCCCGCGCGTGGTCGCGCCCGTCGAGCCGAGCGATCTACCGTCCGGCTCGCGAGCGCTTTAGCGGCCTATTCGGCCTTCTTGTCCTCGGCGGCAGCTTCGTCGCCACCACCGCCGCCCGCCGGCTCACCGCCGCGGAGCTTGGCCAGCGTGTATCGGGCCGTGAGCACCGACAGCTGGTACGACTTGTCCAGCCGCGAGTTCTTCTCGGCGCTCATGATGCGCTCGAGCTCGTCGACACAGGCAGGGCACTTGGTGTCCCCGTTGCCCAGCATCGCTGCGGTTGCCCACGCCATCGTGACGCGCGCGTCGGGGTTGCGGACCTTGTAGGCCTTGGCGATCTCGGCCGCGACCGCGGTGTCGCCCGGGGCTAGACGCATCAGCTCGATCGCGGACTTCTCCCGGACGATCCAGTCCTGGCTCGCGTCCTTGACCTTGCCCAGGTAGCAGTCCTTGTCTTTCTTGCACTCCTCGACCACGGCGATGCCGGCGGTCCAGGCCTTCATCTCTTCGGCGACCTTGGCCTCCGCGCTGGCGGCTTCGATCGCCTCCTTGACCTTGCCGATGTCGTCGGCGCCCGCGGCGTGAACGCCAAAGCGCGCCGCCTCCCAGCGGATCTGGTGGATGAAGTCCGAGTTGGCGACCGCCTCCTGGTCGTACTCGCCCGTCTTGATCACGTCGACGAGGCAGTCGACCGCGGCGGTTCCGCCGATGCGGCCGAGCGCCTCCGCGATCGGAAACATGTCGCCGGGGTTCTTCGTCGACTTGGCGCACGGACACAGCGCGGCCACGGCCTTTTCGTCCCCGATGAGGCCGAGCGAGTTGGCGATCACGGCGCGCACGTTGCCGGCGTTTTCGTCGACGGCGGGCTCCTCTTCTTCGTCGCCCTTCTTCTTGGGCTTCTTCTTGTCCTCGCCCTCGGCCTCGCCCGTCGCACACCCGTCGCGGGGCATGTAGGCGATCAGGTCGTCCACCGCGCTCGCGCGTCCCATGACGCCGAGCAGGCCCGCGCCGGCCATCTGCACGTTGTACTGCGCCAGGCTGGCCGCGGCCGCGAGCTCGTTGACCTTGTCGTGCTCGCCCTTGAACATCTGCAGCACCTTGGGCACCGCCTCTTTGCCGATCGCCGCGAGCGCCTGCTTGGACTTCTCGCCGATGTTGGTCGAGGTCGGTGCATCGGGCACGCGGTACGTCACGGTGATCAGCGCCTCGGTGGCGCTGGGATCCGCAATCTTGCCGAGGGCCTCGGCCGCCGCGCGGTGAACCGCGACCGGCTGCGTGTCGACCGTCTGCTCCATCGCCTTGATCAGCGCGGGCACGGCCTTCTTGTCGCCCAGCGTGCCCAGCGTCGTCGCCATCATCAGGCGCATCTCGCCGGCTCGCTCGCCGCCGTCGTTCTTCGGATCGGCGACGACCTTCTCGAACTCGGCGACCACGGCCTCGACCGAGTCGACGGCCTTGGCCTTGTCGATCCCCTGCAGCGCCTTCTTGGTGCGCTCGCGGGCCTCACTGCTGCCGTCCAGGCCGAGGGCCTTGTTCCAGACCGAGGCGCCGGCGGGGTGGCCCATGTCGAGCAGCACCTGCAGCATCTTGTCCTGCTGCTCCTCCGCTTCGTCCCAAATCTCCTCGAACGCGGGAACGACCTTCTCGCCGAACGCATCGAACTGAGACTTGTTCTCCTTGGCGGTCGCGACGTTCTTGACCAGCCGCTCGAGGCCGGAGAATCCCTGGGCACGGGTACTCGAGTCCTTGATGGCCTCGATGTGCGTCTCCCACTTGTTGGGATCGGGCTTCTTGCACGCGGGGACGGCCCCGATCGCGAGGGCGAGCAGGGATGCAGCGAAGAGCTTGCGCATGGTGACGACTCCTGACCGGTGCTGTCCGGTCAACGGCGGTTGATTCGGCGCTTGCCCGGCTTGGGCATGCGCGCGCGCGGGGGCGCCTTCTTGGACGCCTTCTTCTTGGCGGCCTTCTTCGAGGTCTTGGTTTCGGCTTGTTCGTCGCCGTCCGTCGCGGCGACCTCGGCATGACGCACGACGACGGTGACTTCATCGTCGTCGCCACCACCGCGGATCGGCGCGATCGGGGGCGCAGCCGCGGCGCGTTTGGTCGTCTTTGCGGCCTTGGTCCCGGCCGGACGCGGTGCCGCAGCGCGGGCCGTACCGCCCGCAGCGCTCGTGCCGCTCGCGCGGGCGGGCGCACGACTCGGGCGG